>Ga0209185_1000515_pt1 | contig 44858 bp, 35 predicted proteins | sample SidtaG_2_FD_187425 | JGI IMG/M metagenome (GOLD analysis project Ga0209185, IMG submission 187425) | Marine algal microbial communities from Sidmouth, United Kingdom - Sidmouth_Asex2 metaG (SPAdes) (version 2) | ecosystem: Host-associated > Algae > Red algae > Unclassified | place: Sidmouth... | reverse complement strand
TTTGAGGCCGCCGCCGCCCATCCCAAAAAAGCCAAGCTCCTCATCGATATGAAAGATGCGGGGTTCGAGGACATGTTAGTCGCCTTGGCGAAAGCCAACGGTTTGACCGACCGCATTATCTGGGTAAGCTGGCTACCCGAGACGCTCTATGCCGTGCGGGATTTGTTGCCGGAAGCCGAGCTAACATTGTCCCACTGGTGCAAAAGTCCAAATGCGGGCGTGAGGAAACTCCATCAAGTCTATGAAGCTAAAGGCGGAAAAATCCCTCGCCCGCCTCGCCGCCTCGTTGTTGGTGAGCGATCCGGGTGGTTCGTTGACGGGCCGCTATCGGGCGAAATACGGGCGCTAATCCAAAATGTCTGCGTCCCGGCCACAATGGTCACAAGCGGGTTGATCGAGAATTACCAAGCAGACGGCATCAAGGTTTCAGCTTTTTCCTACGTCACGCGAGACGGGTTGGACGCGGCAGAAGCGGAGCTGGGACTGGATGATTATTTCATTGATGCAAAAGTCGTGTTCGACAGTTTCACTTAATCATTCGCGGGCTTGTAAGGGTCCGACTCTTCGGGATTGGCATGTTGGTCCGGGCCGGAGTCTTCCGTTGGAATGGCATATCCACCCGTGAGCCATTGGCCCAAATCCAGATCGGCGCAACGCTTTGAACAAAATGGCTTAAAGCTCTCAACGACGGCTTTGCGTCTGCAATAGGCGCATTTGGTCATCGGTCGGCTTTCACGTCAACGGAAGGACCTTGGACCAGTTTAAACCGCGCACCTATACGGTCCGTGACCTCGGCACGCCAATCGAAAGGCGCATCATTCAGCCAGCTTTCAATCTCCGGCGTGACGATCATTTCCAACTGCGCCCCCGCAGAGACTGCCGCTTCGCGGGTCAAGCGGCGCAGGGCGCGGATGGCTTGCGTGGCGACCGTCGGTTCGCCGTATTTCGTATTCAGCACATCATCCAGCGACAGGTCCGGTTTTGACCGCGTCATCTCGATCACGCCAAAACGCGAGAGCGCATTAAACTTCGTGACATTGGGATCGGCCTCACAAGACGCTTCGAACGTCTTCTCCAAGGTCTTGCGTTGTTTCGGTTGGCGCAGGTTCGGGAAATCGATCACGACGAGCCCGCCCAATCCCCGCAAGCGGAGTTGGGAAGCAATCAGTTTCGCCGCTTCATTCGCCGCTGCCGCTGCGGTATCTGCCCCGCCTTTGTCGACATCAATCGCCAATAAAGCTTGCGTCTGTTCCATCGTAATCGACCCGCCGCCCGGCAATGCGAGCGAGGTTTCGCAAGCGGAGTCGACGGCGTTAACAGCCGCGTCGTCAAACGTAAGATCAGGGAAGCGTGCCAAGAGCCGCTCGCGCAGGGTCAGCTTTTTGACCAATCCGGGTTTCGCGTCGCTCTCACCGAGATAGCGCAGCGTCGCGCCTTTCGCTCCAATTTGAGACCGCAAGATACTGACCTCTACGGCCTGCCCTTCTGCGAGCTTTGGCATCTCTTTTTGCGCGGCAAAGGGCATGAGCGCGGGTGCAGCATCCGATCCGATATCAACCCAAGCCCCGGCAACAGACGAGTCAACTGATGTCACGCGGCCAATATACATATCGCCCGTGCGCGGCGTGGCCATCCATGGCCGGTCGACGTGAAGTTCGACCATGCGCCGACCCTCATAAACGGCTGCGCGCGTTTCCCCGATGGCGGTCTCAATGACAGCGCGTCGTTTCATGAGCAAGCCGCCAATAAAAGGTTGCGGGTTTCATAGACAGGCAGTCCCACGACGCCTGTGTATGATCCGGAAATATGATGAATGAAAGCGCCTGCGAGGCCTTGGATGCCGTAACCTCCGGCTTTGCCGCCCCATTCGTCACTATCGAGGTAATCCGTGATTTCCGCGTCGCTGAGGCGTTTCATTTTCAACCGCGTTTCTGACACGCGCGAGCGTAGGAGGCCGTCAGCATCAATCACGGCGACGCCGGTAAACACACGGTGCGCACGGCCGGATAATAAGCGAAGGCAAAATTCAGCGGATTCACGATCTTCGGTCTTTGGTAGAATCCGCCGACCAACGCCGACAACAGTATCAGACGCCAGAATGACTTCGCCCGGATGTTCCGAGGCCACCTTCTGGGCCTTTTCACACGCTAAACGTAACGCATGCGGTTTGGGCAGCTCACCCTCTATCGGGTCTTCATTGATATCTGCTGGGATAATCTGCGCCGGAGAGAGCCCAATTTGCGCGAGCAAGTCGCGGCGGCGCGGGCTGGCACTCGCCAGGATGAAAGGCTTCATCCTGCTGGAGTTACTTGAATCGGTATGTGATCCGACCTTTGGTCAAATCATAAGGGGTCATTTCAACGGTGACGTGATCCCCGGCCAAAACGCGAATACGGTTTTTCCGCATACGTCCGGCTGTGTGGGCAATAATCTCGTGGTCATTTACGAGTTTTACGCGGAATGTCGCATTCGGGAGGAGTTCAACGACTTCTCCTTCAAATTCCAATAGTTCTTCTTTAGCCAAGTGTAATCCTTTTAGTCGGCGTCTTATCTGAGCGCTATATAGGTGGATTCAGGCAGTTTAAAAGGGATTTATACCGATTTAATTAAATTCCCGGGCCAATCGCGCGTCTATGTTTGAGCGGATGGCGCGGTAATTATTCATTAGCGCCCGCACATCCAAAGACCCCTCACCCGGATTTGGCACGGCCCAGAGTTCTATCTCGGGATGGCTGTCCTCTAAAACCGCTTCCGCGCCCGCTTTTGCGCCTGCCGTAAAAGCGATAATCCGGTCAAACCTTTCATCTTGAATATCGTCCAAACTGAGCGGCTCATGATCAGACATATCAATGCCGACTTCTTTCATGATGGAGAGCATAAAATCATTCGGATCATCCGGGGTCAGACCGCAGCTTTTTACATGAACTTTATCGCCTAAACGCTTGCGTAATAGGCCTTCTGCCATAGGTGAACGCACGGAATTAAGCTGGCAAATAAACAAAACGTTCATTGGACAGTCCGCCGGTGCAGCGCGCATATCAGGGTGAAAAGACGGCGCGTCGTATTAAAGTCCATCTCGACCTGATTGCGCAGCGAGTCCGTCAACATCCGCGAGCCTTCATTGTGCAAGCCTCTGCGGCCCATATCGATGGCTTCAATCTGTGCCGATGTCGCCGTTCTGATGGCGTTATGATAGCTTTCGCAAATCATGAAATAATCTTTGATAACGCGGCGAAACGGGACCAGCGATGTCGTATAAGTCCCGCGCGGCGAGCCATTTGTGCGGGCAACTTCAAAAGCCAAACGGCTCCCGTCTTGAAGGCTCAAACGCAATGTATATGGTCCGCGCTCGCTATCCAGCGGCTTGAACTCGTTCTCCTCCAGCAAATCAAAAACCGCGACCCGGCGCTCATGCTGCATCTCGATAGAGGCGACGGGAAGGCTATCCTCGTCAATATGCAGCTCTGCAATATAATGGTTTTCGCTATCCGTCATGAGCCGGGATACGCTTAGTCGGACGCGGGTCGCCGCGATCGGCCAGTGTCACATCAATGGCTTCTGCGGCGATGCGGATAACGCCGCCGCCAGCTAGTTTGAGAAAAAATTGCCCTGCGGGACTGTCATCGACGGTAAACTCCAGGCCAAGTATCACGGCAAATGCCTCTGATTTCTCCATCGCAACGCCTTGGCTGCTGACGGACATGACGCCGTCAAAACGAAGTCCGGATTCTATCCGCATGGGCGACTTGGCTTCGTGCATATAACGCGAGAGCCGCAGTGTGAAACTGCGGCCATCTCGGTCAAAACGCGTCTGCCCGATTTGGAAAATTGAATCCTGGACAGCACTCGCAATGACTTCGAGATCAGAGGTATCAGCCGCCAGTAGTTTCAACTCAGTCATCTTTTTGCCTCGATATCCGTGCGCCGCAACGCTCCAACTTGCCTTCAATGTCTTCAAAGCCTCGGTCAAGGTGGTAAACACGGCTAATATGCGTTTCGCCGCGCGCAGCCAAGCCGGCATTGATGAGGCAAGCGGACGCCCGCAGGTCTGTGGCCATCACTTGTGCCCCGCGGAATTCCTTCACACCCCGTACAATCGCTTCCCGCCCCGTGACTGTAATATCGGCTCCCATACGGGCCAGTTCCGGACAATGCATGAAACGGTTTTCGAATATGTTCTCGCGCACGATTGAGACGCCATTGGCGAGGCACATAAAGGCCATGAACTGCGCCTGCAAATCCGTTGGAAATCCGGGATAGGCCATGGTGTCCACGTCAACGGGCTTTGGACGCCCGCCCCCGCGTTCAATGAGGACAGTCGTTTCATCCAGTGATACTTTCGCGCCGGCCTGCGCAATCAACGGCCAGAGCGAGCCGAGATGGTCTGAGCGAATATTGGTCAATCGGACAGATCCGCCAGCGGTCGCAGCCGCCAAAGCATAAGTTCCGGCTTCAATCCGGTCCGGCACGACGGCATATTTCGTGCCTGATAAGCGCTCGACGCCTGTAATGCGGACTTCGGACCGCCCGGCCCCCATAATTTTCGCGCCCATAGAATTTAGACAATTAGCCAAATCCGCGATTTCCGGCTCCCGCGCAGCGTTATATAAAACGGTTTCGCCTTTGGCCAGAACTGCCGCCAACATGGCGTGTTCCGTTGCGCCCACGGTCACAAAGGGGAATGTAATCTCCGCACCTTTCAGCCCGCCCTTGGCCGAGGCAATAACATAGCCCTCGTCCAATTCGATTTTCGCGCCGAGCGCTTCCAGCGCCTTCAAATGCAAATCTACGGGCCGCGCGCCAATCGCGCAGCCGCCGGGCAGGGAAACTTTGGCTTTGTGGTGACGTGCAAGCAGTGGCCCTAACACATTGAAACTTGCGCGCATTTTACGCACCAAATCATAGGGCGCCGTGATCTCCGTGAGCTTCGGTCCATGCAGTTTCATGACATCTTTTTTGCCCGGATCCACCTCGACACCCAGATGTTCAAGCAACCCCGCCATTGAGCGCGTATCGCGCAAGCGCGGCATGTTGGTTAGCGTCACAGGTTCATCGGTCAGCAAACAAACGGCCATCAGTTTGATGGCGGAATTCTTCGCCCCGCTTATGCTGATTTCGCCGTTTAGGGGGAAACCGCCTTCAATGACTATCTTGTCCATATTGGTCTTTCACCGCTAAAATTTTGTCGCGTGTTATGCGCGCTCGCGGGCGATTTCAAGGCGAGGGTTTGTCAGGATTTGGACTGTCTTCAGATGGCACGTTGGCAGGCGGGGTTTTCGCTTTTCGAGCAGCCTGTTTTCGGCGGCGCAAGTTCGCGCGCAAATTGGCCGCAAGCCGCTCCTCGCGCGTGTTTTTACTGGTGTGGCCCTTTTCCGACATAGTGCTGAGATTAGGGGGTGTGGTGGGGATTTCAAGGTCACTATGATGAGCCATCCCCGTTTCAGAATTCGCGTTTCCTGATATTTTTCGCCCCATTTCTGAGGTTTGATCGCGGGTATTTTGAGATGCGTCCCCATCTCAAATAATAATAATCCTCGATTTGGAACGGTGTGATAAGCTGGAGACGTTCTTTCAGACAATGGACAGGTAGACGTCATCTGCTGTTTGAAAGACGGTGGAGCTGAGCATTTGCGTGTGACAACGCGAACTGTGCCGGGCTTTTAGGAACGAGAGCCGACCGGTGATTCCAAGTGGGTCAACTCCGGGGTTTATGACTGGCCGTTTCTTCAAAAACCATCGCCGCAGAGCCTGTAAAGCTGTCTTACAATCAGCTTTGCGATCCTTCTGTAAAACAAAACTCTACTTTTCTGCCGGTATTCCGACAGAAAGATCAACTCTGCGGGCGTGTCCTGCTTTTATGATGACCTCGGCTGACCCCGAGTTGAAACCATAGTTTCAACGGGGCAGCAGAAAATTTCGCATGTCCGCATGACGCGTTAGACTATTTAGCCCGATGATGTGTAAATGACGTAATGCGATTTAAAACCTATTGTAATATTGTATCAAATAGCCGAAACCGAGTGCCTATATCAGACGTATGATTTCTAAGAGAAATCGCATTTCGTTAGGGCATTACGATGAAATATATCCAGCTTGCAGCTTGTGTACTCGGCGCGTCGATGTTGCTTCACGGTTGCGATAATGCGGATGCGACGCAGGGCCGCCTTGGAGGCGCAGCCCCCGGAGCGGCTGCCGGTAAAGGCGAAGCGCTGCAGGGACCCCGCCTTCAGACCGGGGATGTCACCCGGGGGGAGATCGCGAAAATTATTAACTCCACCGGGACGGTCCGCCCGGATATCACGGTCCAAGTGGGTTCAGAAGTCTCAGGCAAGCTTCTCACCGTTGACGTGGATTTTAATTCCATTGTGAAAAAGGGAGACATCCTCGCAACGATTGATCCGGAAAATTTAGAGAACCGCGTGTCGCAAGCCGAAGCTATCGTAGAAAATAGAAAATCCGACATCAACATTAATGAGGCCTCGGTACGGCGGGCAGAGGTGAACGCTGCGCAAGCCAAGAGATCCTTGGACCGCCGGGAACAACTCTTCGCGGAAAGCGCGATTTCCAAAGCGCAGCTCGAAGAGACAGAGCGCGCAATGCAGCTTGCCGATGCGGATGTCGAAGTTGCCCAAGCTAGATTGGCGGGCTCGCAATCCTCGCTAAAACAAGCCCAAGCCGACCTTAGAACAGCCCGCGTGGATTTGGACCGCACAGTCATCCGCGCGCCCATAGACGGTGTGGTCATGGAACGGCTGGTCGATCCGGGGCAAACAGTTGCGGCCTCCCTCTCCGCCCCTGAACTCTTCAAAATCGCAGGCGATCTGTCCCAAATCAAAATTGACGCGGCCATCGTTGAAAGCGACGTTTCAGGATTAGGGTCCGGTGATCCGGTGAGTTTCAGCGTGGACGCTTATCCAGGTCGAAACTTCAAAGGCACAGTTGACCAGCTTCGACTGAAATCCGAAACGCAAAGTAATATTGTGACCTATACGGCGGTCGTGGCGGCGGATAATGCGGATAATGTCCTCATGCCGGGCATGACGACAAATCTTCAGATTACGACAAATTCGAAATCAGACATTTTGCGCATACCCGCAACGGCAGAACGGTTTCGCCCAACGCCGGATCAAATCAAAGACTGGCAGGCAGAAACGACTGAATCCTCAGGAGATGTTGATCCAAAAACACGCGAACGGCTGACCGCTCTGGGCTTACCGGAGACGCGTATCGACACGATACTGAACACTATGGCCGACGATTCAACTCGCTTGCGGGAGCAGATAAACGACCCGACGCAAACCTGGCGGAAGGTACAACGTATGAAAGAGCTTCGTGAGTTGTTCGACCTCATTATAAAAAAAGATCTATCCTCAACGGAATACCAAGAATACCGGCGTCTCATGCAAGCTAACGCCCAGACCCGTGACGCCCAACTTTGGGTGAAATCGGGTCAGAAGATGCGGCTCGTTGATGTCGGGCTTGGGCTATCTGACGGATCCTTTGTCGAGGTGATTTCCGGTCTGTCCGAAGGTGATAAGGTTATTACATCTATTGGCGCTGGCGGTGGCCAACGCGGCGGTGGACGTCCCGGAGGGGGCCGAGGTCGTCCGGGTTAGGTCATGAGCACGCCTTCCTCAAAACCCACACTCATTTCCTGTCGCGGATTGACCAAAATTTACAAGATGGGTCAATCCGAAGTCCGGGCTTTGGACGGCGTCGACCTCGACATTCATGAGGGTGAGTTTGTCGCCATCATTGGATCCTCCGGGTCCGGCAAATCCACCCTGATGAATATGCTGGGCGCCTTGGATCAACCGACATCGGGAACCGTCACGATCAATGGCGAAAATGTTGGCAAGATGAAAAGCAAAGCCCTCGCCGAATTTCGCAATACGACCATTGGCTTTGTGTTCCAGCAGTTTCAACTCTTGCCGAAAAAGTCTGCCGTCAAAAATGTGGCGCTCTCCCTTCTCTACCGAAAACCTAAAGTCAAAGACGCCGCGGAACGCGCGGCCCATTGTCTGGAACTAGTTGGATTGGGTGACCGCGGCGGACATCGCCCGACGGAGCTTTCAGGGGGACAGCAGCAACGGGTCGCGATCGCCCGCGCTCTCGCCGGCTCCCCCAAAGTGCTGCTCGCGGATGAACCCACCGGCGCGCTCGACAGCAAAACATCAACGGATATTATGGCCCTGATGCAGGACCTGAACTCGCAGGGCATCACTATTATTGTGATTACGCATGAGCATGAAGTCGCCGCCTATGCTGACCGCGTTGTCGAATTTAAGGATGGTCGGATTATTTCGGATAAGTTGAACGCGGAAGTCGCCGCATGAGCGCGCTGTCGACACTAGCCTTGGCAGCGAGCTCGATCATTGAGCGTCCGCTGCGTTCCCTGCTGACATCGCTCGGCATCATAATCGGCGTCGCAGCTGTCTATGCCATGCTGGCTTTGGGCGAAGGTGCAAAAAAACAGATCGAAGAGAGCTTAAATTCCATCAGCACCCGCACGATGCAAGTCTGGCCGGATTGGAACCGCCGCCGCTCCTCGCAATCCAGACCCTCCATGCCGTTCACCGAACAAGATATTATTGAGATGCGGTCGATAAATGGAGTCTATGCCGCCACAGGCACGCTGACAGGACGAAGTTACACGATCGCGACGGACACGAATGATGTCAGCGGTAATTTCCTTGGCGTCGATCCGGATCAGTTAAAAGCGTCGGGAAGCGAGCTAAAAATGGGCGAAAATATTTCCTACGCTGATATCGAAACCCGCCGTCCGGTTGCCGTCATTAGCGAAGGCATTCAACAGAGGCTGTTCGATAATCAAAACCCGATGGGACAATCGATCAAAGTGAATAATATTGCCTTCACCATTAAAGGCGTCGCAACCAAGGCGGATAGCAATATATCATTTGGGAATGATGATATCTTCGTCTGGGCCCCAATTACCGTCGCACGGGAACGTGTTATTGGAGGCAATCGCTTTGTCCAGAACCATGTCAGTAATATTCGGATTGTTGGCGATTTGGGTCAGGACTTGGACAGCATTGAGGAGGAGATAAATATTATACTCCGGCGATCCAGAGATTTGAAAGCGGGCGCACCGCCTGACTACCGCATATTCTCCTCTCGTGGATGGCAGCAACAAGCCGCCGATAAAACAAATTCGTTGAGCTTTTTGCTGGCCGCTATGGGCGCGATCTCGCTTTTGGTGGGTGGGGTTGGCGTCATGAATATTATGCTCGTATCCGTAACGGAACGCACCCGAGAAATTGGCCTGCGTATGGCGCTTGGCGCGAAAAAGTCTAATATTATGAATCAATTTCTGACCGAGGCTCTACTACTCTGTATATTCTCCGGAGTTGTCGGTCTAACCCTCGGCTTTTTTATGTCTAAAGTCGCCATGGACACGATGGATGTGAAACTTGTGTTTAGCCCCTTTGTCGCCGGTGTGTCCTTCGGCTCCGCCTTGTTAATTGGCGTAGTCTTTGGCTTTCTCCCGGCTCGCCGCGCCGCCGGTCTCAACCCGATTGAGGCCCTTCGTCATGAATAGGACCAGCATGCCAGCTCTCAGGGTTTTACTGTTCACCGCGGCCTTTGGCGCTTTGTCTGCTTGCGCCAGCCTCGCGCCTCCGAAAACAGATATGCCCACGGTAGCGACGGATGTTCCCGCAGCTTGGTTGTTGGAGCTGCCTTCTGACGGCAATCAGCCTATGGATTGGGCCGAAATATATAATGATCCCATATTGTTGAGATATCTGACTGTCGCAGAGGCGCAAAACTTCGACGTCCAGACAGCCCAAAAACGCGTTATTGGCGCAGAAGCTGAATTGCGGCGTGCAGCGTCGCGGTTGAAACCGAGCCTAAATGCCGGCGGATCAGCATCCGGCACTGCGCTATTTAGTGACATCGACAATCCCTTCGACGCTTATGGCTTCGACCTGTCAGGTCGGTGGGATCCCGATATCTTCGGTCAAACCCGCGCAGGCATTAATGGCTCCCGCGCAAACCTACGCGCGCAGGAAGCCTTAGCTGCGGACACCCGGCAAGCTGTCTTGGGCGCAACCGGGCGCTCCTATGTTCGCGCAGTCGAAGCCGCGCTCCAGGTCGATCTAGCCAAGACCAATCTCGATTTTCTGGCGGAAAGCCGCCGCATATCGGAAGCCCGCTACCGCCTTGGAGATACCGCAAAAGGCGATTTCTCTTTCGCGGAAGCCAATTACCAAAGCGCATTGGCAAGCTATGAGAGCACGGTGCAATCCGCACGCGCCGCCCGGCGGGCCCTCAGCATTATCTTAGGTGATTACCCGGATGAAGACATTGATCTGGCAACGCAGCTCCGGGAGCCGAATGCGCTTCCCCCTCGGGACCTGCCCGCCAGCGTGCTGGAACGCCGACCTGATATTATTGCAGCCCGCGCGCAATTGGCTGGCCGAATCGCCTCGCTTCAGGGGGCGAAACTAGAGCGCTGGCCAAGCCTCGGTTTATCCGGCAGCTTGTCATCAGGCTCGAGTTTTGTAGACCTTTTCGATCCCAGCGATTTCGTCGCGCGTCTGGGTGCATCAATCGCGCAGGTCATTTTTGACGGCGGTGCAATCGAGGCCGGTATCGATGGCGCGCAAGCCGATTTGGACATTTCGCTGCTGAGCTATGAGCAACGCCTGCGCGGCGCAATGAACGAAATCTCTGATGCCTATGACCGCGCAGAGACTCTGCGCCGAACTCTCGTTAATCTAGAGGCGTCTTCAGAGGCCGCGAATGAGGCACTGCGGTTGGAGTCCATACAGTTCGATCTCGGCGAAAGCTCGCTCCTCGACGTCCTGCAAGTCCAGACGCGGGTAAATAGCATCGACGCCTCTCTTATCCGAACCAAAGCGGACCTATTGGAATCCGTATTAACAGCAAATGAGGCCGTGGCTGGATTTTAGGATCAACGGGAGGGAAAAAGACTGATATTTTTGTCAGAATGGCGACGCATTTGACCTTGTCATTTTGCGATAAAATATTGTAGCTAGGCCACTTTGATTGGCCGCGGTAGCTCAGTGGTAGAGCGCATCATTGGTAATGATGAGGTCGGGAGTTCAATTCTCCCTCGCGGCACCAGTTTTCTCTCTAAGCAAATCGTCAAGGTCATTGAAAAACATGATGAACCCTTATCGGCCCTCAAGCCACCTTTTATAGGCTAAGCGATTTGCCGCACATTTTGCCCTACACTCCGGCAGACAGGAGATGGCAACGTGAGGTCAATCAGGCGCCTGGATCAGTATTTATGCCTACGTCAGGACATATGGCACTATGGGTCCCAAAAGAGGTGAAGCACATTGAGAAACGAGCGCGCATCGACAGGACCCTAAACACGATAGTCGTAAAGTCGCGAGGCAACCTCGCGACATCTGGCTGCATCGCAGTTTCTTGCGGCTGAGTTTTGGTTTACGTTAACGCTTGGAAAACTGATGATATTGCGTGTCGCCCTATCAGGGTTTTCATCGCCTAACGGCATTTCTAAAGCTCAATAATTGCTGAAGATTTCAGGCCGTTTTTTTCAAAGACTAGTTTTGCTTCCACACCCGGTAAACGGGCGAGAAGGTTACTTCCAAAGCCTTTACTTTCCTTTGGTTTCGAACAACTTACACCACTCTCATTCCATTGGAAAAAAAGTTTTTCACCTTCAATATGCCAAAAACACTCAAGATGTCCGTTTTTTCGAGAGAAACTTCCGTGCTTTACTGCGTTGGAAACCAGCTCGTGAACCAGCATGGACACAGTGACTGAAACATCTTCAGAAAAGGATAGGTTTGGCCCTGAAAGACTGATTTTGTCACGGGCAGCAAAAGGAAATAACTCCCGCTCGAGAATATCCTTTAGACCATTAGAATATTCGTTTTTGGGCATCAAAGCGTCTTGTTGCGACGAAATCGCCCGAAGTCGTTCTGTCACGTCTTTTACAAGCGCTCCGATTTCCGTATGTGATCGCGCTCGCGTTCGTAAAACGCCTAAGGAAAGGCTAACAGTATTTCGTAATCTATGTTGAAGTTCGTCTCGCAGAAGGGAGGACTGTTCCATCATCGCAACCTCTCGGCTGACTTCCCTTGACGTTTGGAGAATCAAGGGCCGAGTGCGCCCTTCCAGCCAAAGCGGGGAATTCGTATTTGTCCAATAACGCAGCGGCAGTTTTTTCAAGCTACGCGTGTCAGTCGCCAAATTTGAATCCAACCGATACGGAATCGCCTTCAATTCAATAGTTTGTCCCTTCAAAACGTCTCGAAAGGAGCGTTTCAGAGTCTCCATGGTTTCAGTTGTTTCCGGAAAAACGTCGAACAAATACCGGCCCGTCACACTGGCACGTTTGAGACCAACCATTTCCAGCCAAGCCGGATTCACGTAAACAATGTGAAAACGACTGGACAACGCCATTATCGGAATTGGCAGCACCTCAAAGCCATCAATTCGTGTGTCTGCGCGCAATACGCTCATTAGGCTACGATGTTGAGTTCGACTTAACTTAGCCGGGGGATCGGACGTAATGCGATCAATCACTCTGTCCAGTGTTTCAGTCGTCTCTGCAAAGCTCATAATTCCGCTCCCTTCAAGATCGACCTGTTCCGACAACTTGATAACATCATGGTAGCGAACTTATTTTTTATCAGACCAGCAAATGTTAAAGCCGGATCAATATTTGCATTGGCGCATAAAACAACCGAGCCCTCAATGGTTCCGGCTCTGTTTTCCTCAAAAATAAGGCTCTCCAGCGGTACAAAGCTTTCTCTCAAGTCTAAGGCAAATTTATCTTTTTAAAATAACAGGGATGTCGTCTCCAAAATATAGTGAAAGCGTCGTTGTGTCCTATGATTAGATTGTGTAAATATATTGATACAACTATTTTTCGTTCTGATGAGGTTCCGTTCATAGTGTCAGAGTATCATTTTACGGCTGCACTGGATGAATTACTTGGCCGAGCAGGCTCAGGCGAAATTCTGCTGAAGAAGATACAATTCACCGTTCGCAAAGTTTCGAAGGGTGACAGCCTTCATCACATTGGCGATGAGGTCAGTTCACTATATTGCGTTATGTCAGGATGGCTGACCTCCAGCCGCGAATTAGCCAATGGCGATCGCCAGATTTTGGGGTTTCACGTACCGTTCGACCTTGTCGGCTTTGAATATCTCGGTCGGGCAGATGCGGTTTCCACTCTGACAGCTTATGAGGAAACTTCGGTCATTTCCATTCCTATTGGATCGCTAAAAAAAGCAATTGAGGGGATGCCGGGCGGCGCGATGGCGATCGCATCAATGTTATCGCGTCGCCTCGCTGCTGCGCAAACCCGTTTATGCGTGTTTTCCAATGGAAAAGCGCATGTCAAATTAGCGCATCTTTTCCACGGCTTACGGTCAAAGCAAATCCGTCGCGGAGTTACAGATTATAATGTGTTAAACATCCCGTTTACACAATCTGATATAGCGGATTTGTTAGGAATGACGAATGTGACGGTTAATCGTCAGATGAAACGGTTGCGGGAAGAAAACTGCGTCTCGTTCAAATCGGGCAAAATCGTCATTTTGGATTATGAGCGTCTTATGAGTTTCTCAGATGGATTGATTGATTCGACGGTCGCCGTAGATGAATTTGATTAACGCCTAAAAAGATGAAACTGCTTACTAACAAAATGGCGTCAAATAAGGTGCTGAATTTTGTTTCATTGTTTGAAGAATAATGTTTTTCGAGCGTCATGACGACTGGCGCGTATTATAATGTATGTTAAATTTTGCGCTAATGCGTTATTTATGTAAATAGAAAACTCTATGACTCACGCCCTCACCGTACTCGTTGCTGAAGACAATATCCTCGTCGGGCTTGATCTGAAGATGGCACTTGAGAGTCTAGATTGCGAAGTCTGGGGGCCTTTCGCGACAGTCGCTGATTCATTGGAAGCTATTGTCGATAAAGTCCCGGATTACGCTTTGCTTGATGTCGAATTGAAGGATGGCCGAGCGTTTACGGTCGCCAAACAGTTGGATATATCGCAAACGCCTTATGTTTTTGTAACAGGTCGCGGAGATCTGCTGGAGGAAGCAGGATTTGAAGGACATGATTTAATTCCAAAACCTTTTGAGATTGAAGAATTAGAGCCGCGAATCGCCAAAATTATAGCTCAGAAGAATAGCTGACCTCCTCAAAATTCAGTCTAGCCAATAGCTATTCGTCAGCCCGCATCATCCGAATGATTTTGTCTTCTGTTTCACCTTTCTGAGCTGTCGCTTTGGATTTTGGGAAACATATGGTGAATTCCAATCCGCTTTTTTTAAATTTCATGTTGGTTTTGCCGCCCATATCAGCGGTGACCATGTCCTCTAAGACCAAGGTTCCGAATCCGGAACGCTCCGGTTTGGATACGGCAGGACCACTGCTCTCAACCCATTTAAGCTCAAGCTTTGCTTTGCCGCTTTTACTCTTAAGCTCACGCGTTTTTATTTTTATCGAGCCGGAAGGTCGGGATAGCGCGCCGTGCTTTGCGGCATTTGTTGCAAGTTCATGTAACGCGATGCCGACGGCTGCAGCCTGTTCTGAGCCCAGCTCAAAATCGTTCCCGGTAAATGTGTACCGGGATTTATCACCGGTCGCATAAGGACCAAGCTGGCTCTCAATCAAATCTGAAATCGAAACGGACGACCAATTTTCCTGTGTCAGCATTTCGTGGGTGCGGGCCATAGCTTTGATACGAGCCGTAAGCCTTTGTTGATAATCAGATGCTTCATCATTCGGACGCAAAGCCAGCCTGGAAATTGCAGAAATTGTGGCTAATGTATTTTTGACACGATGCTGTAACTCTCCGACCAGCAAGCGTTGTTGCTTGTTTTTCTCTAATATTTCCTCGACCAATCTGGTGTATTCAGTGACTTCTCTGACACAGGCCCCAACCGCAAAAACGTCATCAACTGAACCAACCGGGAAGAGATCAAGTATCCAATTCCGTTCAATGCCCGGTTTTGCAGCCGTTTCACCCGTAATCGGTATGCCGAGATTGGCTTTACCCGTTTCAAAGACCGCACCGTAAATCTTTTCTAACCCCTCTGCGAGATCCGGCAGCAATTGACGGAAGTTTTTATTTTTGTGTTCTTCAACGGTAAAGCCGTTAATTTCAGCCAACTTCTCATTGATACGCAGCCACTGGAAATCCGGTGAGACGAGACTGAGGCCGACAGGTGTTGTGTCGTAGAGATTTTCGAGCTCGGCATATTGACGGGCTAGCTCGCGCTCATTGCGCTCTAAGGTTTCTTCGTAACGCTTACGGCTCGTGATATTCACAAAGCTCAGCACGTAACCGTCGATCAAGTTGGCTGTCGTCCTGTAGGGTTTCATGCGCACAAGGTAAGTTTCATCGGACGCGTCTAATCGAACCTCTCTTTCGAGGGATTGTAGGCTCTCTTCTACGGCAGCCGTATCTTCGCGTAATTCCGGATATTCGATACGTGAAGAGAGATCGGAAATCGGCCTGCCGATATCGCGGGCTTTAATGCCAAAAATAGCTTTCGCAGCGGGCGTGAAATTACGAACACATAGCGCCGGGTCGAGGAAGAGAACCGCAATTTCAGTACTTTCAAAGAGATTTTTGAGATCGCTGTTGGCGCGTTGCAACTGGCGGTTATTCTCCATCAACTCGGCATTGACAGTTTCCAACTCCTCATTAATCGATTGAAGCTCTTCACGCGAAGTTTCGAGTTCTTCGTTCGAGCTCTGCAGTTCCTCATTCATGGAGAGGAGCTCTTCATTCGTACTTTTCAGCTCTTGACCATTAGTTTCATACTCTTGGAGCGCACCACTGAGTTGACGTCGGAGCGAGAAATTTTCTGATTCCAGCACATCACGGTCTGACAAATCTCTGTCGCGCACAACTTCGTCCAGCGCTCCATCGCGAAGTGTGCGGACGCGGTGCATTGTCAGGAGATAGTTATCCGAGCCATCCTGCCCGATAGGGTCAACATGAATATCAAAAAAAGCGGTATCCCCACCCTCTCCGACGAGAATATTTTTGCCGGATTGAGATCTTCTTTCCTTGGCGGCCTCGTCCAACGCTGAACGAACCGGAACCCTGAGCTCTCTCGCGAGATAGGCATCAATAGATGGTGATGGGACGCCTGCAACCGGGCTGACGAAACTCGTCATACCTTCGGATAGATAGCGGATGTGACCATTCCCGCTGAGCATCGCGAAGGGATTGGCACGCTTACGCAAAAATTCACGTTCTGCAAATTGGCCTTGGGACCGCTCGGCAATCAAGGAAGAGGCTTTCTCTTGCGCGAGTTCAGGAACGCGTTGATCGCCTAAAGCGCGCGGTCTTGGAAGCGTGTCACGGAGCGCAGAATAACGCGGCGCAGCATCAGAATCTTTACGGTATATTTTCTGCTGTTTATCTACGACATCAAAAAGATCAGCACTATCGGCGAGACCTTCGGACGGGCCGATAAGAAGATAGCCATGCTCTCTCAACGCGAAATGGAAACGCGGCATCACTTTCTTCTGTAAGACGGCTGACAGATATATAAGAAGATTACGACAGCTAACTAAGTCAATACGGGAGAAAGGCGGATCCTGTATCAGATTATGCGGCGCAAAAACGCAGGATTCCCGCAAATGCTGGCGCACTCGATATTGTCCGTTTTCGATTGCGAAGAAGCGTTCTAAACGATCTTTTTTGAAATTCTCAAGAGCCGCGGGCGCATATAATCCGTAACGCGCATGTATCAGGGCCGGGGAATCGATATCCGTTCCAAAAATTTGCAACGTATGGTGCTTATTTTGACGGGCCATTTCTTCATAGAAAATCATTGCCAGGGTGTAGACTTCTTCTCCCGTTGAACATCCGGGCACCCAAATTCGGATATTTGATCTGGACGCTTTGACTAAGGGGGCAATGACCTTGGCTCGCAAGGCCGCAAAGACTTCCGGGTCACGAAAAAATCGCGTCACGCCGATTAGAAATTCCTGTGCCAGAAGCTCGGCTTGTTTAACGTCCTTATCCAATGTGTCGATAAATTGTTCAACGGATTGCGTCCTGAGAAGGCTCATGCGTCTTTCAATACGACGAACCAAAGTGCCGGGTTTATATTTTGAAAAATCGTTACCGGATACCTCTGCCAGCCTTCGGGAGATGTCCGGAATGGCTTTCCGAATATCGTTTTGTAAAGACTTGCGCAGCACTTCAGAATCCAGACCGCTGTGATAGCGGGCGATTTCTTCGATGCGCGCAGGTATGTCCTCGGCAGGCAGGATGAAGTCCACAAGACCTGTAGCGACCGCACTGTTCGGCATGCCCGGAAAACGGGCACCTTCACTTTTCTGGACAAACGCGAAGCCGCCCTTAGCTTTAATGGCGCGCAAGCCATCTGCGCCATCACTCCCCGTGCCGCTCAGAATAGCGCAAAAAGCGCGCCGACCTTCACGCTTTGCCAATGTTTTTAAAAATTGGTCTATAAGACGATGAATCACCTCATGCCGTTCTCTCGGCTCTATATGTAGCGTGTTACCTCTCAGTTCGACTACCGCTCCCGGAGGCGCAATAAAAATTGCGCCTGCGCTAACCTCATCCCCATCCTCAATTTGCTTAATCAAGAGTGGTGTGCGGGTTTGAAGTAACTTATCGAGAATAGAGGGCTGATCCGGAGCCAGATGTTGAATTATGACATAGGCCGCTGATGTAGATTCAGGCACATTCTCCAGAAGTGTACCTAAAGCCTCCAAGCCCCCCGCAGAAGACCCGACACCGACCACCGGAAATGTATTAGGGCGTTTCTTGTCCGTCATATTTTGCGACCAATATATATGATTGCACAGCTAATTAACATTGTGCACGTTGTACTGTATGAATGAAACAAAAAAAAATAGACAGCGTCTTCATTGGTGGCTCAGCTGGAAGCCTTAGGCCACTACGTGAAATCTTGGCAGCGTTGCCGGAGACTTTCGACGCTGCTATTTTCGTCTGCCTTCATCGCGCACATCTTAACATCACGACCATCGCCACACTATTGCGTCCCCACATTTCCCTGCCCATTACAGATGCAGAAGAAAATGAACCGATAAAACGAGGCCGTGTTTATGTGGCGTCCAGTGATCATCACATGATGATTTGCGCAGAACAAATCCATATGCGGCGCGGCGCCCACGAAAACAACTTTCGACCCGCGATCGATCCATTAATGCGGTCAGCCGCAGTTTATCGGGGGACGCGCGCGATTGGTGTTGTTCTATCAGGCCTCATGGATGACGGCGCAGTAGGTGCGAAAGCTTTGGCAAATGTCGGAGGGAAGATACTCGTCCAAGACCCGCTAGAGGCAGATTACCCCGATATGCCGACGGCCGTACTCGATATTGTCGCAGAAGCAGAGTGCCTTACAATACAGAATATCTCCGCTCGTTTACAAGAATTGGTAGGACAAGACGCAGAGCCAACCGTTCCTGTGCCGTGGCGCATCGGCGTAGAATTGAAAATTGCTTCAATGGAAGGAAATACAGTGAGCACTGAAGAACGTCTTGGGGAGTTAACTCCATATAATTGCCCCTGTTGTAATGGCGTTTTATGGGAAATCGACGACCCTGATTACATTCGGTATCGTTGTCATACGGGTCACGCCTACACGGCAAAGACCCTAAACGCCGCGCAAGAAAAAGCTCTAGACGAAGGGCTGTGGAGTGCGCTTCGCGCCCATAAAGGACGGGCAGAACTTCTGCGCAATCTGGCTGACAGAGCCTCGGGAGAGACTTCTAAAAAGCTTCTAGAGCAACGCATGAAAAAAATTGAAGAGGATGCCGACAGACTTGAAGGCATAATTGAAGGCCGTAAGCTGGAAGCCTATACCAAATCTTAAAACAACCCGGATTGTCAAATTTGCAATTACTTAAGCAAAAACAAATCAATACAAAAAAATGCCCCGCTCTATAGCAAGGGATGCTATAGGCGGAGCGATTTAGCCAGAATGCCCTCTGCCGGGGGGCTCAGACATTTCTAACTATTTGTATCAGAAAAGGGAAGCATGCGCCCACACATGTGTACTTCTGTCTTCTGCACAAGTCCAAGCAAGGGGAAAAGCTTGGGTATGCGATCTCGGCAAATTGATAGAGTTTGAGAGTTTGACTAAATTCAGAACAATATGCGCGATAGTAACAATTTGTTAGCACTAGAGCTCAGTGCGGCTTTGCCCAATGTTAATGGCATTGTTTTTTTTCGAGAGTTTTTGGTCTATTCGCTTATATAAGACAGGCTCAACCCTTTTATAGCGATTTGCTAAGTTTCTCTGAGCGGAAATCCAACCGCTAAAATCTCTTCGGCGTTATCGACTATTCTTAGCCGAATGCCAGTGTATTCTTCCGAACTAAAGCAAACTGGTAATTCGTGCATTTTTAGTAAGCTTTTGGCGAACCATATCTTACCAGCGTGACCTTATCCGGCGATTGTGTCTACTTGTACGTAGTGGACATTATTGTAGAGTTAGTTTTGCGGGCAAGAAACGCGCGCAGCGTCAGTTTAGGGCTGATTTCAAACGGCGTGTTGTAGCAGAGAGCTATACGCCGGGAGCTTCGGTATCAATTGTTGCAAGGTGTCACACATCAACGCCAACCTTTTGTTCCGTTGGCGCGATGATTCGCGATATGCGTTTCAGAAACAGAGATTTTTACCCGTTGAGATCAGCCCAGAGGTTCAACACCGTAAGCCTGTAAGTGAATCGCCAATGCCCTCAAGGCTTGGGATATGGATTGCGGGTGATGTTCGCCTTGTTGTCAAAGGCGAGTTTGAACCGGAGGCCTTAGGTCAGTTGATCCGCTCCATCAGGATAGCGCGGTAATGTTGGCCGTGCCATCTGGTGCCCGCGTGTGGATTGCGGCGGGCGTGACCGGTATGCGTAAGGGGTTTAACTCATTAGTTGCGCTGTGTGAGAGCAAGCTGAAACAAGATCCATTCTTAAGGCTCATCTAATCAAGTTGTTTGCCATTGGCTTGCCGAATAAAGATTTGTGGATGGGTGCCGAAATATAAGCCGCCTTCAAACATCGTTTCTAGGTAATAGCTCATTCTTAAAATCTTTTTGTAAGAAATATTGATAAATTTGTTAGTATACTTTTGCCAGATTAAGTGCATATAATAGATAGCTACTTTAGACACTGAAATTATCAATATGTTGAGTAAGCTGAATTCTTCCCAAACGGAGACCTTACTCAGCCTTCGAGGCTAGGACTATCCGATGTGGAGAGCTGTTTTAAGAAATAAGTTCTCGATTTTTTGCTTCTCAGTCATCATGGTACTGGGTGCGTCCGCTCGGTATATAAATGGTTCAATCTATTCGGAAGCGGAACTGTTAAAGCTCTTTAGCTCTCTGCAGACGAGCGGGTTATATTTAGGCAGTGCAATTGCGACCAGTTCAGGAACAACGCTTGCGCTAATGCTAACGATGGTTGGGCTTGTACGTCGTTTAGAGCATGATTTTGACGCCGACATATACCGGACGGTCGCACTAATCGGTCTAGTCAGCACAATTTGTTTGGTTGTATCAATAGTGCTCCTGATGATTCTGACGCTTCCGATTGGGGAGTTTGATGGTGTACCGGAAAATTGGTATCGTTGGCTTTACAATATCACCTTCGGTCTCATTGTGCTTGTGAGCGCGTTGAGTGTCTCAATCGTGACTATGCTTCTTTCTACTGTTTTGAACGTAATTAGAAAGATCACGCCCACAGAAAAAACTTGATGCTCACCCAAAAAAAGCCACTCGGCGAGTGGCTTTTACAGATAAAATAAACTGCGGTTTATACTGCAAGAGCGTAGTGAGATGAATGTCCACATTTAGAGCGTAAAATATTCTGATAGACCGGCTGAGTTAGCGTCAGATTCATTAACTTCAATCAGAACCAGTACGCGGCCAATCTTTTAGTTCGCGCTTATAATAACCAGCATCTACTATATTAACGCCGTGTGTCTGCAGCGCGCCAGCGATACCACCGGCTCGCGCACCTGTGATTGCTGCGGCGCCTACTGCCATTTGTGCCATCGTCCCTGCTGCAGTAAAGGGCCCTACATTCGGGATAGTCAATGCACCGACTCCGAAAAGATTGACCCATTTACACACATTAATATTAGGATTTTATTCCTTTAGACGCTTGACTCCGGTTTCTTAAATAGAACAAAGCATGAACCCATGAGCGAGCCAATACAAGAAGTCATCGATAAAAACATGCTCTCACAGTTGAGATCAAAAACTTTGTTAGCACCGTTGCGCGTCGGCGAGATTACCGCGCTTGTCCGTGGCCGCCTCCATGAAGTCATGGGTCAAAGCTCACATAGTCTTGCGCTCAGTGCCGCCGCGAAGGCGACGGGTCCGATCTTTTGGGCGGGCCTGATGCGGGATGTCTGCGCTTTGCGCGCCAAAGGCGTCAGCCGATATTTTTGCCCGTCCCGTCTTATTCAATGCGAGGCCGCTAACAGAAGGGAAATTCTCTGGTGCGGTGAGGAAGCCTTGCGCTGCAAAGCTGCAGGGATCGTCATCTTACAAATGGACACCGGACCGGATCTGTTTGAAAGCCGCCGCCTTCAGATTGCCGCGCAAATCGGCGGGAGCCTTGGCCTAGTGTTGATTGGCAAGCGCGCGCAATCCTCGGCGGCACATACGCGATGGCATTGCTCGCCTCACCCTCACCTTCCGGGCCATTGGCACTGGAGACTCACCAAAAACAAAAGCGGCCGGCTTGGGTATTGGTCCGTCTGCTGGACAGATCAGGAGACAGACTATCATGCCGCCCCAAGACCTTATGACCTCATCGCCCGCTCCAAACGAAGTAACACACCGCGCAGTTTTGCAAAAACGACACCTTGCCCTCTACCTTCCGCAACTGCCGCTAGACCTCTGGAGACGGCGTGAGGATGTCCGGCTGGTAGGGGCATTTGGGATAACGGCTAAAGTTTCAAATACGGAGCGGCTTATTTGCGTCAATACAATCGCAGGTGCCTCAGGCGTAAAGCCTGGTCAATCCCTCACTGACGCGGCCGCCATTTGCCCGGATTTGCTGACGAAGCCGCAGGATAGCTTACGTGAAGCGCGACTACTATCAGCCTTGCAAAGATGGGCAGACAAGTTTTCCCCGCGCGTCGGTCAGGACGCCCCTGATGGTCTGGCACTTGATATTACTGGTTGCGCGCATTTGCTGGGCGGAGAAGACGCACTTGGACTCGCTATGCTGGAAGGTTTGGAAGACTTGCAGGTCACCGCCCGTATCGGCATCGCGAATACTCGCCGCGCGGCGCGTGGTTTTGCCAGATACGCCCGCCAGAACCTTACAATATCCCAATCAGATAGAGAATCCCAACAGACCGCTCGTCTTCCAATGGAGGCCTTGGACCTGACTCCCGACACGCTCACCAGCCTGCGCCGTCTGGGCTTAAAGACAGTCGGCGATCTTTCTGGGTTCAAGTCTTCAGAGCTGGCGCGGCGCTTTTCGGTTAAACTCCCCCTCGCCATGGATGCACTGCGCGGGCATCGCCCTGATCCCGTTATTCCAAGCGCTTTGCCCAAAGTCTTTGCTGCGCAAATGAACCTCCCCGAACCAATTGGTTTGCTGGATGATGTGACGGCCATAGTCACCCGTTTGGCGGACCGCGTCTGCATGCGGCTTAATAAAGAGGCCTATGCCGCGCGCGGGTTTCAGCTCACGGTGCGCTGCGTCGATACAGGCGATCACCATCTGTCTATCGGCTTTGCCAGCGCCGTGCGTGATACGACATCTATCCTGCGGCAGCTCCGAAGACCCCTTAACGAGTTGGTCCTTACTTTCGGCGCTGACTGGTTCCGGCTCTGCGCACTGGACACAGCCATATTCAAGCCGGTCCAGATTGTAATTGGGGATGAAGCCGCCCGCGCGGAAGTCGCCATTGAGCAAACGCTGACGACGCTCGGCAATCGTCTCGGATTTGACCGCATCCGCCGACCCGTCAGCCTCCCAAGCCATGCGCCCGAGATTGAGCATGGGAGTATTGAGGCGGTCTCGGCTAAGGCCTCGGAGGCCAAATTTCACCGACATATTCATCCTCGCCCTGAGCGTCTATTAAGGCCTGAACGTCTTCACATCATACAACCGGGACGCCCCCCGCGTGATTTTCAATGGCGGCAAGACAGGTTTTATCTGGACACAGCGGAGGGTCCCGAGCGAGTCGCGCCCATTTGGTGGGACGCCCCACAAAGTTGGCTCTCAGGCGAGCTGCGCGATTATTGGCGCACCCGAACGCAAAGCGGGCGCACACTCTGGCTTATGAGCTGCCCACAAAAGCCGGACCTCGGCTGGTTCTGCGCAGGCGAATTTATCTAATGGCCTATGCCGAGCTCGACATAACAACGAATTTTACGTTTCTGACAGGCGCAAGCCATCCTGCAGAGCTCGCTGCGCAGGCTAAAATCTTAGGACTGACTACAATCGGTATTGCGGACCGCAATACGCTCTCCGGTATCGTACGTGCTTATGCTGCCGCCAAGGAATTAGGACAGGACCTTCGCGTGGGTGCAAGACTGGTCCTACAGACTGAAACCACCCTGCTCTGCTATCCAAAAACACTCGCAGGCTATAGCGCCCTTTCTCAGCTCCTGACGCTTGGCAAACGCCGCGCACCCAAAGGTGAGTGCTATCTGGACTTACTGGATGTGATAGAGAAATTATCAGACTGTATTCTCATCCTGATCGATCCTATGTTTGCTCAAGCCGACGTAGCCGCTTTAAAGAGCGCCTTTGGAGCAGACCTCTATCTCGGCCTTTCTGTCCGATATGATGGCTGGGATACGCAACGCTTCGCCGCCATTGCCGGTCTCACAAAAACTACAAATATTCCTCTTGTTAGTCTCGGCGGAGTATTGATGCACAGTGCGGGTCGCCGAAAGCTTGCCGATGTGTTGTCCTGCATTCGGCTGGGCGTAAAAATTGATCGTCTTGGCCTAAATGCCCAACTTAATGCTGAAGCCCGTCTTAAATCCGAGCATGAGCTACGACGGCTCTTTCGAGCCTATCCTGAAGCGATAGCCAATACACTGCGCATCGCCCAAAGCTGCACCTTCCGTCTCGATGAAATCCAGTATCAATATCCTGATGAAGTCTTGAACGGGATAGATCCCGATACGCGTCTGCGCCAACTCACAGAGGAAGGTTTGCTTTGGCGCTATCCCGGCGGCGTTCCGCTAAAAACGCGCGCGCTTGTTGAGAAAGAGCTCGGACTTGTGAAACGGCTGTCATACGCACCCTACTTTTTGACGGTTCAGGACATTGTCGGCTATGCGCGACGGCACGGTATTCTCTGCCAAGGACGCGGGTCAGCTGCCAACTCCGTTGTCTGCTTTGCGCTCGGTATTACCGAAGCCTCTCCCGATGTCATCAACATGGTGTTTGAGCGGTTCATATCCGACGTACGGAATGAGCCCCCGGATATTGATGTCGACTTTGAACACGAGCGACGCGAAGAGGTCATCCAATATATCTTCAAGAAATACGGCCGTGACCGCGCAGCCATATGCTCAACAGTCATCCACTTCAGAACGCGCTCTGCCATTCGCGAAACTGCCAAGGCTATGGGATTGTCAGAGGACAATATTAACGCCCTCACCTCGCAGGTCTGGGGCTGGCGAGACGGCAACGTGTCCAAAGACCGCGCTGCGGGCGTCGGGTTAGACCCCACTGCCCGACGGGTCGCACTGACCCTACAGATCGCGAAAGAGCTGACGGGGTTTCCGCGTCATCTGTCTCAACATACGGGCGGCTTTGTCATCACGAACCAAAGGCTCGACGCCCTTGTTCCAATTGAGAATGCCGCCATGGCAGACCGCACAATCATTGAGTGGGATAAGAACGACATCGACGTCATGGGCATGATGAAAATTGATGTGCTGGCGCTCGGCATGCTGACCTGCGTCCGTAAAAGCTTTGATATGCTGCGCCTCTGGAAAGGCGTCGATGTCACCATGGCAAACTGTCCGCAGGATGATACCGCCACCTATGACATGATTTGTGTGGCTGATACGCTTGGTGTCTTTCAGATTGAATCCCGCGCGCAAATGCAGTTCCTGCCCCGGATGCGTCCGCGTGAGTTTTACGATCTCATTATCGAAGTTGCCATTATAAGGCCTGGTCCCATTCAAGGCGATATGGTTCACCCCTATCTGAAACGACGGCGCGGTGAAGAACCTGTCATTTACCCTTCCGATGACCTTAAACCCGCACTTGAAAAGACGCTCGGCATTCCCTTGTTTCAGGAACAGGCCATGGAGATTGCGAGTGTTGCAGCAGGCTTCACGCCCTCCGAAGCTGATCACCTTCGGCGCTCTCTCGCCAGTTCATCCGGGCCAGGCCGCATACAAATCCACCGCGAGCGCTTCATTAAAGGGTGTCTCGAGAATGGCTATGAGCAAACCTTTGCCGAAAATGTCTTTCGGCAACTCGAAGGCTTCTCTGGCTATGGCTTCCCGCAATCGCACGCCGCGAGCTTTGCGCTGATCGTTTACGTGTCCTGCTGGCTCAAATGCCACCATCCCGAAGCCTTTGGCTGCGCCTTGCTCAACTCACAGCCTATGGGATTTTATGCGCCCGCGCAGATCGTGCAGGATATGGAGCGCCATGATGTGCAGGTTCTGCCTATTAGTGTAGAGCACAGTTTTTGGGACTGCTCCTTAGAACCTGACGGTACGGGCAATCTGGCCGTGCGGCTTGGTTTTCGTCAGATTAAGGGTCTGCCCGAAGAAGAGGCACGTTGGATCACCGGCGCGCGCGGCAATGGCTATCGCTCCATTGATGCGCTCTGGCGTCGGGCCGGATTGAAACAACGCTCACTTTCATTGCTTGCGCACGCCGATGCCTTTCACGCTTACGGGCTCAACCGCCGCGAAGCGCTTTGGAAGGTCAAAGCGCTCCCGCGTTCAGGCGCCTTGCCCCTCTTTGCAGATGTCGGTGAGGGGCTGCCCGAGATTGGCTCGCTGCTACCAGAGCTGTCGGATGCGCAGCAGGTCTATGAAGATTATGTCTCGACACGTCTGACGCTCCGCACTCATCCGGTGCGCCTATTACAAGACCAAATCGGGCAGAGAGTGGTTGCCTCAGAAGGGCGCGATTATCCGGACGGACAACCTATTACTGTTTGCGGCCTGGTCGTTACCCGCCAGCGTCCCGGCACCGCATCGGGCGTTATCTTCCTAACACTGGAAGACGACACAGGCGTCTCTAATGTCATCATCTGGGGGAGCCTGTTTCCGAAGTATCGCGCCGAAGTTATGGCGGGCCGGTTACTTCGCGTGAGAGGTAAGTTTCAGAGACAGGGCATTGTGACAAATGTGATTGCGCAGCATATTGAGGACATATCCTACTTGCTCGACACGCTCGGCGACGGAGACGAGCCAATTTATCCGGGTCATGGCAATGCTGACCATGTACGATCCCCCGTCCAGAGTTCAACATCGATTGCACGGAACCAGTTCAGTTCTCATGTGCCAAAGCCTGCAAAGCCGGACGTGAAAACAGATCGGTCTAAAGACAAGAAAACCGTCACGGCCTATTATTCTCATGGCGGCGGGCGGCATCCTCGATCTCAGGCTTCGAAGCTCTTTCCAAGTAGAGACTTTCAATGAATATACAATCATCCTCATTGCGGACGTCAGCCGGGCGGGTCCATAACAGCCGCCGGTAATGTTTAAGATTAAGGCCCTGCCCCTTTACGATCCAGCGAAGCTGAGTGGGATTTTTCATAACGCACCATCATGCGAACATAATTTTCGCCGTCAGCTTAATATCTATGCGCATCTCGTGAGGCTTCTGTGCTTCTTAAACATTACCAAGATTTACATTATTAACGACTATTGGAGCGCGGCCGCGCTATTTTAGGTAGTGCGGAGTATTCTAATCTTGTTCCAGAAGTTGATAGTTTTCAGGGCGAGTTGTCGCCACTAGGCCCAGATCGATGAATTTTCTAAACCAGGAGCGGAGTCGATGGACCTTATCAATGAGTAATAAATGAGCGTGAGTTTTTGCTTCGTTAGCTTGCGTGGAACATCCACGCGATTTGGCCGTTGCTCTAAGGTCCACCGGAACGTCTCTGCTGGCTAAACGGAGATGCAAGATGAGCGAACAGTTTGAAGCGCTTGAATGGGGCCGGATGTTTCTGGGCGACAAGGGCTCTCTTTTCTACCTAGAAATCGTCACGCGAACAGTAATAATCTACGTTTATACCTTTATATTATTGCGTATATTCGGGCGACGCACAAAGGCTTCAATGTCGATTATGGACGTCATAGTTATTGTGGCTCTGGGGTCGGCCGTCGGTGATGTCGCTTTCTACCCCGAAGTACCCATTCTACATTGCTTACTAGTTGTGACTATAATTGTTGGCATCAACAAGGCCTTGGTGGAGCTATCGGAGAAGAGCCATAAGATTAGAGATTTCATCGAAGGCGACGCCACTGTTGTCGTCCGAGACGGAGTAATCCAGATGGATGCCTTACGTTCGACGAGTATAGGACGCGCGGCGCTATTGGAGTTGATTCGCGAAAAGAGCGTGTGTAATCTCAGCCAAATCGCACTCGCGGTATTGGAGCCGAGCTGCAAACTCAGCATTTATCAGAGTGATGGAAATTTTTCGGGCCTATCTATCTTGCCGCCAGATCCGTTGGAAGATGGTTCGAAGGACATCGTTAACGGCAAATCTGGTGTATGCGTTTCTTGCGGTATACAACGCATCGCATCCGGCCAACCTTGCGAAACTGACGCCTGTGACGAGTCACAAACTGCGCCTTCCGTTGGACCAAAATTTTCGATGTAAATGGCATCACGCGACTGTGGGAAACAGAAAAAAAAACAGCCGCCGCTTCACTCGAATGAACTTTTCTAAGCACTCCGAGCGGACATTACGACCGGCCTATTAGACGGTACAATGCAGATGATCGGCTGATTTATCCTTCGACATAATGGCTTTAACCAGATCGCCGTTCACATCCTGTGTAATGGTCGAATATGCCTCGTTCGTCAGGTCGCAGATGTTTCGACCGTTAGGAATTTCGCTATCGGTTCGTCCCTGCGTTTTAGACTAATATAGGAAAGTCTCGGCTACGCGCCAACATCGAACGCCTCAACCCGCCAATGAGCTGTACGGTGCACGTAGACTTGCTTTACTGCTCGCCCTAGCGCAGTAATCAACCGGGAGTGGACCGTAGCCGGGTGGCTAGATGTGTCAGAAAAATTCACATGGTGATGCGCCAACACGAGCCTGGATCCCGTGCCGAAGCTAAGGGCGGAGGCCAGACACTCAATTTCGCGCGGCGTTAGATAATACAGTATCTCGGCTATGACTACGAGATCAAACGTCTGACGTGGCAACTCGCGCGGCAAGATAGCGAGCTGAACACTTACCTTGTCTGACGTAATATTATTTCGCGTCACCGAGACGGCACTGGCCGCGCCGTCCACTGCGAGCAACCGTAACGCGCGGTTTTGCAACATTGCGGTATTTGAACCATTACCACAGCCAAGCTCTAAAGCTCGGCCCCGTACATGGCCACAAGCCCTCAATAAACTAGCGCGTTTGTTCCGCTCATCGCGATCGGCCCATGTATCCCATGGATCATCGGAGCCCGAAAACAACGCGTCGAACCCGACGACCCGCAGTGGCCCTTTCATCGGTCAACACTCATTCGTAGAATGTTTCCGGGCCAGATGTGAACCGCTCGAACAGCGCCGCGTCGATAGTAAAGCCGCCCGGACAGTCCTCTATCTCGCCAAGCTGGCTACGATAGTGATGCAAGGCATCCACCTTTCTTTTTTTAAACTCGAAAATGTCCAACGTGTGCCGCGTGCCAGAAGGCTGGGTTTCATCATCCATTGGCCAAACGATATATGTTAAAACTCGCGTTGCAGATGTGGGCCGCAAGCGAGCCATTATAACTGCGTAGGTTGCACGGTGATCGGGGTGGTTATCGACAGGTGACGGCAGCGCGACTATATCATAAGCCTTGCCGAGAAGTTCGTCGAGCTCACCAAATTCGGACCATTCTTCTGATCGGCCATCCGGTAGTCCAAGCATATGTACTTGAGAACGGTCAACCCCAAGGTGCGAGAGGCCCGCGTAGCTTTCCATCGCTCGAATCGCCGCCAAGCGCTCGGGCGGGTAACTATATGAACCTGGATGGCTGGCCGCGCCGTCACTCATTATAATAACAGTCACCTGCCCGTCCATTGCCAAAACATGCTGGATCAGTCCGCCGCAACCGATCACCTCGTCGTCGGGATGCGGAGCCACAACCAGCAGGCGAATGTTAGGGAGCACAATCATGCTATGTTGAACTCTAGGTCAGCATCAATGACCGCATCAGAGACCGTCTGCAGGCTGCCATCCGGGTTAGGTTGGCGAATATAGACGGCAAGATCTGATAAATGAGTAGCTAGCGGATGGGGATGCATCAACCCGCTGAGGCCGACAGCGCGCTGGACCCGCATAATTTGCGCCTCTGCGCACTCCAGCACAATATGGCGTGCTGCATCGCATCGCAGTATTAGGTCTGGGTTTTCTATCGCGTAAACCTGCGCCACTCGCATAACCGCATCGATTGCCGTTTGCGCACAGGTAAAGCTTTCTGCAATACGTCGGCGCTGTATCGCGTGATCGGTTCTATTTCGGGCAGACAGTGCCGCGACCAAGCGGTCGTGCAGGCCCGCGATTGCACCCGCTTGAACCGCGGCAAATCGCAACCCTCCACCAGAAAAATGGGGCTGCAATTGGTACAAGCCGGCCTCGCCCACCGGCACTGCTTCCGGGGCGGTATCCTTATCCCAACTCACGATGTGGGTTTCACTGCGCTGCATACCCACAGGCTGCCACCAATCTGTGTCGGTCGAAGACGTTTCCGGATCGAGTGTGACTTTCCACATTTGTACATTTTTGGGACTATCCGCGCGCGTCGTTACAAGCGCATGGGTCAATAAGCCTGCACCGGAAGCAAAGCTTTTACTGCCGCGTAGTCGTCCGTTTTCAAAACGCAGTGGGTTCAAGGCATGGTCATTGTTCCAAACGCCGATGCGGTGCGCTGACGATTGCGCGTTTTCTGCCCATGCTTGAAGCTCGACATCGCCGTAAAGCGCTGTCAGTTGTAACGCGTTGACATGTCCCTCAAACAACCGACCAAGTGCCGCGTCCTGACGACCGACCGCGATCATTCGCGCAATAGTTCTGGACGCGCTCTGCTGATTATCAAATCGCATAATGTCGCAGACGTTGTATTGCTCGAACGCTCTTTGCAGCGTGACCGGAGTAAACTGTTGTCGAGGGTCGTGTTTTGTGTTCATGACTGCCATCGGATGTCTGTTGGTATTTTGGCGGCGGTAGGTGTCCAATTTGAACCATATCCCAGACTTGTCATCGACGTTCTCAGTAGCAGCCCGGCCTGTTTTACTGACATAGTCTCAGGAACTTTTAGTTCAGGAAGAGCGGCCATTACAAATGCATCGGGCGAAACGGCGTCACGCCATTGTTCGACAAGGATCTGCGGATTTAAATCTAGCTCTAACGCCAGACTGGAAAGTAGAGCCAGCGCTGTAGACTGGTCTTCCGAAAAGAGTTCACGCAGCCGCGCTTCAATTCGGTAACGATCAAGGAAGATACGGGGGTCAGATAAACTTTTAGCACGCCCCATTGCGCGTTCAGCATCTTCTGCAACCAAAGCCGCCGCCAGTCCGCCGTCTGCGCGGCCATTGCGACGCGAACTGGTGACGACACGAACATCGCGCGGTTGACAGATCCGCAAACCTGCTGCGCGCACGGCTCTGACCATCTGTACATCCTCATCAGATGGAAGATTCGGGCAGCCACCGATCGCTTGGTAGACATTTCTGCGTAAGGCGAGCGATGCCCCGAACCCTTGCGGGTGTTCACTGGGAGCGGCGTATTCAAGTGGATCAATTATGCGGCGGGCTTGGTGCAGGGCGTGATAGTGACGCTCATGGGAAGCGCGAATGACGTTTCCGTTCAAATCGTCCCGCCAGATATCGCCGCAGACCATCTCGGCACTAACCATATACTCGCGTGTATGCGTCAGCCAATCCGGCGCAACGCGTGTGTCTGCGTCAGTCGTGCAAATTATTGACGGCATCGTCGGGAATAACAACGCGCCCGCATCCATTGCTGCGCGCCGAACACGGCCCGCATGGGGTGTGTCGTATGCCGGTACTGAGACCACATTAATTGGGACAGGAAAGCTCGAGCGCCACGCATCTAGGATATCATGGCTATCATCTTGATCTCCATCGAGTGCGACAACCAAAGCACCACTGCCAACTCCGATCGCTTCAAAAGCTGATCGCATTGCTGTGAGAAAACCTGGCAGATTGTCAGCTTCGTTTTTTGCAGGAACACAAACTATGCAAGGCGCACATTTGTATTGGAAATCCAAAGTGTCAAACGTTGCCGCACTAAGTATTGAGTTTTCTATATCAACGTAGTGTGAGTTCAACATCTGTTCCTTCTGCCCTTCAGGCAAAAGGCCTTCAGGCTACAAATATAGATATGAAATAGTGTCGCCATCATAACACGGGACAGGTCTGCCTATTGACGTTGTCGCGTACAGGGAAATCAAACGAGCTCTAGCGAGAATTAGTTTCTCGCCAAATCAGCTGAGAACATAAGATTTTTACTTAATATCACCCGAGATTGATGAGGCCTGCTTATTAACGGTCTCAACGGCCATATCAGTAAAGCTCCGATCACCGTCATAGGTCTCGTCGAGGAGATTCTTTAGTATTTTTGCGCCCTCAGTGTCACCTAGTTGTTCAGCGTAAGCGTGCGCCGTGCCGTAACCGGAAAGAGCGTAATGGGTCATGCGTTGAAATTGGCTGATTGCGACAGACGCCTTTAAGGCGTCATCAGAATAGTCGGAGTGCAGGACATGCTTTTTGCCCTCTTTGCACAGTCCCTCCATACCCTTACAATGCATGCCGGACGCTTTCTCGTCGTGCAACTTGGCGATCGTTTCTAGATCCTGATTGTTAACTTTAATTTTCTCTTCAGCTGAAGACAACTTCTGGGACAGTTCTTCGTGTTTTAGTTCACGGGCAAACATCCCGGTGGTTTCAGCCGCTTGCTTATTTGCGGAGTAAATATCCTTTATTTCGTGAATATAGAGATCTTTGAGAGAATTCATCATAGACATAAAATTTCCTTATCTTCTAGCTCGCGCATGCCGCGTCGCTCCATGTGTATTGAGCGTTCCAACTCAAATAATGTTCCAAAATTAGAAATTTTTTTTGGCAAAGTTGTTGCCATCAAGCCAATCAAACGGTCGTGACTAATGTGGTGATTGAGAACTAATGAACTGTCTCTATCGGAGAAACCTTGGTTTTTTCTTTCTCAATTAAAATCCTGACGATAAGCCCGTTCAGCTCACGCTTGAAACCTGAGGTGGTCCCTATTGGAAGAATAGCGAAACTCGTGTTTAGGTTCTATCCTCATCCCATTCTGGTTCTACCTGCACCTTTTCAAACCGGTCGATGCATCAGCGTCACATTGATTTGCGCCATTAAAATTACCTACGGCATCACCATTCGTCACCAGCAAGGTGAGATCGACCAACTCTGAAATTTGCGGAAGGTGAAATCTAATTTTGCCTGTATTGCCCTGCCCAACTTTTGTATTATTCCCCTTCTCTTAGCCAGCTACGCGCGGGGACGAGGTCAGGGCTCGCTGTACGATTGAGGTGCACAAATAATATCACGGGCAAGATAAATTGAAAAAAGTTTAGTAAACTGTCCTTCGCTCAACTCGGACACAAATGGAGATAATATCATCGCCCTTGTCTTAACAATGTCATTCAACAGTCCGCTAAACTCTCTCTAACTCGGTCCTTCTAGGTCGAAAAATACAGCGCGGAAGGATACCCCGTCACTAGATTTAGCTATGAAACATACTTCCGACACAGTCGCGACGAGTTCATCGGGCGTGATTTGATGGGGACTGGCGGTTGTGTAAATTCCGACATGCCGAGAACGCTACTGTCTTTAATTTGCGAGATCAACGAAATCGCATCATCTGGGGTGTCAGCAATAACGGTCAATATATCTCGCTAAAATCGGTCCCCTTACCAGACTAAGGCTCTACGAGGGGAAGCGTTTCCAAGCCTCTAATGCCGCGCAATGTCGGCTTGGCACACGCCAACCTTAGCTAGGTGAACTCTGCTTGCGAGTAAAAGCTGTAAGAATAATTATGCAGTGCATCTTCGTAGCGCGTCGGTCAGGCCGTTTCGGTTTTTTACTCATGGACTAACGTTCTTAAAGGTCCAGCCGTGTGGATGGACGTGAGAACTCTCCGTGTAATCTTGCCTGCTTGAAGCGTTGAATTTCGACCGTTATGACACTGGTGAACAGAAAAAGCCCAATAAGATTTGGCAACGATAGTAAGAAGAAAAGGCTATCTATAATCTTGATCAGCGTAGAAAAGTCGACGACCGCTCCAAGCGGGAGGAGCGCGCAGAACAGCACGAGATATAAATTCACAAACCACTCTCGCCCGTTGGAAATATAGCTCGCTAATTGTCGCCCGTAAAAGCCAGCCGCAATCATCGTCGAGAAGGCAAAGATACTGACGCAGACAGCCAGCATAATTGGAAACCACGACGATACAGTTGCGAAGGCTGCCGATGTCATGGCAATATCGCTATATCCGTTTTTCCAAACACCTGTACTGACAATAAGTATGGCCGTAGCCGCGCAAACGATGAATGTGTCGACGAACGGTTCGAGTACTGCAACAAAGCCTTCGGATGCTGGGTAGTCCGTTTTCACAGTCGCATGCGCGATTGCGGCTGATCCAATTCCGGCTTCGTTTGAGTAAACGGCGCGACGCATACCAATGACGAATGCCCCTATGACACCGCCCAACCCTGCCTCACTTGTGAAAGCGCTCGTCACAATTGTGAATATCGCAGGGCCAATTTTATCATAATTGACGGCAAGGACAATCGCTACACTAGTTAAGTAAAGAGCGCACATAAAAGGCGTAAGCCGGGATGTGACTAGTGCCACACCCTTGACGCCCCCGATGAGGACAACACCCACTAAGGCGGCAATGCCCAGTCCGTAAATGAGTGCAAAAGTGCGGTCGTTTTCTAAGCCGAGAACGACATTGATTTGTGACCAAGACTGATTGACCTGAATGACTTGGATGAATGCGATAAGCGCGAATGCGGCGTATAAAATACCCATCAGCCGGCCGAAACGAGGCCAGCCTTTCTCGGCAAAACCGCGCTCGAGATAGTACATTGGACCGCCTTTGATAAGCCCATCCGTTCCGATCTCGCGGTACCTAACGGCTAAAGTGACTTCAGCGAATTTTAAACTCATTGCAAAGAAGCCGATGAAGATCATCCAAAACGCAGCTCCCGGACCACCGATTCCGATTGCAATTGCCACCCCGGCTATATTGCCCAGACCTACTGTAGCCGAGAGCGCGGTGGATAGAGCTTCGAAAGGCGAGAGATCACCTTGAGCATCAGTGCCGGAGAAATCACCTCTCAGAGCTCTCAAGCCGGTATTAAACCCTCGAACATTGATAAAGCCTAGCCGAAGCGTGAAAAATACCATGCCTGAAAATAGCCAGAGAACAATCCAGTTTACCTCGACGCCGAGTATAGAGATCGTAGTGAATACGAACCCAGATAGGATTGTGGCCAGAGTGTCGATGTTTCCAATAAACGTGTCCATAGAGTGCCTTTATCCAATACATCTCGATTAATCGGCAGAAGTTCATCTGAGTTTACGCATTAGCTTGAGCGTGAATTGGTGAAAATGCTAAATATCGATATGACTTTTGGAGCACCTTTACTCGAATTAACATCGAAGTATCTCATCTGCGCTTTCCACAAGGAACTCACCATTAGACATCCGCTAACAATTATAAATAATGCGGGCATCTAAACTGCGGGAGTTAGGCCAATGAATATCTCCTAAGGCTGAATCGCAAATCATGATTTAGGCAACCCTTTTCGAAGCTCGAGTGTTATATTTTATGACCGAAGCGGGTCCGAAAACAATTAAGTTCAAACCGCTCAACGGTGTATTAGAACGGGTAATAGACCCTCCCGGCAGGGAAATTTTAAAATATGTTGGAGTAGATGGTGAATCATTCTCGCAATTCCGCACAAATGGCGGAAGAATAAGGCTCTGATAGTGAGAATTTTCAATCGAGCGTTATAATCCTATCGACGTTACCTCGTGCTGAGAGTATTTCTACCGCCTATTCCCGACTAGGTGATCTTTCTGTCAGAGCGGCTGACTCAGAGCTCCCATCTTAGCGTTTCAATCAATTTGCGAAGTTCAGTCCATTCGCATATCTTTTATCGAAGGATAAAGTCTAACTGCTCCGTTTCATAAATATTCCATCTCTTGACCGCTTTCTGCTTGATGGCGGAGAGCTCCATATGTCTATCAGAAGCAAAAAGTGCAAATCAACTCATCCCACGAGAGTGATAAATGAGGAAACAAGATTGAGCTTATGACGACTTTATAGAATCGGCCAATGTCCATTCGTCGGCGCGGAATCGGCCTTAGTTCGTGACCCGATCGCGGTTCACGAATTAAGAAATATTAATTCGACTGCGTATAAAAATAATCAATACAGTGCCCTCTCCTCGTACATTTTAAATTAGAAAGAAATTTCCCACCGTTCAATCTTTCGCGGCGATATTTGCGAATATGACTTTAGTGCCATCAAGATATTGAAAAGCAAAATTATGAAACTTGAGAATAGCAAACTACGCCAGACCCAGTATCACCTCATTTTTATTCAGCATTGCTGGAGAATTCTTTTTTATTAATGATCTGCATCCTAAATCGTCACGTCCGGCGTTTCGATTTGGCCCTCCGACAATAGTTTTTGCTCTAATGAATAGTTTCTCAATTGCGAGAGGATGGTCGTTATGCTGTTTTCTAAAACGCTATAAGGAAGTGCAATGTAGCCATAGCGGAGGGCTCTATCACCCTATACTCGATAATCATGGGCGCTCTTCTGAAACGCGCCAATATTCTTGCCTGGAGATTCAGGATCGTAGGAACGCGCCGTTCCGTATAGCGCCCAAACATCAATATATAATTCTCGGCTCGCTATCTTATCAGTTTCAAAACGCGATGTATAAAGCCCAATCTAACAAAGCGGCGACGTTTACGTCGGTGACCCGCCATATTTGAAAATCATTTCGAACGGTAGCAGCCCTCTTAACGAGTACTCCGTTTTGTGCCGGCTAGCTAGATGTTTTAATTTAGCTTTTACATAGTTGAGATTTCATGCGCCATTCGAATCTTCAACACATTTTTTCGATTGTGTTTTGGAACTCCTTTCAAAGCGGGGCATTGGTCTTGTAGAAACGGAGATTATGATGAAATTTATTATGCAAACTGTTCTGGCGGCTGCGCTGTCGCTAGGCGTGCGAAAGGTTCTACAAAACCACAATTCAGGTTTGAAGTCAGATTTCGATAAACAATTATAAGGCGGACAAAACATGACAAGTAAAGAAACGAAAATCGCAAATCCGGCGGCTGTCTATAACAATCCGCAGCAAATTGTTGACGACGTGAATCTCTCAATTAAAGAAAAATTGAAGGCGCTCGACAGTATGGAATATGATTGCAACCAGCTACTTGTAGCTGCCGACGAGCGCCTGCACGGTGGTGAACAGCCGTTGAAAATTAGCGACATTCATTCAGCGCGGGAAAAATTATCGGGCTCTGAATCGTCATCCAATAGCGCAAACAATTCGAAGACGTCTGTCTAATATCATTTGGCTTTAGCCACATGCCGCATTGAGCATCAAACGGAAGCTAAATGTGCCAGTCGATTTAGCACGTCGGCCGCTGCCGGTACTTCTGCCTTATAGGGCTCAAAATTGGGTTCACAATCGTCCACGCCTCGAGTTTGGTATCTCTGACTCGGTAAGCCTTCAAAGTTCTAGACCTTTGAAGGCAAGGCCGGTTTCGAAGAGCTACGGTTTGCAATAGGAAAACCTCGCCATGTTTCTATGACCGACTCAGTGAGGATTTGCATTTAAGGTGCTAACATACTTAAAAAAACTAGATAAAGTTTCTGGTCGCGACTGGAATGAAAACCTATCGGCCAGTCCTGCATCAGTCGTGCGAGAAATACAGTATGTTGAAGCCGCCTACGTACTGCGCGACGCGACTACCTTCTGTAGAGTAGAGATTTTTGGCGAGAACGTCTTTAAAGCAGTGCAGGGCTCTAACCGTGATTTAACAAAGGGCCAACTGATGGCCATCACCTCGATGATGCGGATGTACGAAGTGAGGTCCATATGATTTAACTTTGACGCCCCGTTCTGCAGAAATGTTCCGCAAGCCCTTTGAAGATGACAAACCTCACAAAGTATGTTTTGAAAATCTGGCCGGTGCCGTCGCGCCATTCGGAATAGGGCCGATCTTTGTGCCAATCGCCTTCAATATTTTCTATATGTCCATGTTGATACCAAAACGGGCGAAATTGATGTCGGTCCGCCAAAAATTAAGGTGGGGAATTTTGTCTCTTTTCACGCCGAGATGGATATAATTATTGCCCTCACACCATTTTCAGCAGTGCAATCAAACCATTTCGCTTACAAACCCATAGATTTCAAAGTGCGTAAAAACAGGGATCGATAAAGTTTTACCAAGGGAACTCAACCATCTCTGAGACGTTTTTGATATTTAGACGGCTGTATTTGCGTGGCGTTTTTGCACTTAAAACAAGGGACTTTAAAATGACCGACTCAACAAAATTACCGAAACTCAGCGAAGGCGGCGCGCCGCACCAGATGGCAAAAGACGGCTACGACACGCTAACCACTAACCAAGGCATCCCGATCTCTGACAATCAGAACCACTTAAAAGCCGGTGCGCGCGGGCCCATGCTGACAGAAGACTTCGCTTTTCGCGAAAAGATGTTTCATTTCGATCACGAGCGCATACCTGAGCGCGTCGTCCACGCACGCGGCTATGGTATGAAAGGCTATTTCGAGCTTACCGATAGCCTTTCCGATGTCACAGACGCGAAAATTCTTACCGAAACAGGAAGGAAAACTGAGGCGTTTATGCGTGTCTCGACAGTTGCCGGCAATAAAGGCTCGCCCGACTTGGCGCGAGACGTTCGCGGTTTCGCAGTGAAGCTTTACACTGACGAAGGTAATTGGGACATTGTCGGAAACAATATTCCCGTCTTCTTCATTCAGGACGCTATTAAATTTCCTGATCTCATTCACGCGGCCAAGCCGGAACCCGACAGAGGCTTCCCACAGGCCCAGACAGCGCACGACAACTTCTGGGATTTTATATCACTATCTCCCGAGACGATGCATATGGTGATGTGGATCATGTCTGATAGAACCATCCCGCGCTCACTTCGATTTATGGAAGGGTTTGGTGTACATACCTTCCGCCTTCTCAAGGATGGCAAATCTAAATTTGTGAAGTTTCACTGGAAGCCAAAATACGGTATGCAATCCGTCGTCTGGAATGAGGCTGTTAAGATCAACGGTGCTGATCCAGACTATCATCGCCGAGATATATTCAATTCCATAAATTCCGGTGACTATCCAGAATGGGAGTTGGGAGTCCAGATTTTCGACCAGGATTTTGCGGACAAGTTTGAATTTGACGTGCTCGACGCGACGAAACTCATTCCCGAGGAGGATGTACCGGTTCGTATTATTGGCAGGCTCGTCATGAACAAAAATGTCGATAATTTCTTCGCTGAAACTGAACAGGTCGCATTCTGCACCGCAAATGTGCCGCCGGGGATTGGCTTCTCAAACGATCCGCTTTTGCAGGGCCGCAATTTTTCATACTTAGATACTCAGCTCAAACGCCTTGGCGGACCGAATTTCCATCACATCCCTGTGAACCGTCCCCGTTGTCCAATGCATAATTTTCAGCAGGATGGTCACATGGCGATGCAAAATCCCAAAGGCCGTGCAAATTATGAACCTAATAGTTGGGGTCCGAAGGATGGCGGGCCTCGCGAAAACCCCAAATCGGGCTATAAACATTTCGAGCAAAATATTAATGGGACGGCGCAAAAAATCAGGCCTGAGAGCTTTGCCGATCACTACAGTCAAGCTCGTCAATTTTATATCAGCCAAACAGAGACGGAGCAGACACATATTCAAGACGCGCTGTGTTTCGAACTCAGCAAGGTCAAAAAAGTGGCGATACGGGATCTAATGGTTAGACATTTGCGAAATATCGATGATGGTCTCGCCAAATCTGTTGCCAAGGGCTTAGGGATGAGATTGCCCCGTCCTGCTAAGGCTGCTGTTCAAACTGATATGGACATCAACGCATCCGATGCACTAAGCATTTTGAAAAACCCACCGGAAAGTTTTGCCAGTCGCACCCTAGGTATTCTCGTGGCCGACGGGTCTGATGCAAAATTAGTTGAAGCCTTACAGACAAAAATGAAGAAGATTAAGGCTAAAGTCGCAATTATCGCGCCCACGGTCGGCGGTGTCGATCTGAGCGATAACAGACATTTGGAGGCGGATGAGCAAGTGGGCGGAGGACCATCGGTTCTTTATGATGCAATCGCCGTCATCGCCTCAGAACAAGGCGGAAAAAGATTGGCTGAAATGCCTGCTGCAAAAGATTTTGTATCTGACGCGCACGCTCACAAAAAGTTTGTAGCTTATGATGCGGGGGCCAAAGCCCTGTTCGAAGCGGCTGGCTTGGACGGCGTGATGGATATCGGCTATAGCGAGGTTGAAACAATAGCGTCGATAGGAGCTTTTGTAGAGTGTTTACCTAAGCTTAGATGTTGGGATAGAAAATGATTTTGAAGGTTGCGCATGCCAATGTGTGGCGTGCGCAAAAATTCAGTTAGTTTAGTCCACAATTCGCCATGCTTTTCAGTATCCAAAATCATCTGTCACCACGCCCTGCTTATTATGGACGGGCTGCAGCAGGTCTTTGTTCAGCAAACACGCAAGAAGTGGAGAAGTTACTTCCTTTACCTTGGCATCAATAAGGACTGTGTTTGTCATCTGTGAACGACGGTGTAGAAGTAGGCCACTGTAGCGACGGCACTTTGCCGTCACGGGCGTCGTAAAAGTCGTCCAGTTTAAGGTTTTCTGTTTTGAGGAGGGCCGGGAAAATTTCACTGTGGAGAATTATTTAGGTGTGCGGCGCGCGCATTATCAAGACGGACTTAGTGGAGGAGAGATAGCCCGTCAGTTTGGGGTTAGCCGAGATTAAAGACGCTCTACTGCGCCGCCCCAAATCCTTTGACGCCAGACGACATCTGGTGCTGTGCCGGGCAGGACGGCGGTCCGCTAGGCTCGATATGAGTATTTATCCGTTTCTTCCGCGCACTAACATACAGACAACAAGAGCGGCCCACGACGTGGGCCTTCTGTCTGGAGCGTCGTCATGACGGACTCTGTCAGTAAAGCTGCCGCTTCTGAGGTTTTGCTTGCGAGCCATCTTAAAACTCTGCGTCTTCCAACATTCCTGCGCGAGCACGATAAGCTGGCGCGGCAATGCGCGGCTGAAGGCTTGGGACACGTCCATTATCTGGCACGTCTAACGGAGCCGGAGTTGATCGATAGAGAACGACGTATGATCGAGCGTAAGATTATGTCTGCCAGTTCCCGGCCATAAATACACTCGACAGTTTCGACTTAAAAGTCATCCCGTCTTTGAACAAACTGCAAGTGACAGACCTTGCCCGCTGCGGCTGGATTGAGCGGCGCGAGACTGTCATAGCTTTAGGCCCGTTAGGCACGTGTAAAACTCATTTCGCGCTTGGGCTAGGACTGTCCGCTTGCCAGAAAGGCCTGATGGTCCGTTTTATCACGGCCTTCTCACTGGTACACGAACTTATGGAGGCGGGGGATGAGAAGCGCTTGATCCGATTACAAAAGCCCTTCACCAAAGTGTCGCATCTTATTATTGACGATCTTGACTTTGTGGCCCGATCTAAAACGTTGGCAGAGCTTCTGTTCGAACTGATCTCCCTACGCTACGAAAGCGGATCAACCTTGAACACCAGTAATCTACCCTTCGAATAATGGACTAAGACCTTTGGCACAGAGCGCCTAACAGGGGCGCTGCTGGATCGGCTCACCCATCATATCAGTATTTTAGAAATGAACGGCGATAGCTACCGTCTCGCTCAAAGCAAAGCCAGATTGGCTACCGCTTAACTCACGACAAACTGGACGACTTTTACGCCGCGCACAATGGCAAATGCTAGCCGCAACAATGGCCTAGTTTTAAACCGCCGTCTGGTCGGTTTTTACTCCGCCGTTGACAGCGTGTCTGTTGTATAATGTAGATCCACACGGTTATTATCGGGCGTCAGTAATAAACGCGGAATATCATGCGCATATCACCCCTGCCCCAATCTGGGTGCAAATAACAAAATATCCTCCAACCGTTCAAACAAAATTCCATTTACTCATGACATAACATTAGGTGAGGTGCTTGAAATATAGAGGCTTTTCAGCCCCGTCGTTGGCACATCTTCCGAGAGGTTAAAGTTGTACCTCCGTGGGTTAAAGTTCTGAGAGTCCAAAAACTGCTTAATGTGAGGAGATGCCAAGCCGGAATCTACATAATCATCTATTAATTAGGTATGTGTTGTTTCCGTAAATTGAATGTGTCCGGAAGGTATTTTATTGGAAGATAACAGGTAGGTTTGAGGCGTCGCTCAAATTGATAACAACGCTAGTGCGAGCACAAAAGCGGCATTGACCACTTTTTGGAGTCTGGGTTCATAAATCAAACGTAGCTGAACCGGACGCGCTGCACATCCTAATTCATGGGGTGCGAGTGCACATATCTCTCCATTTTCCGGAAAGCCTCATCGGAATATCAAAGATAGGGTCCGCAGCCTAACTGCGGACCCTATGGACGGCGGCAACGCAAGAAGGGGGCAATACCTTCATGCGTTGCCTTTGAAATTTTCGGCTTATCAAGGGGTGATCAGATAAGAAAAAGCTCAATATTTCTGACCCCTAAATCAAAAAGTCATCAGCCCCCATGTCGTCAATATCTGTGTTGTCCAGTTGAATGATATTTCCGTTGCCTAGATCAATCTGAACATGGTCTCCAACCTGGGTCATCACGGCCACAATATCGGCATATGAACTGAACCCAAAGGATGACAAGTCAATATCATCATCACCGAAATCATCGAAGTCAGCGATCCGGTCAAATCCTTCGCCGGCGTTGAAGACAAAGGTGTCATCTCCGTCACCGCCAAAGAGTCTGTCATCGCCTGCTCGCCCGGATAGCACGTCATCGCCATCTCCGCCGAACATCCGATCAACACCGTTACCACCATTTAAGATATCATTACCGGCGTCACCTCTGAGCGTGTCGTCACCGTTACCGCCATTGATGATATCATTTCCGGTTCCACCTCTCAGATCGTCATTCCCGGCGTCGCCAAACAATGTATCGTTGCCAGCTTCACCGAGGAGAACATCTGCGCCGATCCCGCCAATGAGGGCGTCATCGTCATCACCGCCGAGCAGTTTATCGTCGCCGTCGCCGCCGATGAGAGTGTCCTCACCCAAGCCGCCGGAGAGAGTATCATCACCCGCTTCGCCGCGGAGTGCATCGTCTCCGTCGCCGCCTCTGATGTTGTCAGCTCCGTCACCGCCCCTCAGGTCATCATTCCCGGCATCACCGAACAGATTATCATTCCCAGCATCGCCGAGGAGAACATCGTCACCGTCGCCGCCCAAGAGTGTGTCATCATCGGCATCACCTCTGAGGAAGTCTTCTCCCTCGCCGCCGGTCAGGAAATCATTGCCGTCGTTTCCGCGCAGCACGTCATCGCCTTCGTCGCCGAAGATTCTGTCATTTCCGTCACCCCCCAAGAGGATATCTTCACCCAATCCGCCGAAGAGGAAGTCATTGCCCTCATTGCCGAACAACCGGTCTTCGCCGCTGCCGCCAAGGAGAACATCTGCGCCCAAGCCGCCCGTGAGAATGTCATCATCATCCTCGCCGCGGAGCGTGTCATCTCCGTCGCCGCCTCTGATGTTGTCGGCACCGTCGCCGCCTCTCAGGTCGTCATTACCGGCATCGCCGAACAAGTTGTCGTCCCCGCTTCCGCCGAGAAGGACATCATTGTCCAGACCACCCAAGAGCGTGTCGTTACCGTCATCACCGAACAGACGATCCGCACCGTCGTCGCCGCGAAGGACATCGATATCATTGCCGCCTCTGAGGGTGTCATCACCCGCGCCGCCTCTGAGATCATCCATTCCGGCATCACCGAACATTGTATCATTGCCTGCGCCGCCGACGACAACGTCATCGCCTGAACCGCCCAAGAGGAAGTCATTGTCGTCTTCGCCGAGGAGTCTGTCAGCCCCGTCGCCGCCAATCAAGACATCGGCACCCAATCCGCCCAAGAGCGTGTCGTCATCGCCTTCGCCTCTCAGCGTATCGGCTCCGTCTCCGCCTCTGAGGGTGTCTTCACCGGTGCCGCCTCTAAGATCATCATCTCCGGCATCACCGAATATGGTGTCATCACCAGCATCGCCGAGAATGAGATCATCTCCTGAGCCGCCCATGATTGTGTCATCGCCGTCATTACCTCGCACGAAGTCATCATCGCCGCCGGCATTGATGGTATCATCTCCGGCTCCGCCAAAGACTTCGTCGATGCCAGTACCGGCGTCAATAAAGTCATCGGAGGCACCCCCAGTGATATGATCCTCATCAAATTGACCGATAAGAACATCCGGTCCGGCCGTGCCGACGATGTAGTTCACTGCACCTGTGATAGTCACAGTCAGCTGGATTGTAGCCGAGCCGTCAAATGAACTCACAGTAATTGTGTCTGTTGTCGTCTCGCCGATTTCCAGAGCTTGGACTGCAGGATTGGTACTATCCAAAGTAAACGTCCAATCGCCGTTGGCCGACACCTCGAATGAACCCAGGCCGCCATCACTTAATGTTCCGGCTGCAATCGCTGCAATTTGAGCTTCTCCTGTATCCGTATCAGTGATCGTCAAAGTGCCAGTTGCAGGCGCGACATTATCTTCAACAACATCACCTGTCGTTACACCACCGAGCGTCGGAAGATCATTCGTTCCCACAATCGTAACGACCGTAGTCTGCGAAATCAGGCCGCCATCACCGTCAGTAATATCATAGTTGATGGTATAGCTCGCTGACTGACCCGCCGGTAAGCTTTGGAAGAAGCTGTCGGATGGATCTACGTTCAACGTGTTTCCAGCCAAAATCATTCCTGGTTGGATACCGGATACAGAGCCCGCAACGATTGAAAGCATTGCACTGTCAACATCGCTGGCACCGGTCAGGAGGTCCACGGCGAAGATAGAACTATCTTCGGCTGCGGAAACCACCACCGGTCCGCTCACAACAGGCGCATCATTCGCCCCGTCAATTGTGATGGTGACTGTTTGGGCCGTTCCGTCTTCCGACAGAACCACGAAGCTATCCGTTAGGCTATCGCCGACATTGAGCGCGTCAACCGCAGGGTTGGCGTCATCCAATGTGTAGGTCCACATGCCTGCCGCATCGATAGTGTAAGTGCCGTAAACCGCTGCGCCCGCATCCACTTGGAATGTGTCGTCAGCATTGTCGACATCTGCCGCCATGAGCGTTCCCGTGGTGACAAGGCCGCCGTCTTCAGCGGAAGTGCCCGAGACATCACCTGAGATGCTCGCCCCATCATTCGCACCGTCAATCGTAATGGTGACAGTTTGAGCCGTTCCATCTTCCGACAGAACTACGAAGCTTTCGGTCAAGCTGTCGCCGACATTGAGCGCATCAACAGCTGGATTGGCGTCGTCCAAT
>Ga0209185_1000513_pt1 | contig 44894 bp, 34 predicted proteins | sample SidtaG_2_FD_187425 | JGI IMG/M metagenome (GOLD analysis project Ga0209185, IMG submission 187425) | Marine algal microbial communities from Sidmouth, United Kingdom - Sidmouth_Asex2 metaG (SPAdes) (version 2) | ecosystem: Host-associated > Algae > Red algae > Unclassified | place: Sidmouth... | reverse complement strand
AATGGACATGACTGACAGCCAACCGACCGAGACGTGACACGGAGCAGAGGAGACACATGACGATTGTTGCAGGAGCCGATTTCGGCACACTCAGTGTTCGGGTGACACTGATGGATTCGCATGAGCGAATCGCGCTGGCCAGCGCGTCGAGCGCCTATCCCTTGCAACGCTTCGACGCCGACCCCTTGCTGGCGACACAAAAGCACGAAGATCACATGCAGGCACTGGCCGACGCGATGCGCGAGGTAACCTCGCGGGCCGCTATCGATGGCCGGGACATCGGCGCGCTCGCCTGCGACACGACCGGATCGAGTGTGCTCTTCACCGATGAAGCGCTGTGTCCACTGGACGACTACTATCTTTGGTGCGACCACCGGGCGTATCGCGAGGCCGAAGCGATAACACGAGCTGCCCGGGAGCAGCAACTGGAGGCAATAGACTGGTGCGGCGGCGTGTATTCACCTGAATGGGGATACGCCAAGTTGCTGCATTTCCTCCGGCACAACCCGGACAAGCGAGATCGACTGGCCTGTGCGATAGAGCACTGCGACATGGTTGCGGCCACGCTTTGCGGCATTAGCGATCTCCAGCAGCTACCGCGCAGCGTCTGCGCCATGGGCCACAAGTGGATGTGGGGCGAACGCTTCGGCGGGCCACCGTCGAACGCCTTCCTGCGTTCGGTTGATCCCTTGCTGGACGGTGCCAACGATCTCCTTGCCGGACGCTATCTCGCCTCCGACCAGCTCGCCGGAACACTCGAACCGAGCTGGGCAAAGCGCCTCGGCCTCAGGCCAGGCATTCCGATTCCAGTGGGGGCAATCGACGCCCATTGGGATGCGATCGGCGCAGGCTGCGGACCGGGCGATGTCGTCAACGTCATTGGCACTTCGACTTGCATTATTGCTGTTGCTGCGCCGGACTGCCCACCAATAGCCGGTTTGTCCGGCCTTGCCTTCGGCAGCGTTCACCCGGCACTGACCGGCATCGAAGCCGGGCAAGCAGCAACGGGAGACGTTTTCGAAGCGATCGCACGGCGTGCGGGAACCACGGTCGGGGAGCTCGCCGAGTCACTAGCGGGTTATCGTCCCGCAAGCACCGGTCTGCTCCGAGTGCCCTGGGACAACGGTGACCGAACCGTACTGGCCCGGGCCGATCTCCACGGCATCTGTCTTGGCTGGCGCCTGGATCACGAAGCGCGCGACGAGCTGCACGCCGCGATCGAGGGGATGGCCTGTCACGTACGCATCATTCTGGAGCGAATGCAAGAAGGCGGCGTCGATACCTCGCGCGTCATCAACGCAGGTGGCATTCCTCAGAACAATGCGTTGCTGAACACCATCTATGCCAATGTACTGGAGCGTGAAGTCAGGATACCCGCAAGCTCACCTGTCGGTGTCGGTGCGTGCATCATGGCCAGCCTCGCTGCAGGTGCGGCCTCGTCGATCGACGAGGCACAAGCCAGGATGTGCCCCCGCTACCGGACGATCAAGCCCGACCCGGCCACCACCGATACTTATACGACGCTGTTCACTCTCTTCCGAGACGTGTATTTCAGCTTCGGCGAGCATCGATCCGCCGATCTCGGCGCCGCCGGCAATCGTGCAACTGACCTGGGCGCCGTACTACCCGCACTTGCGCGTCTGGCACGTGACGCATAGTGCACGCCTTGCGCGGAGCACTGCAGCTCGAGTATCTGGCTAGTCCATAGCCACTTAACTGTACCCTGCCTTTGTGTTGATGACGCACCGAACATATCCGGCGGTAGGCGAACCGACCTTTCAATTCGACGGAGGCGGGCCCCTGAATTTCCGCTTCAACTCCCGAAAATGTCCGAACTTATTTCGAAGGGAACTCACCTGATATCCGATGTAGCCGTCCAACGTTATCCGGGTGAGGGTCGATGCCTGCGGCGGACACGACGTCGGCGAAAATGACCCGATAGCCTGCGTGCGGAAGCTATTGCCGCACTTGCATTTCATCGACGACAGGCGTGCCGTCCACGACACGGCGCGCGGCGGCGAGTGCCTCGTTCCGCTGCGCCTCGTTCGCGACGAATCCGCCGAGCGTGACGGTGTCACCGTCGGCCGCAACGCTTACAGCTGCGGCGTCTACGCCGAGCACCTCTACCAGGGCGAGCTTGACAGCCGCTTGTTCACTCGCCTCGACAGTTGGTGACTGCTCGACTTCCGGATCGAGGCTAGCACAGCCACCCTGACCCAATGCGACGACGATCACAAGCATCAGCACCGGATCGAGCAGTCTCGAGTACCCGAGTCGATTCGCCTCGCCGTTCGGTCGTCGAAGGTCTCGTCTCATCAGTCCAGCGCTCCGTCGATTTCCGAACAGAAGGGTGAGTCGTCGGCGCCTCCAAGTTCGATCAACGGCAGCAGAGCAAGCGCCGGGGCAGCGACCTGGGAGAGCAGCACCATGGCAGCAGCTCGAGCAGCCAGAGAACCGTCGACGCTGATCTCGGGCTTTGCGAACGTTCCCCCGACTTCGACAGCTGTGCTTGCGGCGAGCATGCTCGGATCCTTTGGGTGCGGTTCGAGCGTCAATCCTAACTCTTCGCTGTCGAGATTCACTGTACCTTTGCCAATGAAGACCGTGTCATCCGTATCGAGGATCAGATCGTTGATCGTCACGAGACCCGCCTCCGTGTGCAGATCGACGTAGGCGCAACGGATCGGCACCTGCTCTTCTCCCGGTACGAGAACATCGCCGAGGCTCTGAAACAGATCCAGGCCGGCGAGCTCGACGAACACCGCGTTGACCGTGCCACCGCTCATCAGGAAGAAAGCGCCACCATCGAGAGTACCGGCCAGCTCCGCGCCACTTGCCCCCTCTCCCCAGAGCTTGATCTTGCCGCCGAGCCGTCCGCCCGCATCGATCGCCTCTTCGGGCAGGTCAGCTTTCCGGAGCAGCTGCCCCATGTCGATTTGTGCAAGCTCCAGCTCGACGGCCGTGGTTGCCGACAGCACATCCACATCACCCACCCGAAGCGGACCGCCCTCGGTCGGCTCGAATGTCAACTTGCCGCTGGCGTTTCCCCCGGCAGCCAACAGCTCGTCGATCGTGAGCGAAAGCCTTGCGGGAGAGAGCTCGAGCCGAGCGTCGATTCCCTCGATCGGCAAAGCGTTGCTCGAGATACCGTCGACATCGAGATCGATCGCTCCCTGAAGGGCGTTGAACAGGGTATCGAACGGCCATGGCGTATCGGGTAACAAGCGTGTGCCCGATCGGACTTTCGCGGCGATCGCCTCCCCTTCCGGCTCTTGGTTCCTGGTCTCAACCCCGTCAGGGTTCACGCCGAATGTCGCAAGCAGTGCATCGACGTCAAGCTGCGAGACAATCAGGTTCGCATACAGCGTGGGTGGCAAGCTCTCGCGATCGAAGCGCACGTCGCCACCGACAACGAAAGGGCTTGTCGTCAGATCGAAACGTCGTACGATCAGCTCGCTGTCTTCGCGCATCACCGTTCCCGAGAAGCGAAGCGGTGCAAGCCCTGGCAGCTCGCTCGCGAGCAGCGTCTCGATTGCCACAAGATCGGGCGCTTCAACGGTCAGGTCGAGATCCACCTCACGGAAGGCCGCGACATCGCCGATGGAGCCGTCAAGGGTCGCCGTGATAGCGCCGAATGTTGCGGTCAGATCGATCTCGATGCCTGCGTCAAGCAAAAGAGTTTCGGCCGGAGACATGATGGCAAGCGAGACATCGGCCTCGACGTTGTCAATGTCGCCTGCGAGGTCGAGGGTCAAGGGCTGCACACGGTCGAGCGTCGAGCCGCGCGCCGCTGCCGCAAGCGACGCTTCGCGTCCACTCACCGCGTCCTCCAGCCTGAGCGTCACGTTCTCGACCAGAAGCTGCTCTATTGCGGGTAGCGTCGGGAAGCTCGCGTCGGATGCGGATTCCGCCCGTTGCTCGACCGGAGCGGCTGCCCAGGTGCTTCGACCGTCCTTGTCGCGCCGCGCAAGCACCGTCGCGTTGGCAAGCTGTACCCGCTCGATCAGCAGTTGCCCACGAAATAGCGGCATAAGCGCCACCTCGACATTCAGGTCGGCATTCCTGACCAGTGCCGCGAGTTCGTGTCCGTCGACGTCGACGTCAAGAATCCGAACCGACGGATGAAGGCTCAAGAGATCGAGCTCCAGCACACTGATCGCCACTGCGTAGCCCGTGGAGGCCTGCACCAGAAGCTCGATACGGTCGGCCAGCCAACGTGTCGGTACCAGCGCGATCGCAAGCGCAAGCAAGACGACAAGAATGAGCAGGGCGAGTGGAATACCGACCAGGACTCGTTTCATCGATCGGCCTCTCGGGGAGCCATTTACCGCGCGTCAACTATCCCGCAGCTATCCCGCAGCGCGCGGAGCCACCAACATTGCACGAAACGCGGTACTCACACCGAGCCGGGGAAAAGATTACAGTCGCGGGCTGATAGTCTTCACCCGGCGAACCGTTTCTCCCGGGCCGAGACGCGACACGTCACGGAACCATCAGGAGACACAGACATTCAGGCTATCGGCCTCGCGATCGACAACAGCCGGGAAGGTAACCGTCACACCCGCCTGTGTGGTGGCCCCTTCGGGCCCGAATTCACCGCCTTCCGTCGGATCGAACGCCTCACCGATATAGCGAAACACGATGACGCCATTTGCCGTCGTGATCAGCACATCGTCAATACTGTTGCTACCCGGGAGGCTGCTGCTGTCCTGAATATCGTAGCGATCGTTTCCTCGCGACGCGATCATCGTGGTCGTGATGACATGGCAATCTGCACCGCTACCGATGGCGTCCGCCTGATAGTCGTACTCAGTTAGGCGACCTTCTGCATCAAGGGCAAAAAAACGAATATCCCTGCCGTCAGGGGTATCACGTGAGTGGTCCCACAAGCCGGCAAGCAATCCGGTATCACCGTTCTCACCCACCGGACGTTGATCGTCTGGCCCGTTGTCGGCGCCGTTGCCCGCCGCATCGACACGCGCAACGTCGTCGGCGGTCATCGGCGTAACATCGGTATCGGTATCGGTATCGGTATCGGCAGCCGTGTCCTCGGCCGGAGAATCGTCCGCGTTCGGAGCATCCGAAAACGGTCCTTCTTCCGACGACCCTGACGAGGTGTCAGGGCTGGATGTCGTGTCGGCGGCATCCGGATCGACAGCATCGGTGCCGTCCACGTCCGACGGCGCTTCTGCATTCGTTGACGTATTGGAATCACCGTCACCGTCACCGTCACCGCAGGCGCTGATCGTCAGTGCGCAGACAACGGCCGTGTTCAAGGCGAGCTTGCGGACCATGGAAATCACCTTCTCCTTGTGAGCGCAGGATGTAGAGGGTAGTGGTGCGTCAACGTGATATTGACGCATCAGCAGACGTGGAAACGCCGCCGCGCGTCGTTCCGAGCGCGGCGGCAAGACAGTGTGCTACCAGAAACCGTCGTAGTTCGGGCTGTTGTCGAACACCGTGTTGGCGAGCAGTCGAACCTTTCGGTTACTCATGACGCCGGTGCCGAAACTGTGCGCCACGGTCGTGAACGAGATAAGGCCGCTGGCGTTGTCCTCGAACTCGATGCCATTGCCGGGGCTCGGCGCAATGTCGCCACCCGGGGTCGCGCCCAGCGAGCCGGACTTGCGATAACCACTCGAGTTCACCTGCGAGTTGGTCACGACGACCTTCGAACTGCCTTGTGCCAGGATGCCGTAGTTGACATTACTGTCGAGGCGAACATCATCGAGCGTGACGCGGCTTGCCCCACGTACGACGATGCCGGTGGTCCAGTTGCGGCTGACGATGTTTCTGATCTCGACCGGGAAACTGCCGTCGGTGTGTACGATGATACCGGGCTGTTGCTGACGGGTATTGTTCGCGTCGGCATCACCGCCGCCCTGAAACGCTTCGACGATCGCATCGACGCCGGGCGCAGCTTCAAGCACCGACACACCGGCCCCGCGCAGGACAACCTGCTCCATGAAACGCCCCGAAGTGACGATCATGACGCGGCCGTTGTCGCTGACACCCGCAACCCCGGCGCCGATCGTGCCGAACACTTGGTCGCCGTCGCTGTTTTCGTCCTCACCGATCAAGCCATCGCCGTCGAAGTCCGCCTCGCCTTCCACCAGTACCGTGTGGTTGGCGAGAGCGGGATTCGCCAGAACCAGGCTTGCCATGACGGCAACACTGCCCAAGGCTTGTGCCAGGGTTCGAACTCGAAAATCAGTGATCTTTTTCAACGTGTCTTCTCCTGAAAATTGAACGCATGCATGACTCCGCTGCGATGACACGTCGGAAGCAAAGCCCCATCGCCGGATACCGGAGTACAGGGAGCACTACGGCCCGATTGCACGTTGAGATGCAGTCAGGCATGTTTTTCGCTCAATCGCCAGGGGGTGCAAGCAATGAAGGATCTGTGGCGAGAGGGCCATCCAAGGCCCGCAGGAAGGCTTCGAGTTCGACGAACTGCGACTCCTCCAGCGACAGTGGCTCCAGATCATCACTGATCAACGTCGCACGAGCCTCGTCGTAGTGCTCGAGAACGTCCCGCAGCGTAGCGAAACTTCCGTCGTGCATATACGGCCCGCCGCTCGACGCGATATTGCGCAACGACGGCGTACGAAAGGCCGCGACGAGCTCGATACCGGAAGACTTGACGAAACGCAGCTCGCCGCAGGCACCAGGATCTGCGCCCGAGTATTTTCCGAGACAGTTGAATTCATCGTCGAGCAACGCCTTCACACCCTCGACACGGCCACGATCCCCGGGCAGCCGATCTGACGGAAACACGCCGGTATTGTGAAATTCGTTGTTTGTGAGCAAGGGCCCGTTGTGACAGTGCATGCAGCGAGCCTTGTCGATGAACAACTTGAGGCCAGACACCTGTCGCTCGTCCAGGATCTGTTGTTGATCGGCACTGTCCGCGTCGACAATGGCCCTGACGTATCGATCGAATGGCGCTGCTCCCGGCACGAGTCGACGCTGATAGGCTTCGAGGACGCGGCCCAGGTTGGCGAATACTGTCGATACCTGATGTTGATCTGCACTCGACATCGCTTGCCAGACGGCGCGCTCCTCTGGCGTCCCGAGAGGACCACCGGACAACGGAAAACGCGCCCGGTCAGTCGTGTCCGGAAGCGCCCCGAAGAGCGACTCGTAGCGAATTCGATAGTCGGCATCGTTCGCGATCAAGTGCAGGTATCCCAACCGTGTCCCGCCATGTTCCGCCGGGTGCTCGAGCGGCTCCAGCGCCTGTGACCAGAGACTGTCACGGCGACCGTCCCAGAACAGCCAGGGGCTCCATGCCACGCCGACAAGATTCATCGTACGGCGGCGCGTTTCACCGATGGCGCGACCACGGGCCAGTCCATCACGGAAGCCCCTGTCGGGCTGATGGCAGGTGACGCAAGCGACCGCATCGGTCGAGCCGAGCTCTCTATCGAAAAACAGCCGGTGGCCGAAGGAGACGGCATCCGGATCGTCGGCTACCGGGTTGCCCGGTGACGCCGGCAGCGGCGGCAGCGCATCGATCGACAGCGATTGCAGGACGCGAATCTCCTCGTCGGTCCACTCGTCACCGGCCAGTGCGGACGGGCTGAAGGCGACGCAGAGCGCGGCTGCCAAGGCAAGGACGGTTCGGCGCGATCGTGACATCCTTACAGTACCCGAGCTGAGAGCGCAGCAATCAGGGCGATGGCGCGGTCGATGCGAGCAATCCGAGGGAACATGTTCGCGTGGTTATCGCGCGACTAGAGCATCAGGTTGAACGTGACGGAATCTGTCGTGCCGTCGGCATCAATGCCGAAAGTGACCGTCCAATGGCCAGGCATCTGGAACTTCACGCCCTCGAGCAGATATTTCCCGTCACCGAGTGCTTCGGTGATCCGCGGCGCCGTCGGCAGCCCGTGATTGTGCATCGGCATGCCACCGTCGACATCGATCGCGGCATCGTCCACCGGTGTCCCGTCTGCTGTGTTCAACGAGACGACCCAGGCATGCAGACTGTTGAGCGGAATCGGTTCCACGCGGCTTTCGATGACCACGACGAAGTGACCGTTGTCGCTGGTTCGGTTGGTCGCGGTATCGGGATCGGCTGCGCGCAGGTCGGTCACGAACAACAACCCGATCAGAGCCAGGATGAAAAATGCGCTGCTTGCCTGGAAAAGTGACTCTTGCGCACTCTTGCCATGGCGACGATCGATCGCGGCAGTCTGCAATGCGATCGGCGAAGGACACAAAGTTTCGTCCCTTGGTACATCCCTCGTCCCGGTTTCCCTGATGTCGGTAACCCTTGTCTTGTCAATCATGCTGCTTCTTCCCTCTGACCTCTTCTGGAAATTCTCGTTCTGTAACGGTGAAAATTCTCATCGCGGTGCGTATCGGTTTGCCCGCCACGTTGTCATACGCACGCCGGCACCACGATGATGCAACGATGATTGTCGAAGTGAAAGGCCTGGACCCATTTCTACTAGCTACATCTTCTATTTCTGCAGATCGATTCATCAACTTCTACATTCTCCAGCCGCGATGCATCTCATCCGCATCCGCAGACGTAGCTTTCAGATGACCTTCGGTAGCGACAACTCTATTGACGGGTCGCCGTTGAACCGCCATCGGGCTATCCAGACCAGCCGGGATGGTTTACAGCCAACATGTCGACAGGATGGGATGACAGGAGAATGAACAATTCGGTGATGACCCAGATCAACAGAGAAATTGCGGCGGACGGCCCCGCGACGGGCAACCGCGACTCGAGTGCTCGCGTCGCGCGCGCACGGCACGACAAGACCGTGCTCGCGGTCATGGCGAGCGTGCTTTCTGCAGCCGTGCCGGGAATCGCGCTCGCGTCGTCGCACGCCGAAGCGCCGTTCGTGAAATCCCGCCCGAAGCTTGACGCTAGTGATTTCTACCTGTTCTCGAGCTACGAGGAGGGGCGAGAGAATTACGTCACGCTGATCGCGAACTACATCCCGTTGCAGGACGCCTACGGCGGCCCGAATTTTGCGGCCATGAACGACAACGCGATCTACGAATTGCACATCGACAATGATGGCGACGCCGTGGAAGATCTCACCTTCCTGTTCGATTTCGACAACGGGTTGCGAAACGCCGGCGAGGGGCTCGCGTTGCAGATCGGCGAACAGACGGTGGCCGTACCGCTGAAGAATATCGGGCCGCTCGGCAACCTCGACAATCGCGACGTGCTGAACGTCAACGATACCTACTTTGTTGGCATCACCACCGGCGACCGTCGCAGCGAATCCCCGGTCTGGGCAACGCGCTCGGATTCCGGTACGCGGATCTTTGCCAAGCCCTACGACTACGTCGGCACCAAGTCCTTCCCTGGTGGCTACGACAACTACGTGCGCAGCATCACCAACTCGGGTGATATCTACTATGACGTGACCTTCGAACAGTGTCCCGAAGGCGCGCAGGACGGTCGTGTCTTCGTCGGCCAGCGCAAGGACAGCTTCTCGATCGCGCTTGCCGAGATCTTCGACCTGGTGAACATGGTGCCGCTGGTCGATGCCCTGCCGGACGACCCGACGCGTAACGATCTGGCCGACAAGAACGTCACTACGCTCGCCGTCGAAGTGCACAAGGACTGCGCGGTCGGCGACGGCAACGGTGTCATCGGTGGCTGGACCACAGCCAGTGTGCGGGCCAACCAGGCATTGCAGGCCGAGCCCACCTACCGTCGTCCGGTGCGCTACTCCGGGCAGTACCAGCAGGTCTCGCGCCTCGGCTCACCGCTGGTTAACGAAGTGGTGATCGGTCTGCCGGACAAGGACCGCTTCAACGCGAGCGAGCCGAAGAACGACAGCCAGTTCGCCACCTACGTGACGCACCCGACACTGCCGGCGTTGATCGATGCGCTGTTCCGCGAGCCGCTCGGTGCAACCGACAACATCGCGCCGTCGAACCTGCCACGAATCGACCTGGTGACCGCGTTCCTGACCGGCTTTGCGGGTGTCAACCAGATGGCGACGGTGACCCCGTCGGAAATGCTCAGGCTGAACACCGGCATCCCGGCCACCGCAAAGGACGATCAGGCGAATCTCGGCGTCGCCGCTGGCGACCTGGCAGGCTTCCCGAACGGCCGCCGTCCGGGTGACGACATTACCGACATCGCTTTGCGGGTGGTGATGGGTGCACTCTGCCACCCGATCGGCGTGGATCTCGACGCAAGCGGTACGGCTGGCGATGCGGGTGACAACCTTGGTCTTTGCGCGCCGGAGGACGCACCTGTCGGCACGGCTCCGCTGACCGACGGCGCACCGCAGAACGCCGGCCAGTTCGATGCGACCTTCCCCTATCTGACGACGCCGGTCACCGGGTCACCCTCGGGGGCAGCGAGCATGCCCACCGATCCGGGCGAGCCCGCCGCGCCGGTGGAGCCGTCACAGCCGATGGTCCCGGATCAGCCGGGACCCCCGGAATCACCACCCATGACCCCAGATCAACCGATCGCGCAGGACGACGGTGATTGTCCAGTCGATGCGGGTAGCATCTTCGCGGGATCGCCTTCGGACACGGAACTCGAGCTTGTCTGGGCAGCAGCTGCACCCTCGGCAGGAATTACCGGCTATGAGGTCTTCGTCGACGGCAACCTCTTCGTGACGACCGATGATCCCACAGCGACGATGGGCAGTCTCGATCCGGCCACTGACTACTTCGTGGAGGTCGTACCGGTCAGCAGCGACGGTGATCGTTTCGATTGCCTGCCGCCCCTGACGTTGTCGACATCGGGCTGAGCTTTACCAAGGCGCTGGTCCCGGCTGCGAGCAAAGTGCATCCGGGACCGCTCTTCGAAACGCGTAAGGAAATTCAATCGGCCAACGATCGGTATTAAGCGACGTCCGCCTGTGCGCGGCCCAGCGTGACGCCTCGACTCTACATCGCTATTGTGCCTGCGAGTCAGTGACGACCATGAGGCGACTGCGATGAGATTCGACGTTCCAACGACAATGCAGGCGATGGTCCTGACAGGCCATGGCGGCCTCGATCGTCTGGTGCTTCACGATGACTGGCCGGTGCCGCAGCCGGGCACGAACGAAGTTTTGATTCGCGTAGCGGCCTGTGGCCTGAACAACACCGACGTCAACACCCGCTCGGGCTGGTACTCCAAGACCGTAACCGACGCGACGACCGGTGGCGCCTATTCGCGGGTCGATAAGAAAGATCCGAGCTGGGGCGGAGCGCCGATCACGTTTCCGCGTATCCAGGGCGCGGATGTCTGCGGTACGGTCGTCGCCTGCGGCGACGGCGCGGATGACACCTTGCCGGGCAAGCGTGTCATCACCGACAACTGGCTGCGTGACTGGAACGAGCCGATGAACCGCGAGCGGACCGGATACTTCGGCTCGGAACGCGATGGCGGACTTGCCGAATACACGACGATCGACTACCGAAACGTCGGCGCCATCGACTGCGAACTCACCGACGCAGAGCTCGCGACCTTCTCGTGCTCGTACAGTACCGCCGAGGGCATGCTCTCGCGGGCGAATGTAGGCGACGCCGATACGGTGCTCGTCACCGGAGCGTCGGGTGGCGTTGGCTCGGCACTCGTGCAGTTGGCAAAACGTCGTGGCGCCAGGGTCGTCGCCCTCGCCTCGAAAGCCAAGCACGACTCCCTGGCAACGCTTGGCGCTGATGCACTACTGCCGCGTGAACCCGACAACCTGAAGCAGGCACTACGCGATTCAATCGATGCGGAGTCAGTGAGCGTGATCGCCGACATCGTCGGCGGACCGGCGTTCCCGGGGCTGGTCGACGCGCTCGCGCGTGGCGGTCGCTACACCTGTTCAGGTGCGATCGCAGGACCGATGGTCGAACTCGACCTGCGCACACTCTATCTGCGCGATCTGACGTTCTCGGGCTCGACGGTCGTCGCGCCAGAGATCTTCAGAGACCTCGTCGGTTACATCGAGCGAGGCGAGATCCGCCCGCTACTCGCGGCAACCTGGCCTCTGGCGAAACTTCACGAAGCGCAACAGGCATTCATCGACAAGCAGCATGTCGGCAATATCGTCGTCACGATGGATGGTGCTCATTGAGCCCGTTGTACATCGAAGTGACGTTATCCGGTAGCTACCGCGCCAACACGCCGGCCAGACCAGCCGCGAACAATGTCAGGAGACAAAGCGCAGCACGAACGATCAACTCGCGACGCATGGCCAGTCGACGAAGAAGAGATGCAGAACGGGAACGCGGCACCCGACGCCGGTCTGCCGCTCCTCTACGGACATCCGCATAGGGCCTCGAAGGAATCCTTCGCGCTGGTTCTGCTGGAATATGCACTTGCATGGGATCAGGCGTTTCAGTAAATAATTCGACGCGCCGGTACACAGGTGCTGGACGGTATCGCCAAAACCCGTGCCAGTGCCTTGGTAGATCACTCGACTTCCGTGGCAGCTCGCACCCTGGCGAGCAAGCAACTCCGAGTCCGGATGCGGTGACTGTCGCATTGCCGTATGACCAAGCGATGAAACGGTGACCCGAGATAGCGCCCGTGAATTTTCCCGGGCCGCTCTGTCACACGCGTTGACTCATGATTCGAGCTCTGAGCGCCGGACGCCCTGGGCGATCGGGCGCCTGGCAAGACGTGGCGTGGGCACCGGTTGGCCGAAACGTACAATACACCGCAGCCCCTGCCATCCTAGTCTGCGTTCTCCACACACCTTGTCCGACAGGAGACAGACATGATCAAACCGATGACCTTGTTTCCGGTATACGTCACCGACCGGCTCGAAGCTCAGAAGGCATTTTACGAAACACACTTCGGATTCAAGCCGGTTTTCTTCGACGCCGACTTCTACCTTCACCTGCTGCACCCCGATGCTGGCATCCAGCTCGGCTTCCTCCGGGAAGATCACCCGTCACAACCGGAATTCCTGTTTCACCAGGCAGGCAGGAACGGCATGGTGATCAGCTTCGAAGTCGCCGACGTCTGTACCGCAGTCGCAGTCGCAGAATCGGCCGAACTCGACTTCGCGATGCCCTTCAAGGAGGAACCCTGGGGTCAGAAGCACTTCATGGTGCGTGATCCGGCGGGATTCGTCGTGGACATCGTCGAGCACGAGACGCCCTGACAGATTGGGCCGATGTGCTTACTGGTACAGCGCGACGATTGAGGGTCAAACAAAAAATAAATACCAATGGCTGGTCGTTTCCATGAAACGGTCGTCGACATCAGCAGCGGAGGCGTGAATTCACAGCGCTGACTTACTCGCCGAAAGACCACGCCCTCTCTCTTACCAGCCTCCAAAAGGAGACATGTCGGCAGGTGACTTGCCGGCGAGAGACTCGCCGGCAAGTCCCGGCGGCAGGCCGGCGCGGTGGAACTCGAAGACAAGCAACGTCACACGCGCTCGTCGACTGTCATCACTCCCCATCCACCCCGGGCACAACCCGGCATTGCTGATTGTCAGGCAGCGTACCGTATAGCAGGTAAGCGATCGCTGCGTCGTCAACGCAGGCACTCTTGTCGGAAAAGACAGCCGTGTGTCCAGCATGGTCGGACAACAGGGCGAAACCGCCGATCGCTTCGGCCATCAGGGGTGTCCATTCAGCAAGAGTGCTTATATCGCTGCTGCCACCGATGACCAGCGATGTCGGGGCATCGGTCGTCAGCATGGGATACACAGGATCGAGAGCTTCCGGCCAGCCGACGCAACTTGCGACCAGCGGCACGAGTGCCTCTCCGAACAGATCCGAACGCGCGTCGAGCTCGGCCATCGTGGCAACAAGAGAGTCGAAGGTCGGACGCACCGGATCGTCGGCGCAGATCACAGCATGCTGCACGGTGTCGCTGTCGAAGACAACGGGGTCATCATCGTCGTTTGCGGATTCATACTGTTCCATCACATCCAGCAGGGGCGCACTCTCGCCATCGAGCGCGAAGCGAATCAGCACAGGGCCGACCAATTCGGCAACCCTTGGATCCTGGACCGCTTCCGTGAGGAGCATTAAAAAAACGTCCAGAGACATCTCGTCCTCGCCGTCGATCAAGGACAGTAGACGGTTCTTGAAGGCCGACGGTAGCGCGTCACGCTGACAGTCCGGCAGAAGCGTGCCGCACTAATCGAACAGTTGCTCCAGGTTGCGTTGAAAACCACTGGCCTGACCGAGCGCCATGACTTCGGTCTCACCCATCGGCAGCGTGCTACCGTCGAGCACGATTCGCCCGCTTTGTTCCGGGTAGCGCTGAAGGTACAGGGCCGCCAATCGGCTTCCATAGGAATAACCGATGAAATTGAGGCGCTCAGCCCCGAGAGCCTGCCGGAGCATCTCCATGTCCTCGACCACGGAATTCGACCCTAGCCAGGACAGTCGATCGCCATACTCGCTTGTACAAGCGTCGACAACTGCCAACGAATCCTCGATCAGTTCCGACAGATCGACGGCGTCCATCGGATAATCATCGAGATCATCAATTCCGAATTGCTCGCAGTCGATTCTTTCACTTGCACCAATACCACGCGGATCGAAGCCGATGACATCAAAGCGCGCTCGAATCTCTACTGGTATGTTGTCGAACTCCAGGAACGTTCGGACCGATTCGGTACCTGAGCCCCCGGGCCCGCCGGGGTTCAATAGCAATGGCTCGCCATCCGTTCCTCCAGTCGAGGGGAGCCGAACGAGATCGACGGCAATGGTCCGGCCGTCCGGCGCATCGTGCACGAGTGGCGCAGGCATCGACGCACAGTCAAGCATTGGCTTGTCGAGGCAGGGCTGCCAGGCAATACTCTCCGGCGTCGAGCCTGGATCGTCGTCAAGAGCGGAATCACCAGCGCTGTCCGAGCAGCCGCCGATGACGGCGGCAAGCGACACGGCGACGGTCGATTGCACGAGCAAACGGACGGGATCGGAATGTATTGACGGACGACGATATGACATGGGTGGCTCCTCTGTTGATGAGAGAAGTCAGTCTGTCGTGTTCGCCTGCGCGTTCTTGTAACGGTGTGTAGGGCCTTTTCGACCTGACGAGAAGAGCATACTGAAGACTCGGTCAAGTAGCGGCAGATTCGGCGTGCGGTCGATCAGGCCGAGTCGACGCACACGAACTGGACGACTCACCGCGGCTGATCAAACCTGTCCGACAAGTGCGCGCCGTCGTCACGACAATGAAGTCACGAAAGGCGATGGCGGCGGGCAATAGTTGTTCGCGGAGGCATGCTCGATATGCCAGCGGTAAGGACAAGCCTTCCACGGCCGGGGCCACCAGTAGCCCGTGCGTCCACTCGAGCGCGATGCTGTGCTGGGAGACAAGACTCACGCCCATGTTGGCCATGACCCGCCTGCTTGATGGCTTCGTTGCTGGTCATCTCCATCGCGATGACTATCATTGACTTTATTGCCTGTCATCGATAGAGAGTACCGTAGCGACAGGGCCAGTGATCATGCGTTCCGGACGTGAGCGATCGAGCCCCTGAACTCGCGCGTATGGGATCAGGGTTCAGCGCTAGCTGCCTGCTGTTACAACTACCCGACCGCTCATTCCGATCATCGTCGAATCGTCTTGGGAGACGCTCGAATGTACCGAATAGCACCGTCGATTCTGTCTGCCGACTTCGCGCGTCTCGGCGAGGAAGTGCGCGCTGTCATCGATGCGGGCGCTGACTGGATTCATTTCGATGTGATGGACAATCACTACGTGCCGAATCTAACCTTCGGCCCGCCCATCGCGAAGTCGATCAAGCCCTATTGCAAGACAGCCGCCGGCGAATCGGTGCCGCTCGACGTGCACCTGATGGTCGAACCTGTCGATGAGCTTGCCATCGCGTTCGCCGATGTCGGGGCAGATCTGATCACGTTCCATCCGGAAGCCTCACGGCATGTCGACCGGACCTTGCAGCTCATTCGGAATGCCGGCTGCCGCGCGGGACTGGCGTTCAGTCCGGCGGTTTCGCCCGAGGTGCTCGACTGGGTAATCGACAAGGTCGATATCGTGCTGCTGATGAGCGTCAACCCGGGATTCGGGGGGCAATCCTTCATCGACTCGACACTCAGAAAGGCGGAGATCGTGCGTAGGAAGATTGACGATTCCGGTTGCGACATACGTCTCGAAATTGACGGCGGCATCAAGGTGGACAACATTCGAGCGGTCGCCGATGCTGGTGTCGACACCTTCGTCGCAGGCAGCGCTATTTTCCGTCAACCCGATTATCGGCAGGTGATCGATGCGATGCGCGAGCAATTGAGCTGAACCCCCGCCTCACAGACACACCACCACCGCAGGCGCCGGAAACCAACCCATGCCACTGACGCAACGCTGGACCCTGACCCGCTATCAGATCGGGGAGCGCAGACGATTTCCGGATGCGAGTGGCGAACTCAACTCGTTGCTACTGGATGTCTCGCTTGCCTGCAAGGCGATTGCCCGCATCGTCTCTTTCGGCGAAGTGGCGGACAGCCTGGAGATGGGCTTCGGCATCGCCGGTGTAGAAACACCGGGCAACGCTATGCAAGGTGGAACGATCAATGTTCAAGGGGAAATACAAAAGTCGCTCGATGTGATTTGAAACGAGATCTTCATTCGCATGAACGAGTGGAATGGTCACCTCGCGGGGCTGGGTTCAAAGGAATTGGACGCGCCCTACCAGATTTCTTCCAGCTATCCGCGAGGCAAGTATCTCCTCGTATTCGATCCGCTCGATGGATCGAGCAATATTGATGTCAACGTTTCGGTTTCAAGTATTTTCTCGGTTCTGTGTGCGCCGGATTCAGTCATCGAGAGCGGCCGCGATGTCACAGAAGCCGACTTCCTGCAACCGGGAACGACGCAGGTTGCGGCGGGATACGCGCTCTATGGACCGAGTGCCATGCTGATGCTGTCAGTCGGCAACGGGGTTGCCGAATTCACACTGAACCCCAATCTCGGCGAATTCGTGTTGACGCAGAAGGCAGTGACCGTTCCTGCGGAGTAACTATTCTTACTTATCAGCGTAGAGCCGACCACTCAGCGCCATCTGGATGGCGACCAGCGGATTGATGCCCTGGTATGCCATCGACTGTAGGTAGCTCGAGATTCGGCAATAGGCCTTGGCATAGCGTTCGGTTCGCAAACAGCCCGAACCTTTCTGCTTCACTTTGCCCATGCGCAGATCTCGCTCTGCGCGATTGTTCGTGAACGGCACTTCCGGAACCTTGGCGAATAACAGCACAGCGTATTCGTATTTTTGCAGCCGCTCGCACAGGTTGTGGCATCGGACGTCGCGATCTTCCCGCGGCGCCCGCTCTGACGCATCGGAATCGGCGGCATCTCTCTCTTGGCTCGAGTGAGAAGGTTCCGGTAGCGCCTCTGTAACGTGGCATACGCCTTGTCGTCGAGGCACTTCTCCGGACTGCTCGACACCTGGTGGCAGGTCTCTCGCAGCAGCCGGTGGATATTCTCGGCGCACACGTAGCTGTTGGATTCGATGATGAACGCCAGCTCGCGCAGTAGATGCGAGCCACACAGAGCGCTTCTCGAGAGCGTGTAGCTGAAACAGGAGGCCCAGCAGTCATGCACCTTCACGCCCCCGTAGCGGGAAATCACATCACGGGCATTCATCGCCTCCAGCCCCCGATTGACATGCAGGCGCTTGAGCACCAGATGGCCGGCGCTGCACACGTGCACCCACTGTTTCGCCCCGTCGACCTTCATCGAGATCTCGTCGACGTGGAGCACGGCGCTCGCCAGCAGCGCCTGGATCGTCTGCTCCTCCCACTCTGCAACTTATTGCGCAGGGCCATGATCCAGCGCAGGAAGGCGGATTCGATAACGAGCTGACCGAGCAGCGCATGCACCAACTTCCCCGCCCGGTTAAACTTGATCATCTGGGTCACCAGCAGATTCAGCACGTACGCCTTCACGCCGACTCCGTATTGCTGGGGCACAAGCAGATCAGCGTCGAATTCGCCCTTCGTCGATGCCTGGCAGGACGGGCAGGTCTTGATCTCGGCGTCGAAATGCTCAACCGTCTTCTCGAAGACCATATCGATGCGCGTGCGCCGCTCGTGTTCGCTCGCGTCAATGCCACTGAGATCCTCCCCGCAGCAACTGCAACTCGACACCGGGATCGTCTGGATCGACTCGATCGTGCGGCTCTTGTCGAAGGGCTGGCCCTGTCCGCCGGAACCCTTCGACTTCGCGCCCGGGGTCCTCTTCGCGCTCTCGTCCTCGCCCGTCTGGGACGAAGACAGGCTGAAATTCCTGTTGTTCTTGCGGGTGTTCTTCTCGAGAAAGTTTACGAAATCCTCGGCAACACGCAAGCCACCCGTGATGACCAACGACACCTCACCTCCGGTCTTGGGCTCCAGATGCTTGCACGCCCGGGCCAGTGCAGGGTTGGTCGACACTGAAATGTTGTTGCGGAAGATCAGGGGTGCCGCGCCCGTGCCGCGACCGCGACCGCGACCGCGACCGTCGAGAATGATGTAGTCAGCACTACACGCCATCGCGAAGTCGATGTCGTCTTCTATCCGATTGGCAGACAACTTGAAACCGATGGGAATGCCGCCCGAAAGCTCGCGGACCTCATCTGCCGGATTGCGAAAATCGGCAACTGACTGCAGGTCGGTAAAAGCCGACGGGGAAATCGCAGCCTGACCGGGTTCGAGACCTCGAACTTCGGCAATCTTGCCCTGAACCTTGTCGCCGGGCAGATGCCCACCCGTGCCGATCTTTACGCCTTGAACGCCCTTTAAATGAAAGGGCGAATTCTTTGAATTTCGTAAAAAAGGATGACCGAGGAACTGCGGACAATCACCGGAAACCGGATAGTCGATTGCACTCAAGTCACGGTAAACAAGAACCCATCCGCTGAATAGACACCAGGTACAACACAGACTGTTCAATTCCAGCGAACAGCAAGTGCTGACGTCCCGATCAGACGATTTTGACACCCGGGAACGCCCGGGAACTGAAGTGGTATTCGCAACTTTGATAGCCAGCCTCGTGGCAGAGCGTGTGTGGCGGCTTAGCGACTCGCAACAGCGGCCATGGCACGAGCCCCAAATACACTCAAGTTCCTCTCCGCAAATCCGCTATCCCTCAAGAGGTTTTCCTTTTTCCTCTAACGGCCGGATCGGTGAACGGTCACCTGGCCCTCTGCAGGCGCTGAACGTGTTCAAGAGAGCGAAGAGATCCAGGCCACGTGGCACGGTGCCCTACTTCGCCGTCGAGACGCTCGAATCGCGCATCCTCTATTCGGCCGACCTTCCAGCGGCTATTGACGCGCCGGACGATCCGGTACCTTCCGAGACTCGACAGGTTCAGGTCACCGATGCAGATGCCCGGGCAGCAGATAGAGTGGAGTCCTCGGGGCCTCGGGAACTCGTCATTGTCGATGCCGGTCTGGAGGATGTCGACAGTCTGGTTGCCGACCTGCAGCGCGACGCGAAACGGTCGATCGAGATCATTCTCATCGATCACGACGAAGACGCGATAGCCCGCATCAGTGAGGCTCTTGCCGGGCACTCGGCGCTCGATGCCCTGCATATCGTCTCACACGGTGAGGATGCGCGGTTGTACCTCGGTCGCGATTCACTCAACTTGATGGCAGTGCTCGGCCAGGCCGAGAGCATAAGCGGCTGGTCTGGAAGCTTTACAGCTGGCGCAGACTTGTTGATCTACGGTTGTGATCTGGCGTCCAGTGATGCTGGTCGTAACCTGGCCGACACGCTCGCAAATCTCACCGGCCTGGACGTTGCGGCCTCGATCAATGCGACCGGTGCCCGCGACCTCGGCGGCGACTGGCGGCTCGAATACACCCGTGGCAACATTCAATCGGACATCGCCTTCAGCGAGCGCCTGCAGGAGGACTATGCCGGTTCATTCGCCACCTTCACCGTCAGTAACCTCAACGACAGCGGCGGTGGTTCACTTCGACAGGCCATCCTGAATTCCAATGCAACAGGTACCGATGATCTGATTCAGTTCGGTGTGGCGGGAAGCATTAACCTTTTCAGCCAACTACCGAGCATTACCGACAAGGTCACGATAGACGGGACGACAGCCCCCGGCTACACAAACGCGCCGGTCGTGACACTGAACGGCAGTGCGACTACTGGTGATATCGGTCTGTTCTTCGCAAATGGCAGTGACGGCAGCGAAGTCAGAGGATTGATGATCGTCGACTTTGACCTTCCCGGCATTTACGCAGTCAATGCGCATAATCTCGTCATCGCCGGCAACTACCTCGGAACCGACGGAACGACGGACCGCGGAAATTCAGTCGGCCTTGACTTGACGCAAAGCCGCGACGCGATCGTCGGCGGGAGCACGCCAGCCGAACGTAACGTTATCTCCGGAAACACACGCGGGATCGAGCTATACGGATCGGGATCGACCGGACATCAGATACTCGGCAACTACCTCGGCGTCAATGCCAGTGGCACCAGCGCGATCGGCAATTCTGTGGGAATCATCGTTCTCAACGATGCCAGCAACAATGTCATTGGCGGCTCGTTCGCCGGTGAAGGCAATCTCATCTCGGGGAACAGCCAGGATGGCATCTCGATACAGGATTCCGGGGTAGACGGCAACGTCATCATCGGAAACTACATCGGCACCGAAGTCAGCGGCACGGGAGCGATCGCCAATGGCGATGAAGGAATATCCGTTGTCAACGGCGCCACCAACACGCGTATCGGTGGCAGCGCGGTTAGCGAGCGCAACGTGATTTCCGGTAACGGCGGCAGCGGAATCAACGTTAATGGCGGAGGTACCATCGGTACGTCGATCCTTGGCAACTACATCGGTACCGATGCGAGCGGTAGTAGCGCGCTCGCAAACACACAGGAAGGCATCAAGGTCAACAACGGTGCGGACGACACGACTATCGGCGGCAATGCAGCAGGCGACGGCAACGTCATTTCGAGCAATGGATTCGATGGCATCCTCGTCGATGAGAACGGCACTGATGGTACCACCATCATAGGCAACCGCATCGGCACCACCGAGGACGGTTCCACAGCCCTCGGCAACACTGGAAACGGAGTTGCCATCATGAACGGAGCAACGAATACAATCGTGGGTGGAGACTTCGGTTCCGGATTCGGTAACGTCTTGTCTGGCAACCTCACCTTCGGCGTACTCATCTATGGTTCTGGAACCACTGGCAATGAAGTGCGAGGCAATCTCATCGGCACCGATGCGGGCGGAACCGTCGACCTCGGCAACGCGTTCACCGGCGTCATGTTGAGCGGCGGCACTTCCAGCAACACCATCGGTGGGGACCGTGCCAGTGGCCTCGCAAACGTGATCTCCGGTAACGGAACCAGCGGCCTGACGCTCGCTGGAGCCGGGACTGACACCAACCTCGTTGAGGGGAATCTCATCGGTACCGATGTAAACGGTACAAGTGCTCTCGGCAACGACATACATGGCATTCTCGTTGAAGGCGGCACAGGCCCCAATACCGTCGGCACTACCGGCAATGGCAACATCATTTCCGGCAACGCGGTCGACGGCATTCGATTCGAAAACGGCACCGCCGGCGGCAACACGATCACCGGGAATTACATCGGCACCGATACTACCGGAACAGTTGCTCTTGGCAACGGGCAATACGGCATCAAGGCCTATGACTTTGCCAACAACTTGATCGGCGGCACGGCCTCCGGTGCAGGCAACGTCGTCTCTGGCAACCGCTTTTCAGGCATCGAGATCTACGACACCGCCTCTTCTGACAACACCATTCACGGGAACAAAATCGGCACCAATGCAGCCGGTACTGCAGCTCTCGGCAACGGTGCCTTCGGACTTCTGCTTAGCGGACCCAACAACATCGTCGGCGGCGGCTCCATCGGTGAGGCAAACCTGATATCAGGCAATTCAGGTAGCGGCCTGGTCCTGACGACGACGAATGCGTCCTCCAACCAGGTACTGACCAATTTCATCGGTACCGACAGCAATGGAACCAATGCGATCGGCAACAATGGATATGGTGTCGAAATCATCAACGGAGCGACGCTGAATACCATCGGAAGCGCGACCCTTGCCAATGTCATCTCGGGAAATACAGCGGGCGGCATCACAATCACCACCGGAGCAGATTCCAACACGATAATCGGCAACTTTATCGGTACCAACGGAATCGGTTCGTCGGCAATCGCCAATGCAGGCGAGGGCATTCGTGTCGAATCGGCCTCCAACATCGTCGGCGGCAGCACGGCCGGTACGGGTAACACGATTTCCGGAAACGGCCTGCAAGGCATCGCCATCACGGGGGTTGCCGCCACCGGCAATCAGGTACTCGGCAACACCATCGGCCTTGCAAGTGATGGCAGTACGGCACTTGCCAACCTGACTGGCGGAGTTTCGTTCAGTGACGCGTCGTCAAACACACTCGGCGGTACGACCGCAGGTGATCGAAACGTGATTGCCGGTAACGGTGGCACAGGTGTTCTCTTGACCAGTACAAGCACCACATTGAACCGGATCGTCGGCAACTACATCGGCACCGATGCCGGCGGAAGCGCAGCCGTCCCCAACTCATCGATCGGGATACGCATCCTGGGAGGCGCTAATAACAACGTCATCGGTGACTCGGCGGGAACCGGGGGGAACCTGATCAGTGGGAACGGATCACATGGAATAGGTATTGCTGGCGTCGGAACCGATGCCAACTCGCTGGTCGCCAATCAGATCGGAACCGACGCCACCGGCCTCGTTCCTCTTGGCAACTACAACGATGGTATACACGTCAGCGGAGGGGCCAGTTCCAATATCATCGGTGGAAGTGCAAGCGGCGAGGGAAATGTCGTTTCCGGAAACAGGAATGAAGGCATCACGATCAGAGACGCCGGATCCAACGACAACGCCATCCTCGGCAACTTCATCGGTACCGACAGGCTGGGCACAGCGGCGATCGGCAACGCGAGCCACGGCATTCAAGTCTTCTCCGGACCACAAAACACACGAATCGGTGATAGCGGTACTGACGAAGGCAATCTAATCGCAGCAAACGGTGGCTATGGCATTGTCATCGAAAGCAGCAACACTACGTCCAACGTCGTTCAAGGCAATGTCATCGGAATCGACCTGGGCATCACGACGACCGCCAATAACTACGGCGGTATCATCATCAGATCAGGAGCAAACGCCAACCAGATTGGCGGCGACTCCACCCTGGGAGAAGGCAATGTCATATCTGGCCACACCGCATTGGTTGGTGTCACCATTGCGGATGCAGGTAGCAACTCCAATACCGTCCTTGGAAACGTCATCGGTACCGATAGCGCGGGTAGCAGCTCCGGTCTCGGCAATGGGATCGGCATCTTCAATCAGAACGCGCCCGATACGGTAATCGGCGGCACCTCTGCCGGTGAAGCCAACCTCGTATCCGGCAACGTGAGCGACGGTGTCCAGATCGGTGGGACGGGCAGTACCGACATTATTATCTACGGGAACCTGATCGGCACCGCGTTAGGCGGCACGACGGCGCTCGGCAACGGCGGCCATGGTGTGTACGTGTCCGGCGGTGCTGCACGGGTGACGATCGGTAGCGCGACGCCAGGGTCGAGAAACGTCATCGCAGCCAACACCGGGCACGGTGTGCTCGCCGACGCCAGTGACGAGGTTACCCTGATTGCCAACCACATCGGCACGGGCACTGCCGGAACTGAAAAGATCGGCAACGGTGGGGATGGCGTAAGACTCAACAACGCGACTGCCTCGACGATCGGCCTCTCCACCGTCAGCGGGTCAGGCAATCTCATCGTCAACAACAGCGCCAATGGCGTAGGCGTCGAAGGAGCAAGCTCGGCCGACAATGCCCTGCACCGAAACCTGATCGCCGCCAACAGCCTGCTGGGTATCGACCTTGGGGTCGACGGTCTGACCGACAATGATCACGATGATGCCGACACAGGTGCAAACGCCCTACAGAACACTCCTGTGCTCTCGTCCGTCGTTACCGACGAAAGCACGTTGCTCCAGGTGCTTGGCACGCTCGACAGCGAAGTGAGCCAGGGCTACCGAATCGAGCTGTTCAGTAGTAGTACGCCCGATCCGAGCGGCCGCGGCGAAGCTGAGCGCTTCCTTGGCGCCTTCGACACGACCACCAATGCCGCAGGCGATAGCACACTGAACGCGAGTATAGACGGAATTGCTCTGGCGGCTGGAGAGAGCGTAACCGCAACAGCGACCCGCATCATCTCTCCCGGAAAATACGGCGACACCTCGGAGTTCTCGGTCAACATACTCTCTCGGACCAATGTCGATCCCGTCATCACTTCCGCCAACTCGGCGAATATAGCCGAGAACGCGACGCCGGTCCTGACGGTCACGAGTTCCGATGCAGATACGGTTGATACCGCTGCCTATTCCATCGTCGGCGGGACCGATTCCGCGCGATTCAACATTGATGCCGGTACCGGAGAATTGACGTTCAACAGCGCACCAGACTTCAAATCACCTACCGACAGCGATACGGACAATGTCTATGTCGTTGATCTCAGGGTCACCGACGGTGCCGGAGCAACCGACACGCAAACCTTGTCAGTGACCGTCACGGATGCGAATGACAACACCCCGATCATCACGTCAGCCAACAGCGCGAATGTCGCCGAGAACTCGACGACCGTCCTGACGGTGACCAGCAGCGATGCCGACACCGGTGACTCAGCCTTCTATTCCATTACTGGTGGCACAGACTCCGCACGATTTTCAATCGACAGCGGTACCGGCGAATTGACATTCGCCAGCGCACCGGATTTCGAGACTCCGGCCGATAGCAATGTCGACAATGTCCATGTTGTCGACATCGAGGTTTCCGATGGAAACGGAGCAACAGACACGCAGACGATTTCCGTCACCGTCACCGACGTCAACGACAATGCCCCGGTCATCACGTCAGCCAGCAGCGCGAACATCGCCGAGAATTCGAAAAATGTCCTGACGGTGACCGCCAGCGATGCCGACGCCAGTGACTCGGCATCCTTTTCCATCGTTGGTGGTACCCATGCCGCACGATTCGCCATCGACAGCGGCACCGGCGAACTCACGTTCGTCAGCGCGCCGGATTTCGAGACTCTTTCCGATAGCGACACAGACAATGTATACGTCATTGATGTTCGAGTCACAGACGGCGCGGGGGCAACTGATATGCAAGCCGTGATGATCACTGTCACCGATCTCAATGACGAGTCGCCGGCAATTACCTCTGCCGACAGCGCAGACGTCGCCGAGAACTCGACTGCCGTCCTGACCGTCACCAGCACTGATCCGGATCCTGGCGACTCGGCCGCCTACTCGATCGGCGGCGGGACCGATGCCGCGCGATTCGACATCGACGGCGTGACTGGTGATCTGACCTTCACCACAGCACCGAACTTCGAGATCCCGACCGATAGTGATACCGACAATGTCTATGCGGTAGACGTTCATGTCACCGATAGCGCAGGCGGAACCGATTCCCAGACGATCCAGATTACCGTCACCGATCTCAACAACGAGGCACCCACGATCACATCGGCCGACAACACAAACGTTGTCGAGAATTCGACAGCCGTTCTGACCGTTACCAGTACCGATGCCGGTGACTCGGCGATCTACTCCATCATCGGTGGTGCCGATGCCGCCTTGTTCACAGTCAATAGTGCAAGTGGTGCGCTTCAATTCCTCAAAGCTCCCGACTTCGAGGCGCCCACAGACGCGAATCGCGACAATCGCTACGACATCGTCGTCCAGGCAAGTGAAAGCTACATTGCAAGTCAGGTACCTGGCGCCACCGTTAACCAGCTTCTCCAGATTCACGTCATCAATGACAACGAACCACCGGGTAGCAAGGCAGAACCAATCACGACTTCCACCGGTACGGCGGGCGTGATCGGCCGAGTCGACATGTTCGACCCCGACTCCGGCGACTTGCTCAGTGTTCAAATCATCGGCGGAACGTTGCCGGAGGCCTTTCAGGTCAATTCTGACAACGGCGAGATTCGGGTGCGCGAGGCCGTTCTGCCGGGTACCTACCTGCTCGAACTGCGCATCAGCGATGCTGCAGGTGCCTTCACCGATTTCACACTCGAAGTACGCCTGCAGGAGGACGAACGCGCCATTGCCGCAGCCATGCCGTTGGCACAGGAGTCACTTCCTGCAATCATGGTATCGATGACAAGTAGCAGATACACAGGCGAAGCAGACACCACGAATCAGGCATCTTCCGAAGGGGTACCAGCTGCCGAGGGTGATTCGACGAGTGAAGTCCTTGCATCGACAACGGACCTGTACACGCATTCCACGATCGGCGTACCTACCGAGCTGCCGCCCGTTCAGCGGTCGGCCGACGCCGACGAACGATTGAGTAGCAGAATCTCTCTGCTTGAATCAGCGTCGGCAACGAGACCAACGCCGTTGTTCGAACAGAGCGATGGACTTGGAGTGATTTTTAACGCCGATGGTCAGCTGGCACAGCACGTGCAGGAAGCCATCGCCCGACTGCGCTCCGATATCGATACGCTGGTGCAGGAGGCTCAGTCTGATGCCGATATGCGCGAGCGTGTGAGCTCGATCGTGAGCCTGTCGCTGACAGCGGGGTTTGTGACGTGGTCACTGAATGCAGGGTATCTGCTCGCGACCAGTGCCGCTACCGCGCCACTCTGGAGACGGTTCGACCCCATACCTGTGTTAGGTGACCTGCAAGGTGATGTCGCCGCGACCGAACCGCCCGATCAGGCGGAATCTCGATAAGGCAGAGATACCGGCACGAATACCGGCACGAATACCGGCACGCAGAAGTTCGCCGCCTCGAGCAGACTCGGTCGCACGCCCGTAGATCCGTTTCAGCATCGAGAGTCTCAGTCGATAAGGTTTCCAGTGGCCGCTCTCCCTACGGTCGGCAGTCTTGGTCTCGACTGATGCCTTGATGCACGCAAAACGTAACCGTCGCAGCAAACCCAATCGACCCGTTCGAGGCTCGTCCCTGTCCGGTCTGCATGGCCGACCGTCCGCCAATTCGGACTGCCACTCCATCGAACGTGGTGATGTACCCGAGGCTGAAGCACAGGCACAGGCACAGACACAGACACAGGCACAGGCACAGGCACAGGCACAGGCACAGACACTGACACAGACACAGACACAGACACAGACACAGACACAGACACAGACAGAGACAGAGACAGAGACAGAGACAGAGACAGAGACAGAGACAGAGACAGAGACAGAACAATTGCACACGCGGCACCAAGCGCAAGTTATACGCAGTGTTGCCACGTTTCTGGAACCCATGACGCTCGAGCTCGCCGCACTCGCGCTGGTCGGAGAATTGCAACAGCGACACAGCGCCGATCGCGCGATGCTCGGACTACACAATGGACAAGCGACGCGACTGGTTGCCATCTCTCAACAGTCGAGGATAAATCGCCGGGCAACTGAAGTACCGCTGATCGAACGCGCCATGGAAGAAGCACTGCAACGTGAGCAACCTGTCACATCTCGGGGCGATGTCATGCCCGCCGTCCCTAACACCTTCGCGCACGACGCCTTGCTCGTCGGAAGTACAGACAGTCAGCTCGTTTCGCTGCCGCTTTTTCATCGTCACGAGGCCGTTGGCGTGCTGACAATCGAGAGTGCTCGGAACCATCCTTCCAGCGATGACATCGAGTCAGCGTTGCAGCCGATTGCGGACATGCTCAGTCCACTGATCGCTATGCGTCTGGACGCTGAGAGATCGGCGAGCGACCGCCTGAAACGCCGCTGGCGTCGAACCATCGATGGCTGTATCGGAGAGCGCCAACTTCGAGAAGTCACCGCAGCCACTACGTGCGTGGCGCTCCTCCTTCTCGCGAGCGTGATGTCCATCGAACAGGAGGTCGTGGCTGACGCGACAGTCACGCCGATCGAACGAAGACTGGTCACGGCTCCCTTCTCTGGCTTCGTGTCGAAAATCGTGGCCTCACCGGGTGAGCATGTCGAGAAGGGTGAACTGCTCTTGAAACTGGACAGGCGCGATCTGAACCTGCAGAGAAGCCAGTGGCAGACCGATCTCGATGGCACCAGCGCCGAACTGCGACAAGCCATGGCAAACCATGACTATCCCGAGGTCGCTGTGCAACGCGCAAGACGCGGTCAGGCAGCCGCCGAAGTGCAGCGTATCGACAGGCAACTGTCACGCGCCGACGTTTCTGCTCCAATTGCCGGGATCGTGGCGGGAAGTGCGTTCGAGGAATTGGAGGGACAGCCCGTCGAACGCGGTGAACTGCTCGTCGAGCTCGCTTCCGCCGAGGGCTATGAAGTGGAGATTCTGGTCAATGAAGCCGACATGTCCCTGGTCGAGGGAGAGCCGTCCGGGGAGCTATCCTTGACGGCAAGCCCAGAGGATCGACACCGGTTCACCTTAAGCCGAGTCCACCCGATTGCCATCGCCTCGAATGGCCAGACTCGATTCCGCTTGAACGCCACGCTGGAATCTCCCCCCGATAATCTCCTTCCGGGTCAGACCGGTGTCGCTCGCATCACCGTCGGTCGAGCGTCGCCGCTGCATGTCCATTCCCGCGATTTCGTGATGTGGTGCAAGCAACGTTGGTGGGAGTGGTTCGGATGAACGACGAATCGTTCTTCAGCGATCACTGGCATCGGGTCTCTCACCTCCGGGTCCAGCTCGCGGCAAACATCAAGATTCGTCAGCACCTCTATCGGGGCGTGGCGAGCTATGTGCTGCATCAGCCCACAACCTGCGACTACATTCGCGTGAGCGCGAACACCTACGCACTGTTGCGGCAATTCGACGGCAACAACTCGGTTGACGACATCTGGAAACGTGCACTTGACCAGCCAAGAGGGGAAGTTCCGTCGCAACCGGAAATGCTCGATCTGCTGGCCAGGCTGCATGTCGCCGAACTGCTCAAGGTGGATGCGTGGCTGGATGCCGACAGCCTTTTTGCGAGAGGCGAGAGGCGTACGCTAAAGGAAAGCCGGCAACGCTATCTGAATCCCCTGAATATCAGGGTAAAGGGATTCGATCCCGATAGGCTGACCAGCAAGCTGCATGCAATGACGATCGGTGTGTCGAGCCGGATGCTGCTGACAGGCTACATGCTGGTCGTCGGTTGGGCGTTGTTCGCGGTGATACCCGAGTGGAGCCGACTACAGAGTGATCTGGCCGAGACCGACTTCTTCTCGCCGCTGCATATCGGCCTCTTCCTGCTGGTGTATCCGCTCATGAAGGCCCTGCACGAGCTGGCCCATGCGCTTGTCCTTAAACGCTTCGGCGGCAGCGCCAGAGAGGCAGGAGTGGCACTACTGGTCCTGCTGCCGATCCCGTATGTCGACTGCAGCGCGGCCGCCGTGCTTCCCGACAAGCGACAACGCATGCTCGTCAGCGCGGCCGGCATGCTCTGCGAGTTGCTGCTGGCGGCCATTGCAACGCTGCTCTGGATGGTATCGCAGGGTGCACTCAACACGGTCGCGCTGATGGTGATGGTTACCGGAACAGTCTCGACCCTGCTGTTCAACGGCAATCCACTGTTGCGTTTCGATGGCTACTACCTGTTGGCAGACGCTATCGAGATTCCCAATCTGGCGAGCCGATCCAGACAGACACTCATCGATGCGAGCAAGCGCCTGTTTCTCGGCCAGGCAGCGCCCGGCGAACCTATACCCGATAGGGGCGAACGCGCATGGCTGATGGGCTATGCGCTGGTTGCCGGCCCGTTTCGAATCGCCTTGATGCTCACCATCGCCTTCATGCTCAGCCACCAGTACTTCGTGTTTGGCCTGATTCTCGCCATCTGGGTGGTGGCCACCCAGCTGTTGCTACCGACCTGGCATTGCTTGTCCTTCGCTGCAAACTCCTTTCTGCAAGGGCAAAGACGGGCGGCTCTGACCAGGACCGTATCGTTGATAGTGATCGTCGTCGCGATTATTGCAACACCCTTGCCGCGGCATACGGTCGTCGATGCCGTGGTTTGGATTCCGGAAGACTCCCAGTTGAGAGCGCCCGGAGATTGCGAGATCATGGATGTTCAGGTGTCTTCTGGCATGCGCGTCACCGAAGGTGATCCGTTGCTCCATTGCGAGGACGTGACGCTGATGGCCGAGCTTGCGTACGAGAGAGGTCAGCGAGCCACCATCCGCGCCGAACGTCAGGCGGTCGCCCAGCGCGACGAAGCAGGCGCCCGGATTCTCGGCGGACGTCTCACGGCGGTGGATGCCCGAATCGACGATCTTCAAAGACGTCGCGACGAAGCTCACATGAGCGCAGCAACCGATGGACAGTTCATCACCGTCAGCGGGGACACAGTCACGGGGCGTTACTACGAAAAGGGGGACTTGATCGGCTTCGTGATTCCCCGCGTCGGACGGACCATCCGCGCCGCTGTGCGTCAGTCCGAGATGGCAGCGATAGATTCAGCGACTCGAGCGATCCAGCTGCAGTTCTCCGCTGAAGGCGATTTTCGCACCACCTTCGACAGTGCCATCGTGCGCGTCGTACCCAAGGCAAGTCGGCGCGTCGTCAGTGCTTCCTTGACCCGTACGGGTGGCGGGCGTCTCGGCAACAGCGGAACCCATTCCGAACTGGAAGTCGATGAGTCGGTCTTCGACGTTGAACTGGAGTGGCCAGACGCAGCCCCTTCGGTCGGTGTCGGCAGCCGGATCAGGGTCAGGTTCGGACAGACTCCCCTGGCCTTGCTTCCGCGTACAGTATCGGCCGTGAGGCGCGCCATCGGCAGCGACGCCAACGCATGAACAGCTCCATTTCACTTGTCCGGCCAGGTCTGCGATACGGATCGACACCCGAGCGGACCGAGCGCTCGATCGACTGGAAACGGGCGCTGCAAGGGCTGCCATCACTCGTTCGTCGCGATTCCCTCGATTTCAACCGTTTCGAATCGACCCGCGACGCCATACGCGAGATCGAGTCGCAACTGCCCGCTCACCCTTCCACGATCGTCAGCGCATGGCGAGAGCAGTTCGCGTCTGACACAACGGCCGCTACCGTGGATCCGGCAAGCCACGTCAGGACCCTTGCCATCGCTGCGCGCCTGGTGCACGACACACTCGATCTGAAGCTCTACGACGAACAGCTTTTCGCAATCTGGTGTCTGCTTCACGGCCTTTTGATCGAGATGAAGACAGGCGAGGGCAAGACATTGACGTCGGGGGTCGCGGCCGGACTACTGGCTTCGATCGGAATGCCGATACAAGTGATCACTGTCAACGAGTATCTCGTGCAGCGCGATGCGAAAGCCATGGCCCCCCTCTTCGACGCGATGGGTCTGCAGGTGGGTTGTGTACTCGAGGGGCAATCGGATGCAGAACGGCGCAACGGCTATGCCCAGACGATAACCTATGTCAGCAACAAGCAGATCGTTTTCGACTACTTGCGCGATCGCCGGGAACGGAACCAGCACGCCTGTCCACTCACCGATCGCCTGCGCTCGCTGCTTAACGAACCCGCCTTCGAACCGGTCATGCGCGGTCTGTGCTGCACCATCATCGACGAGGCTGACAGCGTGCTGATTGATGACGCCCGCACTCCCTGCGTTCTCGCAACGGCAGGGAAACCGGTCGATACGATCGCATCCGAGGCAGCAACAGCCCTCGGTATCGCCCGCTCGCTGATCATTGACGCTGACTTCAAGCTCGACGAAGAACAGGGCTCTGTCACGATCACTTCGACGGGTCACGACAAGCTGCAAGCCATCGCAGCGCAGCTCGGCGGACTGTGGCAGAGCGAGCGCTTTCGACGCGAGTACGTGACGCAAGCCCTCACGGCTCTGCATCGTCTCCGCGCAGACCACGATTACCTTGTCCGTGACGACAGGATTCTACTGATCGACAGCGCAACCGGTCGTGTGCTTCCCGACCGACGCTTGCGACGCGGCCTGCATCGCATGCTCGAACTCAAGGAGCGCGTCAAACCCTCTCCGGAGGATGAGACTGTCGCGGCGATCACCGTACAGGCGTTCTTTCAACGCTATTTTTCGATCATCGGCATGAGCGGAACGTTCAACGGGCTCCAACGGGAACTGCGCCAGGTCTACGGACTGGCACGTGTCAGCGTGCCGCTGCATCGGCCTTCCCTGCTGCAAGTCAGACCCGCACTGTTGTTCAGGAGTCGTGCGGCACAGTTGCAGTACCTTGTCAATTTCGTCAGAGAGCGACAGCGTCACGGACAGCCGGTCTTGATTGGAACCCGTTCTGTCGCGTTCTCGACAGAAGTCAGCGAATACCTGTCTCGAGCAGCTGTCGATCACGACGTGCTGAGCGCGCGGCAAGACGCTGACGAAGCGAGTGTCATCGCACATGCCGGCGAACCGGGCGCGGTGACCGTGGCGACGAACATGGCCGGACGTGGCACCGACATTCCGCTCAAGGGCAGTGCGCGACGTCATGGCGGCCTGTGTGTATTGAATCTCGAATTGAACGAATCCCGGCGAATCGACAGACAATTGTTCGGTCGAGCAGCGCGTCAGGGCAACCCTGGTGAAGCGCGTTACCTCCTGTCAATCGAGGACGAGCTTTTCGGTCGCATCTTCCCAGCCTGGAGCCTGTCCTTGATGAGCAGGCTCGTGAACGCCCAAGGGCAGGCCAGACCAAAGACTCTGACAGACATCATTCTGCGCACCGTTCAATGGTCATTCGAGCACCGGGCACACCGTCAGCGACTACGCTTGCATCGGAACCGTCGTGGGCTCGAAGACTATCTTGCCATCGGGGGTGATCGTGCCTGAAGTGCCTGCCGAATCGACGTCGCACCGATCGACGCGATCACGGTCACCGATATCCCGCTGCCGTACTCTGGCCATGGTCGTCTGTTTTTATGCGGGTGGCACAGGCGCACCTGTCATCGCTGCGACCACCATAGCGGATCCAATCGACGACAAAGGTTTCGAGTGCCTGATCGAACCCAATGTGGTCACCGCCGTCGGTACGGCAGTGCAGGGGATCGTCAGGCGTGTCGATGTACAACGAGGCGACTACGTCGAGCGCGGCGCGGCACTGATCGTCCTCGATGCAAAGGATCAGGTTCTCAATCTCGAACTCGCCACCAAACGAGCCAGCATGAAAAGCGAGATCGCGGCACACGAAGCCGAGGTCACGCTTGCCAAGCTGAATCTTGACCGCGTCAAGTCATTACGCACCGACGAAATGGTACCGAAACAAGTCCTTGACGAAGCGGTCGCGACTCTTCAACTGGCGAACTCTGCACGACAGCAGGCGCGAGATAACCAGGCGTTGCTGGATATCGAACGCGATCGTGCACGGGTCCAGCTCGAGCACATGATCATTCGCAGCCCCATCAGTGGGCTTGTCACCGAGCAGGTTGTCTACGAAGGAGAATTCGTGCGAGACCAACCGCTCATGCGCATCTCCCAGATCGACCCACTTCGAGTCGATGTGGTTTTACCCGGGACGATGTTCGGAACGGTGGAGGTCGGTGATCCGGTGGAAGTTTATCCCGAGATTCCCGGCAATGAACGCTTGATCAGCGAGGTCGAACGCGTCGATCGCTTCCTCGACCCTCGAAGCGGCACCTTCAACGTGCTCCTGCGATTGCCCAATGCCGACTTGTCCATCATCAGTGGTCAGAACTGTTTCGTCGAATTTCTCGAACCAGCCGATGCTGCCTTGCACCAGGCAGAGAACGAAGACGAGCATTGAGCAGACTTGCGTGCGCGACTCCCCATCCCCTGACGTTGCAGCGGCCGCATCCAAGTGATCGAAAGACTCAAGTCGTTACGTCAGTCTCGGCCACTGCATCTCGCTGCAAGTCTGGTCCTGCTGACAGCGAGCGCATTGTTCTTTGCAGAATTGATGGGAATCGGCAAGGACAGCAGGGTCGATCAGAGCGAGTCGCGCAAGATGATCGTCGAGTCGCTGGCCGTTCAGCTCACGACGCTCGCCTCGATTGAAAATATCCCGGCAGTCGAATATTCCATCATCGAATTCGTACGCCGAAATGATCTGGTGCTGGCTGCGCGCTTGAACGACGGTCGAGGAGCGCTGCTGGTACAGTCGGGCGACGCGAGCAGAATCGATGATCAGCTGACCCATTCGACGCTTGAGCAGATCATCGTGCCCATCTTCGATGGCCGCCGGGCCTGGGGCGAAGTTCACGTTGCCTTCGAACCAGTCAACAGCACATGGCACATGATGCGCTATTTTCTCGTGGTAATGCTGGTGGCTTTTGCGGGTTATGCAGTCTTTCTGACGCGCGCGCTGGTGCTACTCGATCCCGGCGCCGTGGTACCAAAAAGGGTCAGTACGGCATTTGACATGTTCTCGGATGCTGTCATTGTGCTTGACTACGAATGTCGTGTCGTGTTTACCAATGCCTCTGCATCCGCGATCTTGACGAACGATGGCATGAACCCGATCGGCAAATTCCTGGAGGATTGGCCATGGCATATATCAGGAGACGCCAGTTCACCCTGGCAAACTTGCTTGAGCAGCGGCCGCGACATTGCGGGCCAGTCGCTCAGACTCGGTGACGACCCACCGCGACGGTTCATGGCGAACTGCTCGATGATCGGAGGCGAGGACCAGCAGATGAAGGGCATGCTGGTGACGCTGGACGACGTGACCGAGCTCGAGGAAACCAATCAGGAACTATCCTCTACACTGACCTTGATCAGCAGAAAGAACGAAGAGCTCGAACAACTTGCCAATCGCGATTCACTCAGCGGATTGCTCAACCGTCGCGCCTTCATGGAAACATTCCAGTCCGCGCTGGAGACGGCACAGTCGCACGACAAGCCACTTGGCTGCATCATGCTCGACATCGACCACTTCAAGCGCGTCAATGACACCTACGGTCACGGCGTCGGGGACGAAGTCATCTGCGCCGTCGCGACAACCTTGCGACGGGAATGTCGCGCCACCGATCTCATCGGTCGCTACGGCGGAGAGGAATACGTGGTAGCCCTACCCGATACCGACACCGATGCGACGGCACTTGTCGCCGAGAAGGTTCGCCTCGCAGTGAGTCAACTCAGCAAGGAGCCTGCGTTTCCACTCGACACGTTGACGATCAGCCTCGGTGTACACGAGTATCTACACAATGACGATGCGCTCAGCGCACTGATCGACCGGGCTGATCAGGCGCTATATGCTGCCAAGCAAGGGGGACGCAACCGCGTCGTTGCCTACGATCCGGCCTCGGAAGCATTCAAGGAAAGAAACGAGACAGGCGATTCTCTGGAGAATGACCCGTCGAGCGCTCGTGTCGATGAACTCGAGTTCAGGCTCGGTCAACGCGAGCGCGACATCGAACTCCTCCGGAACTTCGATTCCCTGACAGGCAGTCCGCGTCAGGTGTTGTTCCAGGCAGCGTTGGATGGAGAACTGCAAAGGGCCATCCGGAGCGAGAAACATCTGGGTGTCATGGCCCTCGAGATTCGCGACCTGCCCAATATCAGTGCCTCCTACGGCACCACGCTGGTCGACGCACTGCTCATTCAGTTCGTGCAACGCTTGCACAATGGGCTGCGCCGTACCGATCTCGTTGCCGAAATATCGACTGATCAGGCACTCTCCCGACTCGCCAACAATGACTTCGCCGTCCTGCTGACAAATCTCGATGACTTCAGTCAGGCAATTCCCGTGCTGACCCGACTGCGCAGGATGCTATCGATGCCCTTCGAGCTGGAAGGTCACACCCTCTACATCGGCGTCAAGATCGGCATCGCGCTATTGACGCCAGCTACACAGAAGTCGGATCGCTTGCTCGAATCGGCAATCCAGGCAAAGCATGCTGCGGAAGTCGGCGTCGAGAAATTCTGCTACAACTTCGCGTCGAACAGCTTGAGCGAAGTGTCTCGCCGTTACATCGAGCTTGAGTCGAACCTGTTCAAAGCTGTCGACAACGGGGACTTCCAGGTTCACTACCAACCCAAGCAAGAGCTGACCTCGGGGAAGATCGTCGGTGTCGAGGCGCTCATTCGCTGGTCGCACGCCGATCACGGTTTGATATCTCCCGAGAGCTTCATTCCCGTGGCAGAGTCCAGTGGTCTGATACACGACATCTTCAGCTTCGTCCTGCAAGACGCTCTTGAAAATCTCGGCAAGTGGCGAGCGGCCGGACACACCAACTTCAGAGTGGCAATCAACGTGTCGGCATTGCAGCTGAGGGATACGAGTTTCGTCATGGACACGTTGACACGAATTGCCGAAGCTGGCGTACCCACGAAGCAACTGGTCATGGAGCTGACCGAGACTTCGGTCATCGATTCCCCGAACCGCGTGAAAATAGCACTTGGTCAGCTCCGCGATGCCGGCATCGGTATCTCGATGGATGACTTCGGCACCGGCTACACGTCGTTGTCCCTGCTCGCCGATCTGCCGTTGGACGAAGTCAAGATTGATCGTTCGTTCATCGTCGCGCTGAGTAGCGGCGATCGTAGTCACGCCATCGTCGAGTCCGTGGTGCGCATGGCGCATGCACTGAAATTGCGCGTCATTGCCGAAGGAGTCGAGACCATCGAGCAGTTCGACACATTGAGACGTCTCGGCTGCGATGAGGTGCAGGGATATCTGATAAGCAAACCCGTGCCCTCGGCAGAAATCGCCGCCCTACTGTCAAGCAGAACCCGGTCGCAAAACCCCCGTCGCGCCGCCTGATCGATTTGGCCGCACGGGCGCAGCTAACGCCCCGGCGTGTTGCCTGGTACTCCTTGCGCTGCCGTGCGCGCTATTTCTCCGAATGCAGACCGAACATGTTGCCATCAGGATCAGTTGCGAGTGCGATGAAGCCGAACTCACCGATGGACATCTTCGGGCGCTCGAGTGTGCCACCCGCATCTGCAACACGCCCGGCCTCGACCGCGCAGTCGTCACACGTGAAGTAGACGATGGTGCCGTTGCCATTCATCGGATAACCGGGCATCTTCACGAGAGCGCCAGCTGCGCCAGCGCCATCCTGATGCATCGGAAAGGCCATCATCTCGATACCCGAATCGGGCCCGCCGGAGTCCTCATCGGCCATGTCGGCCATGTCGGCCATGTCGGGCATGTCGGGCATCGGTAATTTCTCGATGGGCACGCCAAGCACGCTCTCATAGAAAACCTTGGCGCGTGGCATGTCGGCAACGTAGATCTCGAACCAGACAACCGGATTGCTGTTCATTTGAAATCCTCCACGAATGGGTACAAGCGGCCGGCAAGCAACCCGGGACGCATGCTTCACGAGGGTATTCGTGTAAACCACACACCCGCCTGGCTAACCGATCACCCCGCCAGTGTAACGCCTCACCGCACTGCAACACAGGATAGTCCAGACACGCCGAACGCTGAACACTCTGCCGCCTCTCGATCCGGAGCCTCCGAAGCAGTGCAGCAAGTCTCACAGGTTCCACTTGAGCGGTCCGTTGATTGTCCTCAGGAAGTAGGAACTGCCGACTTCGAGTACTCAATCGAGTACGAGCGAGTATTCACGTCCGATTTCGAGATCGAGCACGAAGATGATGCCAAGGTACTTGTCGTCCAAGGGCGTAGCGAGGTAGGAGATAGTGAGCGACCCGTCCGATGCCCATATCGGAAAGCGCAAGCGCGTCCCACTGGTGACAAGTTCCCGTGCGCTACTGCCGTCGATATTCACGCCCCAGATCTGCTGGTTGAACTGAAAGACAATCGCGGTCCCGTCCGGATTGACATCCGGATTACCGACCGGGGCCCGTACTTCATTGCCAATGCGAACGGGATTGTCGAGATTCGCATCCAGCAACTGGACGCCATCGCCAGATGGCTATCAACAGACGACCGCCCGGCGTCCACGTGGCGTTGTAACCCCCTTGCCACGTAGCCGGTAGTTGCTGGCTCGCGATATAGAATACCAGGGTCGAGAAGCTCAAGACCAGCGAGTCTCCGCCCGTCGGCGTTACGTAGGCGGTTGCCTCGACTGCCATCATGCTCCCGTCGGGAGACAGATTCGACTGTCTGAAGTTGGTCGACGATGCCCCTTCATTCGGAATTCCTCTACTGCTGGGCGTGATGGGCGTTGAGAGATTATTGCTGTCAGCGAATGCAATTCGCGACACTCGCTGTTCACAAGGCTGGCGGAACGTCGTTCAACCGCCGGGTAGCGACGGGGAAGGCTGCCGTTGAGAACCGGATCTTCTGCAGCGGAGTCGGCTGGATCTCGACGATGCCTTCGTATTCGGGAGACAAGATGGATGGAGAGTATTCGTCAACCACAATGGTGCCGGAAAACGGGAAGTCTGTCGTCGGCGGCGTCGACGGACCGCAAGTCTGATCGGGCACAATGGCGTCGTCGTCAGCTTGACCCGTTCCGGGCGAGAACTCATTCCCCCGACCTCCGTTTGTCGAGCCGCTCGAACTACCGCTACCCCCCTTCTCCCGTCCCGTCATCACTGCAGCCGCTCGTCGCGGCCATCGCCACAACCAATGCGACGAAGAACAGATGCCGTATGGGGTTCGTCGTGTTTCTCATGCAATTTCCCTCCGATCGCAGACCAGCGCACGTCTCCCGGGCCCGTCGCTACGATTATCGACACCGCTTGCTGACGTGATGATTGGCTCTCTACCCGTTCATATTCCCACTGAGGCAATGACGGTTCAACCGAGCACCTCCACGCGCACGATACGGCCGCAACGCTCAAGCACCCTGCGTCGATGCAGATTGCACCTGCACATCGGTAGAACCAGCGCGAGGCGCATGGCGTCGAACATGCAATCCCACGTCTGTCAGTGTCAGTCGACACGTCGAGCGGCGGCCATACTGCTCGATGGTCTGGAAGATTCGCTGCACGAGTTTCAATCGATCGCGCACCGGATGGCCACGAGCCATTCGGCGGACATGTAGGTTGCCGTTTTCGAAATCTCCGATTCTGGCGCTTTTGTCCAGCGGCAAGCCATCTGCGTGACTTCCTGGAGACGCAGTGCCCTCGCCGGGGGCGCCATTCAAGGCCTGCTGGATCGATCCGGTCAAGACGCTTGGCAGGCAGATTCAGGTACTGGCCGGCGCCGAGCCCTTGAAAAACTGGGCTGGCAAGCATGCATCGCCACTGGCAGAAATACTGAGCGCAGGTCGAATAGAAACCTGGTTTCAGCCAGTGTTCACGAGTACCTCACTGGTATTGTGGGGTTACGAGTGCCTCGCGCTAGCACGTACCGAGGCCGGAGAACTGATCTCACCGGCAGACCTCTTCAGTTGAGCAAGAGAGGACAATCCCGTCTTCATGCTTGATCGCGTCTGCCGGAAATGACACATAGAGAATATCTCGCTGGCGGGTGGTCGTGACTATCTCAGTTTCCTGATCAATTTCCTGCCGACGGTCATCTACGGGCCGAAGGTCTGCTTGCGGACGACCTTTGAAGCCGCCAGAAAATCAGGTGTGCATGCCGCAGTCGCTCCACTGCCAGTCTTCAAACCAGGATCGAAGGCCGCGTAGCGAAGTACGGCGTAGTCAACAAGCAACGAGTAGCCAAGACGATAGACGCTCTTGGAAAGCGTTATTTGGCAGAGTTGCCCCGGTAGACCTCGTAGCGCTTGATGTATCGGCCATAGCAAGTCGTCGTCGAGGCGCCCTGGCCGCTACATCTGTTCGCGATGCTGTCTCTTTCCGACCGGGTCGTTTCGTTTGGCCGCGATGAATCGCTACTTGCCGAGCCACCCGAGGGCTCGTCTACCGGACGTGCCGCACCGGCGGTCGGTTCGTCCTCGAAAAAGTCCAGCGGCAGGAGTTCCGACAAGCGAGCATCTTCCAACAGGACCTTGATATCGGCATCATGCCCGAAAGCGACATTCAGAACTGTCTTCAAGGACTCGATCTTGACGCTGGTGTCGTCAAGTCCCGAACTGATTGCTTCCACCTTGAGCTTGACTTCATCGACGTCGTCCTTGACGTGGACCCTTTCGACACCGGCTATCTCGATCGTACTATCAACCTCGTTGACCAATCCTCTCACCTGTGAGACCGTCGAATCGAGCCGTTCGACATGGTGAGCAAGGTTGACCTCCAGTCGGTTCACATCATCCATCAACATGTCGACTCGCCTGTCGATTCCCGACAATGTGTTGTCGACAGTCCATTGAAATACCGACATCGCGACGGCAAACATGCCCAGAAGTCCCGACAAGCTCAGCCCCACGAATTTCCACGCCGGCAGCTGTACGGAAACCTCGGCTCCTGAAACCTCTTGCTTCTTCACATCCATCGCCCATGTCGGAGTCCGGATGTTCGTCACTCAACTTGCGTGCCACGGCCTCTAGATTACCGACCTCGTGTGACCGCAAGCGATCCTGCCGGAACGCTCAAGGCGGGCTCGGCAGGCGCTTCCACCGGAGTCACATCGAACCCACCGACGGGAGCCGAGAACCGGGAAGCGTCCAAGCCAAGCACATTGACCTGGTACCGTGGGTCTCGTGCTCCAACCGAGCTTAACCTGCCACCCTTGTCGAGGAAGGCGAATTTGATGGTATAGATCATCGTTCCATAGTCAGCCCCGGGCGCGCGGACAAACTCGAAGCTCTCGATCCAGGCACCGATGTCCTTGATGTTGATGTCCTTCTCGTTGTCAGCCATGTCCCAACCGACGAGCACCGAAACGGCATAGTCGAACGGCACATCTTCGACGACTATCGTGTCGCTGAAGACCTCGCGTGTACCCGTAGGTTGGCCCAGTTCGGGACTGTCGAATATCCGGAGTTCGGACTGCTCGAACCCAACGCCCTGACCGTGAATTATCGATACGACCTGCGACGCCGCATAGTCATCGTCGGTGTTCTTGTCGCGGAAAACGCTCTGGTGACGCCATTGAAGATTGCTCATTCCGTCATCCACGTACTCAAGCTGACCGTCAACGTGTTTCATCGAGAACTGCAAGAGTGGATGATCGCGTGAATCGCTCCTGAGCGGCAAACCACCGCGAACAAGCTCCCACACCATGCCGAAACCGCGCGGCAGAACTAAAGCGGTTGCATTGGCGACAGGTCGGGGCCGACGTTGACCGTGCTTCGATACGAGCGCAGCGAATCTCCAGTATCGTACGACAGGAATGTCAGATCGGCTCCTTCGTCCGAATCATCGATGATCGCCTCGATATCGAAACCCAGCCGAGTGTCAGGCCTGTCGCTTTTCCAGAACAACACGGTGTAGTGGTAGCACCAGTCGTAGGGGTCGTCGCCGCTCCTGTCGGAGAGAACGCCGCCCGCCTTCCATCGAAGGTTACCGTCTTGCTTCTCGATATCGACGATAGCAGACGAAAGAGCAAACACCTGATGATCGCCCTCGGCGCAGCAAAGTCGCCAACCGTGCATGAAAACCGTCCCTTCATCAAACCCTGGCGCAAACCTCATGCTGTCCTCTACGCCGATTCCGTAGACGTTGTGACCCGCTTTATTCCTGGACACCGCATTGTCAGCGGATGCACACGTGGCACCGTGGTGCGCCTCGGAACGATTGTCCGCATGCACCGCATAGCGACTGGTGTCGTAGGGCGTCGTCATGGCGGCATTGGACCAACGCGCGTCAAAGCCTTCAGGGCCTATCCGAGGGGGAGTTCCCTTGAACGAACATCGCAAAGCCAGGGAAGGACCAGGGAAGGGCCAGGGAATTTATCAGCAACAGAGCGGAGAAATTTCTCGATCGTGCTTTCATTGGCAGATTTCTCACTATCGTCGCGGTCGCTATTGCAAGTCTGCATACCTGCAGGCATTGTCACTCGTTGGACAAAGTGATCCCCAGCGACGGACGCTGCCACTGAACGAAGAGTCTGAACTAACGTCCTGGACGGTTGACCAGTCCTAAAATCGACCAGTCCGAATGACGAATGCGATGACCGAAATCGCCCTGGCGACTGGCGTGACGGCAGCCACCGGTACCACTGATTGGTGCGAGCTTGCGGCGGGTAAGACGTCAGTGTGCCGGCAGTTGAATACCAATCACCGCAGTTCGATCAAGGCCTTCTGGCAGTGGCTCACGACCGTGGAAGCGTCGTAACCTGGTTCGATGTAAAGCCGAAGCGCCCGCCGCGACCGGATCGGTAGCATGCCGTATCCACGCCCGCGAACGCCGCAGACGACGCGCGTTCGCTTCTGGTCATTGACCGGGACCCCGCCCGCGCCACTCAATACCGAACATCAAGGGCGTGAGATCCAGCGTCTTCGGATTTCGATCATCGGTCGACGACTACTTCCATGTGAATTCACTGGATGCGCTCTCACCAAGTGTCGTCTCGTCGGACGAATCGAGCGTGCTCATCGCCATCACTAGGCGCTCACCTTACGGGACCGATCGAGCTGTGTGTTCGCGAGAATACCCGACAGGTATGGTACGCCGACGGAGTTCCGGGCGGACGATCATGGTTGCTGATCACGCCAATGCACGGTATGACCGCCGGTCTGCCCTCCGCGGCAGACGGTTTCCCACAAGCTCGAACGGACGGCATCCCACGGTCACGATCGCCCGTAGTAGCATGATGCGTGGATGTTTGTTCTGCGGTAGTGTCGTTCAACACTCCGAATATTCCAACGCGCGCCGGGCCCTGCGCGTGTGCGGTCTTGCGCCTCGGTATAGACAGGATCACCCGAAGGGTGCTCCTCGGCGCACTTGCCCTTCAGGGCATCCACGCTGGCGTTGCCTCTCCTCGGCGCACTTCAGCGCACCTTTGTCGAGGTGTCTTGCCGTGAGGGCGCCAAGAGTCTCTGCGCCCGTCAGTATCATGATTCAAGGCCACTAGTCGGACAGAAAGGAAATGTCGAAAAAGAATGAATCCGGGGACCCCGGGAAGTCTGGTCAGAAAAAGAAGATGAGGAAGGACAATTCCGATGCTTCCAGCGAGTCGCGCACATCGAAACCGCTGGGTACGGCAAGGGCCGTCGAGACGCTCTTTCGCAATGCATACCGCGCAGAACTCGACATCATTTCGCTCGCCGCGGTCAAGGCGAACATCATGATCTCGTTGAACGGGATCATCATCTCGGCCCTGATGATCTCGGGCGCGTTCATCTTCGCATCGTCGCCGGTGTTTCTCCTGCCAGCAGGCATCTTTCTGTTGACGGCTGCGACGTCGATCGTATTTGCCCTGCTCGCCGCTTCACCCGAACAGGTCGACTTCTTCGGAGCGGTAGGGGACTGGATCAGTGCCGTCCGTCGTCGCGAAGCCGGTCTCAAGGATCTGCGAAGCTACGTGATGCGTGGCAGGAAGTCAAAGGCAAGAGCAGACCTGAATCTGCTCATATACGAGGACCGCATGCACCTCACGCAAGAAGAGTATTGGTCCCGCATGCAGGCACTCCTGCGCGACCGGGATGATGTCTACCACAAGATGAGCGATCAGCTCTATTGGCTGGGCCAGATGGCTAACAGGAAGTTCAAACTTTTGAACATTTCCTACACGGCGTTTCGCTGGGGCTTGCTTTGCTCCGTACTCGCCTTCCTCGGTGTGAGATCTGTTCTCGAGGTCTTCCCTGAACTTGAGAAGAGCACAGCCGAGCCGCCTCTGAGAAACCTTGGCATCGCCGAATTCAACAACATCTACGAGCCATCTGCCGTACAGCAGCTTTCCGACGGTCGCTTGCTCGTGGTCGAAGACGAGGCCTCGCGCGCCATCAACGTGATGACCTTTGCTGATGACGGCAGTCTGGTAGAGAACACCGTGACCAACCTGAAGCTGATGCGAGGCATTGGTCGCAAGCTCAGTGATCTCGAGGGTTTGTCGGCGGATGAGGAGGGTTTCATCTATGCGACCACTTCTCATTCATCAGACAAGAGTGGCCAGCGACAAGCCGATCGCGAGCAGCTGCTGCGCTTTCAGATCAAGGGGAGCAGTACCGGAAACCTGAGCGCGTATACACGCTTGCGCGACGTCCTGATGTCGGCAGATGAGATTGTCCGTGTGATCAAGGAGATCACGGGCGTCACCGTTGCATTCGACGAACTAAACATCGAAGGGCTCGCCTATTACCGGAAAGAGCAGCAGCTGTTGCTCGGGCTACGCTCACCCATGGCGGGGCCGTTGTCGGTAATTCTCGTGATTGAAAACCCCGCGGATGTGTTCGAACGGCAAGCGACACCTCGGTTCGGCAAACCGATTCTGCTCGACCTGAGCGGAGGTGGAATTCGTGCTCTGAGCTACGATCCGGTCCTGGAGACATTTCTCATCGTCAACGAGGTGGAGACGGCGGCAAATGATTACGTCTCGCAACTCTGGTCCTGGAGTGGCGTGCCGGGCGAGTCTCCCCTGCCAATCGCACTGCCAGGAATCATCAACCTCGACAACGTCGAATCGATTGATTCGATCGAGTTTCGAGGGGAATCCCGATTGCTCGTCACGAGTGACGAAGGCAACGCCCGAAAGGGAAGGCCCGCCAAGTACCTGATGCTGGACTACGAGCAGCTCAAGCCGTAGCAGATAGACACGGTAGGGATACCCCTCGCGGGGCCCCGTACAGACCGTGCATGCGCAATTTCCGCACACGGCTCTTAGGGCCTGTAGCAAAATAACTTGACCAATTGAGATTCGAATTTGCTGGCGCCCGTTGAATCGAGATATCGGTTAGCCATTTTCCACCGGGTACCAGCAAGTGGAACAAGATGGAGCACCGACTGTTCTCCTTCATCTCCATAAACTGGCGGGGGAAGCCACTGACCAGCTATAAAGTTATAATAAACTTGATCGCATTCACAGCCACCAAGACAGGACTGAAGGTCAAAGCAGCACTTTCCGACGAACGAGCAATGCGTGATGGAATAGGGGTTTTCGTTCGCACTGGCGCAAAGCTCCTCGTAAGCGTCTTTCATGGGTCCCTCTTCATCACACTCGTACGTCCATGGCAGCACCCTTAGCTTGACCCACATCTTGACGCCGCTCCAGCGTGGTCTACGTATGTGGCTGGTTTCTTTGGATAGTCGAGCATGTCAACGGGCATTCAGCAGTGGATCGAGCACGAGTTCGCTAATGTTGCGTTCGGCGACGCGCGCCTCGACAGGCGATTTCGCGCCATTGTGGTTGA
>Ga0209185_1000511_pt1 | contig 44910 bp, 38 predicted proteins | sample SidtaG_2_FD_187425 | JGI IMG/M metagenome (GOLD analysis project Ga0209185, IMG submission 187425) | Marine algal microbial communities from Sidmouth, United Kingdom - Sidmouth_Asex2 metaG (SPAdes) (version 2) | ecosystem: Host-associated > Algae > Red algae > Unclassified | place: Sidmouth... | reverse complement strand
CACGACTTGCATCGTGAAGGGCTTCAAGATCTATTTTTTGCTCGGTGGTCAGTTTGATATTTTTCATGAGGGATATCATGATCCTCATTATTGTATAAATCAAGCATCTTCATTGATCACGGGTATATGCTTGAATAACCAATATCAATTTAATTTCAAATAAGCACTAATAATATGATTTACACTACGTTTAACTAATTTTAAAGGTACTGGTTGTGTCCAACAGCGACAAGGCTAATTTAGCTTGATGGTTTGCTAATGTTACTATTTGTTTAGCACCCACAACAGACTGTTGTGATTTATCTTCAATTCTTACTACATTTTGCGCCACGTCATCCGTGACTATTGACTGTTCTTTTACTGCACTAGCAACTTGTTCCGTAAGTGAAAAAATATTACCGACTGATTGTGTAATATTAGTCAATACTTGCTCAACATTTTTAGAGTTTTCAACCGCTTGGTTAGCTTTGTTTTGGCTATTTTCAATAACACCAAAAGCTGAATTAGCATTACCTTGAAGTTCATTTATAAAATTTTCAATTTCATTAGTTGAATCTTGAGTGCGTTGGGCTAGTGTTCTTACTTCGTCAGCAACTACGGCGAAACCTCGGCCTTGATCACCTGCCCTTGCTGCTTCAATAGCTGCATTTAATGCTAACAAGTTAGTTTGATCAGCAACAGATTTAATTACGTCTACTATGTTGGTTATATTTAAGCTACTTTCATGTAAGCTACTAATTCTTACTGATAAGTCAGATATTTCTTGCGCGAGCTCTTCAATTGATTGATACGATTTTTTAACAATTTCTAGACCATCGTTTGCTTCATCATCTGTTTTTTTGGCGGCTTCTGAAACACCTTGAGTATTTGCTGCGACTTCTTTTACCGTGGCGGATAACTCTTCAATTGCTGAAGCGACTAAAGCAATTTCTGTTTGTTGTTGTTCAATATTTTTATAGCTGTATTCACTTGTTTTTGCAGTTTCTTGAGCTTCTGATGATAAAGAAGTACTCGCACTGGTAATGTTTGATAAGGCTCCAGAAAAATTCTCTAGTGTTAAATTAACTGCATTAGAAATATTACCTAATTCGCTTTTATCATTATATTGAGTTCTGACGGTTAAATCATTTTGTTCTCTAACAGTATTTAATACATTTAATAGGTCACTAATGCGGCGGTCTAAATTTTTAATAACAGCTAAACAAATTGCAATAAGTAATACACTAATACTTAAAAGCACAATAATACTTATTATTAATGACTTACTTGCTTGCTTTGAAATGGTGTGTGCGAGCTCAATAACTGACTCACTTAATTTGTTTTCAACATCTTTTAAGTGAGTTATTCTAATTGTTGCTTGTTTAAACCAATAACTTGCATCGACTCCAAATTCACCCACTGATGATTTTTTGATTGCAATAGCCCTTAAACGTTCAACCTCAAGCATTGCTGGTTGTTGAATAGTTTTATTAAAGTAAGCATCATTTGTTTTATTCGCTAAGTCTTTAAAACTATTAAAATATATATTTTGCTCTGAAATGAGTTTAATAAATCGGATCAAGAGTTCCGATGACATTTTATCTACTGCAAATACATTACTTAATACCGCGCGTTCAATACCTGCTCGCTCCTTACCTTGTAAAAAATTATAATAAGCGAGCATTTCCTTAGTAACTTCACTATTTTTACTTATTAAACTTATAATTTTAGATACGCTTAAAAGGTTTGCATTGAGGCTGGTGTAATAAGCGAGAGCATCTTGTAAAGAAAGCTTTTGGGAATCCACTTCAGCTCTGATACGACTTAATTGATCAATTTGAGTATCTATTTTTTTATGAAGTTCTAAAATAACAGGGGTTGATATTGGTCTCTTTTGCCAAAAATCATCTCTTTTTTTACGTTGGTTATTCGTTAACTTTCTTTGCTCGCTTAATATATTTTGAAAACCTGTCCCTTTAGAGCCAATAAAACCGGCAGTTGCCCCTCTTTCTTTTTGCAATTCATGCACTAAATTGCTGTAAACACCTGAAATTTTTGTTAGTTCTGCTAATTCGGTCATTTCATTTTTTACCGAAGTGTGGTCAATAACAGAAGTTATGCTCATCCATAAAAAACTAGATAATGGAAGTATTAACAATGATAATATTTTTTGTTTGAAAGAGAGATTTGTAAACATAATTGAGGAAGTACACTTGAAAAATTCACTTATCTTTAAGCATAGTGTTAAAATTTTATAAAGCAAAAATTGTTTTTATAAAATACAAATAAAACAATTTAAATCATAGGATTACAGCATAATAAATCAAGTTTATCTTATTCATAAAGTTTATCTGATTTTTAAATATGTTAAGATATAAAGACGTTTAAGATGTTTATAATTCTTCATTAATTTAGATTCGATTGGAGAGCCAACTTAAAAGGGAATATGGTCTGAGGGTCATGTTAAAAGCTTATAAATTTAATATAACCACACTTAACCCTATAACTGTTATAAAAAATCAATGCTCGTTTTTAAACCAAAATAGCTGCCTTAGAGATCTTTAGTGAACGTGCCGGCAACGCGAAATACTCAGAAAACTATTTATTTATCCGGGGGCTTATTTTCGGCTGCCTTTAATTTTTATATATGTATACCCGTTACCATTCAAAATGCAGGTTTAAGTGGGAACTAAAAACAATTTAGGCAAGACATTAAGTTTATGTCATGGTTATTCCATGACTAAACTTAATAACGACGAATAAATTGTTTTTAGACCCATCGAAGAAGCGCTTGAGCAAAATCACTTCATCGTTAATACTTTTTATAAGGGAACAACCATTACAATAAAGTATTACCTTGAATTGATATCGCTCAAGCGCTCTGAAACGAGCATTTTGATTGGTAACGGGTATAACACTGTTAAGGCTTATATGTCGGCTTTTGTACTACATGCAAATAATGTAACGTGGTTTGCTAATCATAATGCAATTATTCAAGGGATTGAACTTAATGTTAAAGCCGGTGAAATTATTGCGATTGTTGGTCCTAATGGGGCAGGTAAAACATCTTTACTGAAGTGTCTGTATGGTGAGCATAATGACTATTGTGGCAATATTTATTTAAATGGCAAATGCCTTAAAACCATTGATAGTAAAAACATTGCCAAAAAAATTGCTGTGGTTAGTCAACATTCAGATCCAGCCTTTAACCTAAGGGTTATAGATATAGTCAGTATGGGACTTATTCCGCACAAAGGCCTATTTGATGCTAATACCACCGAAGATAAGCACAATATTGAACATGCTTTAACTAGAGTTGATTTATTAACTAAACAATATCGGCTATTTAGTACCTTATCAGGTGGCGAACAACAACGAGTGCTTATTGCTAGAGCCATTGTGCAAGCACCAGATATTTTAATAATGGATGAACCCACTAACCATCTCGATATGTACTATCAACACCAAATTTTGCAATTAGCTAAAAGCCTGAACATAACCTTATTAATTACCATTCATGATCTTAATTTAGCTGCGCAGTATTGCAACCGTATTGTTTTATTAAATGAAGGAAAATTGATTGCTGACAACACTCCAGAAAAAGTCTTTACCACTAAAAATCTAACCCACGTTTTTAAGCTAGATTGTGCTATTGATAAAAATCCTTTTACTCAATCAACTCGAATAACTTTTGCCGGTATTGATAACAAAGTAAAAAAGGATAGATGCATTGACCCAGCTAAATTAAGCTTATGAACAAAATCTTACTAGAAAAGCTAACTAATCCAATAAAGCTATCGTATAAATTTTATTTGATACTAATTTGTGCTTTGGTATTAGTGACATTAACCGCCTCCATTGGTTTCGGTGTTGCAGAACTTGGGCATAAAGCTGTATGGCAATGTATTACTCAAAGCTGCGAGAGAAGCATATATGACACTATTTTGTGGGAGATACGTTTTCCAAGAGTATTACTTGGCTTTATTGCTGGTTTTGGTTTAGCACTGGCAGGTGCGTTAATGCAAAATGTAACGCGTAATCCGCTTGCTGATCCTTACTTATTTGGTATTGTTTCTGGCGCTGGTTTAGGGGCGACCCTTACTCAATTTTTACCCATTTCAATGCAAGTTATTTCTCTGCCTTTAGCGTCTTTCTTAGGTTCTTTATTGGCAGTAGGTATTATTTTAATTGTGTTGTATCAAAATAATTGGCGCCGTATTGAGCATTTATTGTTAGCCGGTGTCGCTGTTTCATTTTTACTGAGCTCGTTAACTACTTTTATTTTATATAGTGGTGATGCTTTTTCGAGTAACCGAGTTATTTTTTGGTTAATGGGCAGTTTAGCGCGTGCTGATGCTACCGCGTTAATGATTATTACCCCGGTTGTGGTTATTGCTGCTTTTACTGCTTTATTAATGGGTCGTCAATTAGATGCATTATTACTCAGTGACGAAAGCGCAAAAACCCTTGGTGTTAAGGTTGAGCGAATACGCATTATTACCCTTATATTGTGTGCTGCAATAACCGCTGTTATTGTTTCGTATTGTGGCGGTATCAGCTTTATTGGTTTGATGATCCCCCACATTGTTAGACCTTTTGTTGGCATAACCAGTTCAAAACTGTTTATTGCGGTAGGATTAGTAGGTGGCTGTTTTCTGGTTTGGGTTGATGTGATTGCACGTAGTGCTTTAGGTGGTCAAGAAATACCTATTGGGGTTATTACCTCAGCAATGGGTAGCTTATTCTTTTTAGCTTTATTACGAAAAATGTAAAATGAGATACTGATGAAAATAAATGCGTTAAATCTTCAATATGAAGCAGCAATTAAAAGTAAAATAGATCAAAAAACCAAACCTCAAGGCTCTTTAGGTTTATTAGAAAACACTGCCATGCAATTAGCACTTATACAAAGTAATAAAGCAGGAAAGCTTATTTCAACTATCGAAATAAACCAACCTACGGTTATTGTTTTTGCTGGAGATCACGGCATCAGTGAGGCTGGAGTTTCAATTGCACCCAGTTCAGTAACTCGACAAATGGTACAAAACTTTATCACAGGGGGCGCTGCAATTAATTGCTTTTGCCGTGTTAATAAACTTAATTTTAAAGTGGTAGATGCTGGCATTATTGAGCCTATTATTGAGCCATCAACAAATACTAACCCTGTGCTTTCTAAGACAGTACTCACTCACTCAAAATTCTCTAACACAACACTACTTAATATGAGGCTAGGGGCAGGCACTCACAACTTTGCTACCCAACCAGCCATGACCACAGCACAAGTTACGCAAGGGCTTGCTTATGGTGAGGCAGTGATAAAACCATTAATAGAAAATAACACTAACTTACTTATATTGGGTGAAATGGGCATAGGGAATACCAGTTCTGCGGCTGCAATTATGGCAAGATTAACCCATTATGACGTAGACATTTGTGTAGGTACTGGTACAGGTATTTCCGCTGAACAACTATCGAAAAAGAAACACCTCATTGAACAAGCATTATTACGCTTTAAATCAGACGACCCACATACTGTATTGGAAGAAGTTGGCGGTTTTGAAATTGTAGAAATAACTGGAGCCATTTTAGCTGCAGCTAGTGCAGGCATTTGTGTATTAATAGATGGATTTATAATAAGTACTGCCGCTTTGGTTGCCTGCAAAATAGATCCTAACGTACGTGGATATTTAATTTTTGCGCATGAATCTAACGAATTTGGTCATCAGTTACTGTTAAATTATTTACAAGCTAAACCTTTACTCAGGTTGGGTTTACACCTAGGTGAAGGTACCGGTGCAGCCATTGCCTTCCCATTATTGCAATCTGCAGCAGAATTTTACAATACCATGGCAAGTTTTGAAGATGCTGGCATTACTGTATGATAAAAAATTGTTCACGTTTGAGTACGTATCAACGTTACGGTAAACGCCAGCTTAACTTATTTTATTTAGCGTTGAGCTTTTTCACCCGAATACCTGTACCTAACACTATGTATTATAGCCCTGCGTTGTTAAACAATTCGGGGCGATATTTTTCTTTAGTGGGTATTTTGCTTGCCTTAATCTTGAGCCTTATTTTTGTGCTAGTAGCACCTTTATTTTCTCATGCGATTTCGGTCGCAATATTAATTATTAGCAGTTTACTTTTAACCGGTGCTTTTCATGAAGATGGTTTAGCTGATATGGCTGATGGTATAGGCGGAGGTATGACCATTGAAAAGCGCCTGAACATTATGAAAGACAGCACTATAGGCACTTATGGTGCGGTGTCTTTATTTATGGTGTTAACCCTAAAATTATTCGCTTTAATTGAATTAGCTCAACTGCACCTTTTAGTGCCTGCGCTGTTTTTGGGTTATGGTTTATCTAGAGCGGTAGCGGCGAGTTTAATTTATGATTTACCTTATGTTGCTGAAGGCAGTACCAGTAAAAGTAAACCCCTTGCTAATAAACAAACACCTTTTGAATTAAGGCTATTGTTTATTATAGGTGTTGTGCCATTGGTTATGTTTTCTTTTACAACCGCTTTGGCATTATTGATTATTTTATTTATTTTTAGAGCGACCTTTAAACATTGGTTAACTAAAAGAATTGGTGGTTATACGGGTGATTGCTTAGGTGCTTGCCAGCAAATTAGTGAATTGTTGATATACCTTGTACTGATTGCAACAATAAGCACCACTTAAAAGTAGGTAAAATGATGATAAGTAAAATAAAAACTAAAACCACTCGAATATATTTACTCCGTCACGGAAAGGTCAATGGCGCACCTGCGCTTTATGGACGTACCAATATAGAAGTAGCTGCCAAGGTTAATACAAAAATACTTAACCAATTAAATAAATTTCAGCAAAAAAGCAACCATAAAATAACTCATGTAATAACCTCACCACTACAACGGTGTAATAAAGTCGCTAAACAGTTTGCTTTACATAACGAGTTAACGCTTGATGAGATTAACAATTTTCAAGAAATGAATTTTGGTCAGCTTGATGGGCAATCGTTTGATGACATACAAGATGATAGTCATGGTAAGCAAATATGGCAGCAATTAGAAAATTTTTGGCACGACCCTAGTAAATTCCCTTTACCTCAAGCTGAAATATTATCGCACTTTTATGAAAGAGTGTATAAGGCTTGGCAAAAACTGATAACTGAACATGCCGGAAAAAATATTTTATTAGTGTGTCATGGCGGGGTTATTCGCATGATTTTGGCATATATACTGGGGTTGGATTATCAAAATAAATCGTTGTTTAGCCAGCTAGCTATCAAAAATAGCAGCACCACTATAGTTAAATATATTACAGAGCTAAGTGCTAATAAGCAGCACAGCCAAGTAATAACCGTATCAACACCACTAAAAGTACTATCGAAACACCCAAAAGAATTTGAATAAAGCCTATATATACCCGTTACCAATCAAAATGCTCGTTTCAGAGCCCTTGAGTGGTAACGGGTATACAATTAATGTCAACCGTACACAATAAGGGATCAACCATGCTTGATGATAACCAGAAAAAAGAAAATCATAAAAAGCGACAACAAAAATTAAAAGAAAAAGTTGATGAACGCATAGCCGCAGCAACCAAAGATAAAGGTTTATTATTGGTTATTACGGGTAATGGTAAAGGTAAATCTACCGCAGGTTTTGGCATGATCACCCGTTCGGTTGGGCATGGTTTAAGCGCGGGTATTATTCAGTTTATTAAAGGCACTTGGGAATGTGGAGAGCTAAATTTATTAAAGCAACATAATGTAAAATACCATACCATGAAAACTGGTTTTACATGGGAAACACAAAATAAAGAAGCCGATACCGCCGCCGCTCAAATAGCATGGGCCGAAGCTAAAAAAATGTTAACCGACAAAAATATCGATATTATTTTACTCGATGAGCTTACTTACATGGTGACCTACGGTTACATAGAGCTAGAAGAAGTATTAACCTTATTAGAAAATCGCCCTGCTATGCAACATGTTGTGATTACCGGTCGAGCTTGCCACAGAAAAATTATAGAACTCGCCGATACCGTATCAGAGGTTCAATCAATTAAGCATGCTTTTGATAACGGTATAAGAGTACAAAAAGGTGTAGATTGGTAATTTTATGACAAGCTTACATTATACCCTTCAATTGTTTACGTTAGCCAAGCCTGCCTCGTTCTCGGCTACTTTATTTAAAGTGTTAGCTGTTGTATTGATGGTTTTATTCTCAACAACTGTTTTAGCAAACAACACATTAGTCAAAGAGAAATTAGAAAACCACACACCAATTAAAAGCATAAACACTGATAGTATCCCATTAAAAAACCAACGTATTATTAGCTTGGCTCCTCATATAATAGAAATGCTTTTTAGCTTAGGTGTTGGGAAAAATGTTGTTGCCACAACCGAGCATTCTGATTTTCCTGAGGCGGCTAATCAGGTTCCCCGTATTGGTAATTATGCTCGCTTAAAAATAGAGAAAATTTTAGCTTACGAGCCAGACTTAGTTATTGCTTGGCGATTAGGTAATCCGCTTGATGATTTAGCCCGATTAAAAAAATTAGGCGTACGAATTGTATATTCTGATCCTAAAAATTTAGAAGACGTAGCCGATGAAATGCGATTGCTGGGTAAGTTAACGGGAACCAGTGAACGTGCTGACATACTGGCAAATGAATACCTAGCAGCACTTAAAAACCTAAGACAAAAGTTTGCCAATAAAAGCCCTATTACTGTGTTTTACGAGCTTTGGTCTAATCCCCTCACAACGGTAAGTAATAACGCGTGGCCTCAACAACACCTCAATGTGTGTGGGGCAATTAATCCCTTTATCGAGGGTATAAATGACTATCCACAAATTGGATTAGAGCAAGTAGTTATAGCTAAACCCCAACTCATAATTCAACCAATGTCTAAGGGGGAGCCTAATCCTAATGCCGTAAACTGGCTACAATGGAATGAAATACCTGCGTCTATCCATAAACAACTTATTCAACCCAACTCTGATAAGTTACATCGTATGACCCCTAGACTACTCGAAGAATTAGAAAAACTATGTATAAGCATTGATAACTCAAGACAATATTATGATGAGCTAAATAAACAGGCTAAATAATGTGAAATTATACTTATCGCTAAAAGAAATAATTAGTTATTACGATTAGTATTATTATATTTACGCTAATTTCACGGTTAATAAACAGGCTATTTACCTTCTATAAAGTTTTGTGTTTTTCTCCTAACGTTTACAAATAAAACTGCTAGTATTATCATTAAACACACTTTTTAAAGACACATTAATCAATGAGTTTACTGATCAAAATCATCTTATGCTTTGTCTTCTTATTTCCGAGATTCGTTGTAGCAGAAGAAGAGCCTAAACAGTTACCGCCTTTAGATCCTAAATACATGGGTGTACACGGCATGAAGCTTTTTAATAAAGGCTCTAGTGTGTATTCTTCTCATATGTTGTCTTTAGAGTCCCCTAATAATGTTCAAGTATTTTATAAAATAGATATTAATGAACTCTCATTACTACAATTAGTTAAAGACGCTGATTTAGTTACAATTAAGCCTGAACCTTTTAATTTACAACGGTTAATGCGTGGTGAAAAAGTAGAAGTTAACGCTGATGTCTACATGGGGAATTATAAAAAAGAGGGTATGCTTACCTACAGGGGTATTAAAATAATTTTCGATAAAAAACTCTTCGTAAAAGTGGTAGATAACCCTCAAGAGTCAAATAATAGACAAACCTACGACATAATAACGCTACGCAATAACGAACGAATTTTAGTTCACCAAATCCAACAACCCCCAAGTTATGAACATATTATTTATTTAGCAGATGATGTAAATTGTATGACTAATTTTACCGCCTCTTCTGCGGTTCCCAAAGAAAGCGAAATCCACTATAAGCTAACCTATTGTGGTGCAATGAAACCTCTTTATTACAACGCAGAAGAGTTTCAATAATCTTATGTAGTGTTACTTATTGAAAATTAAACTGATTATTCCTCTAGATTTCCCATCAAATATTTTCCTTAAAAATGTAGAACAAGTGAAATAGATTAAAAAAACACCTAAATGTAAAACTTATTCTAGATTTTACTGTATGAAAAGCCTACTATAAACTGACTTATACCCGTTACAATTCAATATGCAGGTTTCAGTGGGAACTAAAAACAATTTAGGCAAGGCATTAAGTTTATGTCATGGTTATTCCATGACTCAACTTAATAACGACGAATAAATTGTTTTTAGACCCATCGCAGAAGCGCTTGAGCGTTTATTCCTTTAAAAGATGACTTCATCGTGAATATTTTTATAAGGGGACAACCATTACAATAAAGTATTGCCTTGAATTGATATCGCTCACGCGCTCTGAAACGAGCATTTTAATTGGTAACGGGTATATACCAAACGCATTAATGAATTAGTCTATTTTATACGAAGAATAAATGGTCAAATACAAGACATTTATTTTATAACGAGTGTTCTAATAATTAAATAAATAATGATGTGATTGGTATTACGCCTCATAAGCATAATAATCCCAAAATACACTTTATGAGTATTTTAAGCGGCTGCAATAGCATCACGAGCATAGGAATTTAAGTCATGGATCTGCAAGACATGAAAATACTCATTGTCGACGATGTATCAGAAAATATTCAAGTAGCAATGAATATACTAAAAGAAGAAAACTATTCTTTATCATTTGCCTCTGATGGATATGAAGCACTTGAGTTATTAAAAGCTGAAGGTTTTGATCTTATTCTTCTTGATATAATGATGCCCAAATTAGATGGGTTTGAAGTATGTCGCCGTATTAAATTAATGGACGACTACAAAGATATACCTATTATTTTTCTTACCGCAAAATCAGATATAGATTCAATTGCAAAAGGTTTTAAACTAGGTGGTGTTGACTATATTGTTAAACCTTTTCATGCAGAAGAAATTTTAAGCCGCGTCAAAAATCACCTAGAGCTTTATCAAGCCAAAAAGTTACTTAAAAAAAATAACATTCAACTCACTTTAAAAGCTGATTTTCAGCACGAACGCTTAACAAAAGAGTTAGAAGATAATCAACGTGAAATGATCTACATCTTAATGGAAATGATGGAGTTAACGTCTGACGAAACAGGGCAGCATATAAAACGTGTTGCTGAATCTTGTCGCTTACTCGCACACTATACTGAAAACCTTACTGTAGAAGATGAAATTATCCTTTTTCATGCATCACCAATGCACGATATAGGTAAAATAGCTATACCTAAAGATATATTGCACAAACCGGGTAAACTCACAGAAAGCGAGTTTGAAGTCATGAAAACTCATGCTGAAAAAGGTAAAGACTTTCTCAAACAATCGCACCGTAAGTTATTTAAATCAGCGGGTATTATTGCTCACGAGCATCACGAAAAATGGGATGGTACAGGCTATCCTAGAGGGCTAAAAGGTGTTCAAATTCATATTTATGGCAGAATAGTAGCTTTAGCAGATGTATTTGATGCACTTACCCACAAGCGTAAATATAAAAATAGCTGGACTGTGGAAGACTCGGTTAACTATATTGAAGAGCACTCTGGAAGTCATTTCGACCCAGCATTGGTTGATATATTCATAGAGCACTTAGATGAATTTGTTGCCATAGGAAATCGTTAATTTAATGTTGAAAAATAAAATTTTGATGATTTTCTCCGTATTTTTTTGTGGAGTAGTTTTTTTTTCAACTACTTACGCCGCACCAATTAGCAAAAACAACAATCAAGCAACTCCAACATCCGTACTAACCTCTGATGAACAGCAATGGATACGTGAAAATCCGGTAATAAATGTAGGAGCAGGCTTAGATTGGACACCGTTTAATTTTGCTAATAAATCAGATAAACACAGAGGTATAGCTAACGACTATCTATCACTCATTGCAAAACACACAGGCTTAACCTTTAATTACACCATGGATAAATGGAGTGAAAATCTATTAAAAATACAGTCAGGAGAAGTTGACATTCTACCCGCGGTATACCACACCGCATCACGCGAAAAATATTTAATTTATTCAACACCTTACTTTGAAGCATTAGATTATTTTTTTATACACCAATCTCTTAAAGTAAAATCAATTGCTGATTTAGATGGAAAAACAGCCGCCATCCCCAAAGGTTATGCCCATATTGAAATTTTACAAAAACACTTTCCTGGTATTAACATTCTCTTGGTTGATACCTTTGGGCAAGCGATAGATGCGGTATTAGAAAAACGCGCTGACATCCTATACGACACCTATGGTTCATTAATATACACCCTTGAAAAAGAAGGGATAAATACCATAATTCCTTTTAAGTCAACACGTGATTTAGGCATACGCGCGATACATATTGTTGCGCTAAAAAAGAACGTTACTCTGATGAACATTATTAACAAAGGTTTATCGTTAATTACTCCAAATGATATAAAAAAAATCTCCAACCGCTGGTTAAAAGCTGATCCTAACAAAGCCGCCATAAAAGATTCACTTACCATTGAAGAAAAAGCCTGGTTGAAACAAAACCCTGTCATAAAATATGGAGCAGAAAAAGAATGGGCGCCTTACGATTTTATTAATCTACAAGGTGAACACGATGGTTTAAGTCGAGACTATTTGAATATTATTAGCAATAAGTTAGATATTGAATTTATTCCTGTTGTAGATACATGGTTTAATCTACTAGAAAAAATAAAACAGCAAGAGATCCAACTTTTACCTGTAATATATTACTCCGAAGAGCGTGCAAGCTATTTGCACTATTCAGAGCCTTACCAAACCATGATGGGTTATGTTTTTATTAGGGATGACGTTATCATTAAAACCAAGGAAGATTGGCAAGATAAAACCCTCGCCATTCCTAAAAGTTACTCCTCTTTAGCGCTTATAAAAACGACTTTCCCTAATATTAATATCATTGAGGTTGATAATATTTCCAGTGCGGCAAAAGCAGTATTAGAAAATAAGGCTGACTTTTTAATAGACTCTTATTCAGTGGTTAATTTTTTCTTAAAAAATAATGGCATCACCTCTATCAAGCCTTTTAAATCTTTTAATCCAGACACTACTGAATTTCTTCACATGGCGGCTTTAAAAAATAATAAAATACTCATTAGTATTATTAATAAAGTTTTATTGTCTATACCTCAAAGTATAAAAGTTAATATTAAAGCTCGCTGGTTAGGCGATAAAAAAAATAGCATCGCACAAACATTATTATTAACCGCTAATGAAAAAGATTGGTTAATAAGGCATCCCATTATTACCTTAACTGGCTCACCTAACTGGCTTCCTTACGAAGATAAAAACCAACAAAATAATAATGAATATATAGGTATGGTGTCCGATTATTTAAAAGCGATTGAAGCATCACTCAATGTATCATTTAAATACATTCCTACAGATACCTGGAGAGAATCATTACAATTAGTTGAGTCGGGTGAAGTTGATATGTTATCAACAACAATTAACTCAGTTATTGCAGACGAATTAGAGTTTACGAATACTTACCTCTCTAGCCCGATTGTTATCATAATGAAAGATAAACAAAGATTTGTTGAAAATATAGAAGGCATAAATTCACAAAAAATAGCACTCATTATGGATTATGCTAATACTCACCAAATTATAAAAGCATACCCTAACATTAACTTTATAAATGTTAATACCGTTATAGAAGGCTTAACCGCTGTATCTACCGGAAAAATTGATGCATTTTTAGGCTCATTACCTCAAGTTAGTTACCAAATGTACGAAAAAGGTATTAATAATATACGTATTGTAGGCACAACTGAATTTAAAACAGAGCTTGCTTTTGCCGTTCCTGCTGAAATGACCACCTTGATCCCTATCCTTAATAAAGCGTTAGGAGCTATATCACCTAACAATAAAAAAACAATCTCTGATACGTGGGGGAAATATGAATTTGTTACCAAAGTTGATTACCCATTAATTGCTCAGATTGTCGCGTTTTTTGTTTTTGTTATTTTGTTTATTATTTATTGGAATAGAAAGCTTCGTTACGAAATCGTTTTAAGAAAGGAAGCTCAAAACCAAACCAAAGTACTACTTGACAACATTCCCCAACGCGTTGTGGTTACTGCCCCTAACGGAAATATCATCACCCTGAATAACAAAGCAAAAGAAGATTATAATTTAACTTACAGTGAAATAAAAAAACTCAATATCGCCGATTTTTACGCCAACTCTGCTGACAGAGAGAAAGTAGCTAAAATTCTCAAGCGTGATAAAAAAATTGAACAAATGATTATTCCATTCAAACATCCTGAAGGGCCAATACATTCGATGATGGTGTCAATCATCCCTATTACTTACAAAAAAAAGCCCGTTTTATTAACGATAGCTGTGGATGTTACCGAACGTATAGATATGGAATTAGCTCTTGAACAGGCAAAGCTATCTGCGGAACAAGCAAACCAAGCTAAGTCTGAGTTTTTGGCTAATATGAGTCACGAAATTCGTACTCCAATGAACGCAATTATAGGTTTTACCGAATTACTCAGTGAACAAGTAACAGATAAAAAATTAAAAATATTTGTAGAAACTATAAAGTCTGCTGGAAGCTCATTATTGATGCTAATTAATGATATTTTAGACTTATCTAAAATAGAAGCCGGCAAACTTACCATCAATAAAGAACCGACTCATTTGAATCAGTTATTTGAAGAAGTGGGGCAAATATTTTTAATGAAAATTAAAAGTAAAAATTTAGACTTTATTATTGATACTCATGATAATTTACCAAACAGCGTACTCATTGATAAAGCACGTGTTAGGCAAATACTGTTTAATTTGGTTGGCAACGCCGTTAAATTTACCGATACCGGCTGTATAACTTTAAAAGCATTTACAGAACAAAGTAATGCGCAAACTCACCTTATTATTTCAGTACAAGATAGTGGTATTGGCATTGATGAGAAAGACCAAGCTTCAATTTTTGAAAGTTTTCATCAACGTGAAGGTCAAAGTGTTAGAAAATATGGTGGAACTGGGCTAGGTTTAACCATTAGTAAAAGGTTAACGGAACTAATGAATGGTGAATTATCAGTTAAAAGCGCTATAGGAAAAGGTGCATGTTTTAGTTTGAAGCTTCGTGAAATTGAGCGGTCTCAAGTCAATGATAAAATGACTAAAAATATACTCGAGCGTGATATCAAAAAAATAGACTTTTTAGGTTCAACAATTTTGATTGTTGACGATATTGAAGATAATAGGAATCTACTCATTGAAATATTTGCACCTTTATCCGTACAATTACTAATTGCACGTAATGGTAAAGAAGCCGTTAAGGTTGCCAATGTTAACAAAATCAACCTTATATTAATGGATATACGAATGCCAGAAATGGACGGTTATCAAGCCGCTCAAATAATTAAAGCTACGACCCCTAATATTATTATTGTAGCGTTAACCGCCTCAGTAATGAGAGACGATTACGAGCGTCAAAGGCGGGAAAATTTTGATGGTTATTTACGTAAGCCCGTGCTACAAAAAGAATTAATAGATGAACTAATTAAACATTTGCCACATGAATATTTAGTTGAAAAAACAGCACCTGAACAAAGCCTAACTTCTGGAAAAAATGCGCTTATATTACATAATAAAGATTTACTTGAAGAGATCCGAGAAAACTACCTACCTACCTGTAAACAATTACAAAAAAGTAATCAAGTAAACGCAATTATAAAATTTTCAAAAACACTAAAATCGTGGGCTATTACTAATAACGAAGACTCTTTAGCCGCTTTTGCTCAAGAATTGTTTGAGGCGGCAGATGTTTTTGACATTAATAAAATCAAATCACATTTACATCAATTTATGCAATTTGACAGTCAAAAGTAGTAAGTAATAAAGTAAAAACAAAAAAACCTGCATCAATGCAGGCTTTTTTATTATAAATTATACAAAATATGGTGCCCCGACCCGGATTTGAACCAGGGACACGAGGATTTTCAATCCTCTGCTCTACCAACTGAGCTATCGGGGCAATTTAGTTAACAACCATTATAAGCTATTAATAAGCTTTATATAGACAAGCTAAGCACTAAAGACGAAACATAATATAGTGTATTGCTTATGCTAGCAACCTATTTTCAGCCTCAAAATTTATTCAACACATTAGCTATAATTCAAAATCGTCAAAATCAAAATCTGTTGAAGTATCTAAGGTTTTTTTCTTGGGTGGATCGAGTAAAGACGGTTGTATTGCTTCACTATTTTCTGAGATATTTCCTGAGTGAGTTTCTTTACTATTTAGATTGTTTAGCAAATCAGTATCTGCGGTAACAGCGGCTTTATTGTCTAGACGTTTTTTACGTTGTAAACAGCGTTTTATCACTTTTTGTTTTTCGTCAGAGTTAATACTTGTCCAAGTTTGACGTTCCACCCTTGTTCTAAAACAGCCTAAGCACTGCCCTTTGTCATTTAACTGACAAATGCCAATGCAGGGACTAGGAACATCAAAAAACTCTAATTGCATACTCACAGAGAAACCTTAACGCAATCGATAAAAATACAATAAAGTATCAACAACTAAACGCTATAGATACTTTATCAAAAAACCAAACAATTGAACCAAAAAGCTCGAACTAAATATTAATCTAATTTATCAGTTGAAATATGATAATCAGGATCTTCAATCACATTAATTTCAACTAAACTTCCTGCTTTACTCAATAATTGAGTACATTCTGCACTTAAGTGCCTTAGATGCATTGTTTTACCACGTGCTAAATAACGCTCAGCTAGAGTATCAATCGCCTCAATTGCTGAATGATCAACAACTCTTGAATTTTTAAATTCAACAATAACATCGTTGCTGTCGTTATCCATATCAAACTGCTCTAAAAAATTTGCAACCGAACCAAAAAACAAAGGCCCTTTTACATCATAAACGGTTGAACCTTTTTCATTTATGCTACGATGTATAGCCACATGCTTTGCGTGTTCCCATGCGAATACAAGCGCCGATACAATAACGCCAACTACAACAGCAATGGCTAAATCAGTTGCAACGGTAACGCCTGAAACTAACACAATAACAAAGGCATCAGCCTTGGGAACTTTGCCTAAAATCCTAAAGCTAGACCATTCAAAGGTACCAATAACAACAATAAACATAACACCTACTAAAGCAGCTAAGGGTATTTGTTCAATTAAACCAGATGCAAATAATATAAAACCAAGTAAGGCTAACGCAGCCGTTATACCTGAGGCTCGACCTCTACCACCCGAATTTACATTAATCATTGATTGTCCAATCATGGCGCAACCCCCCATACCACCAAAAAATCCAGTAACCGTATTGGCAGCTCCTTGCGCTACACATTCTTTATTTCCTTTACCTCGTGTTCCCGTAAGTTCGTCGATAAGAGTTAAGGTGAGTAACGATTCAATTAAACCTATTGCAGCTAATACAACCGCAAACGGTAAAATAACTTTAAGGGTTTCTAAATCAAATGGTACGTTAGGAATAGCAAATTGCGGTAAACCACCAGCAATTGAAGCGGCTGGATCGTTAGTCATATCTCGAAGAAAATCAACAACCGTTCTAGCGTCTAACTCTAAGCTTTGCACAATAACTGTTACAACCACAATCGCAACAAGAGAAGACGGCACCGCTTTAGTTAATTTAGGTAAAAAGTGAATAATTGCCATAGTTAGTACAATTAAACCTGCCATAGTATAAAGCTGCGATCCTTGCATCCAATCTAGCTCTCCGGCAGCATTGGTTACTTTAAATTGCCCTAATTGAGCTAAAAATATAACAATAGCTAAACCATTAACAAAACCCAACATGACAGGATGTGGCACTAGCCTAATAAATTTACCGAGTTTAAAAAGCCCAGCTAATATTTGTAATATTCCAGTTAGCACCACAGTAGCAAATAAATATTCCACCCCATGTATTGCCACCAAACTCACCATTACTACTGCCATGGCACCAGTTGCACCTGAAATCATTCCTGGACGACCACCAAAAATAGAGGTAATTAAACCCACCATAAAAGCAGCATATAAACCCACCAAAGGTTCGACGCCTGCTACAAAAGCAAAAGCTACAGCTTCAGGCACTAATGCCAAAGCAACGGTTAAGCCTGATAACATATCATTTTTCAGGTTGGAAAATTTATTTGCATGTAATTCAAACATTGTTATCTCACGTTATTTAAAAGCACGTTAGTGCTGAACCAGACGTTTACTCATTTATACAAACGTACACTGATTAAAACCAATCGCAGTAATCAATTGATCATTTATTCTTTGTATAAAATAGGTCAATTCATTAATGCGCTTTCATTAATGCGCTTAGTATAAGTGTAAAAAAGTTTACCGATCACATTTTCTGAAATCCATTATTTCATATTAAATTTAATGGTTTTCTACAACAAATTTCAATATTAGTGACGTAATAATAGATTATACCCGTTACCAATCAAAATGCTCGTTTCAGAGCGCGTGAGCGTCAATGTTTATAGTAAGTAATTCAAGGCAATACTTTATTGTAATGGTTGTTCCCTTATAAAAAGTATTAACGATGAAGTTATTTCTTAAAGGAATAAGCGCTCAAGCGCTTCTTCAATGGGGCTAAAAATAATTTATGCGGCGTTATTAAGTTTAGTCAGGGAATAACCATGACATAAACTTAATGCCTTGCCTAAATTGTTTTTAGTTCCCACTGAAACCTGCATTTTGAATGGTAACGGGTATATACAGGAGGATAAAGCGGCGTGAATACTATAGATAGCTACCAATAATGTCAATAACTGCCGAATTTTCAGCCATTAACGAAAAATAAAAAATTAGTGAAATGACTATTTTAAAAGGTTAGCCATGTTCACGATGGATGTAGAACATTATGGTAACTGTCAGAACAGGTCTGAGCTACTACAACTTAAATTTCGTCTGAAACTTGGAATCTGTGTCTGAATTGTTTTTAGTTCCCACTGAAATCTGCATCTTGAATGGTAACGGGTATAATCAGTAACGATCTAAGATCATCTCTATGGGTTGCTATCAATATCTCCACCCCATTTAATTTTTAACCGGCTGAAAATATGTAACTTTTTGTCATCAAGTGAGGTACTTTCTAACTGCTCTATAGCACTTTCTGCTAAGGCTATATGCTCTTTAGTTACTTCATCTCGATTTTTCATCACAATAAGCACTTTTAATAAACTAAATAGTAATTTAACATTTTTAGGCGCTAGTTTTAGTGCCTGCACAACCGAAGTTAATGCCGGTAATAATTTATCTCTTTGAAAAAACTCTACAGCCATCTTATTAAGTTGTTTAGGCGTAAAATTAACATCTGTTCGTTCATTCGTTTCTTGATCAACATATTTATTGAGTACATCTCCGGTAAGAGAATCCCCTGAAATTTGATTTTTTAATGCTTTTAGCAAAATCATGGCTTCTTCTTTCATTCCTAATTCATGAAAAACTTTAACCTTGTCTAAATTATCTTCTATGGATTGTGCAGGCTTTAAGCTGAGGTGATTTTCTACTAGTGCACTTGCTTTATTTTTTTCATCTCTAATATTATGTAAACGAGCTTTTACTACAACAATTTGTTCTTTGAGTAGATGAATATCTTTATAACCATATTCAAGTTGTTTTATGTATTTATCGGTTTCAGATAAAATTTTTGTATAGCTTTCATCGGTAATTGTACATGCTAAATCAATGCCTGAGCGAATTACGTTTAATAGTAAATTGGGTGAGTCGTGTATAGAGTTTTTGCCATATAAAGCCATATTTTTAGTTGCTGTATATTGCCCTAAGTGATCGTGGGTTAGTCGTGCTAAATCCCAAGATTTTTTATTTCTTTCGATATTTCGAGGTGATAACGTAGTAGCTTTTTGTATAGCTTTGTAAGCAAGCTCAAACTGTTCATGTTCAATGTAATGCTGGGCTAAAATGTCGTAAGTAGCAAAACGAGTATCAGGCTTGTTTTTTAATTCGGTTAATAAACTTTCAATTTCTTGCATTTTCCCTTGTTTTAACAGAGCTTTAACATAACCCACATAAACCCATGCGTACTTATACTTTGATTGTAATGCTCTGAAGAAAATTTCTGCTTCTTTATATTCTTGTAAATGAATTAGCGCATTGCCTTTCATTCTTTCAATATTCGGATGAAATTTAATTAAGGTATTATCTAATAAAAAACGATCAGCGTAATAAATAACTTTTGAAGGTTGTTGTAAATCAATAGCTTGATATAAATTGAATAAGTGTTTTTTTAAATCTAAAGTATGCTTAATTCGGGTAATAACAGTTTTAGGTAACAATGGTTTCACCCAAAAGTCGTCAGGCTCTAGCTCCACCACAGAATTAACCAGTGCCTCGCTGGTTTCAGTACTTAAAAAAATTAAAATTGTCGTTTTAGTTACATAACCTTTAAACTTTAATTCTTCTAATAAATGAAAACCATCCTTATCGCTTTTTACATTAAAGGAACAAATAATAATATGAAAATGGGTTTCTTCGCACAACGCCAAACCATGGTAAGCATTTTCAGCACACCTGACAGTTTTGAAACCTAGATTGAACAAAGTATGTTTAAGAAAGTCATGAACAAGTCTATTATCATCAATAATTAAAACGTTTAAACTAGCTAAGTCATTTAAATCGTCTTTACTTATTATTTTCATTAATGATAAAACCTCTTATTTTGTCATGAGCACTCTATTGTTTTTAGCAATTACTATCAATAAAAGCAATTAATTAGAAAAGTTGATGTGTACCCGTTATCATTTATACCCGTTATCAATCAAGATGCTCGTTTCAGAGCGCGTGAGCGTCAATGTTTATAAGGAGTAATTCAAGGCATACTTTACTGTAATGGTCGCTCCCTTATATAAAGTATTAACGACGAAGTCATCTTTTAGAGGAATAAACGCTCAAGCGTTTCTTCGATGGGAACTATGTGAATATGACCTTTTTAAATAATAAAATTTACTTTATATCTGGCACCATGTGCGACCAACGTTTGTGGACGCAAGTTTGGGAGGCTCTAACACCATTAATTTCATCATCTACTCAATTAATACATTTATCTATTCCGTCATTACCCACAATAGATGAAATATCTGCTCATTTGAGTACATTAATAGCCAACGACAGTTACCTTGTTGGTTTTTCATTAGGAGGTTATTTAGCATCAGATATCGCATTAAAGTTTCCCAATAAAATAACCAAATTGTTATTAATATCTAATATGTCGAGTGCTTTACCCGCCAAAGAAAAAAAAGAACGAGCACGCACTGTACAATGGATAAAATCTAATGGTTACAAAGGTATTCCCGACAAGCGAATTAATAATCTACTTAGCCCAATAGCGCACAATAACTACAAAATAAAAGATATTATTTGCGCGATGGATAACACTTTAGGTAAAGAGGTATTACTTCAACAATTAAAAGTAACAACACAACGTGAAAATTTGCTGCCAACCTTATTGGTACTGACCTCCCCGATAATTTTTTGTATTGGTGAACACGACAGTTTAGTTGATATAGCGCGTATTCAAAAAAACATGATCTTTGCACAAGAACAACATCTTACAAAAACAGCTAAAACTCACTTTAATAAAGCCTTAAAAGTTTTAAAAAATACCGGTCACATGCTGCCATTAGAGCAACCCGACAAATTAGCACATATTATTGCTGAATGGTTTTTAGAAAAGTAAAAACACTCACATATATTAGCCAAAACATGTAAAATAGCCGCACTTTGTTTTAATGAGATACCCCTAGTGACTGCTAAAGCGTTTTCATCTTTACCTTTACATTCAGACCTTCTTCACAACCTTACTTCGCTTGGCTATGAAGAAATGACTGAGATCCAAGCCCAAAGTCTTCCACACATATTGCAAGGCAAAGATCTTATTGGTCAAGGTAAAACAGGATCAGGTAAAACAGCAGCTTTTGGTTTAGGCTTATTAAACAAGCTAAACGTAAAAAAATTTCGTATTCAAACAGTTGTATTGTGCCCAACCCGTGAACTTGCCGATCAAGTAGCTAAAGAATTAAGAAAACTTGCCCGCACTATTCATAATATTAAAATTTTAACCCTATGTGGTGGTGTTCCCTTTGGACCACAAGTGGATTCGCTTGAACATGGCGCTCATATAATAGTAGGTACACCGGGACGCATTGAAGATCATTTAGGCAGAAACACATTAACGTTAAACGATGTAGATACCTTAGTATTAGATGAAGCCGATAGAATGCTAGAAATGGGCTTTCAAGCCTCACTAGATAATATCATTAGTCAAATACCTAGCGATCGCCAAACCCTACTTTTTAGTGCCACCTACCCAAAACAAATTCAAGCTATTGCCAATAAAATAATGCGTACCCCTGAAATGGTTGCTGCTGAAAGTGAACATACCTCACAAACTATTGCTCAACATTTTTTCCAAGTTGACAACGATGTTGAACGCATAGACGCAATTAGATTATTACTTTTAGCCAATAAACCTGAAACTTCCATTGTATTTTGTAATACCAAGCGCGAAGTACAAGTAGTGGCCGATGCATTAAACAACTTTGGTTTTAGCGCGGTTTCATTACATGGCGATCTAGAACAACGAGACAGAGATCAAACTTTAGTAAGATTCTCTAACAACAGCGCTTCAATTATGGTGGCGACCGATGTTGCTGCAAGAGGCTTAGACATTGCTAATTTAGATGCTGTATTTAACTACCAAATAGCACACGATAGCGAGGTGCATATCCATCGAATTGGAAGAACCGGCAGAGCCGGCAGCAAAGGTATAGCGTGCACATTATTTAGTGATAAAGAATCCTACAAAGTCGGCTTACTAGAAGATTACTTAAATAGAAGTATTGAAGGTGAACTACTTCCTGATGCCAGCGTATTAAATAACACACCAATAAAACCTAAAATGACAACTATTCAACTTGATGCTGGTAAAAAACAAAAAATTAGACCCGGAGATATTTTAGGCGCACTCACTGGAGAAAATGGTATTGAAGGTAATCAAGTAGGAAAAATACAACTAGGAGCCACATGGGCTTATGTAGCTGTTGAGCAAAGCGTTGTTAATAAAGCCCTGCGCAAACTTTCTCAAGATAAGCTCAAAGGCAAAAATGTAAGAACACGCCAAATAACTGATTAAGAAATTGCTCACATTATTCACCATTTAAAAGTTATGGCAAATCCAGCAAATAACAACCACTGTTTTTATATACATATAAAAATAATATTGTTAGTATGTTCTATAATTAGGCGATGAGGAATTCTCGCTTAAAAACTTTGATAATAGTTATATTCGTTAAGTAAGGAATAAAAATGGCAGTTGAAAGTCGGTTTGTTGTCATTCGACACGGTGTGGAGGTTCAAACATTCATGGACAAAAAAGCAGCAGATGATTACGATAAAATGCTTGATATGGCTGATAACATAAGCACTATGTTAGATGCTTCACCTTTAGAATTAAATGACGATACAAAAGAAGAATTAAGTATTTACTTAGCCCAAAATCGTGAAGATGTATTAGTTGCATTACAAGCTAAAAAAGCAAAACCAATAGCTAAAAAAGCTGAGGTTCCTGTTGTGCCTACTACTTCACCCATTACTGTATCTGAACCTTCTGCAAAACCTGCTCCAAGCAAAGCAACAAAGCGCACTACTAAAACCACAGCAAAAGAATCTGCCAGCTTGGCTGAATAAAGCTTGTATTAGTGCTATGCAGGCTGTTGACATGAACATTGATTACACTATTATTCGTAGCAATAAACGTAAAACCATTGCTTTGCAAATAAAAAATAACCAAGTAATTGTGAGAGCACCTAATAGTATCTCTCCAGAATATATAGAGCTGCTCGTTAAGCAAAAATCAGCATGGATTGTTAAAAAACTAAGCTATCAAAATCGGGGAAAAGCACCTATCCCCCCGACCTACCTTCCTGATAGTTCCTTGCTAATTTATGGCACCGAAAAAAAATTGTGTATTCATTTTCAAAGAAACCCTAATGATAATCAAGTAACGATAACTGAAAATGAAATTCATATTAGCTTGGCGTTAATTGCAGAAAGGAAGTCACACGACTCAAGTTATTTATCTGCTCAAATAAAAAAACAGCTCGCTAAATGGTTTAAAGCAAAAGCGCAATACTATCTTTCTTTTCGGTTGGTTGAATTATCAAGCCAGCTTAATATTACGCCAGTGTCATACCAAGTTAAGCGTTACAAAGCACGTTGGGGTAGTTGTAATAATAAACATGAACTCAGTTTTAATTATTTATTAGTTATGGCACCAGCATGGGTCTTTGATTATGTTATTATTCATGAGTTATGCCATATTAAACATTTGAATCATTCATCAACGTTCTGGGCGCTAGTTGAACAACATATGCCTAATTATTTGCAAGCCAACCAGTGGTTAAAACAAAATCAAGCTAAAATGCACTGGTAACAAACGTTATTTTTATACCTAATTGCACCTCCTAAAAACTCCTCGCTACACGCTTAAATAAAAAATCTAATAACAGGCTTATACCCGTTATCAATCAATATGCTCTTTTCAAAGCGCGTGAGCGTTAATGCCTATAATAAATAATTCAGGGCAATGCTTTATTGCAATGTTCGTTTCCTTATAAAAAATATTAACGGCGAAGTCATCTTTTAAAGAAATAAACGCTTCTGCGATAGGTCAAAAATAAAATCATTAAAAAATAACTTTTATTAAAATGTACTCGTGTTATTCATAAATTTTATCTTTTATTCAAAAATCATCTTTTTTATGCAATTAATCATCACCCTTTATTCAAAACTAGGGTTGACAAAAGCTAGTGTTTCAGGCATTTTACGCACCATGAATACATTAATCAGCAACGCTATTATTATTACGACAAACACTACTACCATTATTTGGACGGTAGTCGCTGGCTAATGTATAAACGAAAAATTTTATCAAAGCCCGTGACCTAATATTCACGGGCTTTTTTGTATTTAAGAGGAATTGAAATGCGTGTATTAAAATTTGGTGGTTCATCATTAGCAAATGCGGGTAAATTTTTGCAAGTGGCTTCAATCATCAAAGATCAAAGTTCAACAACACCAGTAGCTGTAGTAGTTTCTGCACCTCAAGGCGTAACTAATCACTTAGTTGCCATGGCAGAAAATATTAACGACGAAGCTAAATTAGCATCAGATCTAACCGCATTTAAACACGCAATTGATACCATTATTGAAGATTTAAGCACACAGTTACCTGCATTTAAGCGTGATCATTGTGAAACAACACTAGCAAAATGGGAGCTTAGTTTAAGTAGATATTTGAAAGGCGCCAACATGCTTTCATTTTGTCCTGAACACATTAGAGCAAGAATTATCAGTATGGGTGAACGCTTAAGTGTTGCTTTGCTTGAGTCTGTTCTTGTTGCTCAGAACGAACAAGTTTCAATTTTAGCCCCCGAAGAATTTTTATACACCAATGATGTTTCTCTTAATGCTATTGCAGACTTAGAAAAATGTAAAGCTGCCTTTCAAACCACATATACAAACTTAAATAACATTGCCATTATGCCCGGATTTATTGGGGTAAATAGCGATAAACAAGTGACTACGTTAGGGCGTAATGGTTCAGATTATTCTGCGGCTGTTTTAGCGGTTTGTGCCCAAGCTGAGTGTTGTGAAATTTGGACCGATGTTGACGGCGTATATAATGCCGACCCACGTGTTATAAAAGAAGCATCTTTACTCGATTATTTATCTTATCAAGAAGCTATGGAGCTTTCTTACTTTGGTGCTAGCGTTTTACATCCTAAAACTATTGGCCCGATTGCTCAATATCATATCCCTTGTTTAATTAAAAACACAGGCAACCCTAAAGCTCCAGGTACATTAATTGCCAATGAAGATAATCAACAGAAAAAAGTTAAAGCGATTTCAAACCTTGATAACTTAACTATGGTTAATGTTTCAGGCCCAGGAATGAAAGGCATGGTCGGAATGGCGAGTCGAGTATTTGCAACCATGAGTCGTAAAAATATCTCATTAATTTTGATCAGCCAATCCTCAAGCGAATACTGCATTAGCTTTTGTATCTATTCAAACGATGCTGAACGAGCAAAAATAAGCTTGCAAGAAGAATTTGAATTAGAACTTCTAAATGGATTACTAGAACCACTGTCACTTACTCATAAATTATCAATTGTGTCTTTAGTAGGTGATGGCATGCATCATCAACGTGGTGTTGCAGCTAAATTTTTCGCCTCGTTAGCTCAAGCGCGTGTCAATGTAGTTGCTATTGCTCAAGACTCATCAGAAAGAAGTATTTCGGTTGTTATTGAAGAGCGTAAATGTACTGCTGCAATGAAAGTAAGCCATCAAAACTTCTTTTCTCATAAACCAACAATTGATGTATTTATGGTAGGTTGTGGTGTAGTTGGTAGCGAGTTAATCGACCAAATATCACGCCAACAATCAGCTCTTACCAAACAAAATATTGTGGTTAAAGTTTATGGGCTTGCTAACAGTAAAGGCATGGTATTTAACCAAGAAGGTATTGACTTAAACAACTGGCAAACAGGTATGGGGCAAAATGCCGTACCCGTTACTGCAAAAAACTTAAATGCCTTTGTACGCGACAATCATTTAATTAACCCCGTATTGGTTGACTGTACGTCAAATGAAGCATTAGCTATGAGCTATGTAGACTTTTTAGAAGCTGGTTTTCATGTTGTTACTCCAAATAAAAAAGCCAATACAGACTCTTGGGAATACTACCAAGCGCTTCGCACGGCGGCTCAACAATCTAATCGTCGATTTTTATATGAAACTACCGTAGGAGCTGGTTTACCAGTAATTGATACTTTTCAAAACTTATTAAAAGCAGGTGATGAGTTAGTTCAATTTGAAGGTATATTATCAGGTTCACTTTCTTACATGTTTGGTAAGTTAGAAGAAGGTATGCCACTTTCACAAGCAACGGCTATCGCTAAAGAAAACGGTTTTACTGAACCAGATCCAAGAGATGATTTAAGCGGTATGGACGTAGCACGCAAACTGCTCATTATGGCGCGTGAAGCTGGAATGAAATTAGAAATTTCAGATATTACTATAGAATCAGTATTACCCAGTAACTTTGATGCCAGTGGTGATGTTGCCACCTTTATGAGTAATTTAACGTCAATTGATAGCGAGTTTAACCAACGCGTACAAGCAGCTAACGCTGAAGGTAAAGTACTACGTTATATTGGTAATATTATTGAGGGTAAATGCCAGGTTTCAATTGAGGCAGTTGGTCCAGAGCATCCACTTTACAGTATAAAAGATGGCGAAAATGCTTTAGCTATTCATAGTCGTTACTACCAACCATTACCCTTCGTATTGCGTGGATATGGCGCAGGTGCCGCGGTAACTGCCGCAGGTGTATTTGGTGATTTACTCAGAACATTATCTTGGGAGCAGCAGCACTAATGTCTGTTTCAGTATTTGCACCAGCATCCATTGGAAATTTGAGTGTTGGCTTTGACATATTAGGCTTAGCCGTTAAACCTATTGACGGTACATTATTAGGTGATGTTGTTTCAGTTGAAGCCGCAACAGAAGATAGCTTGGTCGTTATTGGCGAATTTGCTAATAAATTACCGGGCGCACCAACCGACAATATTGTATGGCACAGCCTACTACTTTTCAATAAAGCTATGGAAAAAGCTGGTCATAAAATTGATCGCGTTAAAATGACGCTTGATAAAAAAATGCCCGTAGGCAGCGGCTTAGGCTCTAGTGCTTGTTCGGTAGTTGCCGCGTTAGAAGGATTAAATGCTTATTATTTAAAAACCCATAATTTAGAAACAGCCTACTTTAATGAAAAAAGTATGTTGTTTATGATGGGACAAATGGAAGCGCAAATAAGCGGTAGTTTACATTACGACAATGTAGCGCCCTGCTATTTAGGTAACCTACAACTCATGGTGCCAAACGAGCAAGTTATTTGCAAAGCTCTACCCGGCTTTGATCAATGTTATTATGTAATGGCATATCCTGGCATTGAAGTTTCAACAAAAGCTGCAAGAGACGTATTACCCACAAGTTATAGCCGAAAAGACGCTATCACTTTTGCGCAAAATTTAGCAACTTTTGTTGATGCCTGCCACCGAAACGATAAAAAAGAAGCCTTTGCTGTTGTTAAAGATGTAATAGCAGAACCTTACAGAGAACACCTGCTGCCTAAATTTAGTGAGGCAAAAAAGCACCTGTTATCACAAGGTGCATTAGCTGCGGGTATTTCAGGATCAGGCCCTACGCTATTTAGTGTATTTGAATCACCAGAACTCGCACAAAAAATGGCACAATGGCTCAAGCTTAATTACTTACAAACAGATTTAGGTTTTGTACATGTATGTAAAGTTGATGATATAGGCGCTTGTGTTTTATAACACTATTTAACACCACAATTAATGCGAGAGCGTGTTATCTCGCAGGCTTTATTAATGGCTGAACTCACCACTCGCTTATTTGATAACACGTTAACTGATAGTACGGTGAATAGTACAATAACTTAATATATACTAAATAACCTTAGCGGTGACTTAGTTATAACTAAACATAAAAGCTTTAGCAAAAAATGAGTAGGAAATATAAACAGTGAAATTTTATAATCTAAAAGAAAACGATGAAATAATCAGTTTTTCTGGTGCAGTAAAGCAAGGTTTAGGTAAAAATCAGGGGTTATTTTTTCCTCAAGAAATTCCTAAATTAGATAATATTGAAGAACTACTCGCTATGCCTTTGGTAGAGCGTAGTGTGCAAGTATTATATCCTTTCGTGAGTGAAGACCTAACAAAAGAGCAGCTCACTAATATTGTTACCTCTGCATTTAATTTCCCTGCTCAAATTCAGCCAATTAGTGAAGACCGTGCAATTTTAGAATTATTTCATGGCCCTACGTTAGCTTTTAAAGATTTTGGTGCTCGTTTTATGGCTAAGTGTTTGCAAGTATTTAGCAAAGACAAAAAAATCACCATATTAACAGCTACATCTGGTGATACTGGCGCTGCAGTTGCTCATGCTTTTCATGGTATAGACAATATTCGCGTCGTTATCATGTACCCAAAAGGCAAAATTAGCTTACTACAAGAAAAAATGTTTACTACCCTTGGCGGCAATATTGAAACTATTGCAATTGATGGTGATTTTGATGATTGTCAGGCATTAGTTAAACAGTCATTTGATGATGAAGAGCTTAAAAATACTATCGGTTTAAATTCAGCTAACTCTATTAATATTAGCCGCCTACTTGCGCAAATTTGTTATTACTTTGAAGCGGTTGCTCAATTAACACGTCAAAAAGGTACTAACAAATTAGATAACATTGTGTTTTCTATCCCAAGTGGCAATTTTGGTAACCTTACTGCTGGATTATTTGCCAAAGCACTTGGTTTACCTATTAAGCGTTTTATTGCTGCAACCAATGAAAACGATACGGTGCCGCGTTATTTAGAAACTGGCGAATGGACTCCAAATAATACGGTAGCAACTATTTCTAATGCAATGGATGTTAGCAACCCTAACAACTGGCCACGCGTCGAGCACATGCTAAAAAGTGGTATTGTGCCTAAAGACAGTGTTAACTCGGTATCAATTGATGAACAACAAACTCAGATAACCATGATACAACTAGCTAAACTTGGCTACATTAGCGAACCGCACGCAGCTGTTGCTTTTAAAGCCCTACAGTATGGTGCTCAAGATAATGAGTTTGGCGTATTTTTAGGTACAGCTCACCCAGCTAAATTTAAAGATGTGGTTGAAAGTACGCTAGGACAACCTATTGGTTTACCAAAAGAACTTGCTGATTGTGCAACCGAAACTATTTTATCGGTTGATATGTCAGCCGAATTTAGCGACTTACGCGAATATTTATTAGCTAAGGCTTAAGTGTTTATATAAAAAAAGTTATAATTTAAAGGCAACCAAGCGGTTGCCTTTTTTGTATCAGGCTTTTTGTGTCAGTTTTTCCAAAAAACTTAGTTTATACCCATTACCAATCAAGATGCTCGTTTCAGAGCGCTTGAGCAATATCAATTCAAGGCAATACTTTATTGTAATGGTTGTTCCCTTATAAAAAGTATTAACGATGAAGTGATTTTGTTCAAGCGCTTCTTCGATGGGGCTTGAGCAATATCCCTTTAAAGGTTTAACCCATGAACATACTTCCCCAGTGGCAAAGCATCATCAATAATGAGCAGCAAAAGCCATATTTTAAAACCCTCAATGAAAATATTATGAAACAACGTGCCAGTGGAGAAATAATTTACCCGCTAGCTAACCAAGTATTTAACGCATTTTCCTTTACCGACTTAGCCAATGTTAAAGTTGTTATTTTAGGGCAAGACCCTTATCACGGTTGTAACGAGCAAGGAGAACCACAAGCACATGGTTTAGCCTTTTCAGTCGCCAAAGGGTTTAAAATACCGCCATCTTTAGTCAATATATACAAAGAACTTGCAACTGATGTTATTGGTTTTAAAGCGCCACCTCACGGAAATTTAACCTTATGGGCTGAGCAAGGGGTTTTGCTGTTGAATACCGTATTAACAGTTAAAAAAGCCAATGCACACTCGCATGCAAAGTTAGGCTGGGAAATATTTACCGATAATATTATTCAGGAAATAAATAAACATAACAACGGATGTGTATTTATACTGTGGGGCAGCCATGCACAAAAAAAAGGTAAAAATATTGATAGTATCCAGCAAGGCGGTAAACATTTGGTTTTGGCTGGACCTCACCCCTCGCCGCTTTCTGCCTATCGAGGATTTTTTGGCTGCCAACATTTTTCAAAAACGAATAATTGGCTAATTAAACACAAGAAAAAGCCAATTGATTGGAATATAATTTAATTGTGTTAAATCCCTAAATTACAAAAATTTATACTCAGATAAAAAAGAGAACACTGTGGAAATTATTGTTGTTATAGCCTTATTAATATTAGCTTGGCTAATTTGGCAACTTGTTAGAGCAAAGCAATATACACGCTTTAAAGTTCTGATTGAAAAAGAAATAAAACCTAAAGTCGTTGCAAAAATAATTGAGCGTCTTGATGAAGACCGATCAAACTTATTTCCAAATAATGCCGTACATCAACAAGCCTCAATATATTATTGGACTCAATATAAAAGCCGCATTTTAAAGGCCGCGTTAATTCATGAAATAATCGACGAGCAATGGCTAATTAACACCGGCAACCTCAGAAATAGCCAGCATCTTTTCCATGTCGAACAAGAGTATTTATAATGTTGTGATAAAGAGGTTACCAGTACAATCTTTTAGCCTCATTAAACATTTTAGTAAGCTCGTAACTGCGTTCAATATTTAACATAGCAAGTATTTTTTCTTGTGCCTGTTTGTATGCATCTTCAAAGCGTTTATGAGCAAGTGTTATTTCTGTTTTTTTCTGCCCTGAATACGTATTGAGCTGAATTTCTAAACATTCATACGAAGGTCTATCACTTCTGTTTCGAGTTTTTCGTTTTAAGCCTTTAACAGAACCATCTTCATTGAAAATTTGATTGATTGGCAACTCTTGGCGAAGTGCTCGGTATTGTCGCTTTTGCAAGCACTCTTGATAACATTTAACGGCAGACGCTCTATCATTTAAGCTAAAGTATTTTTGTATGCCCAAGATTTTATCTTGAACTCTAAAGCGTTTAGGTTCGGCTTTAGAAGGATGAAGCATAATATTCATAAGGGTACTCAGTTAAAATTATTTAATTAGAAAACAATAAACTCATCCCTTAGTTTTATACCTGTTATCACTCAAGATTTTGGTTTTAATAGGTGCTAGCAGTTTCCACTTACTGTATTCATTATTCTATCCTTTACCTTGTAAAATTAAGCTCTAACCTTGAACCGCTCTTAAAATAGAGCTTTTATCATGCTAATTGACCCGAGCACGGGTTAATTATATTTTATAATTAATTTACGCGCTGAAACTGGATATCCCAAACACCATGACCTAAGCGTTGACCACGATTTTCAAATTTAGTTAATGGACGAGAGTCTGGGCGCGGTACGTAATCATTAGTTGTTGACAAGTTATTATAACCCGGTGCTGTGCTCATGTCTGCAAGCATACATTCGGCATAATTTTCCCAGTCGGTTGCCATATGAAATACACCACCTACCTTTAACTTTTGGCGAATAGTTTCGACAAATTCGGGTTGTACAATTCTTCGTTTATGATGCTTTTTTTTATGCCAAGGATCAGGGAAAAATAATTGCACAGTAGTCAAACAACCATCAGGAATACAGTTAGCTAATATTTCAATTGCATCATGTTCGTATACTTTAAGGTTGTTGACACACTCTTCCTGAGCTAAAGAAATACATGCACCAACACCGGGTCTGTGTACTTCAATACCAATAAAATTTAATTCAGGAGCATTTTTAGCCATTTCAACTAACGATTTACCCATACCAAAACCAATTTCTAATACCACTGGGTTTGCATTACCAAACAATACCTCAGGATTAATCATTTTATCGTTATGACTTAAGCCCATAACTTCCCAAAACTGCTCGAGCGCCTTTGCTTGACCATTAGTTAACCTACCTTCACGCTTAACAAAACTACGCACTTTTCTAATATACTTACCTTCTTGCTCAGCTTGTTCGATTGTTTTATGAATTGTTTTATAAATTGTTTTGTTGACAGCTTTATCAGTAACTTTAGTGCTAGTTTCTTGAGGATCTTTTTCGATCCCTTCAGGGGGAACTTTTGAGGTAACAATGGTTTTTTTTTCTTCAGTCATAACATTTCTTAATTTTCATTGGGTATAAAGGAGTAGCTCAAAGGACTAATAACACTAAAATTTATACTGCCCACCAAACATCGTATAACGGGCTTACTGAAACCGCTGTTGCACCGTTTTCATTTAACCACTTTTCAACACTTTCGCGATGTTCTTCAGTGCACTTTCCTAGCTTTTGAGTACAAACCAAACCGTGCCACAACGAATCGCCTTCACCACCAAAACCTAAACCTTGAGGTTCAATCGCTTCGGTAAAAAATTTGTTCATAAAGGTATCTACTTGCTCATCAGTACTTTTTTCGTCAAGCTTAAAACCTATATCAAAACCAAGCTCTTGATACTCTTCTACTCGTAATTTTTTACGTAAACGACGGTTTCTATTCTTTGCATTAATTTTCATTTAATTTCCTTAATCTTACTTTATTACACTTATATTAATGACTTAACTCACTAACTTTTAATTTATTTCTTAGTTAGCTTTTATTTAAGAAGCTATTATCAACTGCTTTACGGTTACGTCAATATTCGTATAACCCAACCTGTTACTAATCATATAATCTACTAATAAGCGAGAGGATAATGGTTAACCAAATTATTGCAAGATTATTTAATACTAATAACTGCTTAATAACAAATTGAGCCACCGATCATTATTAGCTACACTACGCTTCTATGATAAAATCTATAAAAATCTCCCCCAGTTCAGCGCTTAAATTTAGCGCACAAGTTGTTCAATGGTATAACCAACAAGGTAGAAAGCATCTACCATGGCAACAAAATAAAACCCCTTACCGAGTATGGATCTCCGAAGTTATGCTGCAACAAACGCAAGTTGCAACGGTAATTCCATATTATCAGCGTTTTATGGAAAGTTTCCCTACCGTTATAGACTTAGCCAATGCTGATGAAGATACTGTATTGCACCACTGGACAGGTTTAGGGTATTACGCCCGAGCAAGAAATTTACACAAAACCTCAAAAATTATAACAGAGCAATACCAAGGTGAATTCCCACAAACTATTGAAGAAGTAGTTGCCCTCCCTGGTATTGGCAGGTCAACTGCTGGGGCTATTTTAAGCTTAGCGTTAAATAAACACCACGCAATACTCGATGGTAACGTAAAACGCGTTTTAGCTCGATGCTACACCGTTGCAGGACACAATGGTCAAGCAAAGTACGAAAAATCTTTATGGCCAATTGCTGAAATACTAACCCCTAAAGCATCGGTGGCTCAATTTAATCAAGCCATGATGGATTTAGGGTCGCTTATTTGTACCCGTAGCAAACCAAAGTGCGACCAATGTCCATTACGATTGGGTTGCTTAGCTTACTTGTTAAACGAACAAGCTAACTATCCTCAAAAAAAGCCAAAAAAAATTACCCCCGTACGAAATACTATTATGGTTATTCCACGCGTTAACAATAAAGTACTAATGGAAAAACGACCTCCCACGGGAATATGGGGTGGTTTATGGTGCTTTGTAGAAGTTGAGCAGTTAGATAATATTAGCGACCTGATAACCACACTTAATTTAAAGGCTCTTAAAAAACAGGTATTGCCAGAATTTAGGCATACATTTAGCCATTTTCATTTGGATATAACTCCAGTTATTATTGATTGTGAAAAACTAACCGCCAAAACTTCATATGAAATAAACGAAATAGATCAACAACAATGGTATGATCTATCCAAACAATCGTCAGTAGGTTTAGCTGCTTCAACTAAAAAGCTTATTAGCCTACTTACTAATTAATTTTTATTAATCGCCTTTAATTAAGAGAACATCATTATGAGTCGTATCGTTTTTTGTCAACACTTAAACAAAGAAGCTGAAGGGTTAGGTTTTCAACTTTACCCTGGTGATGTGGGTAAAAGAATTTTTGATAACATCAGCAAAGAAGCGTGGACATTATGGCAAAAAAAACAAACCATGCTTATTAATGAAAATAAAATGAATATGATGGAACCTAACGACCGCGCCTACTTAGAAAAAGCCATGGTAGAATATCTTTTTGAAGGAAAAGAGCCTGAGATTGAAGGTTATGTTCCGGTAAAAAAATAGAACTCACACAAACATAAATGTTACTGTTTATCATCTTGCTGTTTAATTTTCGCCTTAACTTCGCTGTTAAAGACACCAACAAGTAGAAAAAAACAACAAACAACACTTTTTTATAAAAAAAGTGTTGACTGATAAAAAGAAAAACAGTCTAATAGCGCCCGTCTTCAAGGCAAACCCTAAAAGACGAAATATATTAAAAAGCCCCGATAGCTCAGTTGGTAGAGCAGAGGATTGAAAATCCTCGTGTCCCTGGTTCAAATCCGGGTCGGGGCACCATTTTACAGAGTGTATGTTTGTTAGCCATTATTTATAAAACAAACTTCTACTCGGTGCCAAAATAAGTTAATTTATATTTAAATAATTTATTGCACACAGCTTTGTGTGCCGACTTAGCTCAGTTGGTAGAGCAACTGACTTGTAATCAGTAGGTCGCCAGTTCGACTCCGGCAGTCGGCACCATTCCTTCGTAGGAAGCATCAAGCCTTAACTTCGGTTAGGGCTTTTTTGTATCTATCGATTGGGTAATTTCTTACCTGATTTTTACTTACACCACTCCCCTTTTACACAGCACTTATATTGCAATGTAGTCCGTAATAAAGTTATCAATTTAAAAAATTATACTGAAGTGGTCAAGTAATATTGGCCATAGTTTTATAGTAAAGCCAGTATCTTCTTTCTGACTCGTTTGGGCTAAACCAGCATTGTACTGATGTGGTCTAGTCTGGCTGTAATAGCCAACAATATAATCCGTTATGTGTTGTTTAGCTTCAGTAAAATTCCGATAGCCATTGCTAGGCACCCATTCGGTTTTTAAACGTCTAAAGAACCGCTCCATTGGGCTGTTATCCCAATAATTTCCTCTTCGACTCATACTTTGGGTTAACTGGTAACGCCAAATCAGTTGTCTGAACTTTCTACTCGTATAATGACTACCTTGGTCGCTATGGAACATGACGCCTTTAGGCTTGCCTCTGCGCTCATAAGCCATCGTTAATGCCTGCATGGTCAATTTTGTATTAGGCGAAAATGACATCGCCCAACCAATCGGCTTTCTGGCAAATAAGTCGATGACAACAGCTAAATATGCCCATCGGTTGCCTGTCCAGATATATACCCGTTACCAATAAAAATGCTTGTTTCAGAGCGCATGAGCGATATCAATTCAAGGCAATACTTTATTGTAATGGTTGTCCCCTTATAAAAAGTATTAACGATGAAGTGATTTTGCTCAAGCGCTTCTTCGATGGATCTAAAAACAATTTATTCGTCGTTATTAAGTTTAGTCATGGAATAACCATGACATAAACTTAATGCCTTGCCTAAACTGTTTTTAGTTCCAACTGAAACCTGTATTTTGAATGGTAACGGGTATAAGTGACATCTCCACACCATACTTGGTTTGGCTCGACTACTGAAAATTCTCTATCGAGTAAATTAGGTATATCTACGTGCGCTTTCATTCCCTTTTTGTATGCATGTTTAGGTAGTTGACAACTGACTAAATCAAGTTGTTTCATGAGCCTGCCAGCACGATAGCGACTTAGTGGTGTCCCTCTCTGCGTAATAATATCCGCGATACTTCTCGCGCCTGCTGAGCCATTGCTTTCATTATGCACTTGTCTGATTTCACTGTGTAAACGTACTTTTTCTGGGCAAATATTATCTTCCCGGATTAACCAATATTTATAGGTGCTGCGATGCACCTCAAACACTTCACATAACAAAGTAAGAGGGTAACGTTTTGGCTGGCTCTGATTGAGTTTCTCGATTAACGAGAGTTGTTCAGGGAGTCGGACATCAACAGAGCAGTAGCCTTTTTTAATATTTCTTTTTCTAATTCAATGCGTTCTATACGCTTTTTAAGCTCACGTATTTCTAGCTGCTCTGGTGTCATAAGCATCGCTTTAGGTGTTTTACCTGCTCGCTCTTCATTTAACTGCTTGACCCATTTGCTGATAGTAGATTACCTACACCCATGGCTTTTGCCGCCTATTCTTGAGTGTATTGTTGATCAACCACTAACTGAGCGGTTTCTAATCTAAATTCTGGACTAAATGTCTTACGTGTTTTATTTTTCATTTTTGCGACCTAATACTGCTATGAAACAGATCATAACATCTCTTATTAGATGACCAAATTAACTATGCCATTTCAGATCAACAATGGTGAGTGTTGGGATGAAATAAAAAGGAAACAGAAATTAGCTTTAGTACTCGAACAAGCTAACTTTGAATAATAATAATATTCACTGACATAATGAGTTGTATATAAAATTCATGAATAATTTCAAAATAGAATTTCCATAGAAATTTTTACTTTTCAATGTTAATATATATGCATAAAACTGTATGTACATACAGTTCATTTTAAACTATATTAATTATATCAATCTCAATAAGAACTTATAATCCTATGTATAAAATATCATCATTTTTTTCAGGTGCAGGCGGACTTGATTTAGGTTTCCAACAATCTGGTTTTTCTATTGTATATGCAAACGAATATGATAAAGATATCTGGGAAACTTACGAAAAAAATCATTTATCAACTCCATTAGATCGCAGAAGCATTACAAATGTCGAATCAAGTGAAGTTCCTGATTGTGATGGTATTATTGGTGGTCCACCATGCCAAAGTTGGAGTGAAGCTGGAGCACAAAGGGGTATAAGTGATCATAGAGGGCAATTATTCTACGATTTCATACGTATTCTAAAAGATAAACAACCCAAATTTTTCTTAGCTGAAAATGTTAGTGGAATGTTGCACCCTAAACACAGTGATGCGTTAGAGAATATAAAAAATACATTTTCCGAAGCTGGTTATGATTTGTTTTTTAAATTACTAAATGCGGTTGATTACAGTGTAGGACAAGATAGAAAACGAGTTATATTCATTGGGTTTAGAAAAGATTTAAATATTAAATTTACATTTCCTGAGCCACTAACCAAAAAAGTATATCTAAAAGATATTATTAAAGATTTGGATGGAAAAGAAACACCTGCACAGGAAAAACAAAAACCAAACTTAAACTTATCAATACCTAATCACGAGTATATGATTGGTGGTTTTTCTACAATGTATATGTCTAGGAATAGAGTTAGAACGTGGGAGCAACCATCATTTACAATACAAGCTGGTGGTAGACATGCTCCAATACATCCAGGAGTACCTGTGATGAAAAAAATTGAAAAAGATAAATTCATATTTGCTGAGGGCTATGACTATAGAAGATTAAGCGTAAGAGAATGCGCTAGAATTCAAGGGTTTCCTGATGATTTTACCTTCTATTATAAAAATGTAGCTACAGGTTATAAAATGATAGGTAACGCTGTAGCTGTTGGTTTTGCAAAAGAAATATCAACAAGTATATTAGAACATTTAGAAATGGCAATGTCATATAAAGAAGCGATGTAACGATTCAATAAAATATACTAGAGTTACTAGTATATTTTATTTCAAACGACCACTGTTACCGCGTAGGTCGTTTTTTTTCATCTTTAATAAAATTTCTTTTTCAATGTTAATATTTTGCCAGTAAGCAAGATCCAAAACTCTTAACACTATATCAGCAAGCTCTTCACCAAACTCGTCTGTTGGTGATTCATTCCTGCATTCATTAATAGCTTCTCCTACTTCTGAGGCAACGAGCGCTAATGCTTCTAAGGTGTTTTATTATGCCAGCCCATTTTATCAACCCATTCATAGTTTTTTTTAGCAATTTCATTTATTTTCATAATTTAGATCAACCAAAAATTTGACAATAATTTATTAAAGTAATAGTTTAATTCCTTTCATATTTTTACTACTAAAATCAGGTAGTAAGTAACAAGGTAAAGGATTTATGGCTACAGACTACTCACAATTTGAAACGGACATGGAAAGATTTTTTCACAATAATAACACCTTACCTGACTCTGTACCTAACTGGTTAATCAATATCGGGATTCACCCTAGTGATACAATTACAAATTGTAGAAATATGGGAAGTGAAAGCCCTAACAATAAAACAGATATCCTTGTTGAATTTGCTAAATCAAAACCATTAAAAATATCAGTAAAGTTAGATAATGCAGATTATTTTGGTAATTGGTATACACATCAAAGAATAGAAGATGAATTTGCTGGTGGTTGTATAAATAAACTATTTAACGAAACTACTAACTGGGCGAATAATTGGGCTACAAAGCCTCAAGCTTCTTTATTCATTGGAGTAAGTATCTGCTTTGGAAAACGAAGTGGGGAGACAGCACTAGATTTTGAAAAAGTTTTTTCCCTTGATGACATACGTGTAATTGTACAAGGGTTTGATCCTGATTCAATTAAGTCAGCTAACGCACTGTATATAGCATCTAGATCACCAAATACTTTTACTGAACTATTTAATAACTTAAAACCTATAGATGATGCTACTTTATTGAAAATAGCTTCCAACTTTAAAATAGCAATGAGACCTATCAACCCTGTAACTGAAGGAACGAATAGGGGGAAACAAATTTACACAAAGTTTGTTCCTTATAAGAAACTTACAAGTGTTACTAAAATAAATTCACTAGATGAATTAATGAAAATAGGAAGGTTTTGTATTTTAGATATTCAAGGTAACGATTATAAAATAAACCATAATCATGTTATCAAAGATCTTTTAACAAACTTTAATATTAGAATACCCGTTAAAACAAAATAACATAGTGCAATTGATTATAAATCAGTGGTGCTAATTATTGTAATTCACTACATAAACATCACTACAGACCAGTATATTCAAACTTATTAACCAACTAGCAACTGACTTGTAATCAGTAGGTCGCCAGTTCGACTCCGGCAGTCGGCACCATTCCTTCGTAGGAAGCATCAAGCCTTAACTTCGGTTAGGGCTTTTTTGTATCTATCGATTGGGAAAATTCTATAATAGATTTCATTAGCACCAATTAACTCTCCTACCCACCTATTCTGCATACTATACCCGTTACCATTCAAAATGCAGGTTTCAGTAGGAGCTAAAAACAATTTAGGCACAGATTTCATGTTCCAGACGAAATCTAAGGTTTACATCCATGTATTCAAGGCATTAAGTTTATGTCATGGTTATGCTCGGTAACTGCTCCTGCGTTACCTTAATGCTCTACATCGATGGTAAACCTGACTAAACTTAATAACGCCGCATAAATTGTTTTAGACCCATAGAAGAAGCGCTTGAGCGTTTATTCCTTTAAGAAATGACTTCATCAACAATACTTTTTATAAGGGAACGATCATTACAACAACGATCATTACAATAAAGTATTGTCTTGAATTACTTCCTATAAACATTGACGCTCACACGCTCTGAAACGAGCATATTGATTGATAACGGGTATATACGTGATTTAATCCTCTTATACTAGTAAGTTAACAGGCACAAACTACACACCATTTTGAATTAAACGCTCCCTAATAAAGAACAGGCCACTAATTGGAATTAGGGTATTGTTTTAAAAGAGCGACTCTTTCATAATGTTGTAGCATATAAGTTATCATGAATTTAGCATTTGTAATATCACGTCATTCAACAAAGGAATATATTAATGAAGTATCTAAAGTGTATATCTATTAAGTTTTTTGTCATTTTATGTATGTCGAGTTCAAGTACGTTATTTGCTTCGGATTTTCAGGATAAAATATGTGGTTTATGGGGCTTTAACGTTGAATCTCAGTATGCTAATTATGAGGCTTTGAAGGAAAGTGCGCACAACGATCCTATCACTTATATCAAAAAAATTACAGATTACGAAGGATATGAGCCCAATAGTGCCGGAGGTTTAATGCTAGAAGTTATGATTAAGGGGATTGAAGCCAGTCAAGAACAAGAAAAAACCAAACAAGCCGTAATAAACTTGTGCAACACATTTCCTGAAAATGCTATAGATCCCTCTAATGAAGCTTACGACCTGTCCTCTTTAAATTAATAAGACTTACAAAGACATATCAACGCTCCCTTCATGTCAACAGATGCGCTATTTTTTGCCATGATGCACAGCAGCACGAAGTCTTTTTTCAGCCAGTTAAGCGTTTGAAGTAGCCTAAAGCTAGCTTAGTTATAACATATACACGTTATCAATCAATATGCTCGTTTTAGAGCACCTTGATTGGTAACGGGTATAACACTTACGCTGTATAAAATATTATAAAGCACTCAATTTATCAAAACATCATTGATAACCAGTCTTTATTGTCGTCAAAATATAAAGTGCGAACATCTCCTTTGCCTTCAATATTTACCATGTTAATTTGTGTAGGCCAAAGTTCACGTAAAGCACCATTAAATAACTTAATGCCTTGTAGCTTATTGGGTATTTTAGTTTCTTGGTACACCCAAAAAAACTTCCCTTCCACTTCAAAACCAACATCTGAGAGAAGCAAGGTTTCGTTTGTTAAGGTACGAATGATAAATTGTTTAGCTACGTAGTTAGCAAACTGTTGTTGAGTTTTTTCTGAATTTATAATGTCAGCTTTTTTATCAAATAAAGTTTGAACTGCATGTTCAGTGTCATGCATATAAAATCTATGCGACACTTCTAACTGTCCTGATTGCTTGTTAAAGAGTACTGTTGTTTCAGCCGATTTTTGTTGGTGCGCAAATACGTTATTTGCGCACATTAACAAAAAAAAGGCTAATGTAATGCTTAAAGCTTTAGGCATTGATTTTCCTTTTTTGATTGTATTTTAATCTTCGTCGTCTTTGTCTTCGCCTGTTTTTAATTCTGTTTTGATATCTTGCATTATATCACGATGTACTTTACCGCTACGTTTCTTGGCTTTATATGCTTCAACACGTGTAGGTATAATCTGACGAGGATAATGGTTATTTTCTACATCAACATCAGCAGTTTCCCAACCAGGATCTACGGTTACACTAACCAGCTCTTTATCTTTTTCTGTTACGATTAACTTACGAACTTGTTTAGGTGTGCGACGCCAAATTTCAGCAGGTATATATTGACTTTCTTTTGAGCCATCTTTGTAAGTAAGCTCTAAAAGAATTGGCATAACTAATCCTCCTACGTTCGAAAACTCTAAAACATAATAGTTTTTATCTTCTTTAACGGCACGATCTAGTGCTTTAAGTTCCCAAGGTTTTAAGTCTTTTATAAACTTATTGTAAGTGTTTCGTTCTTTATTAGTTACTGTGAAGCGGTCATTTTCGTCGTAGAAATCTGTTACGTCTGAGTTGATGTCGACCCATAACTTTTTCCCTTCTGCTTTATTTCGCTCTACAAATAATGATGAAGGTTTGTCTAATTCAACTTGGCGCAAACGTCCAAAGTCGATATCGGGATTGTGCGTATCTAAACGCATTTTGTAAACTTTATCTATAGAGATATCAACATGGTCTGTTGAGTAAAACCATCCGCGCCAAAACCAATCTAAATCAACTCCTGATGCTTCTTCCATGGTTCTGAAAAAATCTGATGGAGTAGGACGTTTAAATTGCCATCTGACTGAATACTCTTTAAATGCAAAATCAAATAGGTCTCGCCCTAAGATGACTTCTCGTAAAATATTAAGAGCAGCAGCAGGTTTTGTATAAGCATTAGGGCCTAAACGTAAAACGCTATCAGATTGTGTCATAATTGGCACCTGATTTTGGGACTTCATATATCCTATGATGTCTCTTGGTTCTACACCCCAAGGGATGGTTGGATCCCATTCTCGACCTGCAACTCCATCTAAAAAGCTATTTAACCCTTCATCCATCCATGTCCACTGTCGCTCATCTGAGTTAACAATCATGGGAAAATAAATGTGCCCTATTTCGTGAATAACAACACCAATTAAAAATCGTTTTTCTGCTTGCGAGTATGTACGAGATCCGTCGTCTTGTAATTCTGTACGTGGCCCATTGAAGGTGATCATGGGATACTCCATACCACCTACAGGACCATTAACTGATTGAGCTGTAGGGTATGGATAATCAAAAGAGTAACGAGAATATACATCCATTGTGTGTATAACGGATTCAGTTGAATATTTTTTCCAAAGGTCTCCCCCTTCTTTTGGATAAAATGACATCGCCATTACAAATGGCATGTCGTCTCCACCTTGATTGTAACCTTTGGCGTCCCACATAAATTTCCGTGATGACGCCCAAGCAAAATCTCGTACGTTATCGGCTTTAAATTTCCATGTTTTACGTGAGTTGGTGCCCTTTTTTTCGTTCTCAAGTGCTTCTTGTTCTGTGACAATAAAAACAGGACGTTTAGCTGTTTTTGCTTTTTCTAAGCGCTGACGCTGTGTGCTAGTTAAAACATCATTAGGGTTGGTTAAAACTCCAGTAGAGCTAACTATATGGTCTGCAGGTACATCAATTTCAACTTCGTAGTCGCCAAATTCTAAAGTGAACTCACCACGTCCTAAAAATTCTTTGTTATTCCATCCTTCGTAGTCTGTGTAAGCATGAAGGCGCGGAAACCATTGAGCTAATAAAAATATATCATTGCCTCCTTTACGTTCATCTTTTTCAAAATGTTCGTACCCAGAGCGTGCAGACATTGCATCTTCTTCAACAATGTTAAAGGCAAAATCAATTGAAAATTGAATTTTTTCACCTGATTTAATCGGTTCAGGCAAGTCGATACGCATTTGTGTACCAACAACGGTAAATTTTAGTTTTTTTCCTACGTAGTCTTTTATTGCGCTAATTTCATAACCAAGTTCGTTATCAGTGGAAAATTGTTGGCGACGCAATTCGCCTAAACTAATTTTTGATGCGTTTTGAGCATCACCAGCTTCGGTAAATGGACCACGTCGACCTATACCACCAAAATTGTTTGCCATATTTGCAATTGAGTCTTCTTTGAAAATATTCTGATCAAGTTGCACCCATAAATATTTTAACCGATAAGGGGAGTTATTTTGATACGTTATTTGTTCACTCCCCGTTAGTCTGCGTTTTTTCTCATCAAGCTTAACTTTTATTTTGTAGTCAACTTGTTGTTGCCAGTAGTTTTCACCAGGTTCTCCGGCTGCATTTCTATATACGTTTGGAGTAGGTAAAACTTCCTCTAGCTGACGGAATTTATCTTCGAAATCGCCTTTAGTTTGCTTTATTGCTGTGGCATTAACAGATGATATTAATGCTAGTGGTAATAGTATGACTGTACACACTTTTCCGATGTTGATTTTCATTTAGTAGTCCATCTCTTATTGAGTTGTTGTAAAGTAAATACAGTGGTAGATGATCAAACTTTGATTGATCATCTAACAAGACGCCAATAAAAACAAATATATACCCTGTATGCGTCTAAAATTAATGCTAAGTGCATTGATTAATTGATCTATTCACACTAAGAATAAATCGTCAATTACACAGGTTCATCGTTACAGACTGAACATAATCACCTACATCCATTTAGGCGAGGCATTTATTTTAATAACGAGTATTCAAATTATAAAATAAATAACGATGTCATTGGCTATTTAAACGAGTATAAATTATCAATTGGTTATTGCGGATTGGTATAATCCCCTTGTAGCAAATATTGCTAATTTTAATCCACTTAATGCGATAACTACGCTAACAAATACGACGAGCATTGCTTCAAGTTCAATTAGTACAAAATAAAGTAGCGTTTAAAAATTATTAGAGAGGTGTATACCCTTTAACTGAATTAGCTAACGCTTGTTTTTTTAACTTGTGGACGCACTTTTTTGTTAATATTTATTCACTCGCTTAAACACTCGCTATTACCGAAACTTGTGTATCGTGAAAATAGCTCATTTTACTATTTTACTATCTTGCTTAATATCGCCAATTTAATGTTGCCAATTTAATGTTGCCTTATTTTTCACAAGCTCACATTAAAATCTGAGGGATCCCCACGAATTTAGCCTAAATTATCAATTTGTATAGCCAGAAGTGACAACTGGCTGTACACATAAACAATGACCAACTCATCGGGCTCATATCTAGGGTCATCAACCACCTCTCTACCAAGGTAAATATAGGACAGTACTCGCCGTTTTTTCTCAGTATTGGCTTGTAATGCTCTATCAT
>Ga0209185_1000509_pt1 | contig 44933 bp, 45 predicted proteins | sample SidtaG_2_FD_187425 | JGI IMG/M metagenome (GOLD analysis project Ga0209185, IMG submission 187425) | Marine algal microbial communities from Sidmouth, United Kingdom - Sidmouth_Asex2 metaG (SPAdes) (version 2) | ecosystem: Host-associated > Algae > Red algae > Unclassified | place: Sidmouth... | reverse complement strand
CGGATAAGGACGCTTTCCGGCGATTGCTCAACGAGATTTTCATGGCCGATAATGAAGTCCACATCAGTGAAGCGGCCCTTATGGTATTGGTTGAACGTGTGTGGGGTTTGACTGCGGCCTAGGCTATTCCGTAGATGGCGGTTGATTTGTTTAATTGCCGTTTGTGCGAATGACCCAACTCTTCTAAATTAATTTGGGTCAGCAATTAAATATTAACATAAATTCGAGAACATTCTTAGACTAGTCATTGTAGAACATCTCTCAGCAGGGGGGATGTGATGTCAGTAAATGGAATTAAGCTTGTCGTAGGTGTGCTCATTTTGGGAGGGGCGTCAGCCTTTGTGGCAAAAGACCGTGCGAACACTTTTAAAGAATATGGCCTTAGCGGACCAACATTAACCTTGGCAAAGAGCTGCGATAGTTCAATGCGTAAGTATAGAGTGGAGTTCACGGAAGGCGCGAGCAATTACGCCGGATGTGCGTGTTTGGCGCGTGAAGTCTCAGCCAATATTGATACGCCAAATTATGATTATCTGTCAGAAAATTATGCAAACATACTAAAAGCGCGCAACAACAAAAATGAGGATGCGGCAGCCAGCGCTCTTGTAGAAGTCGTTATGTCGGGAGATGATGACGACGCCGCAGATTTAATGACGATGATGGGGCTTATGGCGACTTGTTCTAACCGAACATCAGAACAGGAAATTCGTCAAAGCTATATTGCAAAGAACACACAAAATGGTGTCCCTGCCGGGCCACAAAAAACTGTCGCAGATTCTAATTCCGCTCGATCCGGATTGCGCTCTAGCGCTCAGAAAAAACCATCAAATAAATGTGCGAGTTTAACGGAGAAACAACTTGCGCAACGCGAAGAGAACGCCAGCGAAGCCGGACTTCGGTTCGACCGGGATAGCTGTAAAAGTTATAGCCCCTAAGGTGACTTGAGCTGGGTTTTTAAGGGCGAGACGTTATTTCTCGCCTTTATAGATAATTCCGCCCTTCATGACGAAATCAACATCCATCAACTCGCTGATATCATCGCGCGGGTCGCCGTCCACGCCAATGAGATCCGCATATTTCCCGGCTTCCAATGTGCCGATGACACTGTCCAATTCGATATGTTTTGAGGCTACAACGGTTGCGGCGCGAATGGCTTCGGTCTCACTCATCCCGGCCTCAACCATATATTCGAATTCTTTGGCATTCTCGCCGTGTTTGGAAACGCCTGTGTCTGTGCCGAAAGCGATGGTCACGCCGTTCTTGTGCGCGAGGGCCAGCATATCGAGCATTTTGGGACCGACCTCTTGCGCTTTTTTATAGCTGGCGGCCGGGAGAAAATCCCACTCTTTGACAGTCATGCCCGCAAGGACAGTTGGCACCAAAACCGCGTCATTTTCTTTGAATAGGCGCGTGGTTTCTGCATCCATATACGTCCCGTGCTCAATGGATTTCACGCCGGCTTTCAACGCGGCATCGATCCCATCTTTGCCATGGGCGTGGGCGGTAACTTTGCGGCCCATAGATGTAGCCGCGTCAACAATTGCGGAAAGCTCGTCATCCGTCATCTGCTGGCCGGTGCCCGCATTTGTATTGGACAATACGCCGCCTGTGGAGGCGATTTTAATGAGGTCGGCGCCGTTCTTAATCGCCAGACGAGTCGCGCGGCGGCAATCATCTGCACCGTCACAATTTGTCGGGCGCTGGAAATGTTCCAAAATGTCTGCGCGGTAGCCATTCATTTCGCCGTGTCCGCCTGTGATGCTAACATTGCCGGAGGCGCGGATATGCGGCCCCGGAACTTTTCCGGCTTTAATCGCGCGCGACAGCGCTTTGATTTCCGGCGGCCCGCCCACATCTTGGACGGCAGTGAAACCGGCCATCAGCGTTTTGCGGGCGTTATCTGCCGCGTCAAATGCGACATCGCCCGGCTCTTTTGTGAAAGTTTCCAAGCGGCCATTGGGATTCCATTCGCCGCGTAAATGGACATGGCTATCAATAAGACCCGGCAGGAAGAATAATCCATGTCCGTCAATAATGACCGCGTCTTTATCATCCAGAAAGCCAGCCTCAATGCCGACAATTTTGCCGTCATGAATAATGATGGTCTGATCTGAGAGGACCGCTTCGCCCGGGACTGCCATCACATGCCCGGCATGGATAAGAGTGTAATCCTCATAACTGTCATGCGCGTCGTCATGTGCAAAAGCCTCTGACGCGACGGCAAAGCCGCCAACTGATAGACAGAGCGCGAGATAGGAGGTCAAAAGCCTGCGATAGGTAATGCGATAGGTCATCAGACCTGTTAACACATTCTTAACCTTTGGGAAGCGGACTCGCCTTTCAGGCGATTGAACTCAGCGTAATATTACCAAACCCCAGATAGACAAGATTCTCGCCATTTGGCGTTCGGTAAACGCCTTGCAGATCACCCAGCAGGCAAGCCATGGCTGCGAGGCCCCATCCATCATCCCCTTCGCAATTTAAGGAACGATCTTTGAGTAAATCGATATCATGCGTTTCAGCATAGGCTTTGACGGCTGAAGCCGCGGCATTATCCGCGGGTGGACACATGGGATGGTCCCAAGCCCAGAGAAACTCCTTTGGGCCTGCCGACCAAGTTCCGATAAGCGTTACGGGAGCGACGGCCATTTTATCGCCTTCAAAAATAAAGCGAATGACACCCTCCTCGAAATCGACCTCAAATCTATCTGCGCGGCCAAATCCCCAGCTTTCTTGATGGGCGGATTGTAGGGCGCTGATGTGATGATTTGCTTTTTCCATAAGCCCATCAAAATCGGTAGGGTGGCTCACTTGCGCTGAAGCAGCCTTGCCAGACGGTTTTTTCTTTTTGCCAAATCCAAAAATATCAGCTCTCCTTTAAGGCATGATGGGCAATATCAGTCCTGAATTGTTTGTCGGCCCAGTCAATTTCATCCACGACAGCATAGGCGCGGTTGACGGCCTCTTGCAAGGTTTCGCCGGAGGCGGTGACATTCAATACACGCCCGCCATTGGCTTTCAATTTCCCGCAATTTGTACCGCGCCGCGTTCCCGCGTGAAAGACAACAACGCCGTCTTTTTCATTGGCGTCCCCGACGCCCTCAATCACAGTACCTTTTTCATATTCTCCGGGATAGCCTTTCGCGGCGAGGACGACATTCACGACGGGCTCCTCGAACCAAGCCGGGGCTTCGGTTTTATCCAGCTCCCCGGCTTCTGCCGCCAGCAGGATCGGCAAGAGATCGGATTGCATCCTACGCATGACGACCTGGCATTCGGGGTCGCCGAAGCGGGCATTATATTCGATGAGTTTCGGGCCTTCATCGGTAAGCATAAGCCCTGCGAATAATACGCCTTTAAACGGGTGCCCGTCCTTGGCCATTCCGTAGACCGTGGGCAGGATGATTTTCTCCATGACGGTTTCTAAGATATCGTCCGTGAAAACAGGCGCGGGAGAATAGGCTCCCATCCCGCCCGTGTTCGGGCCTTTGTCGCCATCGAATGCGCGCTTGTGGTCTTGCGCCGCGATGAGGGGCAGGGCGGTTTCTCCGTCCGATATCGCGAAGAAGCTGGCTTCCTGTCCACGCATGAACTCCTCGATAAGGACGGTCTTTGACGCATCGCCGAATTTGCCGGAGAAAAATTCTGCGAGCTCGGCTTCTGCCGCTTTCAGAGTTTCAGGAATCACCACGCCCTTACCCGCCGCCAATCCGTCGGCTTTCAAGACGTAAGGCGGTTTCATGGTCTTCAGAAAGGCGGTTGCCTCATCAATGTCCGTGAAAACGCCATAGCCAGCCGTAGGGATATTATATTTATCGCAGAGGGTTTTCGTGAAGGCTTTAGAGGATTCGAGTTGAGCGGCGGCTTCTGTCGGGCCGAAACATTTGACGTCCATATCTTGCAGAGCATCGACCAGCCCCATAGCCAAGGGCTGCTCAGGGCCAACCACAACGAAATCATAGGCTTCACGTTGGACGAGGGCGAGTAATCCGATGATGTCGTTCGCTTTCACATCCACAATGTCGGCGACCTCTGCGATGCCCGCATTCCCGGGCGCGCAGTGCAATGTCTTCACCAGCGGCGATTGCGCCAATTTCCAAGCCAGAGCGTGTTCACGCCCGCCGGAACCAATCAGAAGAAGTTTCATGTCAAGACTCGTAAAACGGCAGTTAAGTGACTGCCTCATATGCGGGAGAGGCGTGGACCGCAATGAGCGAGGCTCAACCCATTCACATTTTCGTTTTGTATAACTACGGTTTTGCGTCTTGTGGCAGGAGGCGGGCAGGACTAAACCTCGCCACATGTCAGGTTCCTCCGCTCCAAATCCACAGCCTATTTCCAACAAGGCCCAGATGATTGATTATCTGGCCGCAGGGTCCAAACCTAGATCCGATTGGCGGGTGGGGACTGAGCATGAGAAAATTGGATTTTGCGACGCGAAGAAACAACCGCTGCCCTATGACGGACCGTGTTCGATCAAAGCCATGCTGGAAGGCCTCCAGCGGTTTGATTGGCAACCGGTGCTTGAGGATGGAAATCTGATCGCATTGAAACGCGAAGGTGCGTCTGTGTCGCTAGAACCCGGCGGGCAATTGGAACTTTCCGGCGCGCCGCTGGAGCATATTCACCAGACTTGCGCCGAGGTGTCTCGACATTTGCGCGAAGTTCGCGAAGTCGCTGATGAAATTGGCGCTGGCTTTCTGTCGCTCGGCTTTCGTCCTGATACAAAATTAGAAGACGTCCCTATCATGCCAAAGGGCCGCTATAAAATCATGCGTGACTATATGCAGAAAGTCGGCACGATGGGCCGGGAAATGATGTTCCGCACCTGCACGGTTCAAGCCAATTTGGATTTCGGGTCTGAAGCCGATATGGTCAAAAAATTTCGCGTCAGTCTCGCCTTGCAACCTATTGGGACAGCGCTCTTCGCAAACTCGCCTTTCACGGACGGGAAACTCAACGGTTATAAGTCCTTTCGGTCCCGCATTTGGATGGACACGGATGCTGACCGAACCGGGATGTTGCCATTTGTTTTCGACGAAGGCTTTGGCTTTGAACAATATGTCGATTATGCGCTGACCGTTCCGATGTATTTCGTCTATCGCAACGGGCAATATTTAAACGCGGCGGGCAAGGATTTTCGCAAATTTCTATCGGGTGATTTAGACGTTGTCCCGGGCGAGACTGCCACCATGCAGGATTTTGAAGATCATCTGTCGACCATATTTCCTGAGGTTCGCCTCAAACAATTTTTGGAAATGCGGGGCTGTGATACCGGGCATTGGGACGAGCTTTGCGCTATGCCGGCGTTTTGGACGGGGCTGTTATATGATGGACCCGCTCTGGATGCGGCTTGGGACATGGTCAAAGATTGGACAGCAGAAGAGCGCCAGACTCTGCGCGAGACCGTGCCGACATTCGGTCTGCGAACACCGTTCAGAAAAGGCATTATCAATGACCTTGCGAAACAGGCTTTGGATATTTCTCGCGCGGGACTAAATGCGCGCGCAAAATTGAATACGCATGGCGAGAATGAAACGGTTTTCCTTCAGGATTTGGACGCGAAGGTGGCGTCAAAGCAATCCAGTGCGGACCGCTTGATTACCAAATATAATCGGGAATGGGCGGGCGATATCATGCGTGCCTATACAGAGTGTATTTATTAGGTTTAATGTTTGATAAGGCTAAAATGTATCTGTCAATTCAATCACTAAACGACGGCCCCGGCGGCGCGTAAAGCTCTCTTGCCGGACAAGATTGCCCAAACGATCCGTATCGAAAATTTGACGGTCTCGCTTAAATTTGAAATCCGCAATATTCTGTACGCCGACAGTGCATTGAATGCCCAGAAAATCTTTATGAATAACGCTAAATTCAATTTCCGGTCTGATAAACTGGATCTGTGATTTCTCATTTACACGAAATCTCGGTTGCAGGCCGGATTGTTCGATTTCGCTCTCAAAGGCCCAGGGTGAGTTTGGGAGATCATATCGCGCATTTATTTCATAGAACCATTGCGTATCGCCGGAGAATGGGCGGCTCTCATTCGTGATGGGGTCGTCTATTTGAGACTCAAATACCCCGCCTTGAAGACCCAAACGCAGTCCCTTTGTGACAAGCTCGTCAAGAACCCAAGTCAAATCTGCTTCCAAGCTATATTGATGACCTCCATCAATATTTCCCGGTCCAAAGCTGCCGTCTGCAAATTGAATATTCTCAATACTATCTTCGAGAAACTGCATTTCTGCCTTGACCGTACCTGATAAACCGACGGCGATATTGCGCTGCACTTCCGCGCCAATGACCCAGCGTTGATCCGGGACGATTTTATCATTTCCGGCCGTGGCGTTTACGTCCGTGACATTGACTGTGGACACGAAATTACCGAATCCGAGCTGTCCAACGCGTCGTTCCAAATTACCCCGAACGGTCCATTCCGGCGAGATTACATAGCTGGCCGACAGGGTCCCTTTAGGCCGAACGAAATCTCGCGGTTGTGCTGGAATACTCAATACATCAATTTTTGAATATTCCGCGCCGAGGGAGGTTTGGAGATTGAATTTTTCGGAGAGCCTCCACCCATGGGTCACAAACGCCTCAAAGCGGTTTTCTTCTACCTCTACGAAATCTGTTGTGTCAGCCGCCCCGGTGAAAGTGAAAAGCGAGTCCGACTTCAACGTATTGAGCGCATATTCACCGGAAAATTGGAGCGTATGATCTTTCGCAGGAATAACATTATATTCGCTACGGAGGATGGTTTCTGTCTCTTTATCGTCGCGGAAAATGGTTTGTCTCAATGGGGTTTGGCCTAGCTCGGAGAAAACAAAGCGAGTCGGAAAATCTGAATCCTCACTTCGGTAAAGCCCGATTAGTTTTAACTCCCCCGGTCCGGCGGGTAGGGCGTAATCGGCCCCGATTTCATATTCGATCTCATCTTCACCCGTGCCGACTTCGCTGACGCCTGTTCGGCCAGCATTAGTCACAGCTGTGAACCGCTCTCGGACGGATGTGTCGCGATTTAACAAAGATGCGGATAGGTTTACATTGGCGACGTGACCCGCCAGCGCGCCGGACTGGGGTGTCCATCCCAGAGATAGGCTGGCATTAGGGCGTTGATTAGACAATGTAAGACGTTCAGTGCGGTCCTCGAACAAGGTTCCATTTGGCAGTGAAAATTTCTCAACGCCGACTTCATCCAGAATGAATTGGCCGAAATCCAATTGGGCCGAAACGCTGACATCACCGCGTTTTCCGGTCAGCGTGACCCCGCCTTCGAGAATTTGGGGTTGAGAGCGCTCCCGAAACCGGGCTGAATATCTCCAGCTTCCCGATAATTCACCGGCGCTGACAATGATGTTGGCAATTTGTCCCTGAAGGCCGGGGATATCCAGCGAAGCGCCGTCCAAGATTTCGATTCTGACCACCGTTTCCGAGGTGATTTGTTCTAAAATATCGCGCGGGCTTTGTGACTTCGAACTCGGTCTCTTGCCATTGATAAGAATGTTTTGAGAGGCTTGCCCGAACCCCCGACCGCCATCTCCACTATCAAGGGAAAACCCGGGAAGGCGGGCCACCATATCAAGCGCTGTTTGCGGCTGAAATTGCGCAAAATATTCAGGCTCGAAGGTTTCAACTCCCGATTCACTGAGAACTATGGGGGCGAAATCGACTTTAGTGTCTTGCGAAAAGGCAGGCGTCACCATCGACCCGAAAGCCGCTGAGACGAGTAAATTTCTCAATATTATGTGTTTCACCTGATACCCTTATCAAGCCGTGACGAGTGGCGTAAACCGTGCCTCTAGTCCACTCAAAGTTTCACCTCAACCCTTCGCAGTCTTGCGTGTCCAAGGATTGTATTTATCCACCGACATCCAGCCATTGCGTGCGCGTAGAACCTGTGGCAGGTCAAATAAAAAGTTAGGGGAATTTAGATGAACTATTTTGTAGCCATCCTGCTGGGATTCATTGCTCTAGGGCTTGCCAATGCACTTTGGCAAATGCGTAAACACCCAAAGGGTCTTTACATTTTGTTCTTCGCCGAAATGTGGGAGCGGTTTTCATATTACGGCATGCGTGCGCTGCTGATCTTTTATCTGACAAAACATTTCCTTTTTACGGACGGCCAAGCCTACGGAATTTATGGGGCCTATACGACACTGGTCTATATCACGCCCGTGATAGGCGGTTTGATAGCGGATCGATATCTAGGCCAGCGAAAAGCCATTCTCGTCGGCGCAATCTTGCTGGTTTTAGGCCATGCAGGCATGGCGATTGAGGGCGCACCGGTCACTGACCCGGCATTCCGCGATGCAACCGTTCTAAATATCTTCTATCTCAGCCTCGCGCTTATCATTGCGGGTACCGGCTTCCTGAAGGCGAACATCTCCGCGATTGTCGGTGAGCTTTATGAGAAAACCGATATTCGCCGCGATAGTGCATTTACGCTCTTTTACGTCGGTATCAATTTGGGCGCTGCGGGCGGGGCTTTAATTGCGGGTGGCATCGGCCAGACTTATGGTTGGAGCTATGGTTTTGGACTGGCGGGCCTCGGAATGTTGGCGGGTCTGATTGTCTTTGTCTGGGGCAAGCCTTTGCTGAAAGGCGCCGGCGAGCCGCCAAATCCGGCTTACTTGCGCGAAAAAGTCGGCGGCATCTTAACCCGCGAGTGGATGGTGTATATTTTGTCTTTTGTCGGGATCGGCGTTATTTGGTTCCTGATCCGGGATGAAACCACGGTTGGTATTACCCTGCTCATCGCCATGGTGTCGGTCTATGGGTATATTCTCTACCGCGCCGTTGCGACGCTTGAACCGCATGCGCGAAATCGAATTCTGGCGGCGCTTTTTCTGATTACCGTGCAGGTTCTGTTCTGGGCGCTATTCGAACAGGCAGGCTCCTCGCTTAATTTGTTCACGGACCGTGCGGTCGATATGACCATTCTCGGACAGGAACAAAAAGCGTCTATCTTCCAGTCGCTCAATGCAATTTACATCGTCTTCCTGGGGCCTCTCTTCGCGATTGGTTGGGCCTTCTTGGCCAAACGCAATCTTGATCCGTCCACGGGCGCGAAATTTGGCTTAGGTGTCATTCAGCTCGGACTCGGCTTCCTCGTTTTGGTCTGGGGTGCGAACGCAGCCGGGTTGGGTAATATGACGCCCGTCATCTTCATCTTCTTGATATACCTGCTCCACACGACAGGTGAGCTCTGTCTGTCGCCGGTTGGCCTGTCTGCCATGACACGCCTTTCTACACCCAAGATGGTTGGCTTGATAATGGGCGCTTGGTTCTTGGCATCGGGGGCGGGCAACTTCGTCGCGGCGCAGATTGCGAAGCTTACCAGTAGTGAAGAAAAGCTCGCGGGGCTCAGCGATGAAGCCGCTTTAGCAGAGACTCAACGCATTGTGCTGGACGTTTATTCCACAATTGGTTGGGGGGCTGTTGCCGTCGGTGTGGCGCTAATCGTCATTAGCCCGCTGATCAAACGCATGATGCATTTGGATACGCTGGGCGAAGACATGCGTCGTTATAACGAAGAGCACGGCTTAACGGGTGATCTGACGATGGACGGCGAGGCTATGCCCGGTGAACGGATGAGCCCCGCTGGAGATGTCAAAGACTAAGTTTCTGTTAGTTATTCGAAAAGAAAAAGCCCGCTCAATTGAGCGGGCTTTTTTATTATGCTGCCGCGAGACTTTGTCTCCCGACGATATTATCGCTAGCGACGGTTCATCAACATTCCGAGGATATCATCCATGGAGCTGCCATCGCCGTCTGCGTCGAGCATTTTGCCCAGCACGCCAAGGCCTTGCTGATGCGCTGAGCTGGCTTGCCGTTGCATTTGCACTTGCTGCTTGCGTGCGCCGCCGCCCAAAAGTCCGCCAAGCAAGCCGCCGAGACCGCCTTTGGTTTGTGAGCCGCCGGTGAGCTGTTGCATCGCCATTTGCGCGATCATGCCTTGCAGGCCGCCGCCGTCTTGACCTTGATCGAACAATCCGGCCCCGCGCGTTTGTTTGTTGAGCGAGCCCATTGCCATCATGGCCACCATGGGCAACATCTTTTTAAGAATGTCAGCGGAGACGCCGGATTTTTCAGCCGCGTGTCCTGCGACAGCGCGCGAGACGTCTTTCGATCCGAACAGATGTCCCAATACGCCATTGCCTTCATTGATGACTTCTTGGTGGGAGAGATTGGCGGGATTGTCCAGAAATTGGTCATGGTTGCCATCTTGCAGTGCGCTCAACAAACCGGCGAGGCCTTGCGGCGTTCCGGCGTTTTGTTTCAAGCCTGTGGAGATAGCCGGTAAGAGCGCGGCGAATGCACTTTGGCTTTGCTGCTGGTCCAGTCCGAATTGACTTCCGATCTGCTGAGGGGCTTGTCCGCCCGCAGCCTGCATGATCATTTCCATCATGTTCATACCCATATCCATACTCCTATTGCTGTTGGTCTGAAGGCATTATGGACGAAAGATGACACGCTTGCGAGGAAGATTCTCATTCTGGCGAAGTGCGAGCTTGTCGCTTAAACCGCACTGCCACCGACGGTGAGGTTTTCGACATAGAGGCTGGGTTGGCCGACGCCGACAGGGACGCCTTGTCCGGCTTTACCGCAGACGCCGATACCGGGATCGAGCTCCATATCATTGCCGACATGGCGGATTTGGGTCAGGACAGTCGGTCCGTCGCCGATCAACGTCACGCCTTTTAGAGGCTCCCCGACTTTGCCGTTGCGCACCCGGTAGGCTTCGGTGCATTGGAAGACAAATTTGCCATTGGTAATGTCGACCTGCCCGCCGCCGAAATTGGTCGCGTAGATACCGTCTTTCAGCTCGGCCAGCATTTCGCCGGGATCGCGCTCTCCGCCCAACATGAAAGTGTTGGTCATACGCGGCATAATGGAATGGGCGAAACTCTCGCGGCGACCATTACCTGTGGCCTCAACGCCCATGAGGCGCGCATTTTGACGGTCTTGCATAAATCCGACCAAAATGCCGTCCTCAATTAAAGTCGTGCAGCCCGTTGGCGTGCCTTCATCATCAATGGTCAGGCTACCGCGCCGTCCTGCGAGTGAGCCGTCATCGACAACCGTGACGCCAGGGGAGGCGACGCGTTCGCCGAGCATACCCGCAAAAGCGCTGGTGCCCTTGCGGATGAAATCACCCTCTAACCCATGACCCATCGCTTCATGCAGCAGCACGCCGGGCCAGCCGGGGCCGAGTACGACATCCATCTGCCCGGCGGGAGCGGGAACGGATTCCAGATTCACTTTGGCTTGGCGCAAGGCTTCTTTCGCGAGCGGTTTCCAAAACTCCGGCTCGATATAGCCCGCATAGGCTTCCCGTCCGCCCGCTCCGGCAAACCCCGTTTCGCGGCGACCGTTTTTTTCTGCCGTTATCATGATGTTGAGCCGGACAAGGGGCCGAACATCGTCATAGCGTTCCCCGCCCGCGCGCAAAATGGCAACCGCGCGGCGATTGGCGCTCATGGAGGCGGTGACTTGGACAACCTGCGGGTCGAGCGCGCGGCAATAGGCATCTATTTCTTGTAGCAACTCAACTTTTACGCCGAAGCCCGGTGACGCGACCGGGTCAATGTCGGGATATAGCGAGGTGTTCGTCCGCCGCGGCGCAGGTGAGGCCGTGCCGTCATACCCCTGTTTGGACAGGCTCACCGCATCAGCAGCCCGCGATAAAGCCCCGGGCGAGAGTTCTGTGGATTGGGCAAAGCCGGAGGTTTCCCCCGCCACGCAGCGCAGGCCAAATCCGCGCGATGTATCGAAGCTGGCGGTTTTCAAGCGGCCATCATCAAATGTCAGCGATTCGGAGGCCGATCTTTCGACGAAAAGCTCCCCGTCATCCGCGCCGCGTAAGGCCTCATCCAACTCGGATTGGGCTGTCTTCGCGTCGAGGGCACTGTCATCAAATACAAAATCAGTCATAGAGGCTTTCAGTTGGGCAAAAATCGTCTGAAAATTCGCCGTTATTGGGCTTTATCTAAGGGCTTACTCGCTATACACAACCGTCCAAATGCGACAATTGGCGCTGGCATTCTTTCGGGACATGGCGGCCTTTGCCGCATATATGCGCTAAACGTCTGCATCGAGCATCTTTCAGGCGCGGAATTCAAGAGGGACTCATGCGGTCAAAGAACACAATACTCGCACTTGTCGTCGCGATCATACTCGCGATTATCAGTTTTATTGTCCTCACATTTGTGGGGCTAAGCGGAGAGCAAGGACAAGGCATGCCCGTCAGAGGCGGATTCTACCTTCAAGAGTCTGCGTCACCCGTCATGGATGATTTAACATGGGTCTATAAACTCGTGACCTATATTATCGGCGCTATTGTAGCTTTTGTTATGGGGCTCATGGCCTACATTATGATCCGCTACCGCGAGAAGGCGAACCCAATCCCGTCCAAAACGTCTCACAATACGTTGATCGAAGTCATTTGGACGATTGTTCCGGTTCTTATTCTTTTCGTTATCGCCATTCCGTCCATGAAGCTTTTATATAAGCAAGATGTCATCCCGGTCACGGAAGTCACCATCAAGGCCGTCGGGAATACGTGGAACTGGTCTTATACCTATCCGGATTTTGAAGATGTTGAGGAAATTATCTCAAACCCGCTCGATGAAACACAAGCGAAAGCGGCCGGGAAGCCATACTTGTTGGCCACAGACGGCGCGCTGGTCGTGCCCGTAGATACTAACGTCAAAGTTTTGGTGACATCCCTAAATAATATGCACAGCTGGACCGTTCCAAGTTTCGGCATCAAAATGGACGCCGTTCCGGGTATCATCAATGAAACCTGGTTCCGCGCGAACCGTGAGGGTACATTTTACGGCCAGTGTTCAGAAATTTGCGGCATTAAACATTATTACATGCCGATTGAGGTCGAAGTTGTGTCCAAAGCGGAATATGCCCGCTGGATTGCCAATGGCGGGTCCTTCACATCATCCCAAGCGGAAAATAATTCTCTAATGGGTAGCGGTCAATCCGCGGCTCAGAAGTAGGAGAGAGAAAAATGGTAGCCCTTCCCGGTGAAAACACCCCCGCCCAGCCATCCTCTTATGATGATGACGGCAAACCTGGTTTCTTTGCGCGGTGGTTCTATTCCACCAACCATAAAGACATCGGCACACTTTATCTGATTTTCGGGATTATCTCCGGCCTGATCGGCGGTTTCCTGTCCTTCATGATGCGTATGGAGCTGGCGCAACCCGGCATCGATGTTTTTGCCAATGAGCATCAATATCTCGTTTTTGTCTCGATGCATGGTTTAATCATGATCTTCTTCATGGTCATGCCCGCGCTGATTGGGGGGTTTGGTAACTGGTTCGTGCCCATTATGATCGGCGCGCCCGATATGGCGTTTCCGCGTATGAATAACCTGTCTTTCTGGCTCTTGCCGACAGCGCTCATCTGTTTGTTGATCAGTTTTGTGGTGCCGGGGAATGCCAATGGCAATGGATTCGGGGGGAGTTGGGTCATGTACCCTCCACTCTCGACGACGGGGCATCCGGGTCCCGCATTTGATTTCATTATTATCGGCCTGCTGGCGGCAGGTTTCTCGTCCATCTTTGGTGCGATTAACTTCATCACGACGATCCTAAACATGCGTGCGCCGGGTATGACGATGCATAAAATGCCATTATTTGCATGGTCTGTTCTCGTGACAGCGTTCTTGCTACTACTGGCTTTGCCGGTCCTCGCAGCTGCGCTGTTCATGTTGTTCACCGACCGGATTGCGGGCGGTACAGGCTTCTTTGATCCGGCTCGTGGCGGCGATCCGCAAATGTTCCAGCATTTGTTCTGGTTCTTCGGTCATCCCGAAGTCTACATCATGATCCTGCCGGCCTTTGGTATTGTCTCGCACATTGTTTCGACATTCTCGAAGAAACCGATCTTCGGCTATCTCGGTATGGCCTATGCCATGGTGGCGATTGGCGTGGTCGGCTTCGTGGTTTGGGCTCACCATATGTACACCGTGGGTATGGATGTTGACTTGAAAGCTTACTTCTTGGCCGCAACTCTTGTGATTGCGGTTCCGACGGGCGTGAAAATCTTCTCATGGCTGGCGACGATGTGGGGCGGGTCAATTCGCTTCACCATCCCGATGCAATGGGCGCTGGCCTTTATCTTCCTGTTCGTCGTGGGCGGCGTGACAGGCGTGATGCTCGCCAATGCGGGTGTCGATGCTTATCTCCATGACACATATTATGTGGTGGCCCATTTCCATTACGTGCTCTCAATGGGTGCAGTCTTCGGTATCTTTGCGGGCTTCTACTACTGGTTCGGTAAGATGTTCGGCGTCATGTATAATAAATGGCTCGCCGCCGCGCATTTCTGGCTCTTCTTTATCGGTGTGAACGTCATCTTCTTCCCGCAACATTTCTTGGGTCTGAACGGTATGCCGCGCCGCTATATTGATTATCCTGAAGAGTTCGAGATTTGGAACGCTGTCTCTTCGATGGGGGCGTGGATTACGCTCGCAGGTGTTGCGTTCTTCTTCTTGATGTTGATCGAAGCGCTCATATTAAACCGCAAGCGCGTTGGCGATAATTACTGGGGCGAGGGCGCGACGACGCTGGAGTGGACGTTGTCCTCACCGCCGCCATATCACCAATTCAACACGCTCCCGCGGATCGAGGATAATGACGAGCATTAGTCTCGGATGACAGAGAATAGAGAAAGCCGCTTCATTTGAAGCGGCTTTTTTATTGCCCGTGAACTGCGGCAAATGTTCATCCTCTCTTGTGAGTCGCGCGTTTTTAGCCGATATGGACGCGATGTCCGCTGATACACATATCGTGACCGATGAACCGATCGCTTTGGCGGGGGCAGGACTGTCTTTGGCGGGGCCGCGCGACTTCTTTCAATTGATGAAACCGCGCGTGATGAGCCTTGTGATCTTCACAGCTATCATTGGCCTGTTAGTCGCGCCGGGGTCTTTGCCGCTTTATAATTCTGTCATAGCAATTCTATGTATCGCCGTCGGCGCTGGCGCGTCGGGCGCGCTGAACATGTGGTATGACGCCGATATTGATGCGCAGATGACCCGCACGAAAAAGCGGCCGCTTCCGCGCGGCGTTATGGCCCCAAGCACGGCCCTGACATTTGGCTTCCTGCTCTCCGCCGTCTCAGTCTGGATGCTGGCTTTGGCAACGAATTATGTTGCCGCTGGATTATTGGCGTTCACAATTTTCTTTTACGTTGTGATTTACACGATGTGGCTGAAACGCCGCACCCCACAGAATATTGTCATTGGCGGCGCGCCGGGCGCTTTGCCGCCGATGATTGGCTATGCGGCCGTCACCGGCACTGTGACTGTCGACAGCATCATTCTCTTCCTCATTATTTTTATCTGGACCCCGCCGCATTTCTGGGCGTTGGCGCTTTATAAACTCAGCGATTATGGCCGCGTTGGTATTCCGATGATGCCTAATGTCGCCGGGCCGAAATCCACACGCAATCAAATCTTTGGTTATTCCATCGCTTTGTCAGTGATTGCGGCGGCTCCGGTCGTTACAGGCCTCAGCGGGTCGATCTACGCCTTTGGCGCATTTATATTGAACGCAGGGTTTCTTGCGCTCGCTTTCAAAGTTTGGCGCTCCCGCGCAGGCGAAAAAGACGAAGTCCAACCTGAGAGCCTGTATGAGGTTCTAAAAGGCGACCGCGATGCGCGTAACCTCTTTGCATTCTCTATTCTTTATCTTTTTGCTATGTTCGCCCTCATCGGGGTCGATTATCTCTTACGTGTGAGCACATAATATGCAGGAATATCGCGACCACCCAACAGAATTTTCGGAACCTACAAAGGCAGAAGTGAAGGCGAGAACCAAGCGTAATATTGCGCTGGCCGTCGGACTCTTGCTGTTTGTTGTGCTCGTCTTCGTGACGATGGTGAGCCGGGGGCATTTGCCGAATGCCGTCTAACACAAAAACTCTGCTAATATTATCTGGCGTCGGCGTAGCGATGCTGGGTCTCGGATTTGCGTCCGACCCGCTTTATGACACCTTCTGTAAAGTAACGGGTTATGGCGGCACGCCAAAGATCGCCGATGACAATCTTTCTGAAATTATTGATCGCACCGTCACGGTGGAATTCGACTCCAATGTCTCGGATGAGTTGCCGTGGAAATTCCGGCCGGACCAACGCCGTATGGATGTTAAACTCGGCCAATCCGGATTGGCCTATTATACAGTTGAGAACACCTCCGATGAAGTCGTTACAGGCGTCGCCAACTTTAACGTTATGCCGATTAAAGCTGCGCCTTTTTTTATCAAAACAGATTGCTTTTGCTTTGAAGAACAGACCATTAGGCCCGGTGAAAAACTGAACTTACCGGTCATCTTTTTCGTCGACCCGCAATTGGATGAGGATTCCCGTTTGGACGAGATCAAATCCATGACGCTAAGCTATACATTTTTCCCGACAGAGGCGGGGACAATGCCTGCCAAAATCACTGCATCCGCGACGAACTAAACCAATCTGCGATATTGCGGCGACGCAAAGCCACCGCTATAGCGGCTAAGACTTTAACATCCGCGCAGGTCTCTGTGCGAATCCAACCCTAAGAGTACCCTCATGGCCGGACACGCCGTCGAACACGACTATCACCTTATTCCGCCATCCCCATGGCCGTTCCTATCAGGCATTGCGGCTCTGATTTGGGGTGCAGGCATGGTCATATTCTTTGCCGGATTGACCCCGCGCACAGGCGAATCGCCAATGAAGGAATGGTTCTTCTCTAAGGGCCTCGATAGCTTACAAGACTCCTATCGCTCCGGTGCAGATAAGGTCGGCGCTGATGGGGGATGGATTATCCTCCTGATAGGGTCGGTCTTTGCAGCCTATGTCATGTATGCTTGGTGGAAAGACGTTGCCGCTGAAAGTAAGGCGGGCGATCACACACCCGTTGTTGATATTGGTCTGCGCTACGGCATGATCATGTTCATCATACAGGAAGCGATGTTCTTTGTAGGCTGGTTCTGGATGTTCTTTGAGCTTGGCCTCTTCCACAAAATGCGGGCGAATTGGGATACGGCAATTCTCGAAAATGCGGATGAATATGCGACATCTATGGCGCCTGGTGTGAAAGGTGTTGAGCCTTGGAACCTGCCTCTGATGAACACAATTATCCTCTTGCTGTCCGGTACGACAGTCACTTGGGCGCATCATGCGTTGATACATGGGGACCGCAAAGGCGCGAAATGGGGATTGGGCCTTACGGTTCTTCTCGGCGTGTTGTTCACATTTGTTCAAGGCTATGAGTATCTCGAACTTTTCCATTATCAGGCTGATGGCGGGGGTCATCCCTGGATTTCTGCTGATGCCTTTGGCTCTGCGTTCTTTATGGCGACAGGTTTCCATGGCCTGCATGTCTTGATCGGGACGATCTTCTTGGCGATTATGTATCTTCGCCTCGTAAAAGGTGGATTGCGGCCAGAGAAACATTTCGGTTTGGAAGCCGCCGCTTGGTATTGGCATTTCGTTGATGTTGTCTGGCTCTTCCTCTTCGCCTTTGTCTACATCATCTTTGCTGTTGGATAGGCAAGGGGTCTATGACGCCGCCTAGACGCGGTCGGCGGCGTTTACCGCCGGTCCAAACCGGCCTTGCGGGCCGATGTCCCGAATGCGGCGAAGGTCGTCTTTTCAAATCTATGCTTGCCTTTACTGACATATGCGCAGTTTGCGGTGCGGATTTTCGCGATGAGGATGCCGGCGATGGTCCGGCGATTTTTGTTATCTTTATCGTCGGAATTTTTATCGTTCCCATGGCGATTGGGTTCGACATGATTTTGGACCCGCCTTTTATTGTGACTCTCATCATCTGGGGCCCCATCATCATTGGCATTTGTCTCTGGCTTCTGCGGTTGATGCGCGGTGTGATGTTCAATATCGCGTGGCAGAGAAACGCTAGGGAAGTGCGCCGTCAGGATTTTGAGTCATGAGTGTGAAGTTCCGCCCCATGCCGTGGCTAACCGGAATTGTGGCGATCATGCTGGTCATCCTGATCTCGCTCGGAATGTGGCAATATCAACGCCTCCAATGGAAAACAGATTTATTGGCCGAGGTTGAGGCGTCAGTGACAGCGCCGCCTTTGACGTCTTTGGACGATTTGGAACGCGCAATTAAAGAGGGCGATCCTGTCGATTTTCGGAGAATTGCTTTTGTATCATCTCCAACCGCAGGCGAGCCTGTCTATGCGGTTTACCGCACGCAACAGGGCGGGATATATTGGGATTTGTTCCAACGCTATGGCGGGATTTACGGTCGATATGACACGGTCATTGAGGCAGAAAAACCGGGCGGCGACGCCAGAAGCCCAGCAAATATCGTGGCTGATGTCTTGGTTGGATATGTCCGTGAGGATCATCCAATGGGCCGGGTTGAGGCTTGGTCAAAATCCAAGCCCAACCTCGAAAAAAATCGTTGGTTCAAGTTCAATCAAACTGACGATTGGGGAGACTCCCAAACACGCCTTTCACACTACATAGAGATTGAAGAGGTGCTGCCTTTCAACACTGCAGATAGAGGCGCGTCTGCGGCAGAAGACCTCCCCGTTCGCCGTCCCTCCATCCGTAACAATCATCGCGATTACATGCTAACTTGGTTCTCCTTCGCGTTTCTGCTGCTCATTTTTTACGGCCTCATCCACTGCCGTGCTGGACGGCTAACATGGTAAGGTCTTGGGCGTGGTAGGAGCGCGGGGAACGCATACTGTGCTCTCCGGCAAAGCGGCGGGCGGAACCATCCGATTAGTCCATCCGCGTTGGGCAGATTTCGAGGCTTGGTCAGAGCTTCGCCGTGAGAATGCGGACTACCTGCGCCCCTGGGAGCCTTATGTCTCATCAGATGGTTTGAACCGTTCGGCTTACCGCTCCCGCTTATCCCGCCTGAAAAAACTCGTGCAGCAAGATAGAGCTTTCCCGTTTCACATCTTTCGCGGCGAGACCTTGGTCGGCGCTTGTAACATCACACACATCGACCGCGGCACGGCCCAATCGGCCAAACTCGGGTATTGGATTGGGGAGAGTTTCACGGGACGCGGATTTGCCCGTGCGTCTGTCCGTGCGGCCAGCAATTTTTGCTTCACCGGGTTAGGATTGCACCGGGTCGAAGCCGCCGTTCAAAGCGATAACGCGGCGTCCATCAAAGTTTTACAAGCTAGTGGCTTCACGTTGGAAGGCACGGCTCGGGGCCTACTGAAGATCAATGGCGCGTGGCGCGACCACGATATTTACGCAAAGCTGAGTGGAGATTAGGTGCTAAGCTCGGCCGCCACTCGCGCTGAGGCTGCTGGGGTCAATTCCCATATCGGCGAGGGACGCAGCCCATTTTCCGTCCAGGTCCTGAGAGAAAATGAGCGCATCGTCAGCATCGCCGACAAGCCAGAAATTATCTGCAATCTCGCCCTCTAACTGTCCCGGGCTCCATCCTGCATAGCCAATGGCGAGCAAAGCATTTTTCGGATGATTGTCAGCAACAAGGGATTCCAAAACATCTTTGGTCGAGGTCAGGGATAATGTTTCTGAACATTTCAACGATGTTTCGGGGCGAAAATAGTCGGAGCTATGCAGAACAAATCCACGATCAATATCAACGGGGCCGCCGTCTAAAACGGATGTGTCTGCGACGCGAACTTCGCCTGAAATGCCGATCTGATCAAGCAAATCAGAAATCTGCAAATCTGCCTTCCCTTTATTGACGATGATTCCCATCGCGCCGGATGTGTCATGGCTGACGACGTAAATTACCGAGAATTGGAATCGCGGATCACCCATATTAGGTGTCGCGATCAAAAGTGAGTTGCGAAAACTCTGTGGTTTGGGGTCAGATTGTTCCATATCATTACAATGACTCGTACTGCGAAAGGTTCAAATCAACTCCAACACATTTTAGAAATCAACCTAAAGATTTGCAAATCGACCGATCATATCTTGCGCCAAACGTGAGCATCACCTATCTTTATCGAAAGACGATAAATTCGAAATTAGGAGAATTCACTATGTCAATCCAAGAAGGGGACAAAATCCCTGAAGCCACATTTATGAAAATGGGACCCGATGGTCCGCAACCGGTGAACACAAATGACGTGTTTGCGGGCAAGCGCGTCGCGCTATTTGCTGTGCCGGGCGCGTTTACACCCACATGCTCTGCCAAACATTTACCGGGTTTTGTCGAGAAATCGGCGATGCTCAAAGCGCGCGGTATTGATGAAATCGCTTGTGTGTCGGTGAACGATGTTTTTGTCATGGGCGCTTGGGGTCAGCAAGCCGGCAGTGCGGATGTAGATATGCTTGCGGACGGAAATGGCGAGTTTGCAAAGGCCCTTGGTCTGGAAATGGATGGGTCCGGCTTTGGCATGGGCCAGCGCTCACAACGTTACGCTATGGTTGTAGATGACGGCACCGTGGAGCGGCTTTTCGTAGAAGCCCCGGGTGAGTTTAAAGTCAGCTCAGCCGATCACATGCTATCTGAGCTCTAGCAAAAGATGAACTAGACACACTTATCAAACTATTGTCGAAAGGGGACAACACCATGGAAATCGCTAGCTTAATACCGCTCATACTCGCTGCACTCGCTGTATTTATCATCATGAAAACCGTGCGGATCGTGCCGCAAGGATCTGAATGGACATTGGAGAATTTTGGACGTTACGCCAAAACACTCAAGCCGGGGTTGGCTTTCGTTATTCCATTTTATCAGCGGATTTCGAACAAGATGGACATGCGTGAGCGCGTCATCGACATCCCGAGCCAAGAGGTTATCACCAAAGATAACGTCATGGTCACCGCTGACGCCGTGGTCTTTATTCAGGTTATTGATGCGCGTATGGCGACCTATGAGGTTTCCAATCTTGAGAACGCAATTCAGAACCTCTGCCTTACAAACGTACGGACAGTTGTCGGCTCGATGGACCTCGATGAGGTGCTGTCCAAACGTGACCAAATCAATGCGCAGCTTTTGACAGTGATTGATCAGGCGACGGATAGCTGGGGCTCCAAAGTCGTTCGGATTGAAATCAAAGATTTGTCTCCGCCGCATGACATCACCCAGGCGATGAACAAGCAGATGAAGGCTGAACGTGAGAAACGTTCCGACATTCTTATCGCGGAAGGTCACAAGCAGTCCTCTATTCTTAAAGCGGAAGGCGAAAAAGAAGCCGCTATTCGCGAAGCCGAGGGCCGCAAAGAAGCCGCCTATCTCGACGCGGAAGGCCGCGAACGTGAAGCGCAAGCCGAAGCCAAAGCGACCGAAATGGTCTCCACAGCGATCGCCCGCGGCGACGTGAATGCGATCAACTACTTCGTGGCACAGGAATATGTGAAAGCTTTTGGTGAGCTGGCGAAAAGTCCGAACCAAAAAACCATCATTGTTCCGGCCGAATTGTCAGGTCTGGCAGCGACCGTAGGCGGCGTGACGGCCCTTTTGGACGGCGCTGATAAAAAGAAATAGGGAGCTACGTATATGGAAAATGAAACCAACATAATCATAGCCGCTCTGGAATCGATGAACGCGACGAAGTGGGGGATTTTCGGTCTCCTCTTGGTCGGGTTGGAACTAATCACCGGCACGACCTATATTCTCTGGCCTGCGGTGGCAGCGCTCGCGATGGCGGCTTGGGTGTTTTTCCTGCCGTTGCCTTGGGAAATGCAATTCATTTTGTTCTTTGTGCTCTCGACCATTTTGCTGGTTGTTGGCCACTTGTATCTGAAGCCGTTAATGAAATCGGGTGAGCCGTCTGACACAAATGATCCAAGCCGGACGATGCTGGGCCGCCGCGTTACGGCCATTGCGGATTTCGAAAATGGACAGGGCCGCGTCACCGTTGGCGACACTCAATGGAAGGCCAGCACAGATGCGGAAGATCCAAAGGTTGGAGATGCACTTATCATCACCTCGGTTACCGGTGCCACGCTAAATGTTGAACCTGCCGTGAAAGCCTAAGATGGGTCTTACAATTCAAAGCTTCGGCGCGCGCCAATCTTTCGAATTGATACGCGACGAGGTCGTCATTGGCGGCCTCGCCTATGCGTCCGATATGCGCAGCCCGAAGGGTAATGTCGCTTTTGCCTCCGGCGCGGCGCACGTCCACGGCGTAGATGCGAAAATCAATGCCAAGCCTGCAAACTCCTCCGGTGGAGATTTGGAATTTGATATTATCAAATCCAAACGTGAAATCGGAGAGTTGGAATTTGACCGAAAAGGTAATGCGCACTTGGAACTGGACCGCATTGATAGCGGATCTGACAAGTTTAAAATTAAACCGCGCGGCCTGACGAGTTTCTGGTTCCTTGTTGAACAATCCGGCTATCCCGTGATGGAATTAAAACCAACGGAAAAATACCGCCGCGATGCCTATCACTACCGCGTCAATCCGCGCTCCCGCCGAATGCCGGAGCGCGTGCTGGATGAGCTCAGTATTTACATTGCTTTCGCGGCCAATGTTTACAGCACAAAAATGCAAGGCATTACGACGGGCCGCTGGCCGGGCTAAGGCTTATTTTTTTCTTCCATAGGCGGGCACAATCGCGAGATCATCACCTTGTTTGCCGCAGGATAATCGGTCAATAACTTCGCCGCTTTCAAAGTCGATTTCCGCAATTTTATTTGCACCTGTTTCTGCGACGTAAAGACGGGACCCATCCTGATTGAACAACAGGGTCACTTGCCGCGTTTCCGCAGACCCGCTCACCGGATCGTGCGCTCAACTTTACGGCTTTAAACATCGCATCTTATTTTCCTTTACCCGGAATACCTTTGCGCGCGAGCTCATCAGCTTTTTCATTTCCGACATCTCCGGCATGACCCTTGACCCATTTCCATTGAATGTCGCGCTCCGCGTTCAGCGCATCGAGCTTTTGCCAGAGGTCTTTATTCACGACGGTTTTTTTGTCGGATTTCTTCCAGCCCCGCTTTTTCCAGCCATGAACCCATTCTGTGATGCCTTTGAGGACATAGGTGGAATCCGTAAACAAAACGATGGGGCCTGAAAAACCGGGCTTTATGGCTTCTATGGCTTTAATGGCGGCCATCATTTCCATGCGGTTATTTGTCGTTGCCTTTTCACCGCCGCACATCTCTTTCTGGCGCCGCCCGTGATACATGATGACGCCCCAGCCGCCAGGGCCGGGATTGCCTGAACAAGCGCCGTCCGTGTAGATCACGAGCGCACCGTCCAGCGATTTGGGCTCCAGCGATTTTTCAGTCTTTCGGCGCGGCACTATTTATCCAGCAAGAGACGCGGCAAGCGGAAGATGACTTTCTCTTTAACAACTTCGACTTCTTGGCAGCTCACCTCATAGCGGGAACGCAGCGCGGCCAAAACGCCGTCCATTAAGTATTCCGGTGCGGACGCCCCGGCGGATAATCCAATTGTCTCGGCGGCATCGACGGCCTCCCAATCAATGGCCTCCGCAGATGATATTAACGCAGCTTCGTCAGATCCGGCTTTTGCCCCAACTTCGACAAGGCGTTTCGAATTGGACGACGTTTTTGACCCGATGACGAGCAGCAGGTCGCAACGCTCCGCAATGGCTTTAACAGCCATTTGCCGGTTCGTCGTCGCGTAGCAAATGTCTTCTTTATAGGGCAGGGCGATATCTGGAAATCGGATTTGTAGCGCCGTAATAATGTCCGCTGTGTCATCAACCGAGAGAGTTGTCTGCGTTACAAGCGCCAACTTTTGTCCGGCACCCGGCTCGAATATGTTCGCATCTTCAACGGTTTCAATTAGGGTCATTTGTCCCTTTGGTAATTGGCCCATCGTGCCAACCACTTCAGGATGGCCTTCATGACCGATGAGCAGAATATGCAGCCCTTCTTTGGCATGACGTTCCGCTTCGACATGGACCTTGGAGACGAGCGGACAGGTCGCGTCCAGAAATGTCATCTCTCTGGCCTGTGCGGCTTTTGGAACAGATTTAGGAACGCCATGTGCAGAAAATACGACAGGTCTATCGTCCGGGCATTCAGACAGTTCTTCAACGAAAACGGCGCCAAGCTTGCTCAAGCGGTCAACGACATGGCGGTTATGGACAATCTCGTGCCTCACATAAACGGGCGCACCAAATTTTTCGATTGAGCGCTCGACAATTTGGATCGCGCGGTCGACACCCGCGCAAAATCCGCGCGGCGCGGCCAGAAGGACAGTTTTGTGTTTGCGCAGAGTTTCCTTCTCCGAATCCGGGGCGGTATGTGGGCCAGAAAGTGCATCTAAAGTGGCAGACATGAGGACTCCTTCATAATCCACGCATTGCAGCGATGTGCGGATTTGATTACAGCGCTTCCTATAGCATTAGGTCACGCCCCGCGATAGAGCAGGAGATGTGTCAAAACAGGACCGGATTGGGACAATTCCATGTCAATGAAAACTACGCTTATCGGAGCCGCCGCACTGTCAATCCTCGCTTTGGCGGGATGTCGGTCTACAAAGGAAGTTCTCGCCATCGGCGAAGCCGCAGAAGCGAATCCGGGTCCCTGTCCCCGCGCTTTTGCACTTTATGACGCGTCGCGCTTGGTAGAGATTCGCGGTGATGGAACCGAAAAATTCAGCAATGTTGGATTTACAGGCGAGATTGAATCTGTGCGCTCGCTCTGCCGCTATTATGCGGATCGCCCGATTACCGCCGATTTGACGATAGATTTCTCACTGGGGCGCGGGCCTGCAGCGTCTGGTGAAACAGTGACTTATAACTATTTCGTGGCAGCCACGCGTAAAAATGTCGATGTGTTAGAAAAAGCTGCCTTCCCGCTGACTGTCACATTTCCGGCCGGACAGGACCGCGTGAGTGTCAGGGAAACAGTTGACGAGATTATATTCCCGCGCGCCAATGACACAACGTCAGGCGAGAATTTCGAGATTGTTGTAGGCTTTGTCGTCACACCGGAGCAACGCGCCTTTAACGCGGATGGCAAGCGCTTCCGTGTGTCTGCCGGCAAGCGGTAAGTTTTATGTCATCAATCTTGGCCAGCTTGGACGCCGCCGCCCGCGCGGCCTTTGAGACGCTTGGTTTCCCCGGCGACATTGCCGCCGTGCGCGAATCAGATCGCGGCGATGCGCCCTTTCAATGCAATGGCGCGATGGCGGCAGCGGGTATTGCCAAGAAACGCGGTGAAAAACTCAATCCGCGCGAAATTGCAGTTCAGGCTGTCGCAATCATGGAAAGTGATGCCGCCATTGGGAAACTCGAAATCGCGGGCCCCGGATTTATCAACATGTCGCCAGCCGATGATCTGCTGACGACGCGCGCGAAACAGCTTTTGGAGAATGCCGCTGACGGCCTGACCGCCGAAGCACCAAAGACAATAATTATCGATTATGGCGGCGCGAATGTCGCCAAACCCATGCATGTGGGGCATTTGCGATCCGCTGTGTTGGGTGAAGCGATTAAACGTATTTTGCGGGCGCAAGGTCACAGCGTTATCGGTGATGTCCATATGGGTGATTGGGGTTTGCAGATGGGGCATCTCATTTCAGAACTTCATGAGGAGCAGCCAAACCTACCGTATTTTGACGAAAGTTTTAAAGGCGATTATCCATCGCAAGCCCCTGTCACGATGGATGATCTCGCGCGGCTTTATCCGGAAGCCTCGAATAAGGCGAAAGCCGATGAAGACCGTATGGAAGCCTCACGTGTTGCGACGGCGCAGCTACAGGCGGGACGGCGGGGTTACCGCGCATTGCTGGATCACTTTATTGACGTTTCCGTCGCCGCGCTAAAAGTTGGCTATGGAAATTTGGGCGTCGAATTTGACCTATGGAAGGGTGAGGCCTGCGTAGACCCGCTCATTCCGGGCATGATTGCGGACTTGAAAGCCAAAGGCATCACGGAACTGGATGACGGTGCGCTAATCATCAACGTCGATGACAGCTGGGACCCGGAAAGCCGCAAAGGCACCCCGCCCGTTATGCTTCTCGCCAGCTCCGGCGCTGTGCTCTACCATACAACGGATCTGGCGACCTTGATTGACCGTAAGGCCGAAAACAATCCCGACCTGATCGTCTATGTCGTCGACCAACGCCAAGCCTTGCATTTTGAACAAGTTTTCCGCGCGGCCGTCAAAGCCGGATGGTATAAAAGCGAGCAGCTATACCATGCGGGATTTGGCACGATGAACGGCAAAGACGGCAAGCCGTTCAAGACCCGAGAAGGCGGTGTATTGCGCCTTGAAGATCTTATGGATATTATGAATGAGGCCGCGCACGATCGATTGAACTCCTCCGGTATTGGCGCGGATTTCGACGCTGAAGAGCGCACTGAAATCGCCCGGAAAATCGGCCTCGCCGCGTTAAAATTTGCGGATCTGCAGAACCAGCGCATGACGAATTATATTTTCGACCCGGAGCGCTTCACCGCCTTTGAAGGCAAGACCGGGCCTTATCTTTTATATGCGGTCGTGCGAATTAAATCGATCTTGAGAAAAGCGGCGGAGCAGGGCGTCGCCTCCGGAGAAATCGCTGTAGAAGCAGACACGGAGAAAGCCCTCGTGCTCTCGCTCGACGCCTATGCCCGCGCGATAGAACTCGCAGCCGATAAATTCGCGCCGCATATTTTGTGCGAGCACATTTATCGCGTCGCGCAAAGTTTCTCGCGGTTTTACGCTGATTGCCCGATTTTGGCGGATGATGTCGCAGATGACGTCAAGGCCTCTCGCTTGAGCTTGGCCAAAGCGACATTGGCCCAGCTCGAACACGGGCTGGCGTTGCTGGCTATTGAGGCGCCTGACCGTATGTAGGTCGCCCTTTCGCGGATTATCGGGCTTACGGAACTTGCTGCTGTTGAAACGCTTGCTGAAGCTGCTCTTGTTGCTGTCTGACGACAGGTTGCGCAGAAGGCTGAACGGCGGGTTGGACAGGCGCGGCTTGTCTGGTGGCTGCAACGGCTTGCTGTGGAGCCGGAACCGCTGCTTGGACTGGAGTGGCCGCGGCAACGGCTTTTGCTATGGCAGATTCGGATTTCGCATCTTTGAGCTGAAGAGCTGACGGTTTGCGGCCGTCAATTTCGCGCAATCCGGAAGTGGCTTCCAAACACTTCGCATACATGTCTAATATCGCGACCATATTGTTTTCGCCCCAAACGCCCACGCCTTTCAGCTTGGACACGAGTTCGAATGCGATTTCTTCTTTGGACTTGCCGGACATAATGTCGCCTCATGATGAATTTCTGTGCTGCGGGTCAGTAACACACAGGTCTTAAGGCTTTGCTGTGAAGACTCGATTGACTCTCACGCGCCCATCGCGCATCAAAAATCATCCCTGCCAAGTGGGAGAGAGCCGGACAATCAAGCCGGCCACCGAAGGCGCAACCGCCCCGGAAACGCTCAGGTCATCGGACCGTTTGGCAGACAAAACGCTGGAAAGCGGGTATACAGGTGTGATGCCCCGCCGACGGAGTAAACCCGAATGCTTCACGTGAGCGCTCGGATCAATCTCTCAGGCCCAAGAGACAGCTGGCGGCAATGGACGCGGTTTTACCGCGAATGCGCCTATGACTGAACTAAAGACAACTGCTCTCCACGACATGCATGTCGCACTGGATGCGAAAATGGTGCCCTTTGCCGGCTATGATATGCCTGTCCAATACCCGATGGGCGTGTTGCAGGAGCATCTCCACACGCGCGAAAAAGCGGGCCTGTTTGACGTGTCCCATATGGGGCAGGTATTCTTAGTCCCTGCGGATAAGGATTTTGCTACAGCGGCGAAAGCGCTGGAAAAACTCGTCCCCGCGGATATCCAGTCGCTAGAGCCGGGACAGCAGCGCTACTCGCAATTCTTGAATGAAACCGGCGGGATTTTGGATGATTTGATGATCTCCCGTCTGGGCCTGCCGGGATATGAGCATATGCTTTATCTGGTCGTGAATGCGGGCTGTAAGATTGACGACTATGCGCATCTTGAGAAACACATGCCGGAAACCGTTGAGGTGCAGGTCAAAGACGACACGCTCTCGCTTATCGCCTTGCAAGGGCCGACCGCCGTTGATGTGCTAAAGCAATTTAATCCGGCTATCGCAGATTTGATCTTTATGACCCATACCGATTTAGAGCTTTCCGGCAATTTGGAAACACCGATTTGGGCGCATGTCTCGCGCTCTGGATATACCGGGGAGGACGGATGCGAAATTTCTGTCAAACATGAAGATGCAGTCCGCTTGACGAAGGCGCTGCTCTCCCACGTTGATGTGGAAATGATCGGCCTCGGTGCGCGCGATAGTTTGCGCCTTGAAGCCGGGCTTTGCCTCTATGGTCACGATATTGATACGTCAGTATCCCCGATTGAGGCGGGTCTGTTCTGGTCAATCCAAAAACATCGCCGCTCTGCCGATGCAGGCTATCTCGGTGCGGCGCGCGTTGCGTCTGACATCGCGGACAAAACAACAAAGCGCCTCGTCGGTATTCAACCCGAAGGCCGTGCGCCCGCGCGCGAACATACCGAAGTCCAAGACATGGACGGGAATACTATCGGCAAAATCACCTCGGGCGGCTTTGGCCCGACAGCGGGTGGTCCCGTCGCCATGGGCTATGTCGCGCGCAAATTTTCCAAAGCCGGAACTGATGTTCAACTCATCATACGCGGCAAATCCCGCCCGGCCAAAATCGTTAAATTGCCTTTTGCACCCCATAACTACCACCGTGGAGCCTAACTTATGAGCACTTATTTTACTGAAGATCACGAATGGATCAACGTTGACGGAGACACAGGCACGGTCGGAATTTCCGCCTATGCGGCCAAAGCTCTCGGCGATGTTGTCTTTGTTGAACTGCCGGACGTCGGCGCGGAATTAGATAAGGGCGATGAAGCCGCGGTCGTTGAATCCGTCAAAGCCGCGTCAGAAGTCTACGCCCCGGTTGGCGGCGAAGTCACGGCCGTAAATGCCGCGCTCGAAGACGCGCCGGAAACGGTCAATGCCTCTCCGGATGGTGACGGTTGGTTTCTAAAGCTGAAAATTGCAGATGCAGATGAGTTGGACGGCTTGATGGATGAAGCGAAATATAAGGCCTATTGCGACGGACTGTAATGAGTAAGCAGTGAGCAGTGATCAGGGACTGAAAGAATAAAATCTGATCACTGGGACTCCTCACTGTTCACTATTTTCTATCACCATCCCAACGGCATAAAACGGAATTTGTAAAATGCGTTATTTACCTCTCAACAATAATGATCGGGCGCAAATGCTCGATGTGATCGGCGTCAAATCGATTGATGATTTGTTCCACAATGTGCCGGAATCGGCGAGGCTCAAAGGCCTTGTTGATCTGCCTGAACATCAGTCCGAGCAATCCGTTGAGACCTTCTTCCAGCGTCTGTCGAACAAATCGACGCCCGCAGGGTCGGTGCCGTTTTTCTGCGGTGCAGGGGCTTATAAACATCACATTCCGGCCACTGTGGATCATCTCATCCAGCGCTCTGAATTCTTGACAGCCTACACGCCCTATCAGCCGGAAATCAGCCAAGGTACATTGCAGACATTGTTCGAATTCCAGACACAGGTCGCGCTCCTGACCGGAATGGAAGTCGCGAATGCCTCCATGTATGACGGCTCCACCGCTTGCGCCGAAGCTGTTGTCATGGCGCACCGTGTTGCGCGCGGGAAGAAGCCCAAAGCCATCCTCGCACCGGGTCTGCATCCGCATTACGCGGCGGCGACGCAGACTTTGGCCTCGACGCTCAGCATTAAAATCAACGAACGCGACACGGTCATGGGCCGTGATGATTTAGTTATCGACCACATTGACGATGATACGTGTTGCGTCGTTGTGCAGTCACCCAACGTTTTCGGCGAGATTGTAGACCTCCGCCCCATTGCAGAAAAAGCCCACGCCCATAAAGCCTTACTGATTGCGGTCTTCACCGAACCCGTTGCGCTCGCGGCGATTACGCCTCCGGGCGAGCAAGGCGCGGATATTGTCGTCGGCGAAGGCCAAGGCCTCGGCGTCGGTCTCGCCTTTGGCGGGCCGCACGTCGGGCTCTTTGCCTGTCGCCAGAAGCTCGTGCGGCAAATGCCGGGACGGGTCTGCGGGGAAACTGTTGATGCCAATGGTGACCGAGGCTTTGTGCTGACGCTCTCCACCCGCGAGCAACATATCCGCCGCGAAAAAGCGACCTCGAATATTTGCACGAATAGCGGGCTGTGCTGTCTCGCCTTCACCATCCATATGAGCTTGCTCGGCGATGCGGGGATACAGCAACTCGCGACGCTCAATCATGAGAAAGCTTGCGATCTGGCTGATAGGTTAGATGGTGTCGACGGAGCGGAAGTTTTGAACGAGACTTTCTTCAATGAGTTCACAGTCAAATTAAATAAAGCTGCCGCGCAGGTCGTGGACGCGCTGGTAGAAAAAGGCGTCATAGGCGGCGTCCCGCTCTCCCGTCTCTCGCCCGAAAGCGACCCGAACTTGCTGTTGGTGTGCGCCACGGAAACAAGTTCAGATGAAGACATCGCGGCCTTTGAGACCGCGTTGAAGGAGGTTTTGTCATGAGCGTCGTGAGAGAAAGCTCCTCCACCGCATCGCGGGGGAGGTGGCTGAAGCGAAGCGAAGGCCGGAGGGGGGGCAGCGCGTCTGCGCTGCCAATGGACCTTATCGCTTATTCAATACCATCTTTTGATCGCGCGGTCGCGCGATACCCCCTCCGTCTTCCGAGATTGCTACGCAATCTCTCTAGACACCTCCCCCGCGATGCGGTGGAGGAGAGTCCTTTCGAAGGAGCCACATCATGAAAACCGAAGGTCGTTCTACATCTCCCGCGCCCGCTAATATGAATGAGCGGAAAACTGTTTCCGGGTCTCAAGCTCTGAACCAAGCCACCGCGCTTATTTTTGAAACAGGCACACCTCGCCGAACCGGGATTGATTTTTCGAAAGCCAAGGGAATAAAGTCCCGTCTTGGCGGGCATGACCGCAAAGGCGAAATTGGTCTGCCCGGCCTCTCCGAGCCGGAAACACTGCGCCATTATGTGCGTCTTTCGCAAAAGAACTACGCGATTGATCTGGGCGTTTACCCGCTCGGCTCTTGCACGATGAAGCATAACCCGCGCTTGAATGAGAAGGTTTCGCGCATGCCGGGCTTTGCCGATGTGCATCCGTTGCAACCCATTCAAACGGCGCAAGGCGCGCTGGAAGTCATGCATGTGTTGTCGCATTGGCTGATGACGCTCTGCAATATGCCCGCCGTCGCTCTTACACCCAAAGCCGGCGCGCATGGCGAGCTTTGCGGGATGATGGCCATTCGCGCGCGGCTCGACCATGACGGCGCGTCGCATAAGCGCCGTGTCCTCGTCCCCGAAAGCGCCCATGGCACGAACCCGGCGACGGCTGTGCAATGCGGGTTTTCGGTCGATGAAATCCCTGCCAATGCGGGCGGACGTGTCGATATGGATGCACTGCGGGCAAAGCTCGACGGTCTGGATAAGACCTCTGACATTGCCGGTATCATGTTGACCAATCCGAACACCTGCGGCTTATTCGAAACTGATATTATCGAAATCGCCGAGCTTATTCACGCGGCGGGCGGCTATTTTTATTGCGATGGTGCGAATTTTAACGCGCTGGTCGGGCGGGTGCGCCCGGGCGATCTCGGCGTCGATGCGATGCATATCAATCTCCACAAGACATTCTCTACACCGCATGGCGGCGGCGGACCGGGCTCGGGTCCGACAGTTTTGTCCGACGCGCTGAAAGACCACGCGCCCGTGCCTTATGTTATCAAAACAAAGGACGGTTTCGATCTGGTCGAAGACCCGGATGAGAAGAGCTTTGGCCGTATGTGCGCCTTCCACGGCAATATGGGTATGTATACACGGGCGCTGTCCTACATGATGAGCCACGGTTCGGATGGTTTGAAACAGGCCACGGAAGACGCTGTGCTAAACGCCAACTATGTGCAAGCGTCATTGTCTGATGTCATGACGACGGCTTTCGAAGGCACCTGTATGCATGAGGCTTTATTCGATGACCGCTTTCTGAAAGATACGGGCGTTGAGACACTCGATTTTGCTAAGGCTATGATCGACGAAGGCTATCATCCGATGACGATGTATTTCCCGCTCGTGGTTCATGGCGCGATGCTCATTGAGCCGACGGAGTCCGAGAGTAAAGGTGAGCTTGACCGCTTCATTCAATCCATGCGGTCGCTGGCGACGCGCGCGAAAGACGGTGACGTTGAGAGTTTCAAACAAGCCCCCGTCTACGCGCCCATGCGCCGTTTGGATGAAACGCAAGCGGCTAGAAACCCCGTCTTGCGCTGGACCCCGCCAAGTGATCTGGCGGACGCGGCGGAGTGAACTATTTGAATGGTCTCGAAGAATTCACATAATGAAGTTGTTGGGAGAAAAGACCTCGAGCGATCTTATCATCAAGGATACTGAGTAAGGTAGATAATTGACGTCTATTTTTTGGAACAATAATTTTATCGTTGTTCCAATTAATTTGGAATTGTGCATCTATTGCGGCCTGCTTTATTCGACTCGTCGCATCGCCTCGATCAAGCTGGCCACTCTCTAAAATCGAGAATATTTTCTTTCTGTTTAAGGAACTGGTACTCTCGGATAGATTGTTGACGTCTGCGTCTTCGAAAATTTTGTTGCTAAAAAAGCCTTTGATTTCGTTTTCAGTGGCCTCCCGAAATATTTTTGTAAGGCCGATGAAGCCCCTTACATAATATTCCCTATGAAAGAGAAGTTTTCCATCCTGCAGGACCGCGCACAACTTGTTGCCCAAGACAACGCCATCTTTATCTATTTCATCAAAAACGGTTTTTTTGTCTAAAGCGCGCGGGATAATCGTTCGTTTTTTACTTAAATATTGAGCCTTTGAAAACTGCTGAATTAGCAATTCTCCATCGGACTCGATCATTAAAGCTTTTATGTTATACCCGTGCATTGAGGTTGGCTCAATTACCTCAAAGTCGACCGCGCTTTTGTCAAAAATTTCACTCAGTTCGTTGATTTCATCAACATTGCTTACAAATAGAAGTTCCTTAGGGTCAGGTGTATACCGACCATTGTACTCGTGAACGTCTCCACTGTGTTGATCGAAAAACGTAGTTCTTTGGTTAGTAAACAACCAAAATACTGATTGGGTGGCACTGTCGGTTAACGAGAACTTTCGTAAGACGATGCGTTTTTTTTCCAAACAAATTGCGAATAATGAAGTCATGCATCATGACTTCTGTAACAAAAGGTAGTCTGTCAAGTGCGCAACCTGAATTTGTTCTTTGCATAATTTAATGTCACTTTTGGTCAGTAGAATATACTGCATTCCAGAACTATTTTTAACCCTGTAAAAATGCCATCCTCGGAGACTAAGAACAGGATTGAAATGGTAATTGTAGCTTACCAGTAAAGTAGTTGCAAAAACGATTATGACGGTAGCGAGTATATAAGGGTCTGGACTCTGCTCTTGACCAAAAACAAGAGGCATTAAATAAGCTGCTAAAAAAGAGAACACTTCGCGGTCGGCTACTTCTACCTCTGTAGTAATGAACTTTTCTTTTGGGAAGTTTTCTTCAGCATGTTTTATCAAAGCGCCACACAAGCAAAAAAGGAAAATGCTGACTGCTGCTATACACAGTGCCCATAGTTTTTCACCATTACGGAAAAATACCACACCCCAGACCAGTAAAATTGGTGATACTGAAGAGCTTAATAGAATGAGTTTGGCAAATTTAGAGAACATTAAGTGAACATATAGGAAGTGGATTAAGTAGCCATTTAAATATTTGAAAAAGTCATAAAAAAGCCGCTCTCAGATGAAGCGGCTTTCTCTATTCAATGTCGCTTAGATCTAACCCAGTGTTGAGCCCATTTGCGCAATGCCGTCTTTGATGAGCTTCGTTTTATCTGCCGCTGACAACTGGTTTCGGATGAAGTTTTCGGCTGTGTCCATCGCCATGTCCGCCGCTTTGGCTTTCACTTCGCTCATCGCTTGGGCTTCTGCATTCGCGATTTTGGATTCGGCTTGGGCGGCGCGGCGCTCGAGGCGTTCCGTCAAATCCTTGCGGGCTTGAACGGCCATGTTCTCTGCGTCTGTGCGCGCTTGCTTGACGATGTCTTCGGCTTGCGCTTCGGCTTCTTTTTGTTTGCGGTGGTAAGAGGCGAGGAGAGCTTGCGCCTCTTCACGCAGACGCCGGGCTTCCTCAAGCTCGGATTTGATATTTTCTGCGCGATCATCCAAAGATTTCGACAGCGCCTTCAATGCACCTTTGTAAATAACGAGGGCAATGAAAAGCACGACCGGAATGAGAACCCAGAAGCTGGAGTCCAAATACCAAGGCGTTCCAGCCGCAGCGTGAATGAGATTTGCAGACATCATGGTGATATCTCTCTATCTAGTTCGTCATGGCGGCGCGAACAGCAGCGGCTGTCGGCGCTTTGCCGGTGAGTGTGGAGACGACATCAACCGCAGTTTCAGCCGCGATAGATTCGATATTCGCCAAAGCTTTTGTTTTAATTTTACGAATATTGGCCTCCGCGACTTCGGCTTGACGGTCCATAGAGGCGTCAGCCGCTTCAATCTCTTTAGCGATTTCCGCATCAACAGATTGCTTCGTTGTTTCGGCGACATTCATCGCCTTGGCACGGGCATCCGAGAGGGCTTGGTTATAAGCTTTCTCGGCCTCTTCCGCTTCGCGCTGCATGTGAGACGCTTGGTCAAGATCATCACTGATCCGGTCTTCACGGTCAGAAATACCCTCCCGCAGACGCGGAAGGATAAACATTGAGAGCAGGAAATACAGGGCCGCAAAAACAATGACCAACCAGAATATCTGGTTGACCCAAGTCGAAGGGTCTAACTGAGGCAAGCCGGCAGAAGCGGCCTGACCGGCAGAGTCATATGTCGTGTCTTCAGCAGCCATGTCGAAGGCTCCCTTTAAATTAGGCGCCGAACAGGATGATCATCGCGAGAACGAAGCCGAACAGGCCTGTTGCTTCGCAAAGCGCAAAACCGAGAAGCAGGTTTGTGCGCTGACCGGCAGCTGCGGATGGATTGCGCAAAGCGCCCGCAAGGTAGTTAGAGAAGATAGAGCCGATACCGATACCGGCACCGATTAGAGCTGTACCGGCAAGTCCTGCACCGATATATTTTGCTGCTTCTGCTTCCATGATAATGTCTCCTATGGATGGAAATTCAGATTAGTGATCGACGTGATAAACGTCGTTGAGATAGACACAGGTCAGGATGGCAAACACGAAAGCTTGCAGTCCGGCGACGAGGAATTCGAGGGCGACCAGAGCGACCGTCGCGAACATGGGTACGATAGCCCCCACCGCGATGATGCCGCCTTTTGCCGCCAGATAGGCTGCAAAAATCGCGAAGAGTTTCAGCATGACGTGACCTGCAACCATATTGGCAAACAAACGAACGGCCAGTGTGATCGGGCGGCTGATGAAGGAAATAATCTCAATCGGGATAATGATGAAATACATAATGAACGGCAGGCCGGATGGGGCGAAAATTTTGAACCACTTAAACCCGTTTTTCCAGATGCCGGCGACGATAACGACGCCAATCGTGAAAACAGCCAAAGCGGCGGTGACCGCCACATGCGATGTTGTCGTAAAGGCGTAAGGGTTCATCCCGATGAGGTTTGCGGCGAGGATAAAGAAGAACAGCGTAAAGACAAATGGCATAAACTTCATGGCTTCTGCGCCGGTCGTGTCTTTCACCATATTGGCAATAAATTCGTAACTGAGTTCGCCCAGGGACTGCATTTTGCCGGGTACGAGTTTGCGCTTGGTCGTCAGCGCGAAAAATCCGACAATTAAAATAGCCGATACGACCATCCAAAAAGCGGAGTTTGTCCAAGAAATCGTCTGTCCGCCGATCTGAAACAGCTCAGCGACCTCTTTGATTTCAAACTGTTTCATGGGGTCGTTTGCCACGGCCCGCTCCTATTCGTCTTCATCGTCGGGCATGTCGTCCCCGAGAGGGACACCCGCATTTTGAGCGTCCATTTTCGCGGACGTTCGTAAAACTGCCATAATCCCGGCGGCAAAGCCGAAACATAACCCAATTAATATGCCCCAGGGTGCCGATCCGGAAATTACGTCAACGCCGTAGCCCAGACCTAATCCAACCATGACCGAAACCACAAGTTCCGTGCTCATCCGCCACGCTTGTCCGAGAAGTGAGCCATCTTCCTTGATTTCCGGTACGACCTCATATTTCGATTTTGCGGCATCTAATCGCGCGCCCAAATCGGTGAGATCATCAGGTTTAGAGGAGTGGTTCTGTCCGTTTCGGTTAGCCATGTCGCATTCGCCGCCTCGACAAAGAAAACCCCTGTCGAAAGCGGCCCCTACCTAACGAAGGGGGTAGGGGAAGTCAACAGACGGTGGTGACTACGCAAGCAACTGAAATATAAGAAGAAAATAGTTTTGCGACACTATTTTTTCTGCACGCCTGCCTTACTCTTGAACAGACTCACTCGTGCGTGTTGGAATGGACATTCCGATACAGGGAAGCGCGGCCACGCCGCCTTCCACCATGCGTTTCTCCAGTGGCAATATGGGCGGGAGGGGATTTGGCCCGCAGGCCGCCCCGTATGACAGCTCCACCGCGATTTGAACCGCGCCAATGGGTTCATTTGCAACTTTTGCGAAAATTATTCGCGCGGTCTCAGTCTCGCCCATGTGATTATACGCGAGGGAGAGATGAATTCGCTCCCGTTCCAACGCAGTTGAGGCATTGAGCTTGGCCACGGCCTTTTCAGGCTCTCCGTTGAAATAATGTGCCAAAACAGCGAAGTAATCCGTCAAAAGCGGGGAAATTAGATCTTTGGACGATGCCAGATGTGCCTGAAGCTCCGCCCCGTTTTGTTCGGCTACCAGCATATAGCCTTTGACTTCGGCCAAACGGCTGGAGAAGGTCGACGCTTCCGCCTCAGACAGGCGTTCCTCTGCTAAATCCAGATGTCCCTGCGTCAGATATTGCCTGACGACATAGGCATGACCCGTCCCGTTTCCGGGATCATATTTCAGAACCCGCGCATCCATCAGCCGCGTCTGCGCCTTTGTCTCTCCCAGCAAACTTAGCATGATGGGAACGTAAAGCCACTCCAACTCTCCGCGTTGGGGCGTGACGGTTTCGGCAAATTCCAAAACAGCGGGCCTGATGCCGGTCCAGTCATCGGAAAAAAATATCCGATTGGCTCTCGCTTGGAGGGCGGTTGTCTCATCCCCGTATTGCTCGCCCTGCGTTAAAACATGGCGAAGATGGGCTAGCGCTTCATCTTGCGTTTCCGGGACAGTCACGTTGAGGCGGGTTTGGGGCTCATCTATGTGCCCCGATAGATAGTGGTGATAGAGATCGGCCATGTGAATCCACGCCCTGCCCATAGCCCTGTCTGCTGAGACTGCGGCCTCCAAAGCTTCCCCGGCGCGCCAGATATCATCGCCCTCATGGGTTTCATGCCAGAATTTCATAAGATGCCGGCCTTTTAAATATTGGCGGTAGGCTTCGACATTCTTGGTCCCGTAATTAAACATGCCCGCGCGGCGCTCCGGTGACATGATGATGTCAAAGGCTTCCGTTACGCCCTCGGCCACATTTTCTTGAATAGAAAACAAGTCATCAGTCTGGTCGTCAAATTTTCCCGACCAAACAGGCTCGCCCGTCTCAATATGAATGAGCGTCGCATTGAGTTTCATTCGGCCCGTATCGACACGCATCGTCCCGTCCAAAATATAATCGACATTCAAGGCTTCGCCGATCTCTTCCATCGATAAACCCTTGCTGTCCGCCGAGCGGCTGTTCCGGCGCGGGGTAACATAGAGGTCCGAAACCTGGACGAGGGATTGAATAATATCATCGGTTACGCCCGCTGAAATATAGCTATTCGCAGGCGTTCCGGACAAATTTTCAAAAGGCATCACCGCTACGCGCATGGGTCCGGTTGCGGGCGTCGGACCTAGCGTTGGTCGCAGCAGGACGATCGCCAATGCGGCAATCAAGGCGCCGCCGATGAGAGCCGGAATTAATTTGCGATTAGGAGGCGGCTCCAACTCCTCGCGTGGCGACACAGGCGAAGCGGAGGGCGGCGCGATTATTTGAGGAGAAGTGTCTATCTGCGTTTCGGCTATAGGGGTGGTTAGGGTAGCAATAAATTGATCTGCCCAAGCTCGCCACTGACGCTCATCACCGCCGCTGGCGACTTTGGCCAAGACATGCATATTTCGGCGGCCTGGTTTGTTTCTCCCGCTGCGCCAGTTTTGAATCGTACGTTTATCGACAGGCTTGCCCGCAGATTCGCAGGCAGATTCCAGTGTTTCCGGCGTCCAAGGTTGCGGGTCACCATCTTGGTCGAATCGATTACCAATGCCGTGATTCCAGAAATATCCGAAAATGACATCGAATTCAGCGCTCTGCGGCGGTAATCGTGAATTTATTTTTATGTTATCTTTCAACGCTTTAACGACCCCGATTTCGTTAAATTTTCGGTATTGATGTTTTGTCTAAAGGGTATTCGGGAACTATGCAATCCCAAGGGTTGGGTCTGTCCGGCAGCCTGCGAGCTACTGAACGATACGGGGCGCAACTCTGAAACCCCAACTCTAACCCGATGAAGACTGGGGCGTCTTCATCGGGTTTTTTATGAGCAGAGGTCAGATTAAGTGAGCCAAGTGGCTTTGTTACAGAAGTTTGGGTGACGCGGATAAAAAGATAGTTTGTCCAGTCTCGTCGGCCATACTGAACTCAACTTTTTCACCATAATTTGTGGTTAGTCTTGGGTTGGCCAGAATGTGTTCATACTGGCAACCATCAAAGTGGGTCAATTCGATCACGTTAGGTCTGGCCGCTATATCGCCTTCAATTTCGCAGATTGTGATATCTATTGTGACGCTTTCATTTGCTTCCGTAATCTTCGCCATCATGAAGAGCGAAGAGCTGTCACCTTGGCTGGGCAAAGACGGTAGGCGCATGGCGATTAGCTGATCCAAATCCATCTCTATTTCCGTGCTGAAACGTTTGACCCGTTTACCTTCGACCCCGTCAACCATTTCGGGTTGAATGAATTCAGCGCCAAAGGTGAGCGCAATGTCTGCCGCAGTAGCGGGTGTAGCCATGAATATTGGCAAAGACAGCGCGGGCAGGCAGGCGAGTGTTGCAAGGACAGTTCTTGGTCGGGATTTAAGTGTCATGAGAAGCTCCGTAAGACGTGAAGGTTGGGAGCGGGGTTCACTTTGGGCGAGGTAGGATGAAATCAATCCGCGCACGACATCGCTAACCGTGCGGCCCTCACGGGCGGCTTTGTCTTGCAGCGCGATTTTATCCGGATGGGACAGCCGCACTTCCAGCGTTTCGGATTTTTTAGGTGATTTCATTTCAGTCCCTGATTCGCGTAACTCGGTGTAGCCCGCAGACCGAGAATCGCAAATTGACATAAAATGAGCGAGGAGAACCGTGTCGGGACAGGCCTAAAATCTTGTAGGGACATTTTTCTCTCCCCAAGGAGAGGTGGGAGCTGCTACTCCGCTGCCACCAGCTTTGCGGCTTTTTCCAGCTCGATAGATAGTAGCTGCGAGACGCCTTGTTCGGCCATAGTGACACCAAACAGACGATCCATACGGCTCATCGTTACCGGATTATGGGTGATGGCGATGAATTTTGTATTGGTGTGCTTCTTCATATCGTCCAGCAGGTCGCAGTAACGGCTGACATTGGCATCATCCAGCGGCGCATCGACTTCGTCCAACACGCAAACCGGAGCCGGGTTGGACAGGAACACCGCAAAGATGAGCGCAGTCGCCGTCAGAGCTTGCTCGCCGCCGGAGAGGAGCGACATCGCTTTCAAAGACTTCCCGGGCGGACGGGCCATGACTTCGAGGCCGGCTTGTAGGGGGTCGTCTGATTCCGTCAGGGCCAGTGCGGCTTCACCGCCGCCGAAGAGAGTCGTGAAGAGACGCCCGAAATGTGCATTCACCTTGTCAAAGGCGGCGAGGAGGCGCTGCCGGCCCTCGCTGTTCAATTCGTCAATCCCTTCCCGCAGGCGCGCAATTGCGGCGACGAGATCTTCGCGTTCAGATATCATTGCGCCGAGGCGCTCTTCTTGCTCGGCAGCTTCCTCATCCGCCCGCAAATTCACGCCGCCCATCTTCTCGCGCTCTTTGCCGAGGCGTTCAAGTTTTCGCTCAATGTCATTTTCAGACAAGTTGGTTTCTGCATCCAATTCGCCTAAGTGCGATTTCAGCTCTGACGGCTCGCAGTTCAGTGTTTCATTCACGCGAGATTTGGTCTCACCAATGCGTTCCTGTGCGGCTGTGAGGCGGGCCTCTGATGCGGCGCGGGCTTCACGCGCGGCGCCTGCGGCGGTTTCCGAGTCGCGGGCAAACTGCGCAGCGTCTTGTGTTTCTTTTTCGGAGGTGCTCAGCGCATCGGCGGCAGCCGTCCTGCGGGTCTCTGCGGTAGCCAGTTCGGCAAAGAGCTTCGTGCGGCGCTCGGCAAATTGGTCCGGTCCGTCAGTAGCGGCGGCTAAAGACATTTGAACGGCGGCTTGGCGATTATCCAAGGTGGCGACCCGTTTGCCTGCATTTTCAGAGCGGCGCGCCCAATTCGCACGCTCGGCTTCGACAGCTGTCAGGCGGGCCGCGCGGGCTTCGCTTTCATTTTTCAGGCTGCGATATTGTGCGCTGGCTTCATCGGCGATTTCGCGGGCGTCGCGGAGCTGCGTAGACAGAAGTTCGCGCTGTTCGGACAGGTCTTCACCACCGGAATGCGTTGCAAGATTTTCTTCTGCCGCTTTGACCTGCTTGTCGAGCTCGGCCGCTTCCGTTGAAAGACGGGCAACGCGATCTTCTAATCCGGTTTTCTGTGCCGAAGCTCGAGCGATATCGGTTTCATATTGCGCCATGGCGGCTTGGGCTGCGCGGTCAGCACGTTCCAAATCAGGCAGGGCTTTGCGCGCATCGCGCGCGGCACCTTCGGCTGTTTGACGCGCTTCACGAGCGGCTTCAAAGCTTTGCGTCGCAGCTTCAACCTCGGCATCTGCGCCTGCGATTTCAGCGGCGAGCTCCGCAACCCTGTTTTGCTGTTTCAACTTGATAGCAGCCGACGTTTCCACACCCGCAGCAATGGTAAATCCGTCCCAGCGCACAACATCTCCGCGCGGGCTGACGAGGCGCTGTCCGGGTTTCAGGGATTTGGCTTTCGCGTGAATGTCTTCAATCGCGGCGACGCCGATTTGTGACAAGCGGGCCTGTAATTCTCGCGGGGCCGTGATGAAATTCGTGATCGGCTCCACGCCTGCCGGAAGGTCTTGTGCTGGCACATCCGCCCCGTCCCAGCGCAATCCGGCTTTACCGCCAATCGCCGCTTCCAGATCTTCACCCAGCACAGCGGCAAGGGCTTGCTCATATCCGGCTTTGGCTTGCACGCTATCGAGGGCAGGCGTCCAATCAGCAGAGGCCGAGCGGCGTAGCACATTTTCCAAAGCTGATTTCTCGGCTGTTAGTTTCTGCGCGGTTTGACGCATGGCCGACAGATGTTCCCGGGCGAGACGGTCGTCATCTTCGGATTTAGTCCGCGCCGCAGTCAGCTCTTGTTCTTTCGTCCGCGCCGCTTGCAAAGCATTCAGCGCGTCCGTAGCGGCAGAGGAAAATAAGTTCGCATTTCCAAAACTATCCGTGTCCAGTGCGCCGAGCTTGTCTTCAGCTTGCTCGAGCTCGATTCGCACGCGGCTGCGTCTTTGCTGCGCTTGGGTCAGTTCGCGTTCTGCGGAGTCGCGCCGTGCGGCTTGGTCGGCTGTCTTACGGGTCAACTCGTTGAAATCCGCATCCAACGTATTGCGGGTCTTCAAGGCGTCGGCGGCGGCATCAGCGGCGGCGTCGAGCGCGGCAGAAATATCCTTCAGCGCAGAGAGCTCCGCATGTTCAGCGGCCAAACGGTCCTCGGCGGCGGCGGCATCTCCCACAACTTCGCGCTCATGATCCAAATCGGATTTAATGTCGACGAGCTGGGCCTCTAACTTGCGGATTTCGGATTTGGCTGTGTCTTCATCCTGTTCCAGCGCGTCCTTGGCGGCATTCAAGCGGGCCAGCATGGCGGCGGCGATCAGTTGTTCTTCACGTTTAGGCTCGAGCAGACCGGACAGCTCATCCGCGCGGCGCATGGATTCTGATGCCTGAACCTGCGTATCGGCCACGGCTTTCTCGCGCTCGCGCAAATCGGTCTGAGCGGTTTCCAGAGTGTCCAATGCGGATTGCCAGCGTTTCAGCCAAAGCAACGCTTTATATTCATGGATTTCTCCAGCGAGCCGTTTGTATCGAGCGGCTTGGCGGGATTGACGACGCAGCGAGAGCAATTGGCTTTCGATTTGCCCGACAATATCTTCCAAACGGTCAAGATTATTCTCTGCCGCGCGCAGGCGAAGCTCAGCCTCGTGACGGCGGGAATGCAGGCCGGAAATCCCGGCGGCTTCTTCCAAAATGCGGCGACGATTGGCTGGTTTCGCTGCGATAAGTTCCGAAATTTGGCCTTGCCGCACGAGGGCAGGTGAGTTTGCACCTGTGCTGGCATCAGCAAAAAGTAGCTGCACATCTTTCGCGCGAACAGTCTTGCCGTTGATTTTATATTTGGAGCCTTTGGACTTTTCGATCACCCGCATGATTTCCAGCGTGTCATCATCATTAAAAGCAGGCGGGGCAATCCGCGCCGAATTATCGACGGTCAGGGTCACATGGGCTTGGTTGCGGCCCGGGCGCGTCTTTGTCCCATTAAAGATGACGTCATCCATCGCTGCGCCGCGCATGGCTTTTGCGGAATTAGCGCCCATAACCCAGCGAATAGCTTCCAAAAGGTTGGATTTCCCGCACCCATTCGGCCCGACAATACCTGTCAGGCCCGGCTCGATTAGGAACTCAGTCGGCTCGACGAAAGATTTGAAGCCCGTCAGCTTAATGGAATTGAAGACGAGCGAGCCCATAGGTTATTCAGTCTTTTCATCTTCTAAGGCTGCTTCAGGGATAGGTTCACCTAACGCAGGCAGAATTAGCTTTTCGAGCGTTTCAAGGTCACTTCCCGAAGTCTTCTTGCCATTGACGAAGAAACTCGGCGTGCCGCCCACACCTTGATCGATTCCCAATTGCGTAAACGCGTCGTAGCGAGCCGCAACCTCAGGATTGCTCAGGCAAGCGAAAAATTCTTCCTCTGAAAGGCCGGAGCTCTTTGCCAAACTCACATAGGCCTGCCGCAAGCCGCCGGGTTTGGATCCCATTTCATAGATTTGAGATTGGCGATCAAATTGCAGCTTTATATTCTTAAAGAACTTGTCGCGATCCGCACAGAGCGCCAATTTATGCCCCGTCGTTGCGATTTCTGGACTGGCAGCCGGAAAGGGCCGGAAGACATATTTGACCTTACCGGTATCGATATATTTTGTCTTAAACTCGGGATAGATTAACTGATGCCAAGCGGCACAGCCCGGACAGGCAACCGACGCATATTCGACGACAGTCACAGGCGCGTCGGCCTTACCGAGAATGTAATCATCCGCGATAGTGTATTTGCCGTCCGCCTCGCCTGTGGAAGTTGGTGTGTCACTGCCTCCGCAAGCGGAAAGTGCCAAAGCGGCACCGGCCATAAGAAGGACAAAACGTCGTGAAAGCGAATCAATAGGTGTCATGGGGCAATCCTTGAGATTTAATGCGAATTAGCAAGGGGGTGCCCGCAATGGGCTATGGATGGTTTCATGTCCTATATCGGAATAACTCACAATGTGAGTTTATTTATGGTCATGCCCGTCGTGCGCATTCGTTGGTTCAATGTTATCGGGAAGGGCCGAAACGCCTTTTTCTTCCATCTCCGTGATCAGCTTGACCAAGGTTTTCGCATCCGATTTACCTTTATATTTCTGTCCATTGATCAGAAATGCAGGCACGCCTACGACTTCGGCGAGTGTCGCACGGTTCAAATTATCTACGATATGGGCCGTGATATCCGGATTTCGCAGGCAGCTGGACATGGCTGCATTGGTTTCCATACCGGCCAGTCTGGCAATCTCGCGATACGCGTCTTCTCCGCGGCCCTCTTGGGCGGCTTTCAAGATCGCGTCTTGGTTTTCCATCTGGTATTCAATAATCGACATATAATCTTCGGTTGGCGCGCATTCCGCCAAACGGAATCCCGCCATGGACAAATTGCCCGGCTGGGTAGGAAATTCTCGGAAGACCACGCGCAGCTTTCCTGTTTCAATCAGCTCTGATTTTACAATCGGCCATTCGTTTGAAAACCAATTCGCGCAATGCCCACAGGTGACGGGTGCCCAGATAATCATGGTCTGCACGGCGTCTTCGCTGCCCATGATGTGGTCATCAGGCGCTGTTGTCATCGCGAAATCGATAACGCGAGCCGGCAGATTATCAGATTGTTGTGCGGCCGCCCCCAGCGGCGTAATCAAAAAAGCGGCAGCCGCAGCAAGCGCTGCGACAGTAGAGGATAATTTCATGTTACTCTGATCCTTTAGATAAGACCTGACGACCCATCTTCTCCAGCGCTTGCTTTAAACGTTCACTCTTTATATCCGAAAGGCCCGCCCGCAGCTCAGTTTCCTGGCGCGGTGCAAGCCCTCGATTTGATTGTGTTCGCGCGGGTTTCGTCATGCGTGATTGGACAACCTTAATGCGTACAACATGACTGGGACCTAAATGGGCGTTCAAACGCTGCAATATTGGGCCGGATTGAGCCAAAATCAGCGAGGCTGCGGGGCCGGGCGCTGAAATTATAAGCGTCCGTCCGGTACGACCGCCTAGAAACCGTACAGGAGATGAAATTTTGGACCAGCGCGGTCCCATAATTTCAGGCCAAATTTTCTCAAGCGCTATGGCTGATCGTCCGCCGCCGTGCTTTTTGGCTAAAGGACGCATGACTTTGGAGACCGAGAGACCGGCGCTGGGGGCGGCGCGATATTGCGGACGGCCGCGCTGGGTTTCGAC
>Ga0209185_1000503_pt1 | contig 45447 bp, 34 predicted proteins | sample SidtaG_2_FD_187425 | JGI IMG/M metagenome (GOLD analysis project Ga0209185, IMG submission 187425) | Marine algal microbial communities from Sidmouth, United Kingdom - Sidmouth_Asex2 metaG (SPAdes) (version 2) | ecosystem: Host-associated > Algae > Red algae > Unclassified | place: Sidmouth... | reverse complement strand
ATTACTCTATCATGTGTGGATATTTTACGTAACAGATAATAGACATTACTGATTATGACAGCCGTTAAATGACCATTCAGTTGCTTCAATTCAATTTGAGATAGAACGTAAGATGTATAATTAGAATATGGCTCTCTATCTAAGAAGAAATCCAATATTACATCAGAATCTAATAATACATTCTTCATTTTTTTAGATATTTTTCTGATAATGCTTTTGTAAGCTCCTCTTTATAATCAAAATCCTTTGGTGCTTTAAATGATCCTTTAAGGGACTTTACTAATGGCGTAATTTCAATCTCTTCATTAATTTCATCTTCTGTAATAGCTTTGAGATAATTTTCGATTATATCTGACAAGCTTCGTTCTTTAGCTTTAGCATATTTCTTTGCCTTTTGAATAACGGACTTTTCAATAGTCAGTGTTAATTTAGTAATCATTACACTTCTTAATTTGTTTTATTTTACACGTATAAATATAGCCCTATTATTCTAGTAGTGCAATTTTGATTTGTTGTAAGCGTGCTTTCTGTTTACTAAAAATTATGAATAATAGTATGCAGCGTCTCTCGACAAAAGAGAGATATGCTGTCATCACTTATTGCTATGTCCCGTGTCTATTCGCACTCTAGATATGAAGCTAAGGCATTATGAATCTTAAAATTATTAGTCCCTAGTTTATCTGCAAGTGCCTTTACTTTTTCATTTGACTCGAAATCATATTCAAATGTATATTTAGAGTTTTTAACCTCTCTACCAATAATTGAAAGCGAGACTAAGTGATCTATGAATTTTATAGATTCAATTGTATCACTAAAAACAATGTCAGCTTCCTTTGCGAAATCAATTAATTTTTGAGATTTGATTATTGAATTTTCTCCCATAAGTTTATACATAAATCCACGCATTTGCTTAATAGTTATCCCATTCTCAACTAAGATGGATTTAAATACCCAATTGGAGTATTCTTCATATGCTTTGATTAAATCATCTTCATTTATTTTGGTATGGCCTCTTAGAACTGAAATATTCTTTGCCGAATTGAAAAAGTAAATTATGTCCCTCGGCCTAGGAAATACATTTGCTATAATATATTCCTTAACGTTTTGTCCTTTGACACTTGTACAGATATATTTAGTAAATAGTTCTTCCTTCTCGACATCAAGATCACTTAGTTCCACAAATCTTTCTTCAACGATTCTGAAGAACACTTCTGGATCGGAGTATGTAAGTCTTGTGTACTCTATTTTGTCTGGCTCTCTTGCTTCTTCAATTATGTATTTAAAAATATCACTCCTTAAGAACAATGTAAGATGAAAAGTAAATTTCAACTCTTGATTAGGCTTACCTCTAAAGTCTCTGGAAATTCTTCCTACTACTCCTAATAGTCCCAAAATGTATTTGCTTAAGACTTTAATATCACTTGATTTCTTCCAGCTCTTATCTAGATTGTCTATTAAGACGACAAGTTTTCCGCCTTTCCTAATTATGTTTGAGATTAGATTTTTTAACTTATAGAGAATGCCATGATGAAGAATCTCAGACACATTTGTCTTGAATTTTTGTTGAGATGTTTTTTCGACTGTTAAAAGTTGCTCTATTTGTTGCTCTAGTCTTGTTGAGAAATCTGTGAGAATAACACTTTCGTTTTCTTCTACAAAGTTTAGAAATTCCTTTTCAGAACTTGATTTTGCAAAATCTCTTTTATCTTTTATTCTGAAATAAAACGAATTCGCAATTTCAGTATAGATTATAAACTTCCATATTGATTCAATAATATATCCCTTCTCAAAATCATCATTTAGATCTCCCATTAATTTGATAAGGCCGTCTATTTCAAAGCTTACAGGTTTAAGTAAAACAACTTGGTTTCTTACATCAGAAGATAGTGTCTCATTAAGATAATAGAAGGTAGCTGTTTTTCCTGTTCCTTTTCTGCCGATGATTATATTGTACTCTCCTTTGATTAAATTTCTATAATGAGATGGTTCTACATAGTAGCTTGATAGATTGTCATTTTCATGTTCAGCAATGTATTCTCCGAAATTTATATTTTGTAAATCACTTTTAGCTTTTTGTGTTTCAGCTCTGTTTGACTTTTTTAAGAGTAATACAGCTATATTTTCTCTTACACTTTGAAGAAAAGGACGTACAATATTGATGCACATTTCTCTCGATGTAAATTTCTTGAATAGTTCCTTGTAATCAATGGGAACAGGAAATGGTTTTTCTGATATCATTAAGAGCTCCAAGTCAAAACCTAATGCTAGCCCAGAAATAAACGAACACTTTGAATTATGCAATTCATATCCAACTCTATAAAAGGAAGAAAATTCTACTAGAACAGCTGGAACGTTGCTAACTTGGTCTAAGTACCAAGAGAGTGATTGAATTTTTGATTCCGAAGGATCATCAACAATCATAGGTAATTTGTTGTTTTCAATTTCATTTACAATTTCTTGGTTATAATTAGTGTCTACTTGACTTTTTAAGTAAAGTATTGCTTTCTTTTTTTGGGTGAATGATACGTTCTTAAACAATGTGTCAGATAGACTATCGGTATATTCATAGGGCTTGTCTGCTAAGAACTTTGTTATTATATCCGATGAGTTACTATAAGATTGATAACCAATAGTAGAAAAAAAATTCAATTCACTAAACTTCCTATTTGATTCAATATTGGTTTTATCAATTATAAGCCAAATTGGTTTGTTAATTGCTATTGCATAGCCTAGCTCAAAAAGAACATTATTGTTAAGATTAGTTAGGTCTGCACAAACGAAATCACTAGCTTGAATCTTCTCAATTATCCTTGTTATTATTAGTTGACCAGTAACATTATTAGATTTCCAAGTTTCAATAACCATGACATCACTTAGGGAGTCATTGAGATTAGAAACCGCTTCTTCTATAAATTCCCCGCAGTAAGCAGGATCAGATCCATAAGCAAAAAATCCTTTCTTCATAATTGTATTTTCATTTTTTCATGGGACATAACGGATTTGGGATATTTGGAGTTTTAGGGAAAATATCCGCAAAGCGGGAAAATATTTTTTCTAAAATTACATAATATCCCTTGATATGCCGTCGTCTCCTTCCCGGAGGGAGGAGTGACCGCATGTCATGGGACGCAGTCCCAAATCCGATATGTCCGCGACGACCGCAGGAAGATGCGGACATATCTATGATATATATACTCCTCATATCAGCAATTACACATATATCGCCTATATCACTAACCCAATTTACCTCTTTTTCCCAAAATCACATACAGAGAACTCTTAATAATCTTACTGATTACAATAGTAGTGGCAAAACAAAAAAAAGCCACACACTACCGTAGTAATGTGTGGCTCTCGTTATTATACGATTATTAATTAATCAAAAATTTTAATCAATCTTAATCATTTTTTTGGTCGCAGAGTAATCACCAGATTCTAATCTATAGTATAGAACGCCTGATGCGTTTAACTCCTGATCTGATAATTGGAAACTGTGGTAACCTTTGTCAAACTCTTTATTAACTGACCATAGTATGCGTCCGTTCACATCCATTACAGATAGTGTTGCGTTAGCAGTCTGTGGTAGTACAAAGTCGATTGTTGTAACATTACTGAATGGATTTGGGTTATTTTGTAATAATGTGTAATCCTGTTCAGAATTATTACGGCCGGATAATATAACGGGGATGATCTCATCATCAGTAGCACTGTATGCTTCTGCGATAGTCACTTCAGATGTGATTGCTACATTATCGCTAAGTGTACCTGGCGATGTAGCATCGAATACAAATGTGAATAGTTCACTTCCACTATTTGTATTGTCAGAATTCCAAGAGAACGTAATCGTCTCAGAATTCAACTGAGCAAAATTAGAATCATCTACATCTAATCCTGCACTTACTACATCTACAAGCTCCAATCCTAGTGCTTTAAATGTAAACTGAAGTCCTAGAAGATTAGTATCCTGATCTCCTTTTAATGTCATCTCCACTCTATCTCCTGCATCGTAACTAACGTCATCATAAGATAACTCAATAGCATTAGCTGATCGAGAATCTATATCTTGACTAGTTAAGTTAGCTTGTACTGATCCGTTAACATCACCGATCTTAACACCTACAAAGTTCTCTTGCATCATGTTATTATCTAAGTGAGATATCAATCTATCTTCTCTTGCTGTCCATGGGTATGCAGGATCTAAGATTGAACTTGCATCTATCATCTTCCAACTATCATTTCTTGGAAATTCGTCATAGACACCTAAGATCAACTTTCTAAGTTCTATCAAGTCAATAGCTGTTATCGTAGCATCATTATTGATATCTGCTGCGATAAGTTTGTATGGACTATCTAGTGGCTTAGATTGTAATATATGTCTCTGTATGATAACAAGATCTAATGTACTTACTCCGTTGAGTACGTCATCGTTTTTGTAACCAGAGATTTGGTAATCCATGTCAAATGGATTTTTTACGAACATAAATTGTCCATCAACATTTGTCATCTGCTGAGCTGGGTAATTAGGTTGAGGACTTACGAGATCTATCATAACGTCTTCTACCATCTCTCCACCTTCAGTCTGTACATTACCTGATATGTTAGCTTTAGGTCTTGCACCTATATCTTCACATGTCCCTTGATTATCTACAAGCGTCAAGAATACAGTACAGAAATCAGAGTTTCCTTTCTCATCCCATACATAAATCGAAGCTGACACTACAGTACCCTCTGGATTAATAATATCATCACAAGTAAATAACTTCGCAGAACATTTAGTAACAGGATCGTAAGCTGGGTCGTTCTCAGGAGCGACATCTGTAAATGTAAATCTTAAATCTTCTTGTGCAGTGCAATTATCAGTAGCTCCAAGATCAAAGTCACAAGCCCATAATTCGACTTGTCCGTTGATCATAAGAGCAGTACTTAAGTTAATGCAGTAGGGCGTAGGGGGTTTTTGGTCTAATACCATAAAAGATGAAGAACAAGATGTGTTATTACCACATCCATCAGAGACTTTCCATACGACTCTGTGGTTAATCATGCTTCCAGATACTCCTTCAGGCAGCGTTATTTTGATTTCTTCACCAGAAGCTGATGGAGGAATATAGAATGGGCTAGTAGACGGCGCCGTACTTGAGTACGTATAGTCAATAGTCCAATCTCTATTCAAATCAATCTGTACTGTCCAAAGCAATCTTGTGCTTGCACATATACCTGCATCTACTGCAGTATTAGTCAGCATGACTGCAGTGTTCTCACAATCTACTGTCGTTGGTACAGAGATGTCAGTACAGTTAAGTAAAGTTGGTGCATCTTCATCGATGACCTTAACAACTTGTACGTCAGACCATATACCGTCAGAGTTGACAATGTTAGGATCATAAGTACACCAGTCGATTACCGTCCAGTAATTTAAGATCTTGTAACAAGCACCTTCTGCAAAGAAGAATGTATCTCTGTCAACACTATATGCTAACTGATCACATCTACCAGAAGTCCAATAAGGTCTGATATCTACCAATGCATCAGTACATCCTATGATCGTATCTACTGGGAAGAATACTTCTACAGGACCGCCGAATAATTCACCAGATAATGTAATAGTTTGATTACAGAATATCGCTGGTGATCCTACCACAGACCATCTACGAGTAATCGTACCTTCGTTACAATTAGTTAAATCTCTTGTGTCAGTATAAGTAACATCTACATCACCGCAAGAACTGAATCCAGTTGCTTCGCCAGTTAATGTAAGGTCACCTGCATCTGCATCACAATCTATAGTAACATCACCAGGACATAATACAGTCGGTCTTGACTTATCTTCAAGTCTTACGAATGACCATACCTCACTATAGTTATCACCTACAGATCCAAAGACACCATCACGATCGCCATCATCAAATACTCTTAACCAAACTTTGATCTGAGCATAATCATTGATACCATCGCCGTCTTCATCTATACCATATTCAGCAAGATCCTGGCAACAGAAAGTTACAAACCTTCCATCATCTGTATCTAACTCATCATCCATCGGGTGAAAGTCATTATTGAAAGTTGTATTACCATTAAATCCACAGATATCAGAATCTCTTCTTATCTCTAACTTAACCGGTCCACAACCATCAAAAGAACCATTATCTATGCTTTCTGCAAAGATCTTAGTCGTTCCTGGTTCAAATTGATTTCCTGGATTAGGGATTAGAGATACTACGATATCTTGCTTAGTAATCGCGACTGGAGGTGTTGCATCTTTTACAGTTACTATAATACCTTCAGATGCAACATTGTCACAACAATCAAAAGCGTTATAGAAAAAAGTATGCTGACCTACAGGAAGATCATTTACATAATATCCTAAAGTAGGATCGAAATCTATATCATAGATATCTGAAGAACCTGAACCTGTTACTACGTAGCTAACATTGTTAGTACAATTATCAGCAAGTTTAATAGGTTCTGGGAATATTATTTTAGTAGAACATCCCCATGGATCTACTGATCTTGTGAATCCATCTACGTGTATTGTAGGTGGTGTATTATCACTGGCTTTGATCACTTGAGAGAATTTAAGTGGCGTTATAAGTGGATTACACCAGTCATATACCGTCCATTCTCTAATGATCTTAGCATTACCCTCACAGCCTGGAGCTGAACTACATATAGGTAGTACAGTATCAGAAAAAGATGTCAGTGAATTACACACAACACCATTCAATGGAACACCATTGATACTTGGGTATGCAGCTTCAGTTGCCGTCTTAACTCTAAGTGCCTCATAAGTCTCTATAGCACTATCATGCATAGGGCTTGTATCATCTAAGCAAGAAGGCAATAGACAAGGAGGAAAATTATCATATACAAACTGGTATACATCATCAGGAGATGTTCCAGAACCACAATCAAGATTTACTTCATTAGTAGGTGGTGTAATGATATTAGCTAATGCTAAAGGTGAAATTGAATACTCACTATTGCAACTGAATTTTGCTCCAGATGGATCAGTGAATGTCCAAGTTCTCGTGACAAGTGATGTCGTACAATCTGTACCATTCACATTATCAACGAATGTTAATTCGTAATCATCTCGGTCAAGACAGTTGTCGCTGATAGTTGGTTCAGCTACAGCAACATTGCCTATATCTCCAAAATCTTCACATAAAATAGGTAAAGTACAATCTTCTCCTGGTATCGGATTATTAGGATCACACGGACAAGTTATTGTCGGAGCTAATTTGTCCTCTACAAGTACGAATCCCCAGCAACTATTGTTGATTGCTGATTCTTCAGTAATGGTAACTTTATAAATACCAGGGGTAGTTATAGTCGTACCGGTAACGCCTTCAATGTTAATAGTGTATACAGACGCTGGGTCAATGGTTCCTTCGAGAATCATGTCTACTGTAATAACAGCATCACAATCACCACTAAGAGAAACATTAACTTGATTGTCGCAAACTAAGGCTTGAGCTTGCAGTTGTATACCTGAAAATAATGCGAGTAAGGTTAGGCATGCTAGTTTCTGACACAGCATACTCACCCTACCCATGTGTTCGGTCCACATCATGGGATAAAAGTTTTGGTTAATAAAATGAGTATAAAAACGTCTCTGGTTAGGAGACGCCGTTCAGAAAATTAGAATTGGGAAAATTCTATTAGTGGGAAAATCTAACAATACAAAAGTAAGAGACTTTTAACATAACCAATATTAGCTCTATGGTATTTAATACATTTTTATTCCACTAATAAAAGATAAAACTAATATGTCCTTTCTATAAGCTGTGATAGCTCATATCCTACTTGAGAACCTATCGCGATACCCATGCCCCCGAGTCGTGCTCCGACATATAATCCGTCGGCTAGTTTACTAATGATCGGTTTTTTAGATTGTCCAGTAGCTATAATTCCACTCCACTCATAATCGATAGCACACTTGGTTCCTAATACATATTGTGATAGAAACTCTTTCAAGTAAGATCTGATCTTAGGATGATTTCCAAAGTCGCTCGTACGCTCTCCTTCGGCATCTATATGCCTGGCTCCACCTATCAATACTCTATCATCACTGACGTTTCTGAAATAGACGTAGCCTTTATTATAGTGATAAGTACCTCTTAGAGTTAGATCTTTTATAGGTTCTGTAACGAGCACTTGATTCCGAGCGGGTACGATATCATCTACATCACAGAGCGATGGTGTAAATGCATTAGTACATAATACAAGATTAACAGAACGTATAACTTTGTTATCATTAGTTCTGATGTGGTAAATATTTTGCCGTCGTTCATAATCATCGACATTCATATTGTAAATAATATCAACACCTACTTGTGTTAGTCGTATTATAAATGACTTGATCATCAGCACCGGATTTAATTGTGCTTCGAGGCTATTGTATAACCCATGGCTGTAAGCATTATGAAGGGATGATGGTTTTGACACAATCACTTCACTTACACCGATAGCCTTATGGATAAGATCATTGACATAAGAGAGTTTTTCATGGTAGTGACGATATGTCTCTTCCGAAAGGAATATCTCCTCTCCCCCATTGTTCTGATACTGTATATCATATTCTGATGTTAGAGATTGTAATCTTTGGAGTCCTTGCCATCTTGATTTTATAGTGGCAATAACTTCATCTTCAGTAGAGCTGTTAAGATCATCTAATATCTCGCCTACTGTACCAAAACAAGCAAAACCTGCATTCTTAGTACTGGCGCCGGATGGCATAACTCCTCTTTCTATAATTCCGATTTTAGCTTCTGGATATGTCTTGCTTAACTCCATTGCAGTTGTAAGGCCAACTATACCCGCTCCTACTATAAGAAAATCATAAGTCTCATACCAGTATTCCTTTTCCCAATAGCTTAAGTTCATGAGTGATATTAGAGTGAATTATAATATTATGATTTGGTAGGTGTAATATATTGAATTTGGAAAGTATAACATTTACATTTACGTTTGAAAAAAAATAATAAAATAAATATATGATACAGCGTATCCAATCTATCTTTCTATTAATAGCAGGCGCAGGATTTTTTAGTTTATTCAAATTTCCATTCGCTAAGAGTAGCGCTACAACTGCACCATTATTTGAAGATCAATTATTTAATATACAAGATAATCCTGTACTATTAGGATTATGTGTCGCAGGAGGAATCATCTCTATAGTTACTATATTTTTATTTAAAAATAGAATCCTACAAAAACGCCTTGCTCTATTAGGAGCCATCGTTGCAATAGGTCTTGGAGGATTTGCATTATATACGATGACATCAGAAGTGGAGACAATTCCATCTACTGTTGAGGTGTCTAATCAAACAGGACTATTTATTCCAGCTGTATCAGTAGTCATGCTTATGCTGTCTAATATATTTATCAATAAGGATGAGAAGTTAGTGAGGTCTTCGGATAGGTTGAGGTAAATGGCTCATTAACTACTTAAAGAAATGAAATTAATATTGCTCTTATTCTGTTATATTTATAGAAAAAGATTTAGAAAATGACAACTAAAACTAAAAGCGTTAGAAAAAGATTAATAAAATCTGCAAGTACAAACGATAGAAGAGTGCATATAACTCCGAGAATTACTGGATGGGCTGTCAGAAAAGAAGGTAATTTCAAAGCATCGAAAGTGGTAAGTACTCAAAAAGAAGCAGTAGAAATTGCTAAATCTTGGGTTACCAAAGGAGATGCATCCAAAGTAATAGTTCACTCAAAAGATGGAAAATTTAGAGTAGCAGGATAATGGCTTATTCTAATAATGTTTTTATTAATTGTCCATTTGATGATGATTATTATCCGCTTTTAAAACCAATTATATATACCGTAATTTATTGCGGCCTTAATCCTAAAATTTCCGAAACCAAAGATGGTGACAATATTAGAATAAGACAGATTCAAGAACTAATAGAAATTTCCAAGTATAGCATACATGATATATCAAGGATAGAAACTATTCCGCCAAGATTTAATATGCCGCTCGAATTAGGAATGGATTTAGGATGTAAGCGGTACTCCAAAAAGGATAAGAAATGTCTCATATTAGAGAAGGAGTTATATAGGTTTAAAGAAGTAATGTCAGATATTTCTGGTCAAGATATTTCTAACCATAATAATGATCCTGTGTTAATAGTAAAAGCTATTCGCAATTGGATCTATAAAATAAGAAGCACCAATAAAAAGCCAGTTTCATTCAACACGATTTGGGATTTATATAACGAATTCGTTTCTGACTTTGACAAAGATATGAGGGCAGAAAATTTAGATCCTAATAAAATGTGGGAAATACCATTTTCAGAATTAATTGATCTTACTGCAAATTGGATCAAGGCAAAAAAGAAAATAAAGAAATAATTCCTATCCTCTTCTCCTCTTCCTCTTGAGCCGCTTATTCCATTTCTTCTTATCCTTTTCTATTTGCTCAAGTCGTTCTTTAGTATTGAGATCATAGTAGTCATCGTCATCATTTTTTTTCTTACGTTTGGGGTCGATGCCACTGAGTATGTCCTTAAGCCAACCACCAAATTTTTTGTTATTTATTTTTCTCTCTTCTCTACGTACATAGAGACTATACTCTTCATCAGCTAATGCATCGGGACATTCAAATACTAAATCGGAAGGAGCTTGACGTGGTAACTTATCCTTAGCATAAGCGAACTCAAAGAGTGCTCCCACCATAGGTAATGCTGTCCTTCCGCCTGACCCTGTACCCAGATTTCTGAAGTGCATCCGTCGATCTTCTGTCCCTACCCATGCACCTAAGACAAGATCATCAGTATAGCCTATGAACCATCCATCAGACTGATTCTGAGTTGTACCTGTCTTACCTCTAATGACTGATGGCACACGATAATTAGCATACAATCTACTGCCGGTTCCATTACGTACTACGTTCTCTAACATAGCATTGATCTCATCTATATGCAATGTGTCAGCAGCTACCTCTTGTCCATCAAGAACTGGATCTATTCTTTCATATAGAATCTTACCATTCTTATCTTCTATTCTTTCTATACTGCTGACGTCGGGTTTATAGCCACCGTTAGCTAAGGTGCTGTAAGCGGTTACCATATCCATCAATGACACATCTGATGTCCCCAAGACGATAGAAGGCACTGCACTGAGCTTACTCTCTACACCAAGACGTGCTGCCATATCTACAACTCTATCTATACCTACATCAAATAAGACTTGGACGGAGACGGTATTGACACTATTAGTCAGTGCTCCTTGCATGGACATGTAGCCGCCATATTCTTCATCAGCATTACGGGGTGTCCAATCTTGGTAAGATGTATAATTTCTTAATTCATTCTTGTAGAAGTCGCAGGGTGATTTACCTTCTTGCAATGCTGTAAGGTACACGATGGGTTTAAATAGAGACCCTACTTGCCTAGGACTTGTGACATTATCATACTGGAATGAGCCGTAGTCATTACCGCCTACCCAAACTTTTACTTTTCCAGAATGTGGCTCTACACCAAGAATTCCAGTATGTAGAAGACTGAGGTAGTTTTTTATAGAATCAATTTTAGTAATATTCTTTTTGACGAGTCCCTCACCCCATGCCCATACCTGACGATCATCTTTATTCGCAAATTTCTCTATCGCTTCCATATTAGACAAACCTTGTTTTCTTAAGGACTTATAATATGAATCTGATAATATTTTTTCGTCGATGACTCTGCTATTTCTGCCATACATTCTACCACCCTTCCAGCTATCTAAGAATATCTTCTGAAGTGCTGTCATATGTTTTTTCATAATTGTCTCCGCAGCAACTTGGAGATCATAATCAACAGTGGTATATATCTTGAGACCATCATAAGATAATCTATAGTCTTTTATATTTTCGACGGAAGTCGTATCCATCCACGCCTTAATCTCCTTAGATAAATACTGCTTGAAGTACTTAGCAAATTCTTCTTCTTGAGATAAAGGTGTGTAATCTAATATCACAGGTAACTCCAATAATCCGATCGTATCTTCAGGTATTAGGTAGTTGTATTTTACCATCTGAGATAATACAATATTTCTTCTCTGCTGTGCTCTATAAGGATGATTACGTGGGCTGTAATAAGAAGTTGCTTTAAGCATACCCACTAATGTGGTTGCCTCCGAAATACTCAAGTCGATAGGAGGCTTATTAAAAAATCTCTGAGATGCCACACTCAGTCCAAATGCTCGCTCACCAAAAGAAACTGTATTAGAATATAGAAGTAGGATTTCGTTTTTGGAGTAGGCTTTCTCTATACGTTGTGCTATAGACATCTCCCTGAACTTATTAATAAGAGTACTTAGCATAAAATATCGCTTACGCGGAAATATATTTTTAGCTAATTGCTGAGTGATCGTGCTTCCGCCCCCGCTACTTCCTCGCCGCATAAGGATGGTCTTAAATAGCACCCTCCATAGACTGCGATAATCGACACCATTATGCTTATAGAATCTTGTATCCTCTGTAGCTATAAGTGCATTAATGTAATTCTCATTAAGATCAGATGACGTCAATTGCGATCTATTCTCGACATAATACCTGCCGATCAACTGACCCTCAGAGGCATATATCTCTGAAGCTAAAGGATTCTTAATATTGCGTAACTCTTCCGTTGTGGGGAGTGGCCCGAAAGCACCAAAACTTACAAGTATGCGTAATGTAAGTATTGAGATAACTAATAATACGAACAGAATAGTCAGAACAATTCCTATTTTTCGATACATCGAAAGTTCTAAGAATGCTTGTCGTAGTGTATTGATTTTTTCTTTGATGGTCAATATCTTGATCTGTCCACAATTAACGATCAAGGTAAACTTATTGGTACAAATAAAAGAAACTATTTTTTCTTGCTATTCTCTAAAATTAAAAAAGGCCACCTTTAATTAAAAAGATGACCTATCATATTAGCGCAAACTAATTTTAATTCTTTATAAATCTTTGCGTTACAAGACTATTTGATGTTTGCAGAGAAACAATATATATCCCTGGTGTCAATTCTGAAACATTTATTCTATTCGTATTGAGTCCTTTTAAGAAAATCTGCTTATCCTGATTAATAACTTTACCCTGAGCATCTATTATCATAGTTGTCAATGACTCTTGATTATCAAGTTCAAATTCTAAAGTAATATTATCAGTAACCGGATTAGGATACACTCTTATAGAAATATTACCTTCTCCAGCAGATACATGCTGTGGTAAAGGTGCTTCAAATTGGAGATCTTCTACTACTGTATTACCATCTATGAATCCACCACAATCTGCCTCATCCACTACAGTCAATCCTAAACAATCTGCAAAACATATATTAGGTACTGGGAAAGTATTACCTAAACTATCCTGTATACATACTGGATTAATTTCATCATCTAAGCAATCCAAACATTCTAATTCTGGGAAGTCACAATCAACAACATCAGCTGCTGTATAACCTGCACATTCTGCATAACACATATTAAGGAATGGGGAAATCTCACCTGTCGCCGCATCAGTTATTACACAAACATATTCGTCAGCGTCAGTGTACTGACAATCGCAATCATTCCATGGATTATCGTATCCTGTCGTATCACATTCTACTACTACATAATTCTCATAACCCCAGCAGTCAGCATAACACTCACTCGGTGCCCATGCTTCATACGTCAATGTATCTCCATCGTATGATTCTGTAATTTCTATACAAATACCTGCACCTTCAAAATCTGAGTCTTCACACTCACAACCATAATTATCCCAATCATTGTCCCAATCATTATCCCATTCGAATCCTGTTGTGTCACATTCTACTACTACATAATTCTCATAACCCCAGCAGTCAGCATAACACTCACTCGGTGCCCATGCTTCATACGTCAATGTATCTCCATTATATGATTCTGTAATTTCTATACAGATACCTGCACCTTCAAAATCTGAAACTTCACACTCACAACCATAATTATCCCAATCATTGTCCCAATCATTATCCCATTCGAATCCTGTCGTGTCACATTCTACTACTACATAGTTCTCGTAACCCCAGCAGTCAGCATAACACTCACTCGGTGCCCATGCTTCATACACCAATGTATCTCCATCGTATGATTCTGTAATTTCTATACAAATACCTGCACCTTCAAAATCTGAGACTTCACACTCACAACCATTATCATCCCAATCATTGTCCCAGTCATTATCCCATTCGAATCCTGTCGTGTCACATTCTACTATTACATAGTTCTCGTAACCCCAGCAGTCAGCATAACACTCACTCGGTACCCAAGATTCATACGTCAATGTATCTCCATCGTATGATTCTGTAATTTCTATACAAATACCTGCACCTTCAAAATCTGAGTCTTCACACTCACAACCATAATTATCCCAGTCATTGTCCCAATCATTATCCCATTCGAATCCTGTTGTATCACATTCTAATATTACATAGTTCTCATAACCCCAGCAGGCAGCATAACACTCACTCGGTACCCAAGATTCATACGTCAATGTATCTCCATTGTATGATTCTGTAATTTCTATGCAAATACCTGCACCTTCAAAATCTGAGACTTCACACTCACAACCATTATCATCCCAGTCATTGTCCCAGTCATAATCCCATTCGAATCCTGTCGTGTCACATTCTACTACTACATAATTCTCATAACCCCAGCAGTCAGCATAACACTCACTCGGTGCCCAAGATTCATACATCAATGTATCTCCATTGTATGATTCTGTAATTTCTATACAAATACCTGCGCCCTCAAAATCTGAGACTTCACACTCACAGTTAAAGTTCTGATCTCCATCTTGCCAGTCATAATCATCGTGCCCGTCATAACCGTCAAGATCACACTCGGTACTATCTACAACTGTCAATCCCAAACACTCTGCAATACATGTATTAGGTACTGGAAAAATTGTCCCCAAACTGTCTTGGGCACAAATAAAAGTTTCATCAAATTGCCACTCACAATCACATGGCTCAGTCTGCGCTAACATTGCCGTTGATATTAAGCTAAAGCTTAAAATTGTAATTATTCTAATCATCTCTAAAATATTGTTTTAATAAAAATTATATAAAATTCCAACTTGTAAATTCAAATTATCGTAAGATTGGTCGATATTACTATCAATCGAAAAAGCACTTAATGCTCTTCTGTAAAATGCTCCAATGGATATATCTATGCAACTGCTCATTCCATAATCTAATGATAGGCCTGCGTCAAAAGCGCTAAGAATACTACCACTACGAATTGCATCTGTCTCTACTATATACCCATCGAGATTAATATTATACCCCTCATAACCTTGATAAAGATTAATCACCGGACCGGCATATGCGGACACCTCTATCTTAGGAGCAAGTGAAGTATAATAACCTACATGCAAAGGCATACTAATATTATGATGTGCATTATATCTTATAAATCTCTGTGAGCTTGTAACGACTCCATCGACCTTGCCACTGAAGTATTGTAGAGAACCAGAAGCAGTATTAGCTACATATGCAGAGTCACTCGTTACTGTCACCGTGGTCTGACTACTCTCTATATAGTCTAATCTCTCATTGATTCTTTGATATTCGATACCCGCTCCAATGGAGAAGTTATGGCTTATTTTCTTACGCAATGTTAATCCACCTCGGATAACTTCTAACACAGTCTCATTCTGATCTCTTAACTCTAATAGATCGTCGTTGGACTGAGATTGCAAAGTTCTGTCAGCGATACCGATACCAGAATAGACACCTAATTGCAAACCTTTATTAGGTGCTTTAGAGATTTCTATCATACTTTGCTCCGATCTTATATTGGGCAAATCTCGATTAGAGATTAGTAATTTTTTGAATCCAATATTAGAAATAGATTCCAACCGCTCTATCAAAGAAATAGCATTAGATACTTGATCAATAGAAACTACTTTTGAATCTAAAACTGCGCTGTCAATAGTTATTAATTCAGATGGATTAATGACAGGTAATGCGATAGTGTGTTCTTCTGTGATCTGAATTGATTTTTTCTCTGACCCATAATTACTTTTTCTCTCAAGATCATCAACTTTTACTTTACCGATCGTATTGATTTTTAAGTCAGCACTTGAATTTGCATATGTGTTAGTATTTGTGGTTGTGTTTGTGTTAGTGTTTGTGTTCGTGTCTTTAACTTTGGCTACATCATCGCTATCAGTCTGAGGACTCTTTTCATCAATTATAGGGCGAGAAAAAATATGCGCATTGGCATCATTTAATTCCGTAGTATTTTTATCTAAAGGCCCTTCATTCTGCATAAAAGCCACAGCAGGTTCATTATCGACATTTCCGTTTATGGCAAAGAAGCAGATTGCTACAGACATCAATAGAAATAAAAGTCCTATCAAATACAATAGACCTTTTCTATCTTTTTCTTTAGCAGGTAACTGCTTCTCGATATCATCCCACATTGCGTTCTTATCCCAATCAACGCGAGCATTTTCAAGATTCTCTTTTATATATTTATCCAAATTATCTTTTAGCATAATTCAGCTTTTTTCTGATCATTAATTATATCTCTTAGTAATTCTTTAGCTCTAGAAAGTTGCGACCTCGATGTACTCTCTGCGATACCTAACTGCTCACTGATTTCTTTATGCGAGAATCCTTCTACGACATTCATATTAAATATCATTCTGTACCCTTCTGGTAATCTTTTCATTAATTTGAGTATGTCTTCTGCATTTAATCTTGCTATAATTTCAGGTGCACTTATTTCTTTTAATCCTTGCTGGTAGAGTACATCTCTATTATTATCCTTCTTCTTCTTACGATAGAGCTGCAGTGCTTCATTAACTACAATGCGTGATAGCCATCCATCTATATTTCCGTTCTTAAGATCACAGTTCTTGAGATTTATGAAGATCTTGACATATGCATTCTGCAATACATCTTTGGCATCTTCGAGACTATTAGTATATCTCCTACTCACATTCATTAATCTATCTGAGGTCAGCATATAGAATTCTCTTTGGCTATTTCTATCCTGCTCTATACATCGTAATATGAGTCTGTTGATCTCCAAAAAAGCACCTTATTTAGATAATGGAAGATCAAATTGTAAATCAAAAGGCACCTTATTATAAGACTCGTCATATATATCGCCTTCTATACTTCCTTTTAAGCTACCTTGGTTTACACTCGGATATTCTGAGATAACTATTTGCAGATCTCTTTCATAATCGTAGTAATATTTATTATTGACTTGAATAGAAATTCTCCTTACATCAAAAGTACCTTCGGACAAAGTAGACTTAAAATTTACGTATAAGTTATTTTCTAAATCATGACCGAATATTTCTATACGATTATGGTATTGGAAAGCAAAATGACTTTCAAGCGTATATTCATCATCATTAATATTTAAACTTACAAGCCCACCTTCATACATAAGATCACATATCTCTAAATTTAGATCAATGCTATCTCTTACTTCTATCTCTCCAAAAACAAGATCATTGGTACTATTATCAATAGCTTCATAATATAAAATCTGAGAGCATGTATTATCTATATATACCTCAAAACCGCCGTCATCTAACAATGTCGTCCCTAACTTATCTTCCTGCAATGGCACTCCAAAAAAATTAGAATTACTATAAAAAGTTATCTCACCAGAGGCTACAGGGTTACCGTTACAATCCGTCACTGCGCCTTGTATATATGTTGGGGTATTTATATCATAGATAATAATATCATCTGTAATAATATCTCTATCTGTAAGGATATAATCATACTCAATCGGAAAACTACATTGCTGATCAAAGTATGGTAAAATGATAATATTAGCTGGAATGGTAGAATTAAAAAAACCGTCTCCATCAGTCGTAGCATAGTTAGAAAATATTCCAGAGACATCAACGAACTTTATTATTCTATTAGAGGTCGCTGAGCCATCTACATTTTTTATCACACCTTGTATAGATACCCAATCATATGAATCAATATTCCATCCTGTATCTATCCCTTCGTTAGGTATTAAAGTGATTAATACTTCATTATCATTCAGCGATGCATTAGCATTTGTTAACACAGATTGATATTCTGACGTATTTATATATATGAGGTAATCTTTGAGATCGTCTACTATAAAATAAAATGCTCCATCCTCTGTCGTCTGTGCTTCTTCTACGAGTACTTTATCATCATATAGCGCCACGATAATATTCGCTACAGGGTTAAAAGAATCATCATAGACACTACCATTAATAAGTCTCTCATCTACATTTTCTGGAGCAGGTACATCAGGCTCTGATACCGTAGGTTCGAATATCTCATCCTTTCTACATGATGACAACATCAGTAAGGATAGAAGAAATAAAACATTTATTAATCGCATAGTAAGCTTGATTTACACCTATAATATGATGCTCAGAATACAATCGCTGCATCAATAAGAAAAAATGAAAATATGGGAAAAAATAACGGAAAAGGCAGGTTCAAAAATAGAAAATATCTAAATCAAAAACTTCCTTAAAATAGACAATAGCTATTGATAGTCTTCATTATAGATATCTAAGCATATAATTATCGCATCCATTATGTCCTGTAGAACCTAAACTTGAATTTATAGGTAAGAATCCAACTTTCTCATATAATACACGAGCTTCTTTCATACCTGATACGGTCTCGAGATAGCATTGCTTATAAGCATACTCTCGGGCTTTAGATAGGAGGATAGACATCAATTGACTGCCAAGACCTAAGCCTCTAATGGATGCATAGAAGTACATTTTTCTAAGCTCGCATATATTATCAGAACTTCCTTTAAGAGGAGCTATGCCTCCACAACCATATACCATATTTTGACTATCTACTACTACATAGAAATCTGATCTATGATCTGCATAGGCAGTATACATATCTTCTAATTCCTCATCAGAACTTGAGTAACCCTCTCCTATACAGCTATAGGTGGCCATCACATCAACGACAAGCTCCTTCACTTGAGTATTATCAGCTGACTCTATTAATCTAATTGTAAAATTATCGTTTATACTTTGACCCATTTTATCAAAGTAGATCCTCGATTAGTAGATAGATGGATAATATATACACCACCATTCAATCCTTCGACTTCTATACTTTGATTACTTTCTAAGTATTTACCACCAAGTAACTCTCGTCCACTGGTATCGAAAATTGTATATGAGTCAACTATAATATCGGAAGGTATTTTAATTTCTAATTCTTGGTACACAGGGTTAGCCCTAACCACAATCTGTTGTGATGATTTGACTACGGATATGACATCAGAATAAGTTACTTTATTATTAGTACCGTAAAAACGTAATCTATAATAATGTATACCTGACGATGGATTCTTATGGATATGGTTATAATTAGATGCACTACTAAAAGGCTCAATATCTACATAAGCTATATCAGAAAACTGCGTTATAGAAGTACCATGCTCTAATTGTACATGGCTTATATCATCTTTATTCTCAATCGTCCAATCCACGATAATATCTGATCCAACTAATCTCGCATTAAATCCAACAATAGACTCTATAGACAATACCTCTGCCTGGCATAACGAGACCAGCAACGTAGGTCTTACTACAGAAATAAGATTACGCATACGAGACCGCTGACCTGTTGTAAACATATTCATGCAATCATCGTCAGAATATTGCATGAAGTTATTATACATAATCCCATCGCCACTAGTTGTACAATTATCAAATAGTGGAAAACTCGAACATCCAAAAACACCTTCTAACTGTGTGGGAGTATCCGCAACATCATCATCAAGATTACAACTTCCGGGATTACTCCCCCATGGATGCTCTAAGTCAAGCCAATGTCCTACCTCATGAGTAGCAGTTCTTCCTATAAACTGTGGCTGCAATGGATTAGGCATTACCTCTGATCCTATTGTATAGAATGACAGCACTACTGCATCTGTACTTGCATCTCCACCAGGAAACTGAGCATAACCTAATGAAGCAAAAAAATCACAGTTGCCATTCTCTAAATTATCGACACTTAGTATAGAGTAGATATTAAGGTAATCCTCACGATCCCAGATAGTGGGTTTTACAAAGTTATCGTCTATATAATTAGTCGTCCAACAATCGCTTTCATCTACTCCTGACAATGTATTGATATGATTTCTGAGTATTCCAGTTGTCTCTTCGCCATTAGGATCTACAGATGCAAGGCAAAACTCTATATCAGTATCTGCTGCCAGAGGTTCAAAAGCTGAAGGCGTCATAGAAGCATCCCCATTATTACGTCTGAAATCTTTATTTAACTGCTCAACTTGAGCTTGGACAAGCTCATCAGTAATATTTTCTTGTTCTCCAAGAGGATCACCATTGTGATAGATATGGAAGACTACAGGTATAATAATTGTATCTCCACGTTGCTCCTTATTGCGTGATAGTAATAGTGCTTTCTTTATGCGTTTACGGTTTTCCTTGAAGGTAGGGTCGCTTCCGATCTTATCTGCGTGTACTTGGTCAGTACTACAATGTTGTCCTATAGCAGTAATGCTAAAAAGTAACAATGTTATAAATATTAAAAACCTCATAAGCATTTATTTTTCGTTGTAAATCCAGTTTAAAGGAAGCCCTGCTTTCTGTTTTATCTTAGTGTTGTAAGGCATTACGTGCTGCTTAGATATTGCGACAAGCCTATTATCGTTTTTACTAAATATCTTAGTCTCTATAGCTAAGCGATCCTCTAATACTTCTATTTTTTTTACACCGACGATAACAGTATCTGGAAACGATACAGGTCTTATGTACTTACAATCCTGCCAGGCAACGATAGGGCTGATATTATCTTGACTTACCAGTAGACCATTGTTAAGGGATAGAAAAAAAGCAACTCTCGCTGATTCTACCCATTGTAGATACACGATATTGTTGACATGATGTGCCGCATCAATATCTCTCCACTCTACAGGTATCTCTAATGATAAGCTGAAATTCTCCATAGTACGTATTAAAAATTTTTATAATATGAAGATAGCATAAATACTCATATAACATACCTTCTCGATAGCCAATTACACGGATGTCACTATATTATGTCATATATGGTTATCTGAAGTACCTTCTTAGAATACATATATACATATGCTCCATGCAGGCAAATGGAATAAATAAGGAATAACAATTTATTCAATTACTATTATTAAGTTTCAATTGTAACCTTTTTAGCATAAATAAGTTACACTAATTTGATACCTGGAGATAGTCCATCTTTTGAAGCACTAATAGCCAAGGTTAAAAATGATGTTTCAGAATTCAATGATTTGAAATTTGAAAAGGACGCATATATAGAGTAGACATAATTATAAAAACGGAAAGCCAGCATGTAACATTAAATATCAGATCAGATCTCTTCGGTTCTCAGAGTGACGATATTTATAATCATCCGATAGCTGAAGCAAAAAAAGAGACTTGCCTAAGTATAAAAATATCTATCGACAAGAGATTTGTAATAATTATAAATTTTCTGAGGTTTTACACATTTCAATTTATCATTATACACCATTAGTCATTTTGCTCTGAAGGGAAAGCTATATTTTTCTTTATCTCCATCTTTTTAGCTTTGACATCAAACTTATTTTTCTTGTATAATGCTATAAGCTGATCATAAGCATCCTTACGATAATATTTTAATTCTACTACTCGCTCAAGATACTTAATCGCTAGTGCATCCTTACCAGCTAAGCTTGCCATTACTCCTGTGGTATAGATCGTAGAAGTATCTGGTTGTGCTATTCTTGGAAATTTTATTTCTACTTCATTCATACGTGAGGCTGCATCATAATAACTGAAAGCTTTTTCAAAATTTTTATCTTGATAGTGAGCAACTCCTTTAATAGTTAATACATTTTTGACATTATATAGATTCTTAAGAATACGGTATCTGTTTCTATTATAATTATCATAGATTAAAGCCTTATTATATGTATCAACAATATCTTCAAGAAAAACATCGAAATCATCCGACTCATCATAAGCTTCATTTGTTAACTGTGCAGTTAATAATTCACTTTTCAGTAATAAAGCGATGGCATCAGTAGAGGCACCTTCACTCTCCCAAATTTCTGATATCAATGCTTCAGCTTCTTCATAGTGTTCTACGGTAGGCTCTGCCCAGTAAGCATCCATCATTTTCATGGCCGAACGCATTGTAGACGTCTGACCGTGAAGGCTTACATGCAATAAAATTAGAGCTATGGTAATTGTAATATTCTTCATGTGATGGATATTATTATTGAATCTGAGTAATGTCACAAAGTTATGTACTCAACAAACCAAAAGTTAGTCTAAAACCTTAAAGTATTACTAAAAATCTCATTTTTGTTGTCATAGCAAGAGACTTTAAGACTATCATAAGTCTAAAGTTAAATGTACATCACGTTCAGATATTAGTAATTTTGTAATACATTCTACAATGCTCATATCTATGAGCAGCAGTATATTCAGATTTTCAACATTTAATAAATTATATAAGTATGAAAAAGGTATTCGTTTATTTCTTCCTTGTTTTAGGCCTCGTTTCTTGTGATCCTAAGGATCTACAAAGTGTTCTCGATACAGTCAGCTCAGCAGGTCTTTCTAATCTTGATATTGCTAATGGACTCAAAGAGGCGCTTGAGTTTGGTGTAGATAATAGTGTCGATTTCTTATCTGCAAAAGATGGATTCTATAAGTCATCCTACAAAATATTATTACCAGATGAGGCGAATACTGTAATCAGCAAATTAAAGATCGTCCCTGGTTTCAGTAACTTAGAAGAAGAACTGGTAAAAAAAATAAACTATGCAGCTGAAGATGCTGCTAAGAAAGCGGGTCCTATATTTCTTAGTGCCGTAAGAGGTATCACATTCGACGATGCTATGAATATTCTTATGGGCGAAAAAAATGCTGCAACACAATATCTACATACAAGAACTTACAATAGTCTCTATGGCGAATTTAAGCCAGTACTTGATAACTCGCTTAATTCTTTTGGTGCATTAGATCTATGGAGAGATGCCGTTAACGCATATAATAAAATTCCATTTATAACTAAAGTAAATCCAGATCTATCGGATCATATTAACTCTAAGGCACTGTACGGATTATTTGATCTTATAGAAGTTAAAGAGCAAGGCATCAGAACTGACGTATCACAACGTACGACAACATTACTTAAGGATGTATTTGCTAAGCAGGATAGGTAATTACTAGTGATGAGTTAAGAGTGATAAGTTGTCCGTTGTCCGTCCCTGATATAGGTTGACCGTTTTACACTAACAAATAACAATGAAAAGAGTAAAATCCAATTGTGGTCGACGAACTGCAGTTGGATTTTTATTTTCATTTCATTCTATATAAGTACAAGCGAACCCACATTACAGGTCGGAGGTAAATCTCTTGACGACATCAAATTCGCTGAAAAAGACCTTAAGTAAGACACGTAATACTGTGTAAGCTGGGATGGCTAATACCATACCGCCTACGCCACCAATCTTAGCCCCCATTAGTACGACTATAAATATCTCAAGGGGATGTGCCTTGACACTCTTGGAGAATATATTAGGCTGTAATAAAAAGTTATCTATTAGTTGAAGTACTCCTAATATAATAATCAGTTTAATCATATCTGGAAGTAGCACATTATAGAAATCTATAGGCACACCTGTCGTCTCCACATTGATATTAGAAGATAGGACGATTAGTACGCCGAAGAAATTACCCAATAAAGGACCGATATAAGGTATCAAATTAAATATCGCAAAACAGAAAGCAATCAACATAGCACTCTTATAACCGAATAACTTAAGGACTATAGTCGCTACTACTGTTATCACAATGACTTGCAGTGTCAATCCTACAAAATATCTTATTAGCAAAGTCGTAGATTCGCTGATCGCATGAGAGACTTGGCTCTCTTGATTATTAGGTACAAGAAAAGAAACCATCTTAGTAAACAGTCCATGCTCCTTCAAGAAAAAGAAGGCTATAAAAAATACAGACAATACCGTTATCACAAAACCTCCAAAGAATCCTACTAATGAACTTAGAAGCTTAGATATCTGAGAGGGATTAAACATCTCAAAAATATTACTCCGCAAGCCTTCAAAGTAGGTGCCGTCATCATCAACTGCTCCATTATCCTGATTAGGATTATCAAAATGGACGAGCAAATTAATCTGCTGAGTCGTGATGGTATCTCCGAGATTATTTACATGAAGAATAGAATCTACATTAACCAATTCTGTGTAAGATTTTTGATGGTTATTATCCTCATAGGCTGCAATAGGATCTAAGTCTTCTAATTCTATTATTCCTTTATCACTGAACCATTGTCTGACGTCAGCTAAGGGCTCCTGTAACCCATCTAAAATCTTATTATAATCAATGCCAGCAAGATTCTTAGCTTGAGAAATGAGCGGTGGTATAAATATTCTCAGCATCAACAACATGACTATACCAAAAACCAATAGCGTCAATCCCGCCGATAAGCCGTCACCCAGAAATTTATTGAAAAATCTATTCAAGGGTGCTCCTATCATAGATACGACCCATCCCAATATGATGTAGCCGACTATCTCACTAAAGTAGAACAATACAGCTCCCACAATAAGTAAGGGCAGAATTGATATGGTGTATTTTTGCCAGGTTTTGATGGCCATTGGATTATGTCTATAAATGAAGTGGAAAGTTAAGCAATCGTACGGTGTAGAGGTAATTAATTTCTCTTAAGTATGCCATTAAATCTATGTATGAAGAATAAAAGCTTTCTAAAACATCCATAGCCAATATCAATAAGTTAAATTATAGAAGGAAAAGCAGAACCATGGATACTCAATCCTGCTCAGCTAATAGTGCCTCTATAACAATAGATAACTCATCTACAAGTTTGGTATCATTGCCATCGTAACCTTTAGCATCATATCTTATTGCTCCAGATTTATCAAGTATGAATTTTCTTGGAATACCTCCTACATTATAAGATTTTGACATTTCTCTCTTATCATCGTGTAATAATAAAAACTCATAGTCATTATTCTCCAAGTAATCACGAAGATTATCCTTTTCAGATTCTGCACTTACATAGACGAACTCGACGAGTTTATTATCAGCGTAATTGTCTTCAGTCATCACCATGGTCGGAAGAGCGGCCACACAAGGCCCACACCAAGTTGCCCAAAAATCAATCACTAATACTTTTCCAGAATAGTCCTCCAGTGATAATTTTTCACCATCTATAGATTTAAGCGTAAATGGCTTTCTTTCTCCATTTTCCATTTTAGAAAGCACTTCAGATTTCAAATTTAATCTAAATTCATTTTCTATTGAGTCAAGCCTATTTTCTATATTAGTTTGATCAGCACCAGCCAAAGCTTTATATTGATTTCTCATTTCTAAAGTAGCATTTCCAGCAGCAATCATTTCTTCTAAAAAGACCTTACATTCTTCTTTTTTATTAAGCTCCTCTAAGAGTGCTGCATAATTAGTATTGGCTTTCGCATCTTCATATCTATCTATAATTAATGCGATCTTAGAATACTTAAGAGCCTCATCCTTCCTTTCCATCTTATAGAGAATATCTGAATAAGTCTTACAATATCGTGAATGAGTATAACTTAAGTCTCTTTTATATCTAAACTTTGTGATATACGGTTCACGCATAGTCATCATAGACTTTTCGCGTTCTATAATTTCGATACTTTTCTTAGAATAATATAGTGCAGTATCTAAATTAAATAAACCGTCATTCTCATCTGAAGATAAGTCACGTGCAATACTATGATATCTTCTAGCTTGCGAAACTGGGGACGGCAACTTAGTTACGAACTCTAATGAGTTTTTCAAATCGTTTCTTTTGTCTAAATAACTAATGGAAATAAAATAACATATATCATCAAACTCCTCAATATATCTATCATTGTTTATAAATAATTCTTCTATTTCATCAAACAACTTTAATCTCTTCTCAAAATCACTATCATAAAATTTGTTGATCTTTATCCTTAAGGCAGCTTCACTATTAGGGTACTTTCCGTTCGCCTGTTTTAATATATCATCTCTATTAATACTATATCTCATCTTATCAAAAAGATCAGCCATAACTAATATATCTGCCTCTGTAGACTTATTGTATCTTATTTTTTTCGACAAATCTAAAACAGATAAAAGTCGAGATCGATCATCTCTGTTTCTAGCATTGACTCCATGAGCAAATAAATAAGGCAATGTTTTAACCACCTCTGGGTTAGCTTTAGCCTCTTCGTCGATTAGATATTTAGATAACTCATATTGCTTCTCTAATTCCAAATCATAATGATGAAAAGTTAGGACCTCAGCAATTGCAAGTCTTGTTTTATAAACAGGTTTATTATTCTCATAGATCATAATAGAATAAGCTTTCCCATTATTATCATCTATTATTTCATGATTTTCATCTACTATTTTGAATAAAAGTCCATCTATGTCATCTGGCAACTGTAACTTTCCTATTGCTGTTTTCGAGACTGTTTTGAGATCTGTAACTTCTACAATAGGAGGTTCCCCTAAGCGTAGAACGTAAACTAATACCTTATATAACTCTGAATCTAAGGTTTTACCAGAGTTATACTCTAAGCTAATTATATCCCCTCTTTGAGGCTTATCAGGACTGATATTAAATGACTGCCCTTGAGCACTATAGTTAATCACAGTAAAGAGAAATGCAAAAAAAAATCTCATTATTAATCTACTTTAAAAATTATTGCCTATTCTAATTTACGGCTCTACAGATACTCTATCATTCTCACTCAATAGCATTTCTATTACAATAGAAAGCTCATCGACTAACTTAGCGTCATTGCCATCGTAGCCTACTCCCTTATATCGTAACTGTCCTGACCGATCTAAGATGTACTTGGTAGGAATACCACTGATTCCAAAATTCTGAACCATAGCATTCTCGTTATCCATAAGCACATTAAATCTGTATCCTTTAGAATCTAAGAATTTTGTGGCATTGGCCTCCTTATCCTTAGCTCTCTCCCAAGTATCTATAAACAAAAATTCTACAAGAGGATTATCAGCATACTTATCTACAGCTTGTTGCATTCCTGGAAATGAAGCCTTACATGGACCACACCATGTTGCCCAGAAATCTAATACAACTACTTTACCTTCCACACTTTCTAATGACACCTTTTCTCCTTTCAGATTAAGTAGAGAAAAATCCTTTGGCGCCTGAACGAAAAGATCTTCTTTAATTTTTTCTTTCTGCTTAGCTTTGGCTTCTTTCTCTAATAGCTTTACAACTTTATCATAAGCCATATCCATATTCATATCCGACTTGAATATTCTTTTATACTGTGCCTTCATAGCTGTCCCTGCCATACCATCTACCATCATTTTTTCTAAGAATGGCATAACAGCTTTACCGCCTTCCTGATTCTCCATATACACGGCATATCTCGTATTCATATCGCCATCCTTATAATCATAAGCCTCCACTGCAAGGGTCTGAAATTTTAAAGCATCCTCCTTATGTCCAAGGTGGTGTGCTAGCAATGCGTAAGTATCAGAATACATGGCATAATTATAATTCATGTTATTGCCATAGCGAGCTTTAGATTGGAAGACAGGCTTAATAGTCATAGCCTCTTTTTCTGTAGATATTAATCGTAAGCTTTCCTTAGATAGTTCTTCTGCTAACCTTAAATTAATAGGTTCGGTATCTATACTTTCTCCTGACAATGTCCACGCTACGTTATTATATAGACTTGCTTTCGTAGTAGGACTTTCTATTTTAGTTGAGTACTCCTTAAATTTGACTTCGTCATTCTTCTCGCCATAGTATCCTGCAATTCTACTTGCCATTTGATCTATGTTATCCTGATATTCAGTATCCCGCTTAGTGATAGATTCTACTTCTGAAAAAATAATTTCCTTTTGTTCAATATCTTCGGTATTACGAAATTCTGATATTTTATCTCTCATTGCCCAATTACTGTTAGGATACAACTCAGCGATATGCTGCCCTAACTCATCAAGTGTAGACCTACTTCCTGAATACTGAGCTACTAATGCGAGATCTATAAGTTTAAGTTTGTCAATATTCTTTTTTTCTTTTTCCTTCTTGACATGTTGTATTACTTCAACAATAGTATCATCATCTGATAGTAGTCTCGCTACTAAACCTTTTACAGTCAAAAATTTAAAATTCGTATTAATCGAAGGATTTATTTTTAGTTCTTCATTGAGATATACATTAGCTAATTCTTCTTGTTCTTCGATGATAATCTTACGTCGATGCAGCGTTATAGCTTCTGCAATTGCTGCGCTTGATTTTTCTATGATTTTTCCATTTTTATATATGTGATAGACGTAGCCTTTTTTCTCATTGGCATCAACGATAGTCTCATCCTCATTAGCAAATTTTAAAAGTATTGCTTCTGCCTCATCAGATGGTGTATAAGTAGCGCTTAGCACAGAACCGTTTTCCGATAATTGTACATCATGAGCGATCGGATCATTGCCTAAGCTCAATTCATAGACGACAGCCCATATTTGATGACCTGATAATTCTCCATCTTGAGCATCGTAACTAATAGAAAACGACTGACCTGCAACTAATCGCTCAGGATTAATTGTTACCTCTTGTGCATAGACGAAAGATATGGCTAAGCAAAGGATAAATAAGAAACTATATTTCATGGTATAATTTTAATTCGTTTAAGAAGTAGAGATCAATCCTTATAATTAAAGGATTATCTTCAAATATAAACTGAAAATAAGATAATCACATGGATAACATGGTCATCACGCTAATTTAGAGATAGTTCTACCAGTTATAATATAAAATCGATAAGTATAATCTTATAATGAAACTTATATAAGTAGTGTAATTGTTGTAGAATTGGACCTACAAACGAATCAATGAAAATACTATCTACTCTACTTATTATAATCCTATGTAGCTCATCAGCTATCTGGTCACAAGGATATGTTATAAATGATTACATCATAACAGTTGAATTATCTAAGGACGGATACTTTGATGTAAATGAAATTATCACCGTCACCTTCAATGAGAAGAGAAGAGGTATCAAAAGAAATATTCCTAAAAAAATAATGGCTGAAGGGCAAGTCCAAAAAATAAGTCTAACTAATGTAGATGTAAAAAATTATGAATACAGTCTTATACGTGAAGGCAATGATAAAGTTATTAGAATAGGAAATAAGGACACTTATATTTCTGGCTCACATACCTATGACATTTCATATAGGGTCTCTAATGCATTCATATATGCTGATGATCATGTTGCATTCCAATACAACTTAATATCTGATTGGGATACAAGTATAGATAAGATGTCATACACAATTATTCTTCCTGACTATGTGGATCTATCAGAAGAGGATTACGTGATGATGACAGGTGACAGTGGAGAGTTTAATAGGCATGTAAGCATGGACAAAGTCGGTAATAAAATTACAGGCCGATCACTACTAAAATTAGATCCCAAAAAAAATGCAACTATAGCAATTAAGTTCCCTAAGACTTACATTAATAAACCACCAGCTCCTGTTCCTTTTTATAAGAAAGACAAACTGTGGTTTCTGCCTTTAGGCTTTTTATTTTTAATTATAAATTTCTTTAGAAAGTCACGACAGCATAATGTAGATATCAATTCTGGAGCAAGCGTCCAAGAAGAACATTTTCCGCCATCGGAGTTCTCACCTGCCATGGTCGGTGCATATTATGACTACAAAGTCAATACAGAAGATGTCATTGCACTACTCCCCTACTGGGCAGAAATAGGCTATCTCAAAATCATGAAGGGGGATGAAGAATTGTATTTCAAAAAATTACGAAACTTAGATAGCGATGCACCAGAATATCAACTATTAGTATTCGATAGTCTATTTAAGTCAGACGATATTGTAATACTATCAGAGCTTAAAGAAAAGATGTACATGCATCTGCACAAAGCCAAAGGCTTACTACACAAAGAGCTCCTCGGTAAAAATTTATATGATGATAATTACTTAAAAACATTTAGAAGCTATTGGACATTAGCCCTTGGAATATTTTTATTTGCTTCTGCATTTGCAGTTGTTTTTATATTCCAATATATTCTGACGGCAGTAGGTTTATTTATACTATCGATTGCAATTTTCGTCATGTATGCCAAGCAACCTAAGAAATCAGAATTAGGCATAAGAATACACAATCATCTTAAAGGCTTCAAGCAGTTCTTAGAGAATAGCCCTCGAGAAACAACCCAACGTTTACTCAATGAACACCCAAAATATTTTGAGCACATCTATCCATATGCGATAGCCTTAGGCATAGATAAAACTTGGCTTACACGTATGCAACAATATGATATCAATGCACCTTACTGGTATGGCTATCACGATACGCATCATAATAACACAAGTCCATCATTCAATGACTTTTCTAATGACTTTGATATTCCAGAGATAACGAGTGTTTTTACAAGTGCTCCAATCTCAAGTACGGGGTCAGGGTCATCAGGTGGTGGATTTAGTGGTGGCGGTGCTGGTGGTGGATTTGGAGGTGGTGGAAGTTCTTGGTGATTTCCTTAATTGTGGGAATAACGGATTTAAGATTGATTATAGGATTACATGGATTAACCTTTTGCGACTTATAATAATCTGTGTCATCCATTAATCCTCTAAATCAGTGATTTGCCCTCAATGTATTTTTATCTCTAACACCAATCTCTTAAAAGTTAACTGCACAATAAATGAAGCACCGATATTTTAGTGGGGGTGGTGCTGGTGGTGGATTTGGAGGTGGTGGTAGTTCTTGGTGATTTCCTTAATTGTGGGAATAACGGATTTAAGATTGATTATAGGATTACATGGATTAACCCTTTGCGACTTATAATAATCTGTGTCATCCTTTAATCCTCTAAATCAGTGATTCTGCCCTCAATGTATTTTTATCTCTAACACCAATCACTTAAAAGTTAACTGCACAATAAATGAAGCACCGATATTTTAGTGGTGGCGGTGCTGGTGGTGGATTTGGAGGTGGAGGAAGTTCTTGGTGATTTCCTTAATTGTGGGAATAACGGATTTAAGATTGATTACATGATTACATGGATTAACCCTTTACGACTTATAATAATCTGTGTCATCCTTTAATCCTCAAAATCAGTGATTCTGCCCTCAATATATTTTTATCTCTAACACCAATCTCTTAATAGTTAACTGCACATTAAATGAAGCACCGATATTTTAGTGGTGGCGGTGCTGGTGGTGGATTTGGAGGTGGAGGAAGTTCTTGGTGATTTCCTTAATTGTGGGAATCACGGATTTAAGATTGATTATAGGATTACATGGATTAACCCTTTGCGACTTATAATAATCTGTGTCATCCTTTAATCCTCAAAATCAGTGATTCTGCCTTTACTTTTTCATACCCGCCAAAACCCATCCTATATATGCCATAGGAAAATATGCAACTACAAGATCCAGCACATTAAACCACATAGGAGCAGGAAGCAATACCACCATAGTAATCCCACCAAATAAAAACAAAAGCGCAATGCCTAATGATAATCCTAAGTGATACTTAGCAGCTATCATCGAACATACAAAAGCACCAGATATTGATCCAATAGAATGAGCTATAAATGGAGTCATGAAATGCTTAAATTCATAGAGGTGCATATTATCAATCATAGAATCTAAATCATCAGGATTAACACCGTCTGGATATCCAATGACTGGCCCTAAGTATTTTATAGTTAATCCATTAAGGATGGCACCGACAACTAAGCCTATCAAGAATGCTGCAATATTTCTAATTATGGGATGCATATTTCTCTATTATATGATGATTATAAAATGAAAGTAGTTAAATTGATGATCATTGGCAAAATACCAACTATGAGATATCCATTGATTATAAGTTTACTATTTGTATTAAGTTGCAAGAATAAGCAAGAAGCTGTCACGACCCCTCGGGTCGCATACGATCAATCATCGGAAATAGCAACAAGCGCTGATCATGAGAACCCCAGAATGCAATTCAAACTTATACAGTCTAAGGTATTAGACAAAGGCAGTATATGGGAGAATATCAATCAGCAGATAGAGGATTTTAAAGAAAAAGAATACCAAAATCTCAAACCTCTTATTCTTGAGAGAGATATATTATCTATACAAGGAAACATCGACGCAGGCAAGTTAAGTTATCAAAAACTAACACAATGGTATCTCTACCGCATACTAAAGTATGAAAGTGATAATGATAATAGCCTACAATCTATAATAAGCATCAATCCCAATGCTGTTGCGCAAGCGATAGAAAAAGACAATAAAAGAACAAAGGAGCATCACCCCATCTATGGGATGCCTATACTTCTCAAAGACAATATCAATACAGTAGATATGCCTACAACAGCAGGTGCTATCATCCTCCAAAATAATCAAACTAACGATGCAGAGATCGTTAAAAACATCAAAGGTCATGGTGGCATCATATTAGGTAAAGTCAACTTAAGTGAGTGGGCATATTATTTCTGCACAGGTTGCCCGCTAGGCTATAGTGCTGTAGGAGGTCAGACACTTAATCCCTATGGAAGAAAAATATTTGAGACTGGAGGATCAAGTGCTGGTAGCGGCACTACAATGGCGGCGAACTATGCAGCCGCAGCAGTAGGTACTGAGACTAGCGGATCCATCTTATCACCTTCAAGTCAAAACTCTGTCGTCGGATTAAAACCTACCATAGGGCTACTCAGTGGATCTGGAATCGTACCTATATCGAGTTCATTGGATACGCCAGGGCCTATGACACGCAATGTCAGTGATAATGCTATCCTACTCTCAGCAATGTCTGAAGGTCATAAGGCAAATCCGAATACTAAAGACATACGCAGATACGATGTATATCACAACAATTTAAACAAAGATTATATCAGTGGCTTACGCTTAGGCGTTATTAAAAATTACCTCGGAGATTCTCTTTATACAATTGCCATCAATGACCTTAAGGATAAGGGTGCAGAGATTATAGAAATTGAACCAGAGAATATATCTTTTGATAAATTTCTTACTTTTCTCAATGCAGATATGCAACGTGATTTTCCTAAGTACATGAAAGCACATGCAGGACCCAAAATCAAAATAAGAACTGTCAAAGATGTGGTAGAATATAATCTGAAAGACACACTGATAAGAGCACCATATGGCCAACAATTATTTGAAGGCGTCGTTGCAGAAGATATTTCTGATGCTGACTTTGATGTTTTAAAATCAGAATATGACAGCTTAGGCAAAAGCTTCTTTAACACTCCTATGGACAATTATAATCTTGATGTCATCGTATCTATTAATAACTATAATGCTGGACATGCTGCTATGGCAAAATATCCATGTATGACTGTTCCGATGGGTTATCAAAATAATGGAGAACCTAAGAATATCACTTTCATAGCTAAAACATTACAAGAAGACAAATTGTTAAAAATAGCCTATGCATATGAGCAGGCTACTAAGAAAAGAAAAATGCCATCTGACTACAAATAAAAAAATACTCATGAAAAATATCTTTTTCACTTTACTAATACTTTGTATAAGTTTCATATCCTTTGGGCAAGTTACGTCTACTTACCTTAAGGAGAATTTCGACAAGAACATCTATGAGATTCCGATGAAAGACGGCAAGACATTATACACTATCGTATACACTCCAAAACCTGACGGCAATAAGTATCCCATTATTCTCAATAGAACTTGTTATAATGCTTCTAACAGTGACAACTTCACATTTGGTAATCAGCCATCACAATCTCTGGTAAATGAAAAGTACATTTTTGTTTTTCAAGATGTGAGGGGTCGGTATATGTCAGAAGGAGAATTCGATAATATGCGTCCAAATATTCCTGGCAATAAGAAAAAGAAAAAAGACGAAATAGATGAAGGCTCTGACACTTATGACACCATAGAGTGGCTAATCAATAATGTAAAAAACAATAATAAGAAAGTAGGTATGTACGGCATATCCTACCCAGGGTTCTACACTGCAGCAGCATTGCCTGATGCACATCCTGCGTTGAAAGCATCATCACCACAAGCACCGATTGCAGATTTTTTCTTTGATGACTTCCATCATCATGGCGCATATCTTCAGAGTTACACACCAGCATTCGCTGTATTCGGATATCAGAAACCTGAAAAGACAAAAGTGCCTTGGTATGGTGAGCAGATTATGAGATTTGATGAACGTTCTGCTGGAGACGCCTATGACTATTATATGGATTTAGGACCTATGAAAAACATAACTGACAGCCTTCATTACGATAATTTCTTTTGGAAGCAGATCACAGAGCATCCTAACTATGATGAATTCTGGCAGAAGAGAAGTATTATCCCTCATCTTAATAATATCAAGCATGCCGTCCTTACTGTCGGAGGCTGGTACGATGCAGAAGACCTCTACGGACCACTGACAATATACAAGACTATAGAAAGAACATCACCCAAAGCTCAAAATTCTATCATCATGGGTCCATGGACGCATGGCGGATGGTCACGAGAGCGAGGACAACAAATTGTAAATGATATCTACTATGGTGATAGCATCTCTACTTATTTTCAAAAAGAAATAGAAGCACCCTTCTTCGCCTATCATCTCAAGGGAAAAGAAAATCCCAATCTTGCCGAAGCACATATGTATGATACTGGTAGTAAAGAATGGAAAAATTTTGATAAGTGGCCAAGTGATGAGATACCTGAGGTGACTTTGGGCTTTGCAGATGGCGGCAGGTTATTAATTAATGAAGAAGGAGATCAAGAAGCTGTATTTGAATATACAAGTGATCCTAACAAGCCTGTACCTTATCGCTCGCAACCTGAAAGATTGACATTTACTCCGCGATACTTCATTACAGATGATCAGAGAGAAGTCGGCAGAAGACCTGATGTGCTTACTTTCAAATCAGAAATCCTAACTGAGGACATCACAATAGGTGGGCAGATCATAGCAGACTTAGTGGTCGCCATGACAGGCACTGATGCAGATTTTATTGTAAAATTGATAGACGCCTACCCTCAGGACCATCCTAACTACAGTCACAATCCTGACAACGTCATGATGGCCGGATATCAGCAACTCGTCAGACACGAAACTTTCAGAGGTAGATTCCGTGACAGTTATAAAAACCCAAAGCCATTCGTACCAGGAGAGCCTACTCGTGTGACTGTGCCTTTACAGGATGTGCTACATACTTTCAAGAAAGGCCATCGTATGATGATACAGATACATAGCACATGGTTTCCATACATAGACAGAAATCCGCAGAAGTATGTAGATAATATTTTTGAAGCCAAAGCAGAAGATTTTATCAAATCTGAAATCCAAGTCTTCGGGTCATCAACTATCTCCGCAGGTACTAAAAAGTCTAATGCTAATATCATACAACCTTAACTCCTATGGCGTAGATAATTAAAAATATCAGAATCAAGTAAATGGAAATTTACTATCTACTTTCGATGGTAGAAGTCTCCCGACTTCGATCCTATTCACTTGTAACATTTTAAATAGAAATTTCAATTTAAAAAAATATGATATCAAGTATCAAAAAAATCCTTATAACCAGTTCAGCTTAGACTATGGCTACACTGTGGTGATATCAAAATTTATTTTGACAATACCCTTAATTCAATCCAAGCATCGTATTTAATATACGATTCAAATATAGGCGTTCATTTTTAGAAATCAGATTCCTTTCTGTATAGACTATCAAATCACAGATTTGATATCACTCGAGCAGAGGCACAGCCTATGCTCAACAACATAAGGGCTTGTTTATAATATTGGTTTGAAGTCACAGACATTCAAACAGCGTTTCATGTTTAGATACAGTCTTCGAACAGCGGGGGGAATATGAAAATTCCGTTTTCATTTTTCTTAATATATAAACTACTTATTATTCAAGACGGAATCTTGAAAACACATACGACGTAGAAGGCATAACTCTATGCTTGGCTTCATTCTACGCCGAACGGGTCATTCAAGATAAAATCTTGATATCACTGCGACGTAGGCATAGCCAACGCCGAACATGGAATCGGAAGGTATTATTTTGAGTAAAAAGCAATTAGGCAGATAGTTTTCAAATTATTAATTTGATGACGGCTTTGTAAAGTGGCGCAGTTTATTCTTAAAATAATATGCTCAGTGAATTTAATTAAGAACCCATTTAGTACCACCTCGTTCATAGCTGACTATGACTCGCCCTTTTGGCAGTCCAATAGGTGACATACTCAAAGGAAAATTCTTGGTGTTATTTTTACAATCATTGATTGAAAGATAAATAATAACTTCACCATCAGCAGAAAGATACTTTTCACATTTTATATCATTAACTATTTCTGGATTTTCAGACTTTACGAACTCAATCTTTTTAGGAGGTTTTTTAACTGAAGAATTTATAAAATAACCACTCTCTCCCTTAAATGCTGAATACTCAAAATCTTTGATATTTACTTTTGTTGTTATAATGCCTTGACTTGGTACGTCCTCTGTATAAAAATAGAGGCTATCATTTTTTTCACTAAATAAGCCTTTTTTTAGTGGTGATTTATAAAAATCTGCTTTAAACAACTCGCCCAAAAGTTCAGCTTTTTCATTATTTGCATTCACTTTCATTTCCTTTTTTGGAGATAAGAATAAGTCATAACTGACAACATCACAATCCACTAAATTTTGTTGACTGTAGGAAATAAATGGGATAAAAAATACTATGAGTAGGTAGAACTTTGTTTGATGCATATATAAACTTTAAATGAGTTAGCTAAAGATAGCAAATCCTGATTAAGTCATAATTTTTTAAGAAGATAAAATTTTTTAAAATAAGAATTTGCTGCAATTTAATTAATGCTAACTTTTTAATACTGTAAGCCTTTAAAAATTATATCGCTGCAGCGTAGGCTGCGGCTGCGCTGCAGTAATATCACATATTTTTTGATAACTACCATCAATTCAGACTAAATCTAAGATTTAATACAAGATTCAAATCACAGATTTAATATCACACGGGCAGAGGCGCAGCCTATGCTCAACAAGATATATATTTACCGACCTATAACATTCCTCCCTACCCAAAAACAAACGATCAAAATCATCACTACAATAATAGCTCGCTGACCAAACAACACCTTACGCCAATAAAGTATACGTGGAGTAGGTTCAGATATCAATTTGTAAACTAATCCAATAAAAATATAAGGCAATGAAATTACGAACAATGCATTGTGCTGCCATGCTCCACTAAAGTTCAAATTTAATAACTCATGTATGGCTCTCTGAGATCCGCATCCAGCACATTGATATCCAGTTAATACTAAGAAAGGGCACTTAGGAAAAAATTTATATGCCAATGGATCAAATAATTTGTAAACGACGATAAGGATTACTAATAAAGCAATGGTCAGTATACAAAGATTACTTTTACTAATTGAACTCACCAGAACTCGCCGCTATAATGAATACAACAGCATAGAATCCGATGACTAATACAACACCAGCTATACCAATCCAAAAACTAATCATCGTCCATTTCTTAGCATCAGCTGATGCTCTATTAGCTTCAGCTATTCTACCTGCATAGAAGTGTGATTCTACTTTAGAAGAAAAAATGATTCCTGCTACCCCAAACGGCATACAACAAAACAATGTCGCCAATATAGATTCTATAAGCCAAGACTTAGGTGGCTGACCATCAGAAGAATGGTCTAATAAATCAGGATTTGACATACTACTTGTTACAGGTGGAGGCATCAGTTTAAATAAGTCTTTTAACTCAGGAACACTACCTGCCACCTTCCAATCTCCCAATTCATCAAACCAAATCTTGGTCTCTCTTGAGATCCCTTTAGTCTTTAATTCATCTAATGTAAAAGGACCAAATTTATCAAGCCCTGCAGAGTAGTAGTATTTTTTCATTGGTGATAAGATTTTGTTTATATAAACAAGGAATTCGTGAAAGCAAGTTGCATAATATCAAGATCAATATACTTGGATCATTCATAAATCTATGAAATAGAATCTAATCTATGAAATGAATGGGAAAATTATTAAAATGATGCAGTGATACCAATAAGTATAAAATATAGTACTATACCTACAAGACCGATCCATAAACTTATCATCGTCCATTTCTTAGCGTTAGCGGAGGCTTGATTAGCTGCTTTTACATTACCAGAATAATAAAGAGACTCAACTTTAGAGGCATTGACTATGCCTGCTATGCCAAAAGGCATACAACAAAACAGAGTTGTCAGAATAGATTCTACGAGCCATGTCTTAGGCGGTCTCTGATCTAGCCCATCATCTAATAAGTCAGTATTCCTACTTGCAGTTACAAGAGGAGGTGGCATGAGCTTAAACAGATCATTTAACTCAGCTACACTTCCCGCTTCTTTCCATTCCTGTCCTAACTCATCAAACCAAACCTTGGTTGTTCTTGATATGATTTTGTTCTTAAGTTCTTCATAAGAGAACGGTCCATATTTATCTGCTCCAGAAGCGTAGTAAGATTTTTTATCCATACATACTTATTAGTAAATAATTTGAATTCCAACTGATCATTGACTATCAGTCGATATAAAGCTAGTAAAAATTTAATAAAATGAAAAAGTATACTTAATTACAAAAAAAAGCCATATACGTATAGTACTTATATAGCCTTTACTTCTTTATATAACCGTATCATCTCATTTATAAAATACCATATTTAAATTTAATCTAATAATTCATACATATCTCAGGCAACCATTTCTAATATGGTGGCTTAACTAAACAATACTAAGTAATAAATGACTGAAGACTCTCTTATAAATCACTGTATCAAAGGCAGCCGCTATCACCAGAGAGTGCTCTTTGAGAAGTATTATAAGATGGCCTACAATAAGGCTTACAGTTATCTCAGTAATAAAACTGATACAGAAGATGCTGTTGTTATCGGCTTCAATCAGGTATTTATGAATCTGAATAAATTCGAAAAGAGAGGTGAGAGATCATTTCAAAATTGGATACTGACAATCATAATAAATGCTGCTATTAAAATTATAAAGTCAAAAAAAATCCTATTCGCCACTAACGAATTAGATACTAAGGTCCATCTCGAACCAGATGATAAAGAAGATATAGATATGGATTCTGTCCAAAAAATATATGAAATTATGGAAGAGATGCCCAGGGGCTATAAGCTGGTTTTCATAATGTATGTAATAGAAGGCTATAGACATAATGAGATCGCAAAATATCTTGACATAACTGTTAATACCTCTAAGTCTCAGTTATCAAAAGCGAAAGCTTTTATAAGAAAAAAAATAAAATTAGTTGAACATGAATGAAGATCTCAACAAAAAAATGAATCAATATATCAGTGAAAAACTGGAGTCAGAAAGTGCCTCAAGTAAGGAGTCAATATGGAATAGATTAGATATAAACGATGTTGGCACCCCACCATCATCAAGAATATGGAAACTAATATCTGCAGTTCTTCTTCTCTTACTATTACTTGTGTCTGCTTTATACTTTTGTAATGAATCAAACAGTACTAATCAGATACCTCTTAGCGTGGTGCAAGATGAGGTCCTTTCTAAATCTAATCATTTATTAGATGAAAATAATAAATTTAAAAACAACTACACACTACTAAAAGATAGTCTCATTTTTCTAAAGAATAAATTAGATATGCAAGGAGCTAACAACGTCCAAAGTATCACATACAAAGATCGCCTTATCTACAAAAAAGATACTGTATATATCAAGTCAGATCCTATAATAAAATACAAAGACATCATTGTAAGAGACACGATCTACATACAGGAACCGCCTATAGAACAACTCATGGCCAGCACAGAGTCTAAAATGACTGAAGAGAAAAGTAGAAGGCGAAATGTTGTCCTATTCGATCTGAGAAATCAAGTAAATTATAGCACTCAGAATAACAAAAAAGAAAGCAAAGCAAGCGTAAAATTTAGCCTTAATGCAAAATAATTTTATTATGAAAAAATCATCATTAGCAATACTCTTACTTCTATTGAGTTACTCAATAAATATAGTGGGACAAAATAATCATAAAACAGTATTCAAAGCTGGTGTTATAAGCTTAAAAAATGATCCAATTATTAATCATATAGAAATTATTTCTACTAATGATAATTTTATTAGTATAAACGTACCTAGTGGTCTAAATTTCCTAAGTAATAATGAACTTAGAACATTAATAAGCAGATTTCAATCATCCCTGAAAAAGTTAGAATCAAAATTACCAGAATATGAATTTTACTCTATAGAATATGTAGATGATGTCCTGCTGGAAATATCAGAAGTCATAGGTAAGGAAGTCTATCAGCTAAGTAACGATAGTATTAATAATAGTATCAAGCATAGTAACACATGTACAATAAATAGAGGCTATAACAAGATTGTAATTCTTTTTTCTGATATCGAAGAATTACTCGACGCTCAACTTACAAAGGATATCAATGAGGGATTAACTTTTTTGTTAGATAAGCGTTCTCAAATTAGAAGAGGCCACATTCCTAGATTACAGACTTACAGTTATGACGCAAAAAATAAATCATCAAATGCGATCAAAGACGATTTTTTAGAGATAGGTCTTTTAAGTGGCTTAGAATTCAATGGAACATATCTACAAAATCGTTTTTTTTATAAATTCAAATTTTCGCTCCACTTCAACACTAACATATTGCCTCGTCTATATTTTGGTGTAGCAGCTACCCCATTATACTCTTTCTCTACTCAGACTCAAGAGCAAATAACAACGATTTTTATTGGCCCAGCTTTAGGTATTAAGGGTGTTAAAATTCCATACTCACAAATTGAATTCTTATGGAAAACTATGGACAATAACGATGTCCTTAAGGACACCAATTATAAGCTTGGCATATCTACTATAAGAAATAATATCAATTTTGGATTTGATTGGTATGATATAGCAAGCAGTGACCAAATATTTGCTCTTTCTTTAGGATTTTCATTTTAAATAAAATCGAGAAAACCATATACGCTTATTCCGTATATGGCTTTCTTAATTCTGTATCTGACCGATCGTGGAGGACTCCCGACCTCGATGTATTTCATTCGTTATATTTGTCATTTTAAATATTCCCCACCAACTTAGCTCTGTACATTCTGCTTTGTTTTTTTGCTCATTATTTTTAGCCTTTATTAGATAAATAATTTGATTATCAAAGTATATCAAGTGCACTACGTTGAAGTTACAAACCTCTAAAACTTTAAACTAAAGTACCATCGTGGTTGTTTTCAAATCTCAGATTTGATATCACACGAGCAGAGTCACAGCCTATGCCCAACTTTAGTTTTTCTCAAGACAGAATCTTATATTTTATAAGACATAATTGACCGATCTCTGAGTGTGAAGCGAATAGCTTCAAGTAATACCCTAAAAGCGAATGGGAAGCCTCATCTCATTGCTCGACTGCAAACAAAGCCGAACATTCAAATAAAACATAAAAAAGCCATGTAAGTATTGCACATACATGGCTTCAATATCTTCTTATATAATCAGCACCTACTTCAAGAACTCTATACTTGTATTTATAAAGTTGCTCATCTCCTCCCCTTTCAGCATATTTTGATTAAGTCTTGCGAGATCGTATAAGTACTTAGCAAATTTTTCTTTCTTCTCTTTTCCTTTCATAGAGACCATCTTTTTAGCAATCAATTCATGATTAGCATTGATGACGATGTTATGGCTATCTGGCATCATTGCCATATCCATCCCTTGCATCATCTGCATCTCTTTCATACGTCTCATAAACTCAGGCTTAGTAATCATGACAGGACTATCATCCGGTGACAATGGCCTGATATCAATATGTCCTCCCTTAAGATCACCTAATGAATCTGTAAATATTGTCTTAACCTTCTCTTCTTCTTTTTCTGATAGTACAGATGCTTTCTCTTCATCTTTCTGAACTAACTTATCTGCAGTATCAGAATCTACTCTTACGAATGTGATCCCCGTTTTCTTCTGCTCCATGTGTTGCATGAAGTGATTATCTATCACATTGTTGAATAAGAGTACATCATAGCCATAGTTCTTAGCAGACTCTATGTAGCTGTGTTGTTCTTCAGCATTGTTAGCATATAACAATACCGTTCTATCATTTTTATCAGTCTGGTTTACTTTCATTTTTTCGACGTACTCATCGAAAAGAGTAAACTCTCCATCTGTGTTTTTAAGTAAAGAGAACTTATCTGCTTTACCATAGAATTTCTCATCGGAGATCATTCCGTATTTGACGAAAGTCCCTACATCATCCCACTTATCTTGGAATGCTTCTGGATCTTTTTTGTAGAGTGACTTTAACTTATCAGCTACTTTTTTAGTGATATAAGAAGTGATCTTTCTCACATTACTATCGCTCTGTAGGTATGATCTCGATACATTAAGAGGAATATCTGGAGAATCTATTACACCATGTAGGAGTAATAAAAATTCAGGTACAATTTCTTTTACATCATCAGTAACATAGACTTGATTAGAATAAAGTTGTATCTTATTTTTCTGTATCTCCAAGCTGTTATTCAACTTAGGGAAGTAAAGTACACCTGTCAGGTTAAAAGGAAAATCTATATTTAAGTGTATCCAGAATAATGGCTCCTGACTCATCGGGTATAGCTCCCTGTAGAAATCTTTATAGTCTTGCTCCTTAAGTTTATTAGGTTTTTTCTTCCATAGTGGCTCAGGGTTATTGACGATGTTATCTTCTACTACTTTGACTTCTTTTCTATCATCTCCTTCACCTTCGTATTCTGTTCTCTCATTAGTACCGAATCGGATAGGTACAGGTAGAAACTTAGAATACTTATCCAATAAAGATTGTATACGTGACTTCTGTAAGAACTCCGTGCTATCTTCATCTATGTGTAAGATGATATCTGTACCTCTAAAGTCTCTCTCCCCTTCTCCTATCTTATACTTAGGATCTCCGGTACATATCCACTTGACTGGCTTAGCAGATTTTTTATAAGATTTTGTATCGACTTCTACCTTACTCGCAACCATAAATGCTGAGTAAAATCCTAATCCAAAATGACCGATGATATTAGCATCATCTTTATATTTTTTAAGAAAAGACTCTGCAGAAGAAAATGCGACTTGATTAAGATACTTCTCTACTTCGGCTTTTGACATACCTATACCTCTATCTCTTATAGTCAGTGTCTTAGCTTTCTCATCGAGGATAATGTCTATTGTCAATTCTCCAAGATCACCATTATATTCTCCCTTAGAAGATAATGTCTTGATCTTTGTCGTCGCATCTATCGCATTAGATATGAGCTCTCTAAGAAATATTTCCTGATCAGAATAAAGGAACTTCTTTATTATCGGAAATATATTCTCCGCTTGTACTGATATATTACCTTTTTCCATATGTTATTTTATAAGTTTTGAGTGAATGGTATACTGTTGTCAAAACAAGTGCCATCCATGATTTAATGCCATATTGTCCTATTCTTAAGCATGTATTGAAATAATGGCATACAATCCCATCTTCAGCCACTGAAATTGTTATATCTTGTCAGCGTATGAAGCATTTGCATTTAGCACAATTTATCAGTTTTCTGAGGTGGATATTTGCCCCTCTGACCTTGGTCTATCTGACTGACTGGGAGCATAAGGATATGTTCGTGCTCGCTTTAGTTGTGTTATCTGGATTAACTGACTGGCTGGATGGTTATGTAGCTCGTACGTATGGTAAGACAAGTTACTTAGGTGCCATCCATGATTTTACTGCTGACAAATTATTTATGCTATCTGCTCTTCTTGTATTTAGTGTAGTAGGTATTATTCCTACATGGGTGACCTTTATATTCTTGTATCGAGAGATTATAGTGATGGGTCTCAGAATCTATACTTCATTCCACAAGTATCAGATCAAAGCCAGCTTAGCTGGTAAGTCTAAGACGGCAATTTTGTTTTTAGGATTGATGGTTATGCTGATCGGTTGGCCACACTATATGATTATTATCTACATCTCATTGGCTTTGGCCGTTATATCATTCTTTGATTATTTCTGGAAGTTTAGAGCTGTTGTTCTTAATGAGAAGTAAAAAGATTCAGTTTTCATACTGGATTTTATTTCAATATCATAATAGACTCTCTTAAATATATTTAAAACATACCTTACTGCTGCATGGGTAAGTTTATTTCACAAATGTTAACTTTGAATCAATCTTAAACTCGTTAAGAAAATAAACATACTGTTCTGCAATGATTCCGTAGTCTTCAAAAAACAATCCGTTCAAAGTATTGGAAGAGAACGGGAGGTGTATAATTACTTTGCTGTCAAACCAATCAGACAATACTGAGTTATTTACGGCAATGATTTTTCTTTCTATTATTGAATTAATTTTTCTTAACTGAGTGAATTCTATTGCATCAAATCCATTGAATTTAATATGCTTACTAAACTTTAATTCAAATTCTTGACCCTCAACTTCCCATGACCCTAATTTCATTTTTCCTTCACAAATTACATCACCAGTATCTGATTTTATTTTTTTAAGAGTGAAATTATTATAATCATATATTGTGTACCAATTGAGTTTAATCTTATTGAAATTAAACTTTTCATGTAAAAAAACTTGCTCATAACGAAATACATTTCTCCTTATAAAATCATACTCAATAATTGATTTCACACTCCCATCTATCAAATAATATGTAGCTCTAATTTTTTTTAACATCCTTTATCATAATGTGGAACAAAACCAGCTTGGCTGGTAAGTCTAAGATTGCTATTTTTTTCTTAGGATTAATCGTGATGCTGGCAGGACTACCCTATTATATGATCATTATCTATGTTTCTTTGGCATTAGCGGTTGTATCATTCTTTGATTATTTCTGGAAGTTTAGAGGGGTTGTGCTATTGGAGAAGTAGATTTATCTACTAATACCATTTAAACATTAGAATGTAGGTTTTATTATAATAGAATTAGTCAATATCTGCGTTAAAAATACTCATCATTACGTGTGCCGCCCACGGCGGTAGCTACGGCTATGAGTCAGCCCACCCACTTTCGTGGTTCACTTTTTTCGAGTATTGTCATACTCGATTCGTCTACAACGAAATCATTCGTTCATGCCTTAATCTTAACAAATTCTCTTCTATAATCTTAACCGACATCTTAAAATTTAAATGGTATAACCCATCTCTGCTTTTCGATAGTCTGGGCTTGCAACCCAGAACTATAGAATTCTCAATATTAAGAATTATAGAATATAAGTTCAAGTTCAACTCAAGTACTATGCACTTGAAGTGCATAGGTTAATTACACACGAATGAAATTCGTTTATTCAAGTATCATTTTTGAATCATTGCCTTTATCTTTCCTGTGATGCTCTAAATATTCATCTACCATC
>Ga0209185_1000500_pt1 | contig 45636 bp, 47 predicted proteins | sample SidtaG_2_FD_187425 | JGI IMG/M metagenome (GOLD analysis project Ga0209185, IMG submission 187425) | Marine algal microbial communities from Sidmouth, United Kingdom - Sidmouth_Asex2 metaG (SPAdes) (version 2) | ecosystem: Host-associated > Algae > Red algae > Unclassified | place: Sidmouth... | reverse complement strand
TTCAAGGAAGGAGTAGGGTTTTGAAAGACAATGAAATACGAGGTAAAGAATTATTCTTTGGCTCAAAAGCAAATTGTAGTTCTTGTCATAGTGGGTTCAATTTTACAAATTATGCTTTTGAAAATAACGGCTTGTATGAAGCGTATGCCGATAGTGGCAGAATGCGCTTAACGCGCCTTGAAGATGACAGAGCGCGATTCAAAGTGCCTAGTTTGCGTAATGTAGAAGTAACTGCGCCGTATATGCACGATGGCAGTATCAAAACATTGGAGCAAGTAGTGGCGCACTATAATAGTGGCGGAATAATTCATAAAAACAAAAACAATAATCTGATTAAGCCCTTGGGTTTATCTAAACAGGAGCAGAAAGACTTAGTTGCCTTTCTTAAATCTCTGACAGATTATGATTTTCTAACAAACAAAATATATCAAAATGAAAAATAAAAAACTCCTAGTATTGTTTCTAATACTATTAACTTCTGTAGTTATATACAGTTGTAAAAAAGACTATGAAATAGTGGAGGTAGAAGAAGATGCACCATACAATTTGGAATATGGCAATTTTCCTACGCCACCCATAGCACAAGATAATCCCCTTACCAGAGAGGGCGTAAAATTAGGTAGAATGTTATTTTACGAAAAAGCACTTTCTCGAGATGGTTCTATGTCCTGCGCAAGTTGTCACAATCAGCAAACAGCCTTTTCTGATACCAACAAATTTTCTATCGGGGTAAACAATATGCCTGGCGGACGGCAGGCAATGGCTGTATTTAATATGGCGTGGAACACCAACCAATTCTTTTGGGATGGAAGAGCCGACTTGCTAAGACACCAATCATTATTGCCCATTCAAGACCAGTTAGAAATGGATGAAAAATTAGATGTGGTTGTAGCAAGATTGCAAACAAAGGAATTATACAGAAAACAATTTAAAAAAGCCTTTGGTACAGACCAGATTGATACCATACTTATGTCTAAGGCTATGGAACAATTTATGAACTCCATAGTTTCTTATCAATCCAAATATGATAATTTTCTTGCAGGAAAAGCTTCGCTTACTTCTCAAGAGGAACGTGGGCGTTTCTTATTCTTTACTGAATTTAATCCCGCTTTTCCCAATGCTTCTGGTGCTGATTGTCAACATTGCCACGGCGGAGACAATTTTGAAAATGATAAGTATATGAATAATGGTTTAGATACTGATGCACAAGTTACGGATATCGGCAGAGAAAAAGTGACAGGCAATGCTTCGGACAAAGCAAAATTCAAAGTTACGTCATTAAGAAATATTGAATTGACTCCACCGTATATGCACGATGGTCGATTTCAAACCTTAGAGGAAGTTGTTGACCATTATAATTTGGTTAAAAAATCTGCAACCTTAGACGCTTCATTTCAGCAACAGTTACCCAATGGATTACAACTAACACAGTCAGACAAAGATGCCTTGGTAGCGTTCTTGAAAACACTCACAGACAAGACATTGGCTACGAACCCTGAATACTCAGACCCTTTTTAAATGAGTAAATTTTAACAGAGGATGTTTAAATTTTAATCGATAGAAAGTGTCCAATACGAAAAGATAATTATGAGATATTTAATAATAACAATGATAATGCTTACAACTACGTTTATAAGCAATGCACAAATTAAGGAAGTGAAGCTTCAGGCAAGTGGTTTGACCTGTAGTATGTGTAGTAATTCTATTCACAAAGCATTAGAAAAACTATCGTTTGTCCAAACTGTGGATAGCGATGTAGAAACTTCTGTCTTTACGCTAAGTTTTGAAAATAATAAAAAAGTAGATATTGATGAAATTCAAAAAGCTGTGAAAAAAGCGGGCTTCTCCGTTTCAGATTTTGTAATGAAAATAAAATTTAATAATGTGGACGTAAAGAATAAATCAAAATTTATGATAGCCGAGAATAAATTTTATTTGGTAAACATTTCAGAAAGAACCTTGGATGGATTGGTCGAATTAAGATTACTTGATAAGGATTTTATGAGCAAAAAGGATTATCAAAAAATAAAGAAGAAAATAATTAATGCAGAAAAAGAAAATATTTACAGCGTTACACCTGTTTAATGTACTAATCACGGTTAGTTTTTTCATAAATAGTTCTTGCGCTTCGGCGCAGGAGCTTTTTTTGTTATCTCGTCCTGCAAGCAATATTCCTGCGCATTCATTGAGTCTTGCGATAGGAAACAATTTTATAACTGCTCCTAGCGCTTTCTACAGGCTACAGCCAGAAGTCGCTTACGGTATTTCGGGTAAATGGATGGTACAATGGCAGGGAGCATTTACTAATCGTACAAATAGTTTCAATTATGTAGGTCAATCGGTTTATGCGCAATACAAATTTTTAAACTTAGATGAAAAAAAGCGACATTTTAGAATGGCGGGATTCGCAAGGTTGGGTTTAGGGAGTGATATTAAATTTCAAGATGAAATAGATGTAAATGGAATGAACAACGGTTGGGAATTAGGTATCATTGGAACACAGCTTTTGCACAAAACGGCTGTAAGCGGCACAGTAGGAATTGAGAATGCGTACTACAGAAATAATTCCAATACAGCTTTGAGCTACTCGCTCTCCATAGGACAATTAATGCTACCCAAAAAATACAAGAATTATAAACAAACGAACGTAAATCTAATGGCCGAAGTATTAGGGCAAAATGTTCTGAGCAACAGCAAGTCTTTTGTAGATGTAGCACCTGTACTTCAATTTATTTTCTTGAGTCGTTCACGCTTAGATGTGGCGTATAGGATACAGATGATTGGCAATATGGATCGAGTGGCAAAAAATAGTTTTATCGTACGCTTTGAATACAATTTGTATAATGTGTTTTAATATGAATTTGAGAAATTAATTTTTTATAAAAATCAAACTAATGGAACTTTATATTAAAAATATGGTTTGCCCACGCTGTATTACCAGTGTGAAAAACATTTTAGACAAGATAAACGTAAGTTACCAAGATGTACAGTTAGGTGTGACAATTTTGAAAGAAAATCCGTCGTCAAAAACTATCGCACAATTCAAAAAACTGCTAGAAACTAAAGGTTTTGAACTATTACAGTGCGAAGAAGAAAAAATAATTTGCCAAATAAAATCACATATTATAGAGAAAATTCACCTTACAGATGAACCGCCAACTGAAGTTCTATCAGTAGCGTTAAGTAATCTATTACATACAGAATATTCTAAGCTGAGTAAATTATTTAGCAAGACTGAAGGGATTACGATTGAGCAATTTTATACTTTGCAACGAGTAGAAAAAGTTAAAGAATTACTCAGTTATAATGAGCTGACAATAAGTGAAATTGCCAATCAAATGGGTTATAGTAGTTCGGCATATCTAAGTACGCAGTTCAAAAAAATCACTGGATACACGCCTACACAGTTTCAGCAAAAGCAAGAATTAGACCGCAAGCTTATTTCGGATATATGAGTGCAGAAAATTGTAAAAATCAACCAAAATATTGTAGCGGTATTAGGCACTACTCTCCTGAACTTTGTAGCAACTAAAAATTTTAATTATTATGAAATATCAAGATTGTATTGAGGCTTGCCAAAAATGCCTTGTAGATTGTCAGAACTGCCTCTACGAAATGGCTACCAAAGAAAGTATGAATGACTGCCCAAAGTGTTGTGTACAATGTGTTGATGCTTGCTTACTGTGTATCAAAATGATGACCATTGAAAGCAAGTGGGCATCGGAGTATTGCCGACTGTGTGCAGAAATTTGCGAATGGTGTGCCGAGCAATGTGCAGAGCATAATCACGAGCATTGTAAAAAATGTGCAGAGAGCTGTCGCCGTTGTGCTGAAGAATGCCGTAAGATGGCGGCCTAGTTAACCAATATGAAACTTCCAAATTTTACCATAAAATTTGGGAGTTTCATTTATATAATAAAATAATGACACATACATATAAAATAACAGGCATGACCTGCCAAAACTGCGAGGGAAAAGTAAAATCTGCCTTGCTCACTATTCCAAATGTTACAAGCGTGGACGTTTCAAAAGACGAAGAAACTGCCACCATTACAATGGAAAAACATATAGCATTGGATACTTTTCAGCGGGCGTTGCAAAAAAAAGATAATAAATATAGCATACAAGTTACCGAGCATAACGAGGCAGCAATGCAAGCCTCCACTTGGTTTGAAACCTATAAGCCCATCTTGCTTATCTTCTTGTATATTTTTGGGGTAACAATTTTAATACAGTTACAAAATGATAGTTTCAATTGGATGCAAGCAATGCGCCATTTTATGGCAGGCTTCTTTTTGGTGTTTTCTTTTTTCAAAATGATGAACTTAAAAGGGTTTGCCGATAGCTATGCGATGTACGATGTGATAGCCAAAAAAATACCAGCATGGGGTTATGTTTATGCATTTATAGAACTCGCATTGGGTATTACCTATCTCATTAATTTTTACCCGATGCTGACGTATGCGGTTACGTTTATAGTAATGAGCGTGAGTATTGTAGGTGTACTGCAATCAGTTTTGAACAAAAGAAAAATTCAATGTGCTTGTTTGGGAGATGTGTTTAATCTGCCAATGAGTACCGTTACAATCATAGAAGATGCGCTTATGATAATTATGAGTGCAGTAATGCTTTTAACCTCAATAAATATTTAAAAAACGTAAAATCTTAAAAATGGAAAAATCAAATTACAAGAAATTCGGAATTATGATGGCTGTATCATTTGTGATAATGTACGGCGTCATGTTTTTAAATGTGTGGGAAGGGAGTCACATTATGCTCAGCCTTACGCGCACTTATATGACCATACTTATGGTGGCACCAATGGCTATATCTATGATGCTATTTATGTGGGGGATGTATAAAAATAAAAAAGCCAATTACGCAATTATCATATCGGCAATTGTGCTATTTGCTTTATGTCTGTATGCCTTGCGCGCCCAAAAACCAATTGGCGATGTGCAGTGGATGAAAGCGATGATACCGCATCACTCCTCGGCTATACTCACTAGTTCACGCGCAAATTTTGAAGATGCAGAAGTGCAAAAATTAGCGAACGAAATAATTAAGGCGCAGGAAAAAGAAATAGCAGAAATGAAAAATATGCTAGATAGACTAGAAAATGAAAAGTAACGGAAATAGAATGATAAAAATAAATGTTGGGGTAGCTGTTCTTTTATTAGGCACAATGCTGTGTACAAAACTTGCTGCGCAAAGAGTGGTGCATTATGAACTAACCATCGCAGATACGATGGTAAATTTTTCAGGAAAAACAAAACGTGCCATTGCTGCTAATGGCCAAATTCCTATGCCGACACTCACCTTTACCGAAGGCGATACTGCCGAGATTGTAGTGCATAATAATTTGAAGGAAAGTACTTCATTACATTGGCACGGACTGTATGTGCCCAATAAAGAAGATGGTGTGCCTCATCTTACACAAATGCCCATTATGCCAGGCGAAACGTTCACTTATCGCTTTCCAATTATCCAAAGCGGTACGCATTGGTATCACAGCCACAGCGGTTTGCAAGAGCAATTGGGTATGTATGGTTCGCTGGTTTTATTAAAAAAGAAAAAGGATAAAACATTCAGAAATGGGATTGACGATTTGCCAGCTGTGCCAATTCTACTAAGCGAATGGACAGACTTGAAACCTAAAAATGTGCAACGCTTATTACATTTCGGTACCGATTATTTCGCCTTAAAAAAACGCGCCACACAAAGTTATTCGGAGGCCATAAAGGCGGGTCACTTCAAAACCAAACTTGGCAATGAATGGAAGCGCATGATGGCGATGGATGTAAGTGATGTATATTATGAGAAATTTTTAATCAATGGAAAAAACGAAAGTCAATTCACTCAGTTCAAAACTGGAGATAATGTCCGGCTGCGTATTGCCAACGGTGGTGCGTCAACCTATTTTTGGTTACAATATGCGGGTGGCAAAATGACTGTTGTATCCAATGACGGTAACGATGTTGAGCCTGTACAGGTTGACCGCTTAATTATTGGTGTTAGTGAAACTTATGATGTAGTCATCACAATTCCCAAAGACGGTATGAGTTACGAATTTTTGGCAACGTCAGAAGACCGTGTAGGTTCAGCATCTGTATTTTTTGGCAGTGGCAAAAAAATGGGACAGCCGCCAATGCCCCGCCTTGAGTATTTTAAGGGTATGAAAATGATGAACAATATGATGACCATAAATGGCAATATGAAAGACATGGGCATGGATATGAGTATGCAAAAAATGAATATGAGCCGTGTGATGTATCCAGAGGTGAATGATAGAGAAATGCAACATGGTAACATGAAAATAGACGACAAGAAAAAGAAAAAACACAATCATCATAAGATGAAAATGGGTGGTAAGAAAAAGAAGGCTCAAAAGGAGAACGAAAAAATGGAGACGGATCATTCAAATCATTCTATGGCAAAAAATGCAGACATCGTCACGCTGAATTATGCCATGCTAAAATCGCCCACGGTTACCGAAGTGTCCAAAGATGCACCTGTACGAGAGTTGCGGTTTGAACTGACTGGTAATATGAATCGATATATGTGGAGTATGGACAATCGAGTATTTTCAGAAGTTGATAAAATTTTAATTAAAAAAGGAGAAGTTGTGCGTATCATAATGTATAATAATTCGATGATGCGACACCCTATGCACTTACATGGACATGATTTTAGAATCTATAATGGTAAAGCAGAATACGCGCCACTTAAAAATGTGCTAGACATAATGCCAATGGAAACAGACACAGTCGAATTTGCAGCCAATAACACGGGCGACTGGTTTTTTCACTGCCATATTTTGTATCACATGATGGCAGGTATGAATCGTGTATTTCAGTATGAAAATGCTCCGCCAAATCCTTATCTGCCAAACAAGAGCCGAGCATACAATAAATTGCAAAGTGAAAGCAATAAAATATATTTCTCCGTAATGAATGATTTTGCAACTAATGGAAACGATGGAGAAATGCGAATTGAAAATACGCGCTGGCGTTTAGGCTCAGAATGGCGCATAGGGTATAATCAAGAAAAGGGCTATGAAATGGAGACGCATTTAGGACGGTATATTGGTAAAAATCAATGGATCATGCCCTTTATAGGTTTTGACTGGCGATATCGAAAACTAGATGCTGGCGAAGTAGAGAAGAATATTTTTGGACAAAAAAATACTAAAGATGACCGTAGGCAGTTTAGTATTGGTGTAAATTACACCTTACCTATGTTAGTACTAGCCCAAGCAGAACTTTACCAAGATGGCAATATTCGAATGCAACTTATGCGCGAAGATATACCACTCACGCCACGCCTACGAATGGCTTTTATGGCCAATACTGATACGGAATATATGCTAGGATTCAGCTACATAATCAAACGCTACTTATCACTATCCACCCATTATGACAGCGATATGGGCTTAGGTATTGGGGTGAGCCTAAAGTATTAGAAAATGGATAGCATAACTCAAGCCGCACTCGGCGCAGCAATCGGGCAAGCATTTTTAGGTAAAAGAATTGGCTCTAAAGGAGCGGTTTTGGGTGCGATAGTTGCTACAATTCCCGACCTTGATATCTTATTTTTACCTTTCTATAATTCTGTTGAACGCATAAGTGTTCATAGGGGGTTTAGCCATTCCATAGTGTTTAGCATTATGGGTGCATTACTGCTTTCCTATGCATTTTCTAAGGCGAAGTGGACAAAACAATTTTCACTTAGTAAGCTATTTATTTTCTCTTGGTTGGCTTTATTCACACACATGTTGCTAGATGCGTTTACTGCCTATGGCACACAGCTATTTTTACCGTTTTCAAATTATAGAGTCAGTTTCGATAGTGTAAATATTGTGGACCCCGTTTATACTGTGCCATTACTCCTTGGACTTTTTATTACAATTTACTATCAAAAAAAAGAAACAGCAATGGAGCAATGCAAATGCAATAGGTCTTTGTGTAACTACGTTCTATCTATTATTTACATTGGTACATAAACAAACTATAACCGCAGATATTGAAAAGGAATTACAAACACAGCAAATAAATTATGATGCTGTAAAATCCATTCCTGTTGGCGTAGGCAATGTAAATTGGTACGGTGTAGCTAAGACAGCCGATACCTTATACATTGGCAAACATTCAAGAAAAGAAAAAATGATATTTCATTCATTCCCTGTGAATAACCAATTGCTAAATGATATTGATGCCGATTTGGCTGAGCAGTTAAAATGGTTTTCACAAGGATTTTATGTGGTGGCTGAGGATAGCGGGAAGGTGCGTTTATACAATTTACAATGCGATATGCTGGGCGTACGCACTTATGGAAAATACAAAGCGCCTACGGCTTTTTATTTTGAAGTTGAAAATAAGGACAATGGATCATTTGAATTAAAAACAGGTATGCACCCGAATGAGGAACTATTACCCCCCAGCCAACGCTAAGCACGGCCAACTACCATATTATTCAAAATGTGTACTCCATAGAAAGTTCCTCAAGTACTGCCGCCGTTTTAAACTGTCATACTTTTTGTGTGGCATGAGCCAACGCTTTCAGCACATTGTCATTATTTATATCATATCTTAATTTAAAGTAAGGAATAAATAATGCCAAAGAGCTGAGCCAACGCACACATGCCAAACAAAAAGACGCTACATTCCCACCCACCAAACCATCATTTCGCTTATGCCAGTTTTAAACGGCGGAAGCTAAAGAACATAATGTGGCCTTATAGGAAAAAAACGGCGGATACCCTTGAAATCCGTTTTTCCTATAAGAACATTATGTTCAATAGCCAGTACCAAGCATTCCACTTCGAAAAAGCCGTGCAGCCAACGCGCACCCCGCCCCCAAGCCACGCGCCCCAACCACCCTTTCAATGGTCTGAAAAAAATAAACTATTCATATTGTCGGTCTTAGCAGCTGTATTGCATACAGCAGCTAAGCCCTATTAAGGCAGGCAAGAGTAGCACCTTCACTCCATTCCACGAAGCCAACGCAATTTCATTCCGCAATCCGTATGCTCGCCCTCGCTAAAAGTTTGCGACAATGAAAAGTTCGCAAACTTTGCAACGCTTCAAAGCATACAGGATTGCTCTATTCAAGCCAAGGCAATTCGTTGCATTCCATAAAGGCACTACACTTGCCACGCACAAAGCCAACGCTTCAGAAATTGGTATAGTTTATTTTTTTCAGGTCTTAATTACCCCCGCAACCCGAAAACGAGTTCAGTGCAAAGAAGAACAGTTTATTAACCCGAAATAAATTAGTAAGAATGACATGAAATTTTATTTGATAAGTAGAAATACAAACTGAAAAGCGACAGAAAATTCAATGATAAAGAAAAAGAATAAAAAGGGAAAGCAAAGATAATTGCCTCCCTGAAGGCTAACGCTAAAAAAACCAAAAGACTACGGCATAATGGCAGAGGCTAAAATTTTTTGGTCTGCCAGCCTTCGGCACTTATTCCGTTTCCTTTTGGTTTTTGGCCTCGGCAATTGATGAGTTGCTTTCTTTTTTTTCTGTTTTTTTCTTTGTCAAAAAATTGTAAGAGGAAAACAGGAAAGTTTAAAAGCTTTTCAAATGACAAATAACATTCAAATTAAAACGTACAATCAAAAGTACCCGATTACAAAACCGCATTTCTACATCCTAAACAAAGGATTGAACAGCGGCAAACCGCAAAACGAACCGTTCGCGAATAGCTTCACAGTAAGCTCCAGAACGAAAAAAGAAAGTGAACAGCTTTATTGGCTCACCTTCGGACTATGGCGAGCAAAATCTTTTCACCCTTACTTAAAAGGATCGGTAATTCCATTTTTGACAATCAACGATTGCAAATCTATTTTGAAAGATGCGCTTCAAAAAGCCGAAGCCGATAAACCAACTTTAAAGAAATCAATTAAAGCACTTCGCACTTTAGAAGAAAAACAAAAGCAGTATCTAAGAAATATTCAATTGATAGAAGAAGCAAAACGAATAGTGTTTTACAGATACGCGCGAAGAAGGTAAGCGCTGATAATCCGCGTTTACCACATTCCAACATTTCAGCGCAAAATCAAGGGCTTTTGCTGATATTGAAATGGGGAAAACACTACCTCGTTAAAATCGATTGAAATAGGGGATAGTGGTGGATTAGTAACCCCTTACTCATAGGTAAGCCCTATATAATTGCACCCAATTGAAAAATATTATACAATCGGACGAAAAAAAGACCTGCTCAAATGAGCAGGTCTTTCTCCAATCCAAGATTTTAAATAATAGCGTTTAAAAAACCTCGGTAATCTTCATCGCGTTTCCTTGGGCGAATACATAATAATTAGAGTTTACTTCTTGATAAAACTCTATTCCAATTGTATTTAGTACCATAACGTCCGTTGTAACAGTTGGAGGACCAGGAAAAACAGTACTTAATGATAAGGCTGTTGTCATTGTATTTACTGGCAGATAGTTTGAATATCTTACAGCCTTTAGTTCATTCAAGTCAGTATCTTTAGGTTCATAAACCTTAGTTGTTGGATTGAACTCAAAATCAGAAATAACTGAAAGTGAATTTATTATTCTAAAGTGAGTTGCACCGGCTGGAACATTTAGGTAACTAAGTGGGTTAAATGCAGGAACGTCTAAAGTAGATTCATCTCTGTTGGCACCAGGTGTAGTTGTATATGGTGGGTTGAACGTACTATCAAAAGAAGTAAATCGGTTAAATTCAAAGCCTTCTAAATATTGTGGTTCCTGAGTAATCAAGACAGCTCTTTGTCCTCTGGCTTCTGAACCGTCTTCTAAATTGATTTTCTTCATTATGGCTGTTATCCGTCCTGTTACTTGGCTATCTGCCATTGTTTTCATTAGGCTTGCCAATCCTACTCGAACTGATTTTCCTGCTAAAGCACAACCGCCAAACTCGTTCATATTCTCTCGAGTTCTTTGGAATGCAGGATCAGTTCTAATTTGTTCTGCGGTAGGTCCGCCAATTAGGCCAGCGAAATAACCTTCGTTGCCTTTAATTTTAAAATGTCTGATGTCGCCCAATGTACCTGTGTACTTTAACGGGCCTCTTTGTCTTGCCATGATTAATTTATTTTATGTTTTAGAAATTTTTATTACTATTACAAAGTTCCTTCTAACTGAAAGGCTATCAATTACAAAAAGAAAGTAAGTCAATGCAATTAAGTGCTAACAAACAAATACAGATAAAAACACATTATGAAATAGTTCGTGTTGTTGATGGTGATGGCTTAATTGTAAAAAATACTTTTACACATTCTGAGGAAGAAATTCGACTTTTGGGAATAGATGCACCCGAGATTAAGAAATGCAGAAAGTTATTTGAAGATGAAAAACGAACTCATTTGCCTGGATCATTTTTGATAGAATTAGGATATTATTCTTTTGAGTTTTTACGCAGAATGGCACAGCCTAAAACTAAAGTGACCATAGTGCAAGAAAATAAAAAATTGGAGGATAGGTTCGGACGAACTTTAGCTTATGTGGTTATGCCAAATGGAAATACTTTGAATGAAATCTTAATTAAACATGGATTTGCGAAACCATACAGCAAGGTTTATTGTTCAGAGTTGCCATGGTATCAGAAGTTAAATTGGAGCGCAAAATCAAGTCGCCAAGGCTTATATTCGCTAACAGAAACCTTCTAATAAGTACTGTTTGTATTCTCTTGTTTTCCTTTGATTATTAAGGTTTTGTTGCCCATTTGGTGCTGTGTATGCCTAAGTCCTTGATAATCATAAAGTATATATAAACTGTATCGGGAAGTAACTGACCGGATCTATAAATTTAGTAGAATGAATTGAGAATGCCACAAATAGCATTATATGGATTCCGTCTTAAATGCCTGATTATGGAGGACAAAATCCTACCACATTTGAAAACGATCATTCACCTATAGCAAGAGCATAAGTAGCAAAACACCAATTTGTCAACTGCCTGCCCTATGCATATTATATAAAATAAGAACATGATTATGGAAAGGCTTATAGTATCATAAATCTATTTTTAGCCTTATGACTAAAACTGATATTTTGGTAATAGGTAGTGGTCCGGCAGGGAGCAAGGTAGCTTACGGCTGCGTTAGCAAAGGTAAAAAAGTAACTATGGTGGATACTCATTTCGGTGGTACTTGTGCTCTAAAAGGTTGTACGCCAAAAAAGGCTATGGAGGCAGTAACGAGTTCGTTTTGGAGCGCAAAATCTAAGCAGCAAGCTGGTTATCCTATTATCGATGAGTGGGTCGATTGGCATAAATTGAGAGCGCACGTTGGCAAATTTACCGCAATGGTTCCCGCTAAAACGAAAGAAAATGCCAAAGAGGCGGGCATTGAAGTTGTGGAGGGAGAAGCACGTTTTGTATCCAAAAATATTATATCCATTGGGAACCAAGAAATAGAAGCGAAGAAGATAATTATTGCTACAGGCGCCAGACCCAGACCGCTTAATATGGAGGGTGAAGAGCACCTGATTACCAGTGCAGCATTTTTTGAATTGAACGATTTACCACAACGTATAAATATTATTGGTGGTGGTTATATTGGGTTTGAGTTGGCACATGTTCTGTCAGCCTGTGGTCGTAAAGTTACTATTTTTTCGAGCGAAGAGATGCCCCTGTCCGTTTTTGATAAAGAGTTAGTCGAAGAGTTAATCCACGCAACTTTACAAAAAGGAATTCAACTAAAATTGGGCTATTCAGCCACTAAGATTGAGAAAAATAAAAATGAGTTTATAGTACATAGTACTACGAAGCAAGACGAAAATTTTACTACCAAATGTGATGCCGTATTGCATGCCGCAGGCCGTGTGCCCAATGTGAAACGTTTAGGCTTAGAGCAAATTGGGTTGGCCTTAAACGACAAGCAGGGGATAGCGGTCAATAATTTTTTAGAAACCGAAACCTACGATCATATTTACGCATTGGGTGACGTAACGGGTCATTTACCCTTTACAGAAATAGCAAGTTATGAGGGCGACAATGTATTACACAATTTGTTTGAAGAAAGAAGAAAAAGTGTGGACTATTCAGGTGTTCCATTTGGTACCTTCACCTATCCGCAATTAGCCAAGGTGGGTGCTTCGCCCAGTGAGTTAGAAGAAAAAGGCGTACAGTTTGAAATAAAAACAAAAGATTATTCGCACTCTTTTATGGAGCGAACCAGTTTGAACGAGCAGGCGCGTTACCAAGTTATAGTTAGCAAAAACAACGATAAAATTTTGGGTGGTAGCATAGTATCCACTCGTGCGAATGAACAAATTAACTTAATCAGCTTAGCTATTCAGCAAGGCATGACCACGAAGCAATTTACTGATTTGCTATTATTGTACCCCACAGCGGGGCATGAGGTAAAAAGTTTTTTTTAGATAAGCCAAGTTGTTATTTTATCTTTAGTATTAAAGGTAGAACGTTCGAGAAAGAATTATACCAATGATTATAAGTCTAGCTGTGTAATAAGAGTTGTATATTCCTTCCGTTCCTATAACAAAAACATATGAAAGCAAGCGATTTATTTATAAAAGCATTAGAAAAGGAGGGCGTAGAATATATTTTCGCTTTGCCTGGAGAGGAGAATTTAGATTTTCTAAATTCATTAAAAAATTCTAGCATTCAATTAATCTTGACGCGCCACGAACAGGGCGCTGGTTTTATGGCGGCTACCTATGGTCGGCTCACGGGTAAGCCTGGCGTGTGTATGTCTACCTTGGGACCCGGTGCAACCAATATGACCACCTCCACTGCTTTTGCGCAATTGGGTGCCATGCCCATGGTAGTTATCACGGGTCAAAAACCGATTCGCTCTTCTAAGCAAGGACAATTTCAAATACTGGATACCGTAGATTTATTTAAACCGCTTACGAAATATACACGTCAAATTGTAGAGGGCAATATGATTCCGTCCATGGTTCGCGAAGCCTTTCGTTTGGCTACCGAAGAACGGCCAGGTGCGGTACATTTAGAACTGCCCGAGGATATTGCCAAGGAAGATTGTGATGAAACTCTATTTGATGTGGTAGGTGTAAGTCAAGCATACGCTGATGAGGAGGCTATTGCTGAAGCAAAAAAAATGATTGAGGAAGCCACGATGCCTTTGCTCTTGATTGGAGCTGGGGCGAATCGCAGAAAGCGTATTCCCAAATCGCTAGCAGCCTTTATAGAGCAAACGGGTATTCCATTTTTCAATACTCAAATGGGCAAAGGTGCGGTAGATGAGCGCCATGAAAAATACCTGGGTACGGCTGCATTATCAGCGGATGATTTTTTGCATTGCGCTATCAGTCGGGCAGATTTAATAATTAATGTTGGTCATGATGTCATTGAAAAGCCACCTTTTTTTATGGAAAAAGGAGGGACCAAAGTGATTCATATAAATTTCTTTGCTGCACAGATCGACGAAGTTTATTTTCCGCATGTAAATGTGATTGGCGATATAGCCGCTTCAGTAGAAAAATTAACTAGCGTTATTACAATTCAAAACCATTGGGATTTTTCCTACTATAAAAAAATAAAAGAAAAGGTTGAAATGCACCTGAGCAAATATTCAAAAGATAATCGGTTCCCAGTTTTGCCACAGCGATTGGTTCACATTATAAGAGAGCAATTGCCCGACGATGGTATCGTGACCTTGGATAATGGAATTTATAAACTTTGGTTTGCCCGAAATTACAAATGCTATGAACCCAATACGCTCTTGTTAGATAATGCGCTAGCGACTATGGGCGCAGGCTTACCCACTGCCATGTGTGCTAAATTAATCCAAGCTGAGCAGAAGGTGCTATCTGTTTGTGGCGATGGTGGTTTTATGATGAACTCGCAAGAGTTAGAAACGGCGGTACGCTTAGATTTGAATATAGTTGTTATCATTTTAAACGATGAATCGTATGGAATGATAAAATGGAAACAAGAGGATATGGGCTTCGCAGATTATGGTTTGAGTTATAAAAACCCCGATTTTGTGAAGTATGCTGAGAGCTATGGCGCACATGGCCACAGACCTACTTCAGATGAAAGTTTGCAAGAGGTGCTTCGAACGTGCTTAGAGACAGACGGAGTACACCTTATAGATTTAGCGGTAGACTACACGCTCAATCATTCCATTTTGAATGTTTTACTAAAAGAGAAAACTTGTATCCTGTAATAGTATAAAATAGAATTTTACATTTATTCTGGAAAATTGGTGTAGTGTAAAAAAATCTGATAGTATATGTGATTAAGCTCAATGTGCTCAAGGTCACTGTTAAAAAGACCACTAAACTATTTATAGAATGTATACTAGAGGATAATACGGCTTGGGAGATGCATCGCGTGAAGTAGAATTTGGTTGATGGGTTTAGTAGATTATTTATTTTTCATATATTTGAGACACTTAAATGTTTGCACTACCGGGCAAAATTTTTTTAATTTTATGGATATGGATAGTAACTTTCAAGCAATTACAGTTGATGAGGTTAATAAACTTGACGAAATATTTTACGCACTGAAGCGTAACGGATTTGTTCATTTGAAAAGCCAAACAACAGGTGAATTAGACGCAGTAACAAATTCATTGGGCGTGGTAATAATGACTACTGACGTTGTTGTAAAATCAGAAAGCAAAGGATTGGTTACTACAGTACACGGAATAGATTTTCATACAGATCACCACAAAGCTAAATACGTTGTTTGGCATTGTATTAAACAAACAGATAAGGGAGGGGAAAGTTTATTAGTAGATGCAAAAAATATTTATTTAGCGATGCCGAATGATTTGCAAGAGAAATTAAAGTCAGTTTCGCTCTTCGAACATAAGATATTTAATGGGGATAAAAATTGTTATCCATTTGTAGAGATAGACGAGAATAATAATTTTCAGTTCCACTGCTCTTTAACGAATGATGCGGACAAAAAAAATCCATCCTTTATATACTTTGAAAATCTTATGAATAAGACAAAGCCAGTTAAAATAAGATTAGAAGAAAAAGATATTCTTATAATTGATAATCATAGAATATTTCATGGCAGAACAGCAATAGACGGCAGTAAGGATCGTCATTTAAGAAGATATTGGATTCAATCAAATACTATAAATTTAAACAAGTAAAAATTAAAAAAATGGAACAAGCAACTTTAAACTACCCAAAACCAATTAGCATTGAAAGAACTTCATATCTCATCAATGAAAAAAACATTGACCCTACCATCGCGAGTATTGATTTAGAAATGATTAAGATGAAACTTCGCGAACCTGAGGAGGGTGAGAATTGGACGCACGAACAGTGTGATAGTGCCGAGATAGAATATAAACGCTATTTACATTTATGTATGGCATTCGGCAAGGGAATCGTGCCTAACAGAATTCAAGATACCTTTTGGCATTTTCATATTCTAGATACTCGTGCTTATCACAAGGATTGTCAAACAATTTTTGGTCATTACTTGCATCACTTCCCATATTTTGGAATGAGAGATGAACAAGATGCCATTGATTTAAAAACTGCATTCTACAAAACAAAGGAACTTTATCTTCAAACTTTCGACGAGGAGATAACCAGAGAAAGCCAAGAAATGAAATGTTGGCATGATTGTCAGAACAGATGCCACAACGCTTGTAAGAGTTAAATTGAACCACACAGGTAGCTAGCTGTGCGGGCTATTACTTGTGCCTTACCTCTAGCAAAATGACCACCAAACGATTTAAGGTAGGTGTATTCTTTGATAATGCGTTCATATTGCGGAGAACAGAATCGATCGAATAATCTTCTAACTTACTCAGTCTTAGAACGCTTAATCTATCTGAATAAAAAACCCTCTTCGGTTAAGAAGAGGGTTTTCTAATTTCGTTTTTTCGTTACATGTATTCTTATAATTTAATGGTTAAACCCAATTTTCCACCTGAGAAAGCGTTGCCTCCACCAACTTCTAAATTCAGTCCTACTTTATTACTTACAAAATAACGCCCGCCGATTTGTCCGCCCAAACCAAGACCACTTGCTCTGTTCCCAAGGTATCCATTGGGTGAATTCCAAAGATAGAAACCAAGGTTACCACCTGCATAAAAATCCCATTTACTCGGTATTTTAAGTATTCTATTAAAGTGATAATTAGCGTTTCCAGAGATTCCTATAACGCTATGTCGGTATCGGTCTCCGCGCCAGTTTTCATTATAACCTCTAAAGGATGCTTCCGCTCCTAACGTTATATCCGGGTGTACTCCATAATCAAATCCGGCGTACACTGGGATTCCCCAAGAGGAAAGTCCTACACCTGCGTTAATTTGGGCTCCTCCTTTAGCAAGAGAACCTTGCGCGAAGGAGGTAAATGTTATTGCTGTTAAAACAAGTACTAAAGATATTTTTTTCATGACAATTTAATTTTAAGCAAAAGTAGATTTCCAACTTTTTTTAGTTCTTACACTATTAAAAACGATTGTTTTAAAATTTAAAAGTTGAGTTGATAACTTCCTACCGATCTCTCTTTATCAAATAAATACCCGCTAAAATCAAAAGAATAAAACTCACGGACCAGTTAATGGGTTCATTAAAAACGATGCCCCAGCTAATCGCTACAAAAGGAATTAGGTAAGTTACCGAAGATGCAAAAGTGGCGCTCGTTTGTTTTATAAGTTTGTTAAAAAGTATGAGCGCAATAGCGGTTCCGCCGATAGCTAGTAACGCGGTATAGCCTATGGCGGGATAAAAAGTATTGTCAGTAATTTTTGAACCAAAGTCTGTACAGCTTAAAACGATAGCCGAGGGAATCAGCATATATACTAATGAGACCGCCGTTAATTGTATAGAGGGGACGTGTTCTAGTTTTTCTTTTATGATATTTAAACTTAGTGCGTAGCACATGCTAGCCAATATTACCATCAGCACTGCACTATAATCTACCGTACTGGATTTGTGGCTAGATTGACTAAAATAAATTAGTAATAATGTGCCCGTAAAGCCAATGAGTATTCCGATGAGTCCTTTTGTTTTTACTTTTTTGCTAAACAGTACTACCGATACAATCAAAGAAAATATAGGCACTAAAGAGTTCAGCATGCCGGCTTGTGAGCTAGATATTGTTTGCTCGGCATAAGTAAATAAAAAAGCAGGTAAGAAATTTCCTAAGAGGCCAACTAATAGGAGCCAAATCCAATCCTTAGAAAAGAATATTTTGCGTGATTTGTATACAAAAGGAAGCATAAAGAGTGCGGCAAGTACCATGCGTACCGCGCCAACTTCACTGGCTGAAAGTAAGGTGGGCGCATTGCTACTATCGAACATAGCACGATTCATAAGTATAAAAGAGCTCCCCCAAATAAATGCGAGTACCATTAGGAGCAACCAGTTTTCTACTTTTTTATTCATGCTTAAAATAAGGATAGCCCGGTGTTGGTCGGGAGCGCAAATGTAGCTTATCGTTTTTAGTAAAAGCTATGAACTCGGAGCGTGTTTTTCTAGGTAGCGTTTCTGTTCACGAATGTAGGTTTGATTAGAAGTGATTTTGTTTTTTTTATAATTAAAACGCTAAACGTTTGCGTTTAATAATTTGAGGCATCGCCACTAAAAACAAAATTGCAATGCCCGCTATGGCCGCATACTTTATAAGAGCAATATCTCCATTTTCTACTATCACACCAATCAAAGCCCAAATTACCACCAAGGCTATGGTCATGCCCTTATTCAACGCCATTATGATTCCTACCAGTACGAGTGCTCCAATAACTACAACGGTCACTATAGTTTGCGTTTCTATGGATAGAATGAGTCCTGCATCAGCTAGCATGAGCGCTGTAGAAACAGCGGTGGCCGCACAGATCCAACCGAGATACATTTGAGTAGGTAAATAATACCAATGCGTATTTTTATTTTTTTCTAAAATAATTTGCTTGCGTAAGGAAACGAACAACCAAATGAGCGCTACTAAATGCCAAATAATATTGATGAATCCGAGCCATTGTATATCAGTATAACTAATTGGTACGAAAGCTATGGAAGCAAGTCCTGCAAGAATACCCGCTTTGGTAGCAGAGGAGAGGTGTGGACTTTCAACCCGCTCGCTTTTTAGTTGGAACCAACTATAAATAAGCATACCCAAAAAAATGGGGCCCCAAATAGCAAAAGCATAGCCCGCTGGCTGAATCAGTACGGGTAGGTCGTCATCAAAAGGTGATGGAAAGAAAAAATTGACTCCAAAATTCACAAGCGGTACAAGAATAAAAATAAGTAGCTGAGTTTTTCTAAGGTTCATAATTGTATTGAATTTTTTAAAAGAAATTTTTTCTTATTAAAACAATTCCTTGCTTAGCTGTAAATCTAAGGCTTAATCGTCAGAACGTTCTACCTCACTTTCAAGCTTGAGCACTTTGCCTCCGTCCTCTTGCTTGATAAGTAAAGCTTTGTCGTCCTCTGATCCATTGCGTGTTACTTCGTTACCATTAATGGTCCGGCTTACGCTCTCGGTAAACGTTTCACTTACTTTACCCTCGGCCTCACCTTGTCCCCATTTCCATTTTACATTTGTTCCTTGTCTAATCATGATTCAAAACTAGTAAAAGAGATTTTTTCAGTATTATAATTTTGAAAATTTGGTTTATACAATTTTAGCAGATATAGGATATAGTTTAAATGATTTTTAAAATACATTCTTCAGCAGCATTATGCTCAAAGGAATAAATGCTTTCTTCATCTGTTTCAACAAGTGGTAATTTTTCATCTATGATGGCCTGCATAATTTTAGGGTGCACATAATAGTCTTGTGTAACTTTTTTAGTGTTGCCGAGTTCTTTGGCTACTTCTTTTAATAAAAGCGTGCTGAGTTTACTTCTCGGTTTTTCTTTTTTTACTTCCTGTGCATATGGGTATAATTCCACAGCATAGCGCGTGCCGACCCATGTTCTAAAATCTTTGCTACTAAAATTATGCCCCATGAGGTTATGAATAAAATCATTGACATCAGAGCTATCAATATTATGAAACCTTCCCTTTTCTTTATATCTAAAAATTTCATAGCCGGGTTTTTCTGCACAGGTCTCAATCCATTGTACGAGGTCTTCATCATTAATTCGAACGTGACGCTCCTTGCTGTGTTTGCCGATATATTCTAATTGTAAGTCGTCATCGCCTAGTATGTCTAAGTGCTTTCTGCGTAAAGTAGTTAAACCATACGTTTCATTGCGAGCGGTATATTGTTGATTGCCGATGCGCATGCCGCAGTGATCTAAAATTAAAATGACTAGTGATAAAACTTTTTCGCGCGTCCACTTTTTTTCTTGCATTTTACTCAAACAATATTGCCGGGTTGCAGGTAAGGCCTTGCCAAACGTTTTTAGTTTTTTAAATTTCTTTTGCTGTTGTTGTCGGGTCCATTCTTCGTTGTAAATATATTGTCGGCGACCCTTGGCATCTATTCCATAAGCCAACAAATGAACGTCAGGATCTTTACTAATTTTTACTGCTTGCCACATAGGTGGGATAGCCATTTTCTTGATACGAGATATTAATTGCTTTTCGCGGATTTTTAGCCCCTCAATTGTATCAATATATTGAAAACCGCGGCCATATTTCTTTCGAAGTATGGAATAGATAATAGAATTGTCGGCGGTTACATGACGCATGGTAAATTGTGAGACTCAAAATTAAGTAAATTTCAAAGCTTGGGTATTATGTATTTATTGTGGAATATTATAGAATTACGGAAGATTCAAATTCTATTTGCCAAGCATTTTGTTCTTATATATCCAATCTTTTCAATTAAATATTTAAACAATAATTAGTAATTATACTACAATTGATAAGTGCTTAGGATTTACTTTTACGGAGGACAATTTATAACGACTATGACAATACAGATAAATACAGGAGAAAACCTAGAGAACAATGCGCGAACCAAAGAATACTATAGCGATTTAGTGAATGAGAACTTAGATCGATTTACAGAATACTTAACCCGCGTGGAGGTGCACATGGCGGATGTAAATGCAGGTAAGAGTGGCCCAGCAGATAAAAAATGTACTATAGAAGCACGGATGAGTGGGCGCGACCCTATAGCCGTAACAGCCCAAGATGAGAAGGTAGAAAAAGCTTTTAACGCAGCACTCGGAAAGGTTAAGGCATCTATGACAACGATTGTAGGTAAGATGCAAGAGAAGCGATAAACGTTTCTTTATACAAAATTCGAAATCCTCTCTGTCTATCGCCACATTGGCAAAAGACAGGGAGGTTTTTTTTAAGCATCCAGTTTTTCTAAAAATGTCTGTGCATTTTTCAAATGCGCTTCTTTTTTCTGAATATCCATTTTTTCAAATAAACGCACCATCATACTCATGCGTGGATTACTGAGAAAGAAACCTTTTTGCTTGTCAATAAAATTCCAATACAGTCCGTCCCAACTTGCTTGCCAATCGCCTTTGGGGTAGTCGCTCATTTTTTTTATATAATTAGAACCGCCAATGTATGGCTTGGTAGCAAAGAAACCGCCGTCGCTAAATTGACTCATTCCATACACATTGGGTACCATGACCCAATCGTAAGCGTCAATAAATAATTCCATAAACCAACGATATACTTCCTTCGGATCAAACTCGCAAAGCAACATGAAATTTCCCAGAATCATAAGGCGTTCTATATGGTGACAATAGCCTGTTTTTAAGACTTTCTTAATGGTATCGTCTACAGGAACAATGCCGGTTGTGCCATCATAAAAAGAAGCAGGAATCTTGCGTTTAAAATTCCAAAAGTTGCTAGTACGAGATGCCACACCTTTGCACTCATACATTCCTCTGATAAACTCACGCCAACCAATAATTTGTCTTACGAAACCCTCGGTGGAGTTAATGGGCATTTGTTCTTTTATAGCAAATGCCAATGCGGCTTCCAACACTTCCTGCGGGCTAATCAATCCCACATTCATCATGGGTGTGAGCACACTATGATGCAATATATTTTCATTTTGAACTATGGAATCTTCATAATCGCCAAATTCATGAAAACGATATTCCAGAAATTGTTGGAACCATTTTTTTGTGCTTTTATAATTTGTGGGATAAAGAGGAGCATCGCTCAGCTCGCCTATATTATTAGCGAAATTTTTAGTTACATAAACTTGTGCCTCTTTCCAATGTTCATCAGTTTTAGGAAAATGCACAGCAGGTGGTGTTTTCTTTTTCGGATATTTTTTTCTATTGTCAATGTCGTAGGTCCATTTGCCACCCGCAGGTTCGCCGTTTTCTTCTAAGAGTATATTTCTCTTTTTACGTTCTTGTTTGTACCAAGTCGTTTGAAAAAAAGATTTTTTATCTTCTCTGAAAAAAGTGGAAAGTTCCTCGCGCGTATTTAAGAAAAGAGGGTTTTCATATTCTTTGATTTCAATACTAGCGCCGTGTACAGCTTCCTTGATTCTTAGTTCAAGCCAATAGTCTGTAGGATTGATAATATGAATTTCAGTAGGCGATTCTTTTTTTAAAATGTACGGTAGTAAATCTCGAACATCGCTCTTTTTATCGGAAGATTCTATGTACACAACTTCCACAGACTGACTGTTTACATGCTGCTCATACGCTTTCATGCTCGCTCTGTGAAAAGCTAGCTTTTGTTTATGAAAATTATATTGTTTGAAATAGAGATATTCTTCTACAAGATAAATCTTATCACACGCTTTATAAAGTGCGTGCGTTTTAAATAATTGATGCGGGAATAAAACGCCAATCTTCGCCATTGTATTACTTAAATTTTAGGAAGTAAAAGGCGTATCAAAACGTTCAAAATGACAAGTGTAACCGTTGGGTCTTAGTTGCAAATAATCTTGATGCTCAGGTTCTGCCGGCCAAAAAGTAGAGTAGGGTTCTAAGGTTGTAGCTGCTTTGTTGGGCCAACGATTTGAATTATTTACTATTTCAATAAATTCTTCGCTGCGTTTTTTTTCTTCATCGTTTTGATAGAAAATGGCGGAACGATAACTTGTACCAATATCATTACCTTGTCGGTCCACGGTGCTTGGGTCATGAATACGAAAGAAGTAATCTAAAATTTCAGTGAAACTAGTTACGTCTGCATCGTAGGTCAGCTCAATTCCCTCAGCATGTCCTGGATGGTTCTTATAGGTCGGGTTATCGTTTTGTCCGCCAATATAGCCGACTTCTGTATCTAAAATTCCGGGTCTTGTTCTGAAGAGTTCTTCCATGCCCCAGAAACAACCGCCTGCTATGTATGCTTTTTTCTTATTCATGTTATTGTCTTTTTTTCTGCAAATTTAATTTCTTTCCTTGGGTTCTTCTTTTTTCTTGAATAAAAAGAAGCAAAAATTCAAGACTGGGAAGAAATAGCTAAAAATTTGCTGCTTCGACTAAAACAATTCAGACTCGCGCATGCAGTATGTATTATCTTGAAAGTTGCTAGGCGCTCAAACAGTGAATTGTTTTTTGACGCAGAATTGCTAAATTTTCTTAACGCAATTTCTTCCAAGGTCGAAGAGTTTAACTTTGAAATGACTGCCTACGAACTACAACTCAACATAGAACAACCTACTTTGTTTCGAGCCCAATCTGGTCGTTTCGCAAACCATTTTTCATTTTCTGTTTGTTCGTCGTATGGTTTTTTTAGTAATTGGTAAAGTTCGTCAATTAATTTATAATCTCCCTTGTCGGCATCGTCAATGGCAAGTTGCGCCATATAGTTTCTTAATACATATTTTGGATTTACGCTATTCATTTTTTTTGCTCGCTCTTCGTTTGTTGCGTTTTCACTTTTCAATCTTATCAAATAGTTTTTAAACCATGCGTGCCAATTTTCTTTTACTTCGCTGTCAAAATCACTAGACGTGTAAAATGCTTCTTTTATCTTTTCAATCGCATCGGATTCATTGTCTTCTTTTTTAATATTAGCTAAATTTCTAAAGAAAATAGTCATGTCGGTTTCTATAGCTCGTAAGTTTTTTTGCAAAGCTAAAATTAGTTTGCTGTCACCCTCTTTGTGTGTAGCAATTCCTAGTTTGTCCAACATCATAAAATGATATTTTTTGGCAAAGCCTTGATTAAAACTATTCAAGATTTCCTCCATGGGTTCCATCTCTTCTATTAACGGATAAAGTGCATTACCCAGCTGTACTAGGTTCCATAGAGCAATACTCGGTTGGTTGCCAAAGCGGTAGCGTTTACCTGCAGCATCAGTAGTATTGGGCGTCCAATCTGGGTCATAACCCTCTAGCCAGCCGTACGGTCCGTAGTCTATTGTTAAGCCAAGGATAGACATATTATCTGTATTCATAACGCCATGTACAAAGCCGACGCGCTGCCAGTGAATGATCATATCCAATGTATTGTCCAACACTTCTTTATAAAATTGGATATAGGCATTTTTATCATTGCCTTTAATATGTGGATAGAAATATTTGATGGTATAATCAACGAGCGCTTTTAGATTTTTAGTATCCTTACGAGCCATAAATATTTGAAAATTTCCAAAACGAATAAAACTAGGAGCGACCCTGCAAACCACTGCACTTTTTTCTAAAGCAGGGTTTCCGTTATATAATATATCTCGCATAACCTCATCGCCCGTAAGTGCCAAAGATAAGGAGCGAGTCGTTGGAACGCCTAAGTGATACATTGCTTCACTACACAAATGCTCTCGAATTGAAGATCGTAAAACCGCCATACCATCTGCTGTACGAGAATAAGGCGTTTCTCCTGCACCTTTTAATTGAAGTGCCCAACGCTTGTTATTATGTACAACTTCCATTAAATTAATAGCACGTCCGTCACCGAGCTGTCCCGCCCAATTGCCAAACTGATGGCCTGCGTAACACATAGAGTAGGGCGTTGTGTTTGGATGTACTTCTGCGCCGGTAAAAATGTTCTTAAAGAAATCTCCTTGGCTTTCTTCTTTGCTAATGCCAAGCTCTTGCAACATTTCTTCTGAGGTATGCAAAATTTTTGGTGCGCTCGGTATACGAGGTGTGACATAAGAAAATGCCGCATCTTCTACTTGTCTACGTGTATTTTCCTTTATCGGATCGGCAGCTAATTCTTTAGTGAATGTGTTTTGTATATTTAGTTTCATGAATCTATAAGTTCTGTTTCAATTTGAACCTTGTTGAGTAAGGTTTTATGTAACGGACATTTTGATGCAAATTCTTTCAATCGTTGTCGTTGCTTGTCATCTAGATTACCTTCAAATTTCAATTTCTTTTCAATATGATCAAGGTAAACATTGTCAGCGGCATCTTGTTTGTGTTTTTTGCTATGGGATAAATAAACATAGACTTCTTTCAAATCCCATTTCTTTCTTGCGGCATACATTTTTAATGTCATAGCCGTACAGGCTGCCAATCCTGCATTAAGTAATTCGTAGGGAGATGGCCCCAAATTGTCGCCGCCAACACTTGCAGGCTCATCTGCTAGTAGATTGTGTGTTTTGGTTTGGATGTTGGTTGTAAAATTATCTTCTACCAAATCCAAGTGGCCAACGAGCTGCTCGCCTTTGGTATCTAGTTCTATTTCTTCAGGTTTAGAAAAGTAGCGTTGCGCCCAAGCACCAATTACATTGCCCGCGTATTGACTATCCGCTGTATTAGATAATAAATGGTCGGCACTGTCCAATGATACGAAGCTCTTCGGATGAAAAGCTTGTGTATAGAGCTCTTCTGCATTTTTAATACTTACGATTTTATCATAAGGCGCATGCAAAATTAGTATTGGTTTCTTTAAATTTTTTACAATTTCAGGTACGTCAATAGACTTAAAATTTTCTACGAAATTTTGATTGATATCAAAGTCACGTCCGCCAATTTCTACAGTTGTTTTTCCGGGACTATCATCTGCATCAACTTGAGGCTCAAAATGTTGTGTAGTATGTTTTGGAGAAGAGGGTGCGCCAATGGTTGCTACCGCTTTTATATTGTCAAGATGAGCCGCGGCTACAATCGCCGCCGTACCGCCGAGTGAATGGCCTATGAGCAAAATAGGTGCCTCGAAATGTTCTGTTATATAATCATTCACGTCCTCGAGGTCGCTCACATTTGCCGCAAAGTGACTATCAGCAAACTCGCCCTCGCTTTTCCCCAAACCTGTAAAATCAAAACGCACGACAGCGAAGCCTTTTTGAGTAAGACTCAGGCTAATGTTCCGCACAGCATTTAAATTGCTGTTGCACGTAAAACAATGGGCGAATATGGCGCACCCAATTGGTTTTTTATCGATAGGCATATCAATGCTCGTATTGAGTTGCAGACCCTTTCTATTTTTTATTTTTAGCTTTTGGTTTTTCATTGCATCTAATTAATTAGACGTTTAAATTTATCTTTCTTTGCAAACAATGTCTTCTTCCAAAGTAAACCCTAAAAGAGCATTTCTAAAAATGAAATAATACATTTGCGCCATGGCCTTGCAAAAAGTATTGGAAGATAGAAGTAATAATGAGTGCGAATTTTGTAATAAAAAGGATACACCGCTTCAGGGGTATGCCATTCCGCCAAAGGGAGACGATAGTCCTGATAATCAAATTGTGCTTTGCGAAACTTGTTTAGGTAAAATTAAATCATCTGATTTTTCAGAAGCTAACTATTGGCGTTTTACTACCGGTAGTATCTGGAGTGAAGTGCCTGCGGTGCAAAGCATGTCTTACAAGGTGCTAACGAAATTGAAAGATGCGGATTGGGCTGCGGAAACATTAGAAAGTGTTTTTTTAGAAGATAATATTATTGAGTGGGCCAATGCAGAAGATGAACTAGCGCAAGAGCCGCATAAGGATTGTTTTGGTGCCTTATTAACTCCCGGAGATAATGTGGTGCTCACGCAAAATTTAAATGTAAAAGGCACCAATTTTACTGCCCAGAAAGGAACGGTAGTAAAAAATATTCGCTTGGTACAGGATGACCCAACTCATATTGAAGGTAAAGTGAATGGTACTTCTATTTACATATTGACTCAGTATTTGAAGAAAGGAAGCTAGTTTTAATAGCTTCTTTTTTTTACATTTGGATGAAATCAAACCTTTATGAAAACTGAACATTTTATCTACTGGTGGAATCTTGAAAATCTTTTTGATGTAGCCAATTCTAAAGAGCGGCCTGAATGGCTGCAAAAGAAAATCAAAAGGGAGTTGAAAGGGTGGACGTCTTCTGTGTTAGATAAAAAAATAGCCAATATCGCATCCATCCTTGAAAAATTAAATGGAGGTAAGGGGCCAGATATTTTAGGGGTTTGTGAAATTGAGAACGAAGCGGTCGTGCAACGTCTTATGGACAAGGTGGGTAAGGTGTTGAATCGGACCTATAAAGTGTTACATCATAATTCTAATGATAAACGAGGAATCGATATCGCTATTATTTATGACACTAAAAAGTATACGGATGACGGTCATATTTTCACATTAGAAGTAATGAAGCGAAACGCAACTCGTAATTTATTTCAAGTAAATTTGACAACGATAGCAGGCAACGAGCTAATTTTAATTGGTAATCACTGGCCTTCACGATTGGGTGGACAATATGAGTCAGAGCCCTATAGAATGATGGTTGGTGAGATTTTGAGTTATTGGATCGAGCGGATTCATGATATTAAATGGGAACAGAACAGCGTAAAGAATCCTGCTATAATAGTAATGGGTGATTTTAACGATGAGCCGCACGATCGGTCGCTAACAGAATATTTGCGCAGCTCGCCGAATATAGAAAAAGTTAAAAACTCTACCAGTCACATATTGTATAATTTGATGTATCAATTTCTCGGAGGCAAATTTGGCACGCATGTCTACGGAAATGAAATTGGATTGCTCGATCAATTCATTGTTTCAAAATCTTTGATTGTGAATTCATCTAACTATCCATTTCAAGTTAAAGGTACCGAGATTATTCATTATCCAGAAATGGTAAAAGGAGATTACAATACGCCCATTCGTTTTTCAAGGCCCAGCAGGCGAGATTATAATCCTAAAGGGTTCAGTGATCATTTGCCAATTAAATTAGTACTGGAAGAATAAGGTAAAGTCTGTAATTTTAATTCTTATGAATCTTTCTAAAGCAGCTAACGTATCGATTATTTTATTTTTTACAGGTGTTGTGCTTATTTATGGGTAAACATTTTTGATTCCGTTCGTTCTCTCCGTTTTTATATGGTTCATCATCCGAGAGATTAAAAAGTTTTTCCGCCGTAGTAAATACTTCAGATTGTTTTTGCCCAATTGGCTTGAGAACCTAATCGCATCCATGTTCCTCTTTGCTTTCATTAGTTTTTTTGTAAGTATGTTGGCCTCAAATATTGAATCGCTCTCTGCTAATCTTGATTCCTATCAAACCAACCTCACGAACATAGCTGATAAATTGAATGTTTTTTTTAACATCAATATCATGAAGCAAATTAATGATATAAGTGGTGGAATAAAATTTACGGATATATTGTCCTCAACCATTAATGCAGTCAGTGGATTGCTCGGAAATGTATTTATTATTATCATCTACGTATTGTTTTTATTCTTAGAAGAATTAGGGTTTCAAGATAAGCTAAAGGCTGTATTTGCTCATTCTCAAAATGGGCGTTCTGTTTTTTCTATTATTGACAAAATTGATCACTCGATAGGACAATATTTGGTTTTGAAAACAATCGTTAGCTTGCTAACCGGCGTATTGAGTTTTGTGGCCATGAAAATTATTGGAGTAGATGCAGCTGTATTTTGGGCGTTCCTAATTTTTATTATGAATTTTATTCCTAATATTGGATCTTTGATTGCCACTTTATTTCCAGCCATATTTGCCTTATTGCAATTTGGAGAATTTGGTCCAGCTATTTGGGTTTTAGTAATAGTTGCTGCGGTACAATTACTAGTGGGTAATATAGTGGAACCTAAAATTATGGGAAATTCACTGAATCTTAGTTCGCTTGTTGTGATTCTAGCACTATCTCTCTGGGGGGCTTTGTGGGGAATAACAGGCATGGTTTTAAGTGTTCCCATCACTGTAATCATGCTAATTGTTTTTTCTGAATTTACTACCACTAAGCCGATTGCCATATTATTATCAGAGAAAGGAAAAATTGACTAACTATCTAAGAAGCATTATTGAAAATATAAGGGAGTAGTAATCTAGTTTAACGTTTAAGTCCTGACTGTAATTTTCGCTAAGGTATGCGTCTAATAAGTATATTGTATTTGTTATGAAAACTAGAAGTATTAAACATGTTGTACCCGCCCAACGAGTGAATATGGGTGGTCATTTAATCGATCAACCGTTGCCGGTCCAAAGCGTAGCTTCAGTCGATCCCTTTTTATTAATTCATCATTGGAAAAGTGAACTTCCTGGCGGGCAACGCGCGCAAGAAGTAGGCGTTGGTCCACATTCACACCGTGGTTTTTCGCCGGTAACTTTTATTTTTAAAGGAAGAATTGAACACCGAGATTCATTGGGAAATCAAGCAACGGTAGAAGCCGGCGGGACCCAATGGATGTTCGCTGGGCGCGGGATTACTCATAGCGAACGTTTTGGTAAAGAGCTGGCAGAGCAAGGAGGTGAGTTAGAGTTTATCCAGTTTTGGGTGAATGCTCCCGCTAAAAATAAAATGGATGCACCCCTTTATCAGCCAATATCCCAAGAGGAAACGCCCCTTGTAGAAACAGAAGACTCTAAACTTTGGATTGTGAGTGGGGATTACAATGGAGTAAAAGGAATAGCACCTACAAATTCTCCGCAGTTACTCTTGCGGGGTGAACTTAAAGCGGAAGGAAATATTTTACTAGATATACCTAACGATTTTAATGCGTTGATTTATCTACTGGATGGTGAAATAAGCATAGGAGATCAGCATATTCAGCAAAAGGATATGGTCATTTTTGATAATGACGGACAGGGCTTAGGATTTATGGCCACTAAGGCTACTCGATTTATTGTTCTTTCTGGTGAACCTTTAAATGAAAAAGTTGAATCGTACGGTCCATTTGTAATGAATCATCAGTCTGAAATCATGACAGCACTGAAAGACTCTCAAATGGGTAAGATGGGGGTACTTATCGAAGAATTTGATTAACTTTACCACATGAGTAACGAAAATCAAAATACAGCGGCACCCGACAAAATAAAAGTAGACATTATGAAAAATGGTCCTGCTATTGTACAAGGCACAACAGAGATTACGCACGCCGACGGAACAAAAGAGGTGAAAGAAAATCGTATGGCGATTTGTCGTTGCGGGGCTTCTAGTAACAAACCGTTCTGCGATGGACAGCATGGTAAAGTAGGTTTTGAGGGATAAAGGTAGACTGTAATCAAGCACATGCTTGACTATATTTTATTGCGTACTATTGCAATCAGAATCAGGCTGTGAAATTCTTTAAAGAATCAATTAAAAGTATGAAGACTAGTGGTAGTATTACCCCTAGTAGTAAATATCTAGTGCAAAAATGCTTGGATAAGGTTGACTTTAATCAGGCCAAAGTACTATTAGAATTTGGTGTAGGCGACGGAGTAATTACGGAAGAGATTTTGGGAAAAGTAAATTCTGCTTGTCGTGTAATAGCGATTGAAATTAATGAAAATTTATTTACTTATTCTAAGAAGAAATTTGCTAATGCTGAAAATTTATCATTGCACCTAGCCTCTGCATTAGATTTTGATCAAGTGCTCAAAAAAGAAGGGATTGAGAAAGTAGATTATGTAATTTCAAGTTTGCCATTATCATTTTTTAGTCAAGAAGAAATTGATGATTTATTTGAAAAAATACCCTGTCATTTGTCAGACGAGGGGGCCTTTATTCAGTATCAATATTCAATTGGTAAGTATGGCTATCTTAAAAAAGTATTTGACAAAGTGAGCGTTGACTTTACAATTCGGAATGCGCCACCGGCTTTAATTTTTACTTGTATGAATTTACCAATTGGATAGACGATATTTTACATTGTAAAAGAATCTTTATCCTTTTGAAACGGTAATTTCTCACGAATGGTTTTCACAGTTTTACTATCAAGTGTTATTGTAAAAGTATCTTCAAAATTTTCTTTTTGATAAATTGATTCCCCTAGAGGGTCATATATTGCGGAACCACCCTTATGTGCTATACCTGTGCCGTCTTCCCCAATTCGATTCACGCCAATAGTATAACACTGGTTTTCTATAGCCCGTGCTCTTAGTAAGGTATTCCAAGCTAGGCATCTTTTTTGTGGCCAATTGGCTACATAGACTATTGCATCGTATTCATCTTCGTTTTGCTGACGAGAGTAAACAGGGAAGCGCAAATCATAACAGATTTGTAGCAGGATGCGCCAACCATTGACACAAACGATCACCCGTCGCTGCCCAGCCGAAAATTCGTCCTGCTCGCCTCCTAATGAAAAACGATGTCGTTTATCATAATACTGAACTTCTCCAGACGGCAAAACCCAAAGAAAGCGGTTATAATTTTTTTTATCTTCTTGAATCATAATACTACCGGCTAGTATAATGTTTTCTTTGGCAGCTAATTGCTTCATCCATGCCACAGTGGGTCCATCCATGCTTTCTGCCAATCGGTTTGGGTTCATTGAGAAACCAGTATTAAATGTTTCAGGTAAGATTACTACTTGCTTTTTATCTGCAATAGAGGAAATTTTTTCCTGGAACATAGTTCGGTTTTTTTCTTTGTCCTCCCAGTATAAATTTGATTGTATTAGTGTAAAAGTTAGTTTTGACATAGCTTATATTTTTTGAAGTAACGGGTTGATTTCGGCATAGGTGTAACCCTTTTGCTCAAGATAGGCTTTCATTTTTGCCATTCGGCTAAATTTATTCTTATCTGATTGTATCGAAGCTAATTTCTTATCGAAATGTTTTTTTAAATTTTTTAGATATTGATCTTCATCAATTTCTTCTAATCCTTTTTTGATACAGTAGGCCGATATACATTGTTTCTTAAGTCCTTGAATAATTTTTTGACGTCCCCATTCTTTGACTCTAAATTTTCCACCAGCATAGGCACGCGCATAACGTTCTTCATTGAGATAATTTTCTTGAATTAAAATAGAAATTAACTCTTCACTATCTTCTTTACTTCCTCCGCCCAATTCATAGAGCTTTTTCTTTACCTCATTGTGACTACGCTCTTGGTAAGCGCAGTAGTATTTGATTTGTTCTTCAATGGTTTTGTTGCTCATTTATTATTACCTACAAAAGTAGCGATTGAATTAAATTTAAATGATCTGATCGGTGATGAACCCAGTAGTTCTAGTTTTTACGAGTTGTCAATGGACTACTTCAAGCGGAACAAATTTGGCTGGCCGTGCTATGTGACTAGCCATTAGCTAGCGCACAATCTTTAGCTTCGCATAGTTTAGCATAATTTTTTTATTCCCCAATCCTCCGAAACTAATAGTTGCGATACGATTGGCTTGTGGTCCTTCTAAATTTTCAATAGTTCCAATTCCAAATCGTTGGTGCTTAACTTTCATGCCCTGTTCCATTTCACTTGGGTTATCCGGCTTAAAACTTGGGTCACTCGGTGTTTTTCGAACAAGGTTCGGATTGCTTGTTTTTTTCTGACTCACAAAAGTTGTCATTCTATGCCGTTCCCCGGCTTGCGCTTTGTTCCTAGCTTTTTTAGCCTTGCTTACATCTGTATAAGCTTCAGGTAATTCTTCTAAAAACCGACTCGGTTCATTAGAAACTAATTGCCCGAAACGATATCGGTGATTCGCGTAGGTGAGCCAAACATTTTTTTCGGCTCGAGTGATGGCCACATAAAATAATCGACGCTCTTCCTCTAAATCATCTTTGTCATACATGCTCATTTGACTCGGGAAAAGATTTTCCTCTGTACCCACCACAAATACGTTAGGGAACTCTAAACCTTTACTAGCGTGAATGGTCATAAGAGTTACTACGTCTTGGTTCTCGGGGTCATCTTTGTCTGCGTCGGTTAAGAGCGTAATTTGTTGTAAATAACTGCCCAATGATTTGTCTAACAACTCACCTTCATCATCAGGTGTTTCGGTAAATTCTTTAATTGCATTTAAGAGTTCCTGTACATTTTCATAGCGACTCAAATCCTCAACTGTACCATCCTTATACAGTTCTTTTACAATGCCAGTAGCTTTGCCCACTTCTTCCGCCACATCATATGCGTTCTTTTTTTCTAGTTGAACTCGAAAAGATTTTATCATCATTACGAAAGCCTCTACAGAATTTGCTGTACGACCGGTAAAACCAAATTCACGAATCCGTTCCAGAACTTCCCAGAACGTAATGTCATTTTCGCTAGCTAAGACAGTAATTTTATCAGTGCTTGTTTTGCCGATTCCCCGAGTTGGATAATTGATAATCCGTTTAATGCTTTCTTGGTCTTGTTCATTGACAATTACTCGGAGGTAGGCTACAAAATCTTTAATTTCTTTACGTTGATAAAAGGAAAGACCACCGTAAATGCGATAGGGTATATTATGCCGCCGTAGGTTTTCCTCAAACGAACGACTCTGCGCATTGGTACGGTATAAAATAGCATAATCTTTGTTGGCAAAGTGATTGCGAAGTTGCTCTTCTTTTATAGTCTCAGCTACAAACTTTCCCTCATCATTATCTGTAAAAGTACAAATGAGTTTTAGTTTGCTACCGTCGCCTTTATCGGTCCAAAGTTCTTTTTTGATTTGCTTAGAGTTGTGTTCTATCACAGCATTGGCAGCCATTAAAATGCTTTTGGTGCTTCTGTAATTTTGCTCTAGTTTGATTGTTTTCACATCTTCATAATCTTTTTGAAACATGAAAATATTCTTTACACTTGCACCACGGAAAGAGTAGATACTTTGGGCATCATCTCCCACTACACATATATTTTCATGGCGCGCGCCTAATAGCTTGATGATGTGATATTGTGCCGTATTGGTATCTTGATACTCATCAATTAAAATATAGCGAAACTTGTGCTGATACTTCGCAAGGGCTTCAGGATTTGTTGTCAGTAAGGTGTACATAAGTACTAGTAAATCATCAAAATCCATTGCACCATTCTTAAAGCACTGTTTACTGTAGTACTCAAAAATTTTTCCAATTTGAGGACGTTTTGACTGTAGATCCTCTTTTTGAATATCGCTGTCTGCCTGATAATCCTCAAAAGTATATAAACTGTTTTTTGCTGCAGAAATTCGGTTGTAAACAATATTGGCTTTGTATAATTTATCGTCGAGGTTCATTCCTTTTACAATTCCTTTGATAACTGATTTAGCATCATCAGTATCATAAATCGTAAAATTGCTTGGGTAGCCTAACTGTGGAGCTTCTGATCTGAGAATGCGGGCAAAAATGCTATGAAACGTACCAATAAAAAGACTCCGCGCAGAAGCGTTTCCAAGTATTTTTTCAATTCGTTCTTTCATCTCTTTGGCAGCCTTATTAGTAAAGGTTAGCGCCAAAATACGAAACGGGTCTACATCATTATTGATCAAATGCGCAATACGTGTCGTGAGCACTTTTGTTTTTCCACTACCTGCACCCGCTACAATCATAAGTGGCCCTTCGGTATGAAGTACAGCTTCTTTTTGTTGTGGGTTCAATTCTTCGATATAGTCCATCGCTTACAAATTTAATAGCTTAGTGGTTCTTAGGTTTTTAATTTGTTCAGTAGTTGTGAACAATGGTGGGTTGTTGTCATTCTAAAAAGCCCTGTGCAGCTGAGCAAGTTCACAATCCTTGCTTAGCATAGTGTGCACAATTTTTTTTGACCTAGAATAGTGAAATAAATCGGCCCGCCCAGTAGGTGGGTTCAGCGCGAAAGTAAGTACAAGATTTAAATTTGGTAATTTGACATTTTCATTTTCAAGCTTTGACATTTTTAAAACTATCTTTGCCCTACCAAAGAGATTATGTTCAGTCAGAAAAAGAAATTAGGAATAGTAGGAGGTGGCCAGTTGGGCAAAATGTTACTTGCCAAAACGAACCAGTGGGATTTATATACCAAAGTGTTAGACCCCAATGCAGAAGCGTCTTCGCATCATATGTGTAGTGAGTTTGTACAGGGCAGTTTGACCGATTTTGATACAGTGTATCAATTTGGTCAAGACTGTGATTTTCTTACTATTGAAATAGAAAATGTAAATACTGACGCTTTACAAAAACTTGAGGACGAGGGCAAAATAGTTCATCCACGGCCGGGCGCTATTGCGCTAATTAAGGATAAAGGATTGCAGAAACAATTCTACGCAGAGCAAAAATTTCCTACTTCTCCTTTTGAAATTTTTGATGATAAAGAAGATATTCTTAAAGGATGGAGTGATGGAAAAATTAAAATACCATTTGTACAAAAAAGTAGAACAGATGGCTATGATGGTAAAGGTGTATATGTGGTACAATCAGAAAGTGATTTGGAACAACTAATGGATGTTCCTTCTATGGTTGAGGAAATGGTTGATATTAAAGAAGAAATTTCAGTAATTGCGGCCCGTAATAGTAACGGAGAAGTGGTTAGTTACCAACCGACGGGCATGATTGTAAATCAGGAAGCCAATTTATTAGATGTTTTATTATTCCCAGCTCAAATGGATACTTATCTTGAAGATAAAGCTCGAAAAATGGCTGAAGAATTGATTGAGAAAATGGATATCTGTGGTTTGTTGGCCGTTGAGTTTTTCGTTTCTGCCACTGATGATTTAATAATTAATGAAGTAGCGCCTAGGCCTCATAATTCAGGACATCAAACGATAGAGTCTTGCAATACAAGTCAGTATGAGCAGCATTTGCGTGGGGTATTGAATTTGCCGCTTGGGCCAACAACCGTTCACTTACCTTCCGCTATGGTCAATTTGTTGGGTGCACCAGGGCATACAGGAGAGGTGGTGTATGAAGGCCTGAATGAAGTTTTGGAAAAAGAAGGAATTCACATTCATATCTACGGAAAAAAACAGACAAAGCCATTTAGAAAAATGGGGCATATTACGGTTACAAACACTAATTTAGAGCAAGCAAAAAAAATAGCCTTATGGGTAAAAGAGCAAGTACAAGTAAAAAGTCACCAGCCAGTCAACCAATAGTTGGAGTTATAATGGGAAGCGATAGTGACTGGCCCATAATGAAAGATACGGCTGCTGTTTTAAAAAGCTTTGGTATAAAATTTGAAGCCAAGGTAGTAAGTGCCCATCGTACACCTAAGTGGATGGCAGAATATGCCGAGACTGCTAAAGGTCGGGGAATCAAAGTTATAATTGCTGGTGCGGGTGGAGCAGCTCACCTACCGGGAATGGTAGCTAGTTTAACGCCCTTGCCAGTCATTGGTGTGCCAATCAAAAGTTCCAATAGCATAGATGGTTGGGATTCTATGCTTTCAATTTTACAAATGCCAAATGGTGTGCCCGTTGCTACTGTTGCCGTTAATGCTGCAAAAAATGCGGGTTTATTAGCCGCTCAAATTTTAGGAACGGCTGATGAGAAAATTTCTGATAAAATGATAGCTTACAAAGCTAAAATGGAGAAAGAAGTTTTGGCTAAGAAGTTGAAGTAGTCAGGATTCTTGCAGTTAGTTTCTCATGCAGTTAGACCCACAAAGTAAAATAGATTTAGAGTTCGATACCATATGCGAACTCTTGGCGGGCTATTGTAAGTCTTCTAAGGCGAAGGATTTAGCTTTAAACCTGGGATTCTTTCCTGATGTAAAAGAACTGCGACGAGAATACGCTCTATTAGAAGAAATTCAAAACATTCATCATAGCGATGTAGTTAATTTGCCGCACCCTAACTCTGAGGATATAGATGGGGCCTTACAATTATTGCGGATTGAGAATGGCGTGTTGATTTTAGATGAGTTGATTAAAATTTATCGACTTTGTATTGGTACGAAACAGCTCATTAAATTTTCGAGAGATAATAAGGAAATGGCTCCTTTGATTTTTGAAGCTTGCGCTCATATTGATCGAATAGACGATGTGTTGAATATTATAAAAAATGTTTTAAATGAAAAAACACTTGCTATAAAAGATGACGCGACCAAGACTTTGTTTGAAGTGAGAAGTCAACAAATTTCTAACAGAAAAGAAATTAATCGAAATTTTGAAAAGGCCTTAACGTATTATCGCAACGAAGGATTCTTGGCAGATACAGAAGAAACACTTTTAGAAAATAGAAGAGTGTTGTCTATTATATCCTCCTATAAAAAAAGAGTAAAAGGTCGTGTGGTAGGTATTTCAGGTAAAGGAGCAGTGACTCATATTGAACCTGAAGTTAATGCAGCGCTGAACCGGAGCCAAGATCAACTGCGGATTCAAGAACATCATGAATTGCATTTGATTTTTTCGGCGATTACGGATCAACTCCGTTCGCAACGAAATAATTTAAAAGCCTTCCAACGATTACTAGTTCACTTTGATGTATATAATGCTAAGGTGCGTTTTGCTGATGTATATGCGGGTATCAAACCCAAAATTAATAAGAGCAAAAAAATGTATTGGGAAAATGCGATTCACCCATTATTAAAAATAAAAAATACAGAACTTGGTTTAGAAACTATTGGGCAGAAAATAGAATTGGATGCGAAGACGCGTTTCTTAGTGATTTCTGGCCCTAATGCTGGAGGTAAATCTATTACCTTAAAAACAGTGGGCTTAGTGCAAATGATGTTTCAGGCAGGGCTGTTCTTACCGTTAGATGCCAATAGTCAGTGCTGTTGGTTTGAAACTATTTACTCAGACATAGGAGATAATCAATCGATAGAAAATCAACTGAGCACTTATAGTTATCGAATTAACCGAATGAAATTTTTCTTGGAGGAGTCGAATGAAAATACCTTGCTATTGCTGGATGAGTTTGGCAGTGGGTCTGATCCTGAGCTCGGTGGTGCATTAGCCGAGGTATTTTATGAAGAGCTTTATGCCAGAAATATCTTTGCTGTAATTACAACCCACTATACTAATATTAAGATACTGACAGCTTCCCTGCCGCATGCGGTAAATGCTTGTATGCTTTTTGATACCAAAGAATTAAAACCGCAATACGAATTATCGGTTGGGCAGCCGGGGTCTTCTTTTACATTTGAAGTAGCGCAATATAATGGAATTGCTCCTGAGCTAATAGAAAAGGCCAAAATAAAAGTATCTGAAAGTAAAGTGCAAATTGATAAATTGACGGTAGCACTACAAAAAGAGAAATCGAAGTTTAAAAAGTTTAATACAGAAAGTTATCAAGCCAAAACAGATGCCAATAAAACCATAACTGAGTATAAAAGAAAACTGAATGCACTAGTTGAAAAGCAAATAACCCAAATAAAATATTTTGAACAGCACACTAAGTTTGTAAGTATGGGCTCGAAAATTTACGAGCAGATAAAAAAGCACGATAAAAGCAAGGCCCTAAATACAGCGGTGAATAAAATTGTAAGTATTGAAAAAGCAAAACTACGCGAATTAGAAAAGCCTGTTGTGCTTGAGAAAAAAATAAAAGTACCTAAATTGCCAGATGCAAAATTAGAAAGAAAGGAGATAGATAATCCCGATAGCTATCAGACTATAGAGGAAATTGAAAAAGCTGGGCAGCAAGAACAAAGAACTATTGAAGTAGGGGATACGGTACGTTTTAAAAATCAAACTAAAACTGGTAAAGTGACAGAGCGTAAAGGGAAGAAAGTAAGTGTAGTAATTGGTAATATGACCTTTAAAACTACTTTAAAAGAGTTGGAGCTTTATGAAACCTTGGCTTAGTCGCTGAGTGTTTATTCACTGAATAGAGTACGCTTGTTATCCTATGTCTATAGAAATTAGGATTGTTTTAGAATGCCTCGGTAAAAAGTTTAAATTTACTGCAGGGTAATTTGATCAATCAAAAGCCTGAAGTGTTCTGCTTTTTTATTGCCTATTAAAAGGGTGATACTTTCTATAGCGTCTTTATCAAAGTTTGGTACATTTAGCTTTCTCCCTCTAAAGGATGGGTACATATCTTTTAATTCAATTTCTATTTCTTGCCACTTGCCATTGGTGGAGAATTTACTTACGTAAGTATAGTAATCCCCTGTAGCAGCTTTTACTCTAAACTGATAATCCTTTCCATCACCTTTTACTTTTAAAATTACTTTGGTTTGATCTTCTATGTGGACTGCATCAAAATAAAAGCGTACGGAAGAAAAGCCTCCATAGTTTTCTAAGGAAATGTCACCCTCAAAAACGCCTTGTCCTTTATCGTTTACAGTTAAATTTCCAGCTGACTTGCCACCCATAACTCCGTCGTCTACTACGCGCCAATTTTCAAGGCTTGCTGTGTTTGTAAAATCAAATAGGATAATTGGAGGGTTCATAGCCGGTAATAAGAATAAGAGACAAAAAAGATACTTCATAAGCTAAAAGTGAATTACACTAAAATTACAACCTACATCTTTGCAAAGCTATTGTTCTACTTACTTTCAAAGTAGGATAACAAACGAAATCCAACCCAAAGCTTGGTTTACCGTATTGCGCAGCAGCTATCTTTTTTACATTGACAGAATGTAAGATTGTAAATATGCATAACTGCTAAAGAAATAGCTGGGATATGCACTAGGTAAATTGGGATATGTATAAAATCTGTTTTCTGCATGAGTAGGAAAATAAAAAATATAGACCAGCTAATCCATAAGGCAGGTTTCATATATCCTTTACTAGTAGTAGCAGTGGAGCGAAGCACGGCAAAAAAAGAAATGATTAAGAAGATATAGTCAAGACCGGACCACCACAGAGGAGCTTCTGCACAGCAACTTGCTGCGCAACTCGTGGCTATGAAGAAGAAAGGCGTAGCGATACAATGTGCCAAACATAGACTACTGGCTAGTGCTCCTATATTATCTGCCTTTAGTATCGTCACCTTCATATTGTTTGATTTTGGGCGCTAAAGTAGCTCATTTTTATTAATGCGACAAGGTTGCAATAGTTATTTTTTAGAATGAAAGCTTGTCAGACACGATTTGAATTAAGTGATAATAACAGGCTGAACTTGTTGCAATATCTTCTTTCATAATCCTAACTTCTACTACTAGGGCTCGTTGTTCTTTTTGTTTGGCTAAAAAAGTTTTCAAAAAGTAAAGAAATGGCTAAAAAATAATCGAATGAGCTAAAACATTTTAGTCTTGCATGATAAAGTAAATTGTATTTGCACACCCAAAGCTTGATAAACTACAAAGGGTGGTCAACAGTAGTAATTCATTTTGAGAATTTTATTTACAGACTGATTTGCACCCGCTCTTGCCTGTTAAACTAAATTCAGTCTAAACGTCAGTCGGTAAATGGGCCTTCCCCAATTAAAAAAGGCTGCCCATTTAAGGCAGCCTCATTAATAAGTTATGATTGGAACTATTGTATTAATTGTAATTTAGAAGTCAGCATTTCTCCTTGAAACGTTTCAAGAATTACACTATAAACTCCTGTGGCATTTCCGCTTAAATTGACAATTGATTCCGAAACTGCTTGATCAGAATAGATTATTTGCCCAAAGGAATTAACAATGGTTAGTTTATCAATTTCTTTCCAATTTGTAATTTTAAATTGACCATTGGTAGGATTAGGATATATCGAAATCTCTTTTACGGTAGAAGGAATGTTGATGGCAACTGTTTCAGAAAATTGCGAAGAATTGTCATTATCAAATAATTCTAATCTGTACAGTACAGAAGTATTATTTTGACCGCTTGTCATAATTTCCATGTCAGTAAACGAATAGTGCTGATCAGCATTACTATTCTGCGCGGCTACAACCGTACCAATCTCTTCAAAATGAACACCGTCTACAGAACGCTGTACCGAGAAATAGTCAGCATTCTTTTCTGAGGCTGTTGCCCAATCCAATTCAACTACATTTTGCACCAGGCTCGCACTAAAATTAGCTAGGCTTATGGGAAGGGGAGCAGTAACGTTTATTTCTAATGGAGTAAATAACACGCCTGAGTCTGTAGTAACTGGTATTTCTAAATTATAGATACCAACCGTTGAACCTGTGAAAGTAAACTGGCCATCTGTTCCCATATTCATAGTATATAATCCAGGAACACCCTTATCTGCAACAACAGCCGTGCCGTATGAATACGACCCACCTATATCATTGGTAGATACATCGCCTACAATGGTACTAACGGTCTTATTGGTACCGCCCACGGTATCTCCTATTGGTCCGTTTACCGTTATTCTCAAATCCGTATTTAGTACGCCAGCCAAGGTTGTTACGGGTACTTCAAAATGATACATTCCTGCAGCCTGTCCGTCAAAAAAGAATATTCCATCCGAGTTAATTGTCAAAGTATATAAACCAGCTACGCCATCTTCTCCTACTATTTCTGTACCATAAGTATGAAGAGGGTTAATATCGTTAATTGCAAGATTACCGCCAAATTTAGCTTCAAACCCACCAGATAACCTATTGGTTAATTGTAAAGTAACTAAATCTTCTACGGGTCCATCCACTGTAATGCTTAATGGGGTAGACACAATTCCGTTCGTAGTTGTAACAGGAACATCAAAATGATACATCCCTGCTTTATCCGTATTAAACGTAAGGGCACCATTGGTATCAGTATTGAGTGTATAATTTGTGCTAGCAACTCCTCCAATTCCTTCTGTTGGAACGCCATAATAAAATGAGGTAGCATTCATATCGTTTGTGGATAAATTACCATTGACTGATGCCGAAGCGGGTGTTGTTGGATTTACGGTTCCTGGAGCAAGTACCGTTTGCAAGTTATCTGCAACAGTTTGTGACCAGGAAATAACAGGAGCCAAAATAAGGGCTAGGAGTAGTATTAAAAAGTTGCTCGAAGTAGTAGATGTTGTTTTCATAAAAATAAGTTTGAGGTGTTCTCTCTAGGTAATGAAAAAATCGTGCCAATACTATCAGGTACTAATTTACAGAAGGCTTATACCCAGCTATATATACCGTATGCTAAAATTATTATATAAGTACATTGTCTATATCATCTCATTTTTTGCAACAAAATGTGTAAATGCTATGTATTCGCTATTTTAAATAATGCTTAGCTCGGGAAAATTAAAATCTTAGATTTCAATGATTAAACCAAGTAGTTGGACATTAATTCTAGTGTCCGTAGTGGTGTCTTGGAGCAACAACTCCAGGGCTAATAAAGCTTGTTGTGATACTACCAACAAATGCGAGAATGCAGCCTAGCTTCTAGCGTTGCGTTCTTATGCTCTGTTGTAAAATGCTGCGCAAGATGCTTGGGCACAAAGCGAAGCCTCATTCTCATATCTTTAAAAACTCACTAAGTAAACAGAACCGAAGTAGCAACTTGACCTCATTCAAGACACGTATTCCTCGATTGTTCAATTAGATTTTATTACAATTCCACCACAGGAGTTGGGCCGTTTTTATTATAGTCCTTTATTAGTTCGAATATTTTATTTTCGTCTAAATTATCTAAAGAGCTGTTTACAATTTTAATAAAAACTTCTTTCGCAAGATATTGTTGTTTCAAAAGGATATCATCAGCATCGGTGTGTGAACTTGCTTCAAAACCGAATGTCAGTTCATCAAACTTTTTATCGTCTAAAAATCCTTTAGGCCAAAAACCAGCATACACAGAATAATCGTTTTCGTAGGTTTCATGCAAACTTTCCATAATGCCATAAAGCGTCACGATAGATTGGTCATAGGCATCATTGGGCACTTCAAAAAAGTATGTATTCATGCCTACCGTAGTTCCTTTGGGTCTTTCTTTTAGATAGTCTTTCCATTCAGGTACTGTTGTGCCATAGGTATGTTCGTAGGGGGTGTACACCGACGCTTTGGCTATATGCTTGAGCTGCTTGTTAGGAAATAGCGACTCGTAATATTCGCCTGCTTGATACGAAAATTTCTGATTCGGGTAGGCGTCTTGGCTAATACTTTTTTTGATGTCTGCCTTGCGTTCATCAAATTGCCCCTCGAATTTTATAGCCTTATTTGCTTTAGGACTGGCTTTAAAAACAACAACGTTTAAGCCTATTTCAAAATTGGTTTCTTCCACCTCGAAAGGCTCGTTGTATTTATTTTCTAAAGCGTAGGCTATACTATCCTTCCTAGTATTGTTTTGTTTACTCTCCCAAGAGAAGTTTTTATTATTCGTGCTGGAGTTGCCACAAGAAATAATGGCCAATAGGGTAAACAGCGTGCAGATTCTTAGTATCATATTTTGAAAAATAGTTTAAAGGTAAAAATACGTAAATGCTTATGAATGAATTCTAGTTTCAGCTAATTTGATGATTAGTAAGAGGAGTTTCCATAAATTTAATTTAGTCTTTTATCTTAATGCTCGGTTCTAGCTCCATTCTGTATTTCTATAATACAATTTATCATTATTTAAGGTATCCAAAATGTCTTTGAAATGCTGCGTTACCATAGGATGTGGAACAGGATCTTGTAGCAAGAATACATCATCGCCTGCCCAACTTTCTTTGAATACTCGGCGGGGCAGCGGGTCCAAGACGTCTTTTTTTGTACCCGTTACTGCTGGGCCTTTGCCTGATCGCAAACCATCTTTTGTTGGTAGCCATTTTTCGTTGCCACAGCTTTTGCAAGTACTTATTTTTTTCCACCAAGGGTCTGGGCTTTTTGCTCGGCCAGTAATTGTGATATGATAAAAAGCCGGTAAATCGTTTTGATAAGCTTTTTTTCCAATTTTAAATTTTGTTGCCTTGGAAGTCGTTATGTTTTTAAATTCTAAGCCGCTAACATTTTCTTTTAGCAAAGCTTCATGAAGTCGGTCGCTCACAAAATAGATGCCGTAGGCCGAAATGAAATCCTCACCGTTCCAACGGTCAAATTTAAAATCGATATGCTTGTTAGTTACTTGAAGTTTTCCGCAGTCGGCGCAAACTTTCTCTCGCGTTATAGTAGAATTGGGGCCAAGTTCGCCAAGGACGGGAGCTTCGATAAGGATATAAATATTCGGTTTCATGATGCGGAATTTATGAATTTGAGTCCTAATAATTTATTGTCTTCACAGAGCGTTTTCAATTTTTCGGATACATAAATTGCAGTGGAATGTTTTTTTAGTCTGAAAATATTTCTGTCCTTCATTTTATCTTCTTGCAAAACTAATTTTTCAATAGACTTTATAATATGTTGACGGTCAGGAAAAATATCTTTGGGTAGGCGAGTTAGTTTGGAGTTCTCTTCATCTATCGCATCAAGATGGTCTATTAAATTTAGAAAATAATAGGATGGGAAAACAGCTTTATTTTGAAACTGAACTTCAAAAAATTGGAAATAACCTTTACTGAAATCGTCTAGGTTGCAAAGAAGGTTTTTGAACCGTTGGGATATAATAGGCAGTGCGCCGCCAACGAGTATATCTGGGAGCTTGGCGCGCGTATTCGAAAGTGTGATGAAGAGCGCCCTCTCTAATTTTAAGCTAACACCCTTGTACTGTTCGTCAAGTAAGCCTTTGGGATAATCATAATCCTTTATAAAAGCTAATGTCTTTTTCTCTGTGGTCCAATCTAATTTATAGTATGTCATTGATAGTTGACTAAATTAATAATTTGTTTGAGAATTTACTTATTTGAATTTATTATAATATGCTTTCACTTCCTCTACAATGTCTTTATTCTTCGGCATTAAAAACAAATTTTCAATTCCAATACCATGCTTGTTTTTACTGGATGGGTTCGCATTGGCTTTCATGAGCAAGCGGAGTGGGGTAGGGTCGTTTTTATAACGCATTAGTGCATTCGCAAAAGGGCTGTTGCCATTCGCATCAGCATGGTTAACGTCACAACCATGTTTGATTAATAATTCTATAATTCCATTTTTGGTATGCGATATTGCATGATGCAAAGGCGTGTAATTATCAATGCCCTCGGCATCAAGATGTTCGCTAATGGGGATGATATATTTTGCTACCGCATCATGTCCATACTCAATGGCGTAGTGCAGAGGCAGATAGCCATGCTCATTCTTTTCTTGTAGCAGTTTGCTATCTGCCTTAAGCAGTTGGATGGCACTTTCATATTCTTTGGCTCTTATTTTTTCAAATATCATAAGGGTATAATTTTAATGTTCTTTATCTCCAGTTAAATCTAGCACAAGGTGTAAATACTGCCGTGGTGTAGATTTCTAGTTTCTCCATGGCAATCTTTACTGTTTCGCTAACGACCAATTTAGTTTTGATTTCTTGCAATCTAAATATGTGTCGCCCATTTATTTTTTCTTTATTAAGGGTCAAATTATGAATTGCAGCATATACCGGGATGTTGGGGATTTTTTGAATGACTTCGGATTGCTCTAAGTCTACACCACTTATATTATTAAGCGTATGTACATAATAATAGCTGTGATTATTAGGCTTGCGCATTGCTACTTTGTACGTTTTGAAACTGATAGGCTCTATGCTTTCAAATAGTGCTACAAGATCATCCCGTAATATAAGTAGCACCTGGCTATTGCTCAAATGTTCGGTTAGCTTACCGGGCGCATCGGGCAACACAATTTTGGGAGATGTTTCTAATAAATTACCATCATATTTGTCGCGTAACCATTGGTCTGGTTTTACCATCATATGCTCGCACATATACAATTGATTGTCTACATTGAAATCTAGAAAGTAGTAATTCATTTGCTTTGAATTTTTTGTTCCCGTAGAGACTCCCCCCGTGGCGTGCTATAACCCATTAATTGGGATTGGGTTCATTAAAAGGTTGTAAGTTAAGATATTGAATATGTTTTCTTTCTGGTTATTGAATTTAAATTGTATTTCTCTTAGATAGGTATCCAGATATTTTTCTG
>Ga0209185_1000497_pt1 | contig 45764 bp, 42 predicted proteins | sample SidtaG_2_FD_187425 | JGI IMG/M metagenome (GOLD analysis project Ga0209185, IMG submission 187425) | Marine algal microbial communities from Sidmouth, United Kingdom - Sidmouth_Asex2 metaG (SPAdes) (version 2) | ecosystem: Host-associated > Algae > Red algae > Unclassified | place: Sidmouth... | reverse complement strand
CGACTCCAATGAGACCATCACCGCCATTCGCTATGAAGATTTGCAGGCGAAACTTCAGGATCTTTATTCCCAGCGCCAGCGCGCCCTGGATACGGTTGCAACGCAATGCGCCTATTTAGAGCCGGGTGGCCAAAAACGCGGCACATGGCTTGGCGTCTGTGAGAACGGCTTGGCCAATGGCTCCGGCGCAGGCGTCCTGGAGGTCGGCGATGAGGTTATGGAGTATTATGGCTATGCGAAAAATGGTCTGGCTGACGGACCGGGCCTGATGATCCGCCACGCAAAAATCGGCAGTATTTCTTATGAAGGCCGCTTCATCAACGGGCGTCCCGACGGCACGGTCCGCGTCAGCCAATCCGGCCGTGAGGATAAGACCCGAAATTTTGTGAGCGGCGTTGATAGCGGGGCCTCAAGCCAAGAAGCGGCCTCGCCGTTTGACGGTTTGACCGGCGGAGCGGGTAAATAATGCTCCGCGCGTCCCTCATAATATCGGCGTGTTTAGCCTGGCCGGCTCTTGGCTTTGCTCAAGATGCGGCGACCACGGATGAACTTTACGGTTTGGCGGAGGCGAGGCCGGTGGCTGCGCAAAACCAGGATCGCTGCATCGCGCAAATGGCGGAATTTCCAACGGATGATCCAAAGGCGCGCTATCAGTTCTTTCAATTAGTCAGCGATACGGCCTATGGCGCGACTGATCAGACCCGCGCTTTGTTTGACCATTACGGCCAGCCTGCGGTGGAGCCCGGCACGCCCGTGCTGTCTGTGATTGAAGATATAGCCAATCCCGTTCTGCGGCAGGCTGCGCCGGAGATCATTGTCTCCAGTATGAATTACCTCATCGATTTTGCGGCGACTTGTGACGTCTATATTACGGGACAAACAGACAGCTTGATTGCCTTTGATCCAGAGTTGAAAAACCCTGAGTTTAATACTGTCATTGCAGAGGACGCCTTATTCTTGCGGCAGATTCTGTCTGAAAGCCTGTCGCGTCTCGGCGCGGATGGTGATGCTGTCTGGGCTAATCCCGCCCGTCAATATTCCCGCAGTTTGGTCGCGCAGCGCGATGCCGTCGAATTTGCAGCTTTTGAGACAGATATTGCGGAACTCGAGACGCTTTTCATGGACGACTTGGATGGGCGTCTTGCCCGCTCCAATGATGTCATCAATTCGGAAATGGACCGCGAGGTTCTTGGAGATGCCATTCAAGTGTCAGATGATATGACGAAGGCGGCGATGGAACGCGCCCGGCAAGAGAGGCTTTACCGCTTCCTCAGGATCTTTGGCGGGGGCCGGTAAGCTGCGTTCCCGAGGGCGAAGTATTGCAGTCTTTTCTATCTCGGCGCTCGATTTATTTGCAGCGGCGCTGGGGGCGTTTATCCTTATCGTGCTTGTGCTGTTTCCCTATTACAAATTGGGCGGCACGGATGTCTCTATGGAAGAGCTGGAAGAACAAGTCCGCAAGCGCCGCTTCGCCGCCGAAACTACCCGCACGGATATGTCCGTTATTCGTGCGCTGCAAAGTGAAATTAGATTTCTGGATAAGCAATATCTGACAAAAGAAATCGAAATGAGCGAGACTGAAGCTAAATTGGCCGAAGTCTTAAAAGCTATTACCGAAGTCGAAATCCCGGACCCGCAGCCGCAACCCGAGCCCATTCCGGATCCCACGCCCGTCCCAACGCCCGAACCCCCGGAGCCGCCGCGCTCCGTCAATCGCGGCGTTCCCTTCTCAATTCTGGGTCTGGCCACGGATAAGCGCGACATCGTTATTCTTGTCGATATGTCAGGGTCGATGCAGGCCCATCGATCAAAGGTCACGCAAGCGTTGAATGAAATTCTGTCTCAGATGAAACCGGATAACCGCTTTGCCATTATCGGATATCGCGGCGGTCCAACCTATGACAGCTACCCGTCCAATGGACGGCTTGTGCGCGCCGACAGCGCAACCCTGTCCCGCGCCCGCAGCTTTGTGGACAGTATGCCCAGCCGTTTCGGCGGCGGCACGCCCACTCAAGGCGCCTTGATCAAGACGCTGAATTTGAAACCTGAAGCGATTATCCTTATGAGCGACGGCGCGCCTGACGATGGAAAACCCGGCGCGATTATTCGTAATATTGCCTTACGCAATCGGGGCCGCGCGGAAATTCATACGGTCGCGATTGGCGATTATACGGAGGATAAAAACCTCACGATTTTCTTGCAAGAACTCGCCAATCAAAACCGCGGTGAATTTGTGGGGCGTTCACGATGAAACGCCGCGCCTCTCGTGAGATCGAAGTCTTTTCCATGTCGGCCATCGACCTGTTCGCGGCTGCGATGGGGGCTTTTGCGCTGCTCGCCATTATCTTGCTGCCTTATTATCAGAATGAGCTGCGGGAGAAGACGCCGGATAATGCTATTGCACAGCTTTTGCGCGCGGCACAGGAAAGCTCTGTTGAGACGGTCGAGAAGAAAAAGGCGCTGGAGATCAAACGCTCCGCCATGGCGCGTAATGTCTCAGATATTAAATCTGACGCGCAAGAGCTTTTAGATAAACTCCGCGCGGCGGAAGCCACCTTGCTCGAAAAACAAGCCGTCCCCACACCGCCCCCTGCAGTCGTTGTGCCCGAGCCCGTCGCAGAAGACCCCGGACCTTTGCCGGAACCCGCGACCGTGTCTTTTCGCTTTTTGGGGATGAACACCACGGCGGATGATGTCGTTATCGCCATAGATATGAGCCGCTGTATGGGCGGGCATGAGACCAGCGTGAACAAAGCCGTCGAGCGGGTTGTGTTGTCGTTGCAAGATAATCACGCCCTGAAAGTCGTCGGGTTTCAGCAAACAGATGCAGGCAATCGTTTGCGTCAATGGCCGCCGGGCGGTGGTCTGCGACAGGTCAATGCGGGCGGCACAAAAACAGGCGCGATTGATTATGCGAAAGGCCTAACCCGGCAATTTGGCGGATCGGCCTCTATGCTGGACGCCTTTGATAAAATGCTGGCCGGACCGGGTCAGGCGATCTTCCTCGTCAGTGACGGCCTGCCGAACCCGCGCGCAAATAACGGGCTGTCCCCCAATCGCCTGATTGCGGAAATTACGCGCAGGAATAATGGCCGCAAAGAAATCCATTCTGTCGTCGTCGGCAATTATTTTGATTATCGCGGCACGGTCGAATTTATGGAAAATCTGGCAGCCAGAAATAATGGACAATTCATGGCCTTGGCGTCGACCTCGCCCGGAGTCTGTGATTAAGCGTATGTGATTAGGTGAAAATGATATGAATACCTCAACAAATATATTTCGCAGACTGTTTGTCTTGCTCGTCGCCATTGTCGGCGCAATCGTTACTATCGGGATTATCCGTGTGGCGGCCTCGCCCGCTTTGCAGGAAATCTTGCTTGATGCTGATGCGAGCTTCTGGCCGTTCACCGTGCAGAATATCATGTGGGTCGCGCTCTTTATCGGCTTTGGCGAGCTTTTTCTGCGCTGGTCCGCCGCCAGTGATGAGGAAAATCAGCTCAAGCGCGGCTATCTTCCCACGGATGGGCGCTCGCTGGATGTGGATACTTTGGGACGTATCAAGACCGGAATTGTTGATCGCCGCTTTGGCCGCGCTGCTTTCTTGCCGCGCATGATTGAGCGCACCATCGACCAATACCGGATGAGCGGGAATGAAGACCAAGCCATTAGCGTTTTGAATTCCTCGCTGGAACTTTACATGCACGAGATTGATTTGCGCTATTCCATGATGCGCTACCTCACATGGCTCATTCCGTCTCTCGGTTTTATTGGGACCGTGATGGGCATTATGTTCGCCCTGCAATATGCGGGAGTCCCGGCCAATGCGGAAGCGGATGATTTCCTTTATCAGGTGACATCGCGTCTCGGTGTCGCTTTCACCACGACCTTGCTGGCTTTGATTATGTCTGCCGTGTTGGTGCTACTGCAATCTCTCATTCAAGGCAAAGAGGAACGCGCCCTCAATGAGGCCGGACAATATTGTTTGGATAATTTGATCCTGCGTCTGGGCGATGGTCCCGATGCCAAAGTCAAACAAATCGCCGGAAAGGCTTAAAAATGGGACGCGTTAAATCCAATAGTTTCTATGTCATCATTTTTTTATTGGTCTTGATCGCTGCCTTTATTGTCACAACGACTTTTCAGCTTCTCTCGTCCATTAGAATTCCTATTTCGGGTGTAATTGAGCCGTTAGTGGCTGCCAATGTCGCGGCAATGCTCTTCTTCAAGAATGAAGGGCGTTACCCTGAGAAGACGGAAATTAAGAAGCTTATCCGATATAGTTTTTTGGCAAATCTGGGCGTAACAGCTTTGGGATTGGGTTTGGTTTTAGCGGGCGGATTCTTTGCGTCAGTTAAGGCTATTGTGCCCGAGATTAGCTTTGCTGTTTTTGCGGGCATTCTGCTTGTGCTTGTTCTTATCCTGAGCCTGATTCAATATTGGATGATTCACCTTGGATTTACGAAATTCAGGCCGAAAAATAGAAAAAATCAACAGACTGTTTTTGAACAGGTTCAGGGTGAAGATGGCGAGCGGAAAGAGTCACGGATAAATCAGCCGCAGCCGCAGGCGCAGGCGCAGGCGGCGTCGGTGAGTTCCGCGAGCACCGATGAGAGTTGGAGCCCCGTAGACGACCGCGGCGGATTTTCGGTTCGCGAAGAACGCGCGCCTTGGTTTAAATATGCCGTTGGTATTTTGGCTCTTGGATTGGTTGGCGGCGGGGCGATTTGGCTCGCGTCGAAAGTTGTCATTGCAGATGATGTTCCAACAATTGAGCGCGCCGACAAAACCCCTGTCGATAAGACCCCGCCGCAAGCGCCAAAATCCGAGGATGATCTGGCTTGGGTGAAGGCGCTCGAGATTGACACGGTTGAGGGCTACCGCGCCTATATCGCCGACTTCCCCAATGGCCGTCACGTGGAAGACGCACAGCGCCTTATCAATGAATTTGATGACGAAGCTTGGAAACTCGCAGAGGAGCGCGACACGATTGCGGGTTATGAGGATTATCTAGAAAGCTGGCCAGACGGGCTGCATGTCACGGAAGCGAAAGCGCGCATCGCCGAAATAAAAGCCGAAGAAGAAGCGCGCCGTAAAGACGCCGCGGAAGCGGCCCGCCAAGAGGCCGCCGCATGGCAGGCCGCCGCGCAAACAAATACAATTCCATCCTATGAGGGCTATTTGTCGAAATACCCGACGGGCAAAAATGCGTCCGAGGCACAGACGCGCATAGACCGTTTGCGCGCGGAAGAGGCGCAGCGCCAAGCCTCGGCTGCCGATGAAGCGGCGTGGAATGCTGCCAATGCGACAGGGACGGCAGATGCTTATCAGCAATATCTCACCAGCTTCCCGCAAGGCGCGCATGTGCCGGAGGCGATCGCGAAATTGGAGGAGCTCCGCCCCGGCCCCGGCAAGACGTTTAAGGATTGCGCAGCCTGTCCGACCATGGTCAGCCTGCCCGCGGGCACGGCAGAGCTCGGCGCGCCAAACTCTGACAGCAAAGCTAAACCCAATGAAAAACCGGCGCGGCCCGTCACCTTCAGCAATCTTTTTGCAATTGGCGTCACCGAAGTGACCTTTGCCCAATACGGCGCTTGCGTCTCTGCGGGTGGATGTAAATCCATGCCAAGTGACAATGGCTGGGGGCAGGGGAACCGCCCCGTGATTAATGTCAGTTGGTCAGACGCTGTCGCCTACGCACAATGGCTTTCTAACACGACAGGCAAAAATTATGGCCTGCCGTCTGATGCGCAATGGGAATATGCAGCGCGCGGCGGCAAGACGGACACGCTCATCGGCGGCTCGCCGAAAGCTGTTTGCGCTTTCGCCAATGGTGCCTCGAAAGAATCTGAACTGCCATGGGCGAATAATGCCTGCACGGATTTGGCGGCGGACCGCACTTTACCTGCGGGCTCCTTGTCGAAAAACGGGTTCGGCGTGGCAGATATGATCGGCAATGTAAGCGAATGGACAATGGACTGTAATACGCTGAATTTGCGCGATGCGCCTGTGGACGGCAGCGCCGATGCGCGCGGGTCGTGCAGTCAGCGGATCGTGCGGGGCGGGTCTTGGTTCTCCGGCCCTGATGATCTGCGATATTCAGCGCGGGCGGTGCAAAGACGCGGCGATACCAATGATTTCACGGGATTCCGGGTGGTGCGGAATTAGCCGCCTGCACTCCCAGTTTAACAGGGCCTAACAGAGTATTCATCCAGCGCTCAGCCAAAATATGCTATGGGATATCCATGAAAACACGTGTTTTGACAGTTTCGCTCCTTTTTGCCGTCTTGGCTTTGCCCGCTTATGGGGGCGCTTATGCGCAGGATAGTGCGCCTGATCCTGTGGCTCAGGACAATCCTCAAACTCGTCAAACAGACCAAGCGGAAGATGATTATCGCCGTTCGCAACGTCGCCGCGACACGGGCGATATTTTTGATGATATTGACATAAATACCCGCAGTTCAGGCAATGGCACAATTTTGGGCCGTGAGGTGAAGGCGGTAGATCTCTTGGACCAAGACTCGCGTCGTCACTTGAATAAACAACGCGCTAAAGCCCTCGCGGAAGCTAATCCGGGCGAGCCTATTGATGCCGCTTATGAGCCGTCAGAGACGGCTAAAACGGACGAATATGTCGAGAGACAAGAAAAAGCCGCGTGGAACGAAATGATGCGCGACGCCAATAGCGGGCTGAGCGGTACCGGCGGTCAAGGCACCGGCACGGGCGGAGGTCAAGGCAGCGGTCAAGGACAGGACCAAGGCGGTCAGGCCGGCCAAGGACAATCCGGCGGTGGACAGGGCCAAGGACAGGGTCAGGGCGGTCAACAAGGCCAATCCGGACAACAAGGCCAATCCGGACAACAAGGTATGTCCCCGCTACGCGGCGGCTCCTCCAGTTCGGCGTCGTCTATTTTGGATCAAATTAAGGGGCGTTCCGGTTCGGGCGGCGGAAGCGGCTCTCAACCAGGTCAAGGTCAGGGCTCTCAGGGTCAAGCTCCACAGGGCCAAGGCTCTCAGGGACAATCTCCTCAGGGCCAATCTCCTCAGGGTCAGGCCCCTCAAGGCCAAGCGCCTCAAGGCCAAGCCCCTCAAGGAGAGCCTCAAACTGCAGCACAGGCTGCGGCGCAGGCTCGGGCCCAAGCGCAAGCGGCGTCACAAGCTGCGGCTCAAGCCCAAGCTGCGGCTAATGCTGCCGCTCAATCCCAATCAAAAGGGCAGGCTCGGGCCGAGGCGCAGGCCGCTGCAAAGGCAGCGTCTCAGGCTCAGTCACAAGCGGAAGCCGCCGCGCAGGCTGCAGCTCAAGCTGCGGCTGATGCGAAGTCTCAATCTCAAGCTGCCGCGCAAGCTCAGGCCCAAGCGCAAGCTGCCGCAGACTCAGCGTCTCAAGACCAAGCGGCTGCCGATGCGGAAGCCAAATCTGAAGCTGCCGCGCAAGCTCAGGCCGAGGCCCAAGCGGCCGCAGACTCTGCGTCTCAGGCGCAAGCTCAAGCCCAAGTTGCCGCACAAGCTGCGAACGAAGCTCAGGCTTCTGCGGATGCTGCTGACTCAAATACAGCTGCCGAAGCCGCAGCGCATCGCGAGACCATAAGCCCGCTTGAGCGTCTCAAGCGTGATCCGGTTGAGAGAAATGATGCCGGCGGCCGGACGAGTGCCTCCGATTATCTGAATCGGAAGAAGGACTAAGTCTGCGATTTGAAAAGGGCAGTCTTCACGGTCTTTAAAACAAATTGGGTAACGCCCTAAGACGTGAAAAAGGTCTTACTCGTTTTTATTGGCATTTGCTTGACATTGACAGTCGGGCTCTTTTGGCTTGCGCATTGGTTTTTTCTACCATTCGAACATCCTTAGGATAATAAGGATTTGTGATCTGAGACTTGGTTTGTAAAACAATTATGGCGAAGGCGTTTGGCGATATGTTTCCAAGATCTGGCTATGTTTATCTGGTGAGTTACATAGATCTCTCAACAAAATGTTGGAGATGACTGGGACAGTTATTTTCAACAAAAAAAGGCCGCCCAAATGGACGGTCCTTTAGAATTAATGCCGCGTGCGTTATGCGCGTTTGATGAGCTTTATAACAAGAAGTAAAAGAACAGCGCCAATTGTTGCGTTTAAAATTGAGGCTATAATGCCGCCGCCAAAGGCGAAGCCAACCATTGGCAAGACATAGCCTGCGATTAACGCGCCGACGATACCGACGATGATATTACCTATGATACCAAAGCCGAAGCCTTTGACGAGAAGTCCCGCGAGAAAGCCCGCTACGCCGCCAATGATTAAAAATATAATTAAGCTCTCTAAGCCCATGTTTCCCTCCAAAATTTAAGAATGTCACGGGGGTGACATTTTGGACCATTTCGGTCCGCGAAGGAATAACACCTCAATTCAAGTTTGGTTGCATAGGATGAAAAAAGCCGCCTCGTGAATTTGCTTGTCAGCAAAATGCACAAAGCAGCTCTCTTTAGCTAAATATGTGGCGATTTAAGCGGCTTTGGCTTCTGCTGCGAGGTTACGCAAGACGTAGTGCAGAATGCCCTCATTCTTGTAATATTCATGCTCATTATCGGTATCAATACGCACATTGGTTGTGACGATCTTTTTCCGCCCGTCGGGGAAAGTGATCTCAATATCGAGCGTCCCGCGCGGTTTCAGGCCTTCAATGCCGGAAATGCTGACGGTTTCATCACCTGTCAGGCCCAGCTTCTCCCAGCTTTCACCCTCTTGGAATTCCAGCGGCAAGACGCCCATACCGATCAGATTGGAGCGATGAATACGTTCAAAGCTTGACGCGATGACAGCTTTGACGCCGAGCAAGATTGTGCCTTTGGCGGCCCAGTCACGCGACGACCCATTTCCGTAAAGGCTACCCGAGAAGATCACGAGGTCTTTCTTGGCCGCGGCGTATTTCTGAGCGGCAGCAAAGATAGACATGATCTCGCCGGTTGGGACGTATTTTGTCACGCCGCCGGTTGTGCCGGGGGCCATCAAGTTTTTAATGCGGATATTGGCAAATGTGCCGCGCATCATAACTTCATGATTACCGCGGCGAGAGCCGAAGGAGTTAAACTCAGGCTTGGGCACACCGTTATCATTGAGGTAATCGCCAGCCGGGCCGTCATGTTTGATGGAGCCGGCAGGCGAGATGTGATCAGTTGTGATGGAGTCGCCGAGCAGCGCAAGAATGTTTGCGTCTTTCACATCTTCCACCGCATCGGGTGTCGCGTTCATACCGTCGAAATAGGGCGGGTTGCGGACATAGGTGGATTTTGGTTTCCAATTATATGTCTTGCCGCCGCTGACTTTAATGTCGCGCCATTGTTTGTCACCTTTGAAGACGTCGGCATAACGTTCCGTGAACATTTTGCGCGTGATGATTTTGCGCACGACTTCCGCGATTTCCTGGCTGGTTGGCCAAAGGTCTTTGAGGAAAACTTCATTACCCTCATGGTCAACGCCGAGCGGGTCCGCATCGAAATCATGATGCATAGAGCCGGCCAGCGCATAGGCAACAACAAGCGGAGGAGAGGCCAAGAAATTGGCTTTAATATCCGGTCCAATCCGGCCTTCAAAGTTTCGATTACCTGACAGGACAGAACAAGAGACGAGATCGCCCTCAGCAATCGCTCTCGAAATTGGCGCGGCGAGGGGTCCGGAGTTTCCGATACAGGTTGTGCAGCCATAGCCGACAATATCAAATCCGAGCGCGTCGAGATCATCTTGCAGACCTGATTTCTCAAGATATTCTCCGACAACTTGGGATCCCGGCGCGGTGGATGTTTTGACCCAAGGCTTCACCTGCAAGCCTTTTTCGCGGGCTTTCTTGGCGACCAATCCGGCGGCCATCATGACCGAGGGGTTGGATGTGTTGGTGCAAGACGTAATCGCAGCAATCAGAACGTCGCCGTGATCGATAGAATAGCCGAGGCCTTCGACTTCGATGGCCGAGCCTTCTGTTGGTGTCTTTTCAAACTCATCGCGCAGGATTTTCGCAAATTGCAAATTTGCGCCTTTCAGATCGAAACGGTCTTGTGGGCGTTTCGGTCCGGAAATCGCAGGACGGACAGAGTCCATATCAAGGCTGATCGTGCTGGTGAAGGTCGGTGTGCTGTCATCGCGCCAGAACCCTTGGGCTTTGGCATAGGCCTCCACGAGATCAATGCGCGCTTCGTCGCGGCCTGTCGCTTGGAGGTAGTTCAACGTGTCTTGGTCGACCGGAAAGAAGCCGCAAGTCGCGCCATATTCCGGTGCCATATTCGCGAGAGTCGCTTGATCTTCGAGAGACAAATGATCCAGACCGGCGCCGTAAAATTCCACGAATTTACCGACAACGCCTTTGATGCGGAGCATTTCAACAACGCGCAGCACGAGGTCAGTCGCGGTGGAGCCTTCCGGTAATTTACCTGTCAGTTCGAATCCGACAACTTCCGGGATAAGCATTGAGATTGGCTGACCGAGCATCGCGGCTTCGGCTTCAATCCCGCCAACACCCCAACCCAAGACGGACAGGCCGTTGATCATGGTTGTGTGAGAATCGGTTCCGACGAGCGTGTCCGGGAACGCGTAAGTCTTGCCGTCGACCGTTTTCGTCCAAACGGTTTGTGCCAGATGCTCCAAATTCACTTGGTGACAAATCCCGGTTCCCGGAGGGACAACCGCGAAGTTTTCAAACGCTGTCTGCCCCCATTTCAGGAAATCATAGCGCTCCATATTGCGCTCATATTCGCGCTTCACATTTTTCGCTTCCGCGCCGGGTGTGCCGAAATAGTCGACCATGACTGAGTGATCGATAACCAGATGGACGGGATTGAGCGGATTAATCGCCTCAGCAGACCCGCCAAGCTCGACAATCGCATCGCGCATAGAGGCCAGATCAACAACTGCCGGAACGCCTGTGAAATCCTGCATCAAGACGCGGGCCGGACGGTAAGCGATTTCATGTGTGGATGTTTTTGGGCCCAGCCAATCCGCGATGGCTTGGATGTCTTCTTTCTTGACCGTATTGCCGTCTTCATGGCGCAACAGATTTTCAAGCAAAACCTTGAGGGAGCGCGGCAAGTTGGAAATCCCCTTGAGGCCGTTTTTCTCGGCCTCTTTCAGGTCGTAATAGGTATAGGTTCCGCCGCGGACTTTCATCTCGCGTTCGCAGTTAAAGCTGTCCAATGATGCCATGTCGGATAGGTCCTCAAAAATGGGGTCTAAGTGTGAGGGCCTTATGGCAAAGCACGGGCCTATTTTCAACGCTTCATCGCTGCACTGGGCTATTCAATTTAAGACAATTTGGCCGACTACAGACTTTGCGCGAGCATCCGCCACGCATAATCGCAAAGGCGTTTTCCCGCCATGCGGCCGGCCAAATAAGTGTTCAGAGCCTGCTCTTCTTTCGAAAAGGGCTCGAAACGCCCGACATTTTGTGCCGCACGCAAAATATAAAAATAAAGTTTCTCTTCGTTTTCGGCGGTGTCCCAATCGCAATCCGTCTCAACAGCTTTTCGAATAGCGTCAACCGCTGCGATCCGGCTGGGGGGTAAATCCGTTTTCATAAAATAATTCCCACACTCTCGCTTTGTCCAGCGAAAGCGTGCAACTGCCAGTTATAAAACTATGATTCAACAACCTATCCTAAGAAAACGAAGAGCCTGCCCACAGAACTGTATATAACTGAATATTAGGGGCCTGATCTAATCGCTAGACCTTATAGCCTATTCCCGCATTTTCCCATATTTCGTCAGGAAGGGGATTTGAGTCGCCGTAAATAGAATCGTGAGGGGAAGGAAACCAAAGACCTTAAAATTTGCCCAAAAGCTTTCCGACATATTTCGCCAAATCAATTCATTCAATATCGCCATTGCAAAGAAAAATAAGGCCCAACGTACGGCCATCACATTCCATTTGTCGTCCGGCAATTCGAATGCTGGCCCCATGAACATTTTGATGACGTTCTTTTTGAAGAGAATGCCGCCGAGGACCGCCGCGCCGAAAATTGCGTTCATGACGGTCGGCTTCATGAAGACAAAGCGTTTATCGTCGAAAATAAAGGCCGCGAGCGCAAAGCCGCCAATAACGACCGTTGAGAAAATCAGGATTGGTGAAGTATGCTTATATTTCAGCCACGCATAGATTAACGCAATGACGGCGGCGACGGCCAAGACACCGGCTGCCCAAATCAATGCGTCGTCAGGATTGCCGCGTTTGAAATAATGGAAGGCGGCAAAGAAGATCAGCAGCGGACCAAAATCGATCCAAAACGGCAGCTTCTTTTTGCCCTCCAGCTTGGCAGCAGGAGGGAGTGTTTCCTCAGTCATCGATCAAGGCCTATTCAATGTCGTCTTGATCAATCAGACCGTCATTGGCGATTTTCTCTTTGTCGAAATATTCTTTCGCCAATTTGAACACGACGGGTGACAGCAAGATAAGCGCGATTAAGTTCGGCGCAGCCATGAGGCCCGTTAAACTATCGGCGACTAGCCAGAAAGTATTTACGACGAGGTTGTCTTTGCCTTCACCAGTTGTCTCAAAATGGAGTGCAAACGTTGATGCAAAGACGGCCAAAATCCAGACACATCTGAAGATAGGTATTGAGCGTTCCTTAAAGATGAAAGCCGTGCAGCGTTCGCCGTAATAGGACCACCCGATAATCGTCGTGAATGCAAAAATGGTAAGGCATATATTTACGATATGATTGCCGACCCCAGAAAGAGTTGTTTCAAATGCCATCGCGGTTAGGGGCGCGCCTGTCTCGCAGCCTGCAGGTGTCTTGCCTTCTTTCAGCATATCGATGATCGCGGGGTTCGCCAAGCAGTTATCGCCAACAACGCCTGACGTCAAAATAACTAAGGCCGTGATTGTGCAAATAATGAGTGTGTCGATTATGGTGCCCAACATAGCAATAATGCCTTGGTTTACGGGGTCATTATTTTGCGCTGCTGCATGAGCAATCGGGGCCGAACCTTGGCCCGCCTCATTTGAGAATAATCCGCGCGCCACACCTTTTTGCATCGCGAGCATCATTAGCCCAATGGCAACCCCTGTTCCAGCGCTTTGAAGACCGAAAGCATATTTAAAAATCAGCCCAAAAGCGGCCGGTATGGCGCTAAAATTCAATGCGATCACAAGAAGAGCGGCAGACAGATAAAGCACTGCCATAAAGGGAACAAGCTTTGATGCGATTGAGCCAATTCGCTTAATCCCGCCAAAAATCACGGAGGCCACTAGGACTGACAGAACAAGTGCGACAATACGAGCGTCAAAGCCGTAGCCAGTTTCGGTGGAAACAAGAGCATCACCGATTGAGTTGGCTTGCACTGCATTTCCTGTCGAAAGCGATCCGATGATGCCGAAAAGCGCAAAAGCTATGGCTAGCCATTTCCACTTAGGGCCGAGACCATTCTTAATATAATACATCGGACCGCCGACGCGATTACCATTTGCATCCGTTTCGCGGTAGCGAACCGCCAAAACACCTTCGCCGAATTTGGTCGCTGTGCCTAAAATCGCAGTAATCCACATCCAAAACACAGCGCCGGGACCGCCAATCGCAATGGCGGCAGCTACGCCTGCAATATTACCGGTGCCGACGGTAGACGACAGAGCTGTCATTAAGGCCGCGAAAGGGGAGACATCGCCTTCGGCCGCTTCACCTGTTCGCTTTTTGAAGAGCTGGCGAAAACCATAGCCAATTTTAGTCAGAGAGATGAATCGCAAACCAACGGTAAGGAAAAAACCTGTGCCGAGCAAAAGCCCCATCATGGGCCATCCCCAAATGATTCCGTTGAACCATTCCATCGCGCCATTGAACTTTTCCATGCCGCTCACTGTTTCAATCAACGCTTCGGACTGTTCCATTGGTATTCCCCCTTGCCCGGTTTCGGGCAGAATTTTCATTTTGTGCCTTGTTCCGTGCTGCCGCGCGAAAGGCAACGGAAAATTTCGTTTAAGCGGCTCTGAACAGTGGCGGGGGCGTGCAAAAGTCTCTATGGGAGCGCGTAATCCCAAAAACGAAAAGCCGCTCTCATCATGTTTGAATATCTTGTACCCCGCGCGCCAGACGCCATCATCGCCCTTATGCAGCAGTGCAAAGCAGACAAAAATCCCGACAAAATTGATCTGGGCGTGGGCGTTTATAAAGATGCGTCGGGCGAGACCTCAATTTTACGCGCCGTCAAACAAGCCGAGAAACAGCTCTGGGAGTCGGAGACGACGAAGTCCTATGTCGGTATTCGCGGGAATGAAGAGTTCCGCCACGCCATGCTCCACATGATGCTCGGCGGAAAAGCCGGTAAGATTGACGATGCGTTGATGAACCGCACGGCCAGCTCGCAAGCTGCAGGCGGCTCGGGCGCGTTGCGCCTCGGCGCGGAGATCATTAAATCAGCAGCCCCTGATGCGACTGTTTGGGTGTCGACCCCGACTTGGGCCAACCATATTCCGCTCATCAGTGCCGCTGGCCTGAAGATGGGCAAATACCCTTATTATAACCGCGAAACGCTGGGCGTCGATTTTGACGATATGCTGGCCCATTTAGAGGCCAAGGCGAAACCCGGTGATGTGGTCTTGCTGCATGGCTGTTGCCATAACCCAACGGGCGCAGATCTCGCCCCTGCAGAATGGGATCGTCTCACGGCTTTCCTGTTGGAGCATCAACTGACGCCCTTCGTCGATCTGGCCTATTTCGGTCTGGGCCGCGGCATGGAGGAAGACACATATGGCCTCCGAAAAGTCGTTGACCAATGTCCCGAAGTTCTAATCGCAGCCTCCTGTTCCAAAAACTTCGCGCTCTACAAAGAACGTGTCGGCCTGATCGCGATTGTCTGTAAAGATGACGCCACTGCCGAAATTGCGCGTTCGCAACTTGGGGCGACGCAGCGTAAAATTATCTCCATGCCGCCGGACCACGGGGCCAAGCTTGTCGCGGATATATTAGGTGACACGGAATTGCGCGCGATGTGGGTGGAGGAGCTAACGGAGATGCGCGAGCGTATGCGCGATTTGCGCCGCCAGCTTTCAGAAGCGCTGAACGTGCAGGGCGGCGAAGTCATGGCGGCGGCTGTTAAAAATCAAAACGGCATGTTCTCAACCTTGCCATTGTCCGTTGATCAGGCGCGCAAACTCCGCTCGGATTACTCTATATATATGACAGACAGCGGGCGGATTAATATTGCCGGCGCAAATGATGAGAACATTCCTCGCCTAGCCGAAGCGATATTGGCGGTTTTATAGCTTTAGACACGCATCATATCCACTCGTCCGAATAACTTCGGCGCGCTGCATTAATGTGGCCGCGCGGCTGCTGACATATTCGCCGGGCGGGTCGACGCGCCATTTATTCGGGCTGGGCAATACGGCGGCGAGTAAGGCGGCTTCGCGCCGCGTCAAATCCTTGGCGGGCTTTCCGAAACGCGCTTGCGCAGCGGCTTCCGCGCCGAAATTCCCGTCACCCCATTCCGCGACATTTAAATATATTTCCATTGTCCGGGGTTTGCCCCAAGCTATATTTGTATAGAGCGCGAACCACGCTTCTATGACCTTGCGGGCATAACCTCCGCCATTCCAGAGGAACACATTCTTCGCGGTTTGCTGGGTAATCGTCGATCCGCCGCGACGCTTCCCGCCTTGGGCATTATCTGTGAGGGCATCTTGCACGGCCTCAAAATCAATGCCGCGATGGTCGCAAAAGCGGGAATCTTCGCCGCCCAAAATCGCTCGGGGCAGATGCGGCGAAATATCCTCAATCCGTGTCCAGTCTTTGCGGATTGCTTCTCCGGCTAATGCGCGTTGCGCCATTAACACGGTTCCCGGCGCGGGGACAAACCGCAGGGCCAAGGCATAGAGATGGACAATGACGATGGCCCAGAGCGCGCCTACAAATACCCGCCGAAACCAATGGCGTATTGGTTTTGGTTGAGCGGGGCCGTAAATATCACCGGGGGACAGCGGATAATCTTCAGTTAAATTTGCCATCACTTAGATTTTAAAATCTTCAGGCCTAAAACCCGGGTCCGGATATTGCGGGTTCATTGTCTCTAATGTCTCGCGGACAATGCCTGAGATAATCGCGCCGCGCGTCTTGCGCGAATCCGATGGGATAATGTGCCAAGGCGCATGTTGCGTTGATGTGCGCTGCACCATGGTTTCATAGGCATTCATGAAATCCGGCCAAAGCGCACGGTCGTCCAAATCGCCCGGATTAAATTTCCAGCGTTTATTAGGATTGACGAGACGATCCCGCAGGCGCTCGCCTTGGACCTCCGGCGAAATGTGCAACATGAATTTTAAAACTGTTGTCCCGCTTTCAACCAGAAGGCGTTCGAAATCATTTATCTGGCCATAGCGTTGGTCGACAACTTCGGGCGACGCATAATTCTTCACTTTCACCACCAGCACATCTTCATAATGGCTGCGGTTAAAGACGGTGATTTGCCCCTTGCCCGGCACGACATTATGCACGCGCCACAAATAATCATGGGCCAGCTCTGTTTTAGTTGGCGCTTTAAAGCTGGCGACATTCACATTAAGCGGCGGGGTGCGGTGGAAAATCGCCGAGGTCGTGCCGTCCTTGCCCGAGGTATCCATGCCTTGCAAAACAATGAGAAGCTTTCGGTCGGCCTCTCCGTAGAGGCGATGGGCCAAATCCGAAATCGCTTTGGCATTCTCCTTAATGGCGGTTTTCGCTGCCGCTTTGTCATCATAGATGTCAACGCGGGTCGGGCAGTCTGAGAGTTCAAACTCTGCGCCGGGTTTTGCTAAATAGTCTGAAGGCATGAAGGCTCCTGTCTGGTCGTATTGCTCCACCCTCTATCAAGTGCGGCCCGTCCGACAAAGCCTAAAACGCCTCTGTCGGTATTGGCGTTCACGGTGATTTTATGAAAATTCATTTGCGCTTTCCCCTGCATTGCTGCGTAGTCAGTCTATGAAAACTTTTATTAAACCCACTCTGATCTCATCTCTCACAGTGCTGGCCGTCGGCCTATCTGCCTGTTCTCAGGCCAGTTCCGCGGACGAGGCTCCGTCTGTCTCAGCTGAAATGCCTGCCGGAAATTGGGATATTCAGCCTGAGAGCTCGCACATTCAGTTCTCGGCTGAGCAAGAGGGGGAGACCTTCACGGGCGAATTTGGTGAATTTTCGGGCATCATTGATTTTGATCCCACGGCGCCTGAGGCCGGGTCTGTCAGGATTACTGTTCCGCTGAAAAGCGTGGATGCGGGTTCTAATGACAGAAATTCAACGCTACCGGAGAAAGTTTGGTTTTCAATAAAATCCCACCCTATGGCCGTTTACAGCTCTTCAGATATTTCGGCTCAAGGCGACGGCTTTATCGCTAAAGGGGAGCTAACGTTAAAAGGAGTTACCGTTCCGTTAGACCTGCCATTTAATTTGGCTGTGGACGGCGAAACCGCTATTATGACCTCAAATGTTGAGATGGACAGAACAAAATGGAATGTCGGTGCCGCGCCTTGGAACACGGATGAGTGGGTCTCAAAGGCTGTTAAACTTGAACTCAAAGTGACGGCAAATAAGAACTAAATTAGTATCTCACAATTCGCCCGGCCAATTTGTGATAATATTGTTGATATTACAATTAAACTTTACGTAGTTTTTACTCTGGCTTTTTGTCTCCCGTAAATAAATCTTTGCTAAGACCTTCCTCATGATGGGAACGTTCAAAAAATATATTCGGGATGATAACGGGCAAGTCGCGGTCATTTTTTCGCTCGCGTTTTTGCCGCTTCTAGCGTTGACCTCGGCGGCTGTTGATTATTCAGAAGTCACGAAAGAGCGCGGGGCGGTTATCAGCGCGCTGGACGCAGCTGTTCTTGCGGCGGCTAATAATAATGCAATTTCCATGTCCGAAAAAGAGAGTTATGCGGAAGCGCATTTTCTGGCAAATTACAGCGGTAAAATGAAGCTGGAACTGACCCCCGATATGACGACGGAGCGCGTGAGATTATCTGCTACCGGCGAGCTCCAATTAACTCTAGGAAATTTGGTCAGGATTAAGAATCCGACATTGACGGAAGCCAGCGCGGCGACAATTGCCAATGAAAATACAATTTGCCTCATGGCCCTCAATGAGAGTGCCTCTGAGTCTATTTTGTTTGATGGCGGGATCAGTTATTCGTCCCCGACCTGCTCAGTTCAATCCAACTCATCTCATCCCAGCGCTATTACCTCGCGATCAGCTCAGGCTCCTACGGCAAAGTCTTTCTGTACGGTTGGCGGTGCAAATGGCGATTTTGAACCCTATGTCAAAGGTGAGTGCAGACCTATTGAAGACCCGCATTCTTCAGTCGAGGCGCCGACGATTCCAAATGATTGTGCCGTGCCGTTGTCTGAACTTGTCGTCTTCAAAAATCAGACCCCGGAGGCTTTAAGAGAAGCTGAGTTAGCAGAATTTGAGCAACGTTTGAATTTTGCCGTTGACACATTTGAACAGACGGGGTCAGTCCAGTCTGCGGTAGATGCCTTTTTTAGCTATGAAACCGACCCAATTTTTGACGCAGATTTGGATGATGTCATTGAAGTTTCTCAGAATACGACCGGCAGCGATGTCGATGTCATGCCTGGGACCTTTTGCGGCGGGTTGACGATTGACGGAATCAATGTCGACTTTCTTCCCGGGGAATATATCATCAAAGATGGCCCGCTCAGCTTTATTAACGGCGCCGAAGCGGTGGCAGAGGATGTGACATTTATTCTGGCGGGAACAGGGGCTGTTTTGAACATTCAAAGCGAATCGTCTTTGAAGTTGAAAGCGCCGACGGAAGGCCCGCGCAAAGGGCTGGCCGTTATGGAGGCTATCGATCATTCAGCACCCGGAAACCGGACTTATGCAGATCAATCCAGTCTGATTGCTGAAGGGGGATCTCTTAAGGTTGTCGGAACGGTTTATTTGCCCAAACAAAAACTCCAGGTTCTGGGGCAGAACACATCCATTGGATCTATGGCGCCCTCAACAGGTTTCATTGCCGACATAATTCATATCTCGGGCGGGCATGGGTCCTCAATGGCGATTGCGGTGGATCATGTAGAGGCTAATATGCCCCCAATCCTTCCGCGGGCGGAAGATGGCTCACGCTTGATCGAGTAGCCGGAAACCTAGAGTTCGCCCTCAGAGGATTCGCGTAACATTTCCAACTCCAGCCATTCTTCTTCATAGGCTGCCAGTTTCATCTGGGCGTCGACAAGGGCGTTTGACTTCACACTGAAAAGATCTGGGTCTTTTGCATAAAGCTCGGGATCTGACAGCGCCTTATTTAAGGCTTCGATGTCGGCTTCGACCGTCTCTATGTCTTTCGGCAAGGATTTTAAACGGAATTTATGTTTGTAGGAAAGCTTGTTTCCGGCGCTTTTCTCAGTTGAGGCGCCTGAATTGGATTTTGACTTATGCCTCGCCGCCTTTTCGGCTTTGCGGGCCTGAACGCCAACGCCGCGCTGCGCGACCATGTCTGAATAGCCGCCCGCATAAATTTGCCATTTTCCATCACCTTCATAGGCGAGGGTACGCGTGACGGTTCGGTCCAGAAAATCCCGATCATGTGATACGACAATCACGGTCCCGGCATAATCCGCGACGATTTCCTGTAACAAATCCAATGTTTCCAAATCCAGATCATTCGTGGGCTCATCCAGAACCAGAAGATTTGACGGCAGGCGAAGGCCGCGCGCCAGTTGCAAACGTCCGCGTTCCCCGCCTGAGAGGGCATGGACGGGGGTGCGTTTTTGCTCAGGCTGAAACAGAAAATCTTTCATATACCCGATGACATTGCGGGGTTGGTCCGCGACGATAACGCTGTCGCCGCCGCCATCCGTCAGCGCATCGGCCAGAGTCCAGTCGGGATCCAGAGTCTCGCGGTTTTGGTCAATCACCAACGGATCGAGATTGAGACCCAGTTCGACTTTGCCCGAATCCGCGTCCAGCGACCCCATGATGAGTTTTAGCAGAGTTGTCTTCCCCGACCCGTTTGGTCCGACCACGCCAATGCGTTCGCCCCGCCCAATCCGCAGCGAGACATCGTCAATGACGGTGCGTCCGTCAAAGGCCTTGGACACGCCCGTCAGCTTGGCCACTTGCTTGCCGGAGCTACGCCCTTCGGTCACGGTGACATCGGCGAGGCCTTGAACTTTTTTTGCGTTTTTTAGATCGGCCCGAAGATTGCCTAACTCTTTCATGCGGCGGACATTGCGTTTTCGGCGGCCCGATACGCCGTGGACGACCCAATGCTGTTCACGCACAATTTGCCGTGCGAGTTTATGTCGATCCAACTCTTCCTGTGCGAGGAACTCATCCCGCCAATCTTCAAAATGCGCAAAGCCCTTATCTAAATCGCGCGTTTCGCCCCGGTCCATCCAGAGCGTGCGCCGGGAAAGAGATTCCAGAAACCGTCTGTCATGCGAGATGAGGACCAGCGCCGCATTCATACTGCCCAGCTCGCCTTCCAGCCATTCAATGGCGGGCAGGTCCAGATGGTTTGTCGGTTCATCCAGCATCAGAATATCCGGCTCGGGCGCGAGTGTTCGTACCAGCGCGGCGCGGCGGCGTTCCCCGCCCGACATATGCGAGGGGTCTTCATTTCCTTTCAAGCCGAGCGCGTCGAGCAAATAAGGAATCCGAAACCCGTCATCCGCACCGACCAACCCGTCCCGGACATAGCTTTCGACATCAGCATAGGCGGACAGGTCCGGGTCTTGCGGCAGGTAGCGCCAGCTCGTTCCGGGTTTCACAAACCGCTCGCCATCGTCAGGCTCGACAAGCCCCGCGGCAATTTTCAGAAGGGTCGACTTGCCCGAGCCATTACGCCCGACAAGGCACAGACGGTCACGCGCATGCACGGTTAAATCTGCGCGCTCCAGTAGGGGCGTAGACCCAAATGTCAGGGCAATATCTTTTAGTGTCAGAAGGGGCGGGGCCATGCGCGCGGAGATAGGCGAGGGGCGAAGCAAATGAAACCTAATTCTCTATGACTCATTTACGGCGCAATTCCTTCATTATTTACTCACCTTGTCTTGGCAGAAGCGAAGCCATGTCCAAATCAGGCCATCATGTTCTTGTTTTCGATTCAGGTGTCGGCGGCTTGTCCGTTGTGTCTGAGATTCGTGCGCGCTTGCCAAAAGCCTATTTGTCCTACGCGGCCGATGATGCGTTTCGTCCCTATGGCAGCAAAACGGAAAGCCAACTCCGCGCGCGCCTGCCGGGCCTTTTGGCGACATTGGTGAATATGCTGAACCCCGACGCCGTGGTCATTGCCTGCAATACGGCTTCGACCACGGCGCTGCCGTCTATTCGCGCGGCAGTCAAAATTCCTGTTATCGGCGTTGTCCCTGCAATTAAGCCTGCGGCGGAACAATCGCTGACGCGCGCTATCGGCGTTTTGGGTACTCCGGGCACAGTTCGCCGCGAATATGTCGATAAGTTGATTGCGGATTTTGCGCCGGATTGTCATGTGCTGCTCAAAGGCTCAACGCGTCTCGTCGCGGAGGCGGAAGCAAAACTTGCGGGGCAGCCTGTCAATATGAATGTCGTGCGCGAAGAAATTGCGCCGCTCTTTGCGGGCCGCGTCGGCGCGGATATCGACGCAGTTGTTTTGGCCTGCACGCATTTCCCGCTATTGCGGGATGAGCTGCGCGCCGCCGTACGCCAAAGTGTAAACTGGATCGATAGCGGCGAAGCGATTGCCCGGCGCTTGGAAGATGTTTTATCTGATATTACTAAATGCGAACTGCCAACTCACACGCAAACGGCGTTCCTGATTGGGCCCGATACAGATCCGGTCCGGGCTAGGGCCTTCACCGATTACGGTTTTACAAAAACAATCGGAGTGTTGAGACGCTAAAAGCTTAATGCGGGAATAGGGCTTTCATGCCGAAATATAGCGCGGCGACGAGGGCAAAAAGCCCGATCGTGAAAACCGCAAAATGCTCTTTCATCCATTTTTCTGCCATTTCGCCGAACATGCGGACAATTCCGGCCACGGCCAGAAACCGCATCGTGCGCGATAAGACGCTGGCTGCGACAAAAATGCCAAAGCTGACGGGCACCGCGCCGCTCATGATGGTAATGACCTTATAGGGGAAGGGGGTAAAACCGGCGCCAAACACCCATAATCCGCCATTGGCGGAGATACTTTTCCGAAAACTCTCCATGCTGTCGGCTTTCCCGAGCTTTTCCAGCAGGGGTTGGGCAATCGTCTCAAAGAACAACATACCTAAAAAATATCCGAAAATCCCGCCGAGCACCGAAAAGAAACTCGCCAGCAAAGCCAAGCGCCACCAAGCTTTTGGGCGGGCTTGCACCATTGGCATCAGCATCAAATCAACGGGGATCGGAAAAAACGAGCTTTCGGCGAATGACACGGCGCATAGGATCGGGGTCGCATGACGATGTCCCGCGGCCGATTTAGTGCTCTCATACCACCGTTCTAAAAATGCGAGTTTACCCTTCATACGCTCGCTTTACATCCTGCAAGTTAAGGGCAGCTTTATGGCCAAACGGGTTGACGCATAAAACTAAATCAATAGAAGGCTCCAACACCTCATCGTCATGAGTGTTAAATGGTATGCGGGCGTGGCGGAATTGGTAGACGCGCGGGATTCAAAATCCCGTTCCTTTGGAGTGTCGGTTCGATTCCGACCGCCCGTACCACAGCTTTCATTTTTGGCTTTAAACCCAACCCTTGCGACGCATATCAATACATGTCGTAAAAGGCGGGTTTTTGCGCACGGCGGCGCTCGCGACCTTTTGGTTTACGGCCCTTGGGCGCTTGATACCAATCTTCGGCATCATAGCCCATCATGGCTTCAGATGCGGAGATAAAATCTTTAGTTTTGCGGTGACGCTTGGACATAATTGCCTCCATATACGCCGACGAGACCCTGTAAAACGCCGGGCCACGAAATGATTATATCGCGAAATATATGGGTTCGGAAAGCGAAAAATGTGCTGGAGTGACGATATTTTTGTCTATGTCTCTCGTCTTGAACTCCTGCTTTGCGGGCGTTATGCCAACCCCAACACGGCAACTGCTGGCGCATTGGGCGGACGGCTTGCCGGACCTTTTGTTTCGAAAGGCCGCCCGTGACCGTTCTTTTCAGACCCGCGATTGCTGATGATATATCGGCGATTACCCGCATCACCTCCAAAGCCGATTCCGGCCTTACAACTGTTCCAAAATCAAAAAAAACCGTAACCGAATATGTGACGGAATCGCTCGACTTTCTCGCCGGGGAAGAGGGCGCGAACCGTCTTTTATTTGTGGCTGAGGAAGACAGTAAAATCCTGGGTATCTCCGGCGTTATTCCGCGTCTGGGCGTGGACCGTCCGTTCTATTCCTTTAAACGTTCCCGCCATGCCCGCAAAGCTTCGCAGCAGGATTTATCTGTGCGCTACGATACCTTGCAGCTGACGACAGATTTCGATGACTATACGGAGCTGGCTTCAATCTTCTTAGCGCCGGACGCGCGTGGCACGGGGGTAGGGCGGCTGCTCTCTCTCGGTCGGCTTGGCTTTATTCATGCCAATCGCGACCGGTTTGAAGACCGCCTGATGGCGGATATTCGCGGTTGGGTGGATAAAAAAGGCGACTCGCCATTTTGGAAACATCTGACCTCCAAATTTATTCAAACCGAATTTGATATTGCGGATCGTTTATCTTCCGGAGACGCAGCCTTTATTGTTGAACTTTTACCCGCCTTGCCAATATTGTTAAACCTGCTTCCCGAAAGCGTCATGGAAGCGGCAGGAAAACCGCATGATCTCTCTGCCGGGGCGATGGGCATGTTAATGTCTGCCGGATTTGAAGACACGGATCTCTGCGATATTTTTGACGGCGGGCCCGCCATTCGGTGCCGCACCGACCGCACGTTAATTACGCAGAGCGTCTTTGAAGCCACGGGCGGCGGCGTGACGGAGGCGGATTTGAAATATCTCCATTTCACAGGCAGCGGAGAGAGCTTTCGCGCCGCGATAGGACCGGCCTATCCGGGCGCGGAAAAGGCGGGCCGCGAAGCGTGCGAGATTTTGGAAACGATTACGCCCTTCGTGGCGCTCGCGGAAAACCGACGGGGTTGACGGTGTCGGTGGAAATGAATTTCGATGGTTTGGTGGGGCCGACGCATAATTACGCAGGGCTGAGCCACGGTAATATTGCTTCGTCCAAACATAAGGGCAAAGCCGCCAACCCGCGCGCTGCTGCGCTGCAAGGCCTTGCGAAAATGCGGCGGCTCATTGATTTGGGATTGCCGCAAGCTGTGCTGCCGCCGCAGGAACGTCCCCTTGTGCCGGGGCTGCGTGCGCTCGGGTTTGGCGGCAGTGACGGACAAGTTTTAGAATCTGCCTTCGCGCATAGCCCGGCCTTAGTCGCCAATTATAGCTCCGCCTCCTGCATGTGGACGGCCAATGCGGCGACAGTCACCCCCGGCGCGGATAGCGCGGATGGCCGTGTGCATTTCACACCGGCAAATCTGATGGCCATGCCGCACCGCGCGTTGGAAGACAGTCAAACGCAGCGCGCATTGTCGATGATATTTGCAGATAATAAGCATTTCGCGGTTCACGCCCCACTTGCCCATACGCCATTGCTCGGGGATGAAGGCGCGGCGAATCATAACCGTCTTTGTGCGTCCCATGAAAGTGCGGGTGTTGAAGTCTTTATCTATGGCCGCGACGCGCTCGGCCCGAAAACCAATCTGAAATTCCCGGGGCGGCAGACTTTGCAGGCCTCCGAATCCGTCGCACGTCTTCATGGATTAACAGACGCGAACGCTGTCTTTCACCCGCAAAGCGAGACTGCCATTAACGCAGGCGCGTTTCACAATGATGTTGTCTGCGTGTCCAACGAGACGGTCTTGTTTTTCCATGAAAACGCCTTTGATGATCCGGCCGCTCTGGAGGCAGAGATCATTGCCAAAGCTAAGGATTTCGCACCGCAATTTATTATGGCCCCTGCAAAAGAGGTTCCGCTGGGCGATGTGATCTCGTCTTATCTATTTAATTCCCAACTCGTGACCTTACCGAGCGGTGGAATGGCGCTGATCCTGCCGACGCAGGTTGAAGAGACGGCGTCAACTAAAGCTTTTGTCAATGAAGTGCTGGCGAGTGATAACCCAATCACTCAAGCCCATTATCTCGACCTACGGCAGAGCATGGCGAATGGCGGCGGGTCTGCCTGTTTGCGTCTGCGGGTCGTTCTTGATGAGGCGCAGCGCGCGGCGGTGCATGCGGGGGTCGTCATGGATCACAGCAAATTTGATGCGCTGGAAGACTGGGTCAAAAGTCATTATCGGGACCGTCTCACGATTGAAGATTTGGGCGATGCTATGGTCCTCACCGAGACCCGCGAGGCGCTTGACGCCTTGACGCAATTGCTGGATTTGCCAGCCCTCTATGATTTCCAAAGGAGCTCTGCATGAGAGCCGATGATATTCCGCTCGGGCAACTAACTGACCTCGACCAAACCGCGCTGGACGGGTTGGCCAAGCGCCAAGACGCGATGTTGGCGCGCACGATTGGCTGGTCTAAAATCAACACAGGTAGTTATAATGGCGCGGGGCTACGGGCTTTTGCGCCGTTGCTCGCCGAGGCCTTTGGTGAAACCGACGCCGCCGTAGACCTAATTCCAACCGACCCGATTGAGAAAGTGGACGCGAATGGCGTGATGCAAGGCTTCCAATCCGGACCTATCTTGCGCGCAACGGCTCGTCCGGGTGCGCCCAATCAAATCGTGATGACCGGGCATTACGATACGGTCTTTCCCGACGGAACTTTTACCGACGTCACGGATCTTGGCGGCGGGAAATATAACGGCCCCGGCCTGTGCGATATGAAGGGCGGCATCTGCGTGATGCTGGAGGCGTTGAAAGCGCTGGAGGCGGGGCCGCTAAAAGACCAAATCGGTTATTCCGTTGTCCTCTCTCCTGATGAGGAAATCGGAAATCACGCCTCTAATGACGCCATCATGGCGGCGGCGCGCAAGGCCCATATCGGCCTGACGTTCGAGCCTTGTATGGAAGACGGCAGTTTCTCCGGCGCGCGCAAAGGCTCCGCCGTGTGGGACGTGATTTTCCAAGGCCGCTCCGCTCATGCGGGACGCGAGCCGGAAAAAGGCCGCAGCGCGTTGATGGCCGCATCTGAATTTGCGCTGAAGATCGAAGCGCTCACGGATGCGCGGGAAGGCACCACATTTAATATCGGGTCTATTGACGGCGGAGACGCAGTGAATGTCGTGCCTGCGCTTTGCGTGGTTCGGCTTGGCGCGCGTGCGCCGGATAGCCCGTCAGCGGAGTGGGCGCAGGGCGAAGTGGACCGTATCCTCGCGGAAGTCCTGAAACGGGACGGTATTACAGCCCATACCCACGGCGGATTTTACCGCCCGCCCAAACCGCGAAATGCTGCGCAGGACAAACTCTTCGGCGATGTCGCCGAGACAGCCAAAGCGCTCGGCATCACATTGAATTTCGTCGACACTGGCGGTGTGTGTGAAGGCAATAATGTCTTTGCGGCAGGCACGCCGAATATTGATACACTCGGCGTGCGCGGCGGACGTATCCATTCGGCCGAAGAATTCATGATGGCAGACAGCCTCTCCGAACGCGCTGGCCTCGCCACGCTCATTCTCCACCGCATCGCCGATGGCCGCATAGATGCCAAAGCGATTAAGGCGCTGATGACATGACGAAAACAATTAAATCCATCTGCCCCGCTACGGGCGATGTTGTTTGGGAAGGCGATGCTGCCTCCGCCGATGAAGTCCGCGCCGCTGTTGCCAAAGCGCGCAAAGCTTTCGTGGATTGGTCGCTGACCAGCTTTGACCACCGCGCGCAGATTGCGCAAAAATACGCCGAGGCCGTGCGCGAAAAGTCCGAAGACATCGCCCTCGCCATTTCCCGCGATATGGGTAAGCCGCTTTGGGAGGCCCGCACCGAGGCTGGCGCGATGGCGAATAAAGTCGCGGTCTCCATTCAATCCTATGAGGAACGCACGCCCACGCGCATCACGGACACAACGCGGCTGGCCCATCGTCCGCATGGCGTCATGGCCGTGTTCGGGCCGTTTAACTTCCCCGGCCATTTGCCCAATGGACATATCATTCCGTCGCTCCTCGCCGGGAATACGGTTGTCTTCAAACCGTCAGAACTCACCCCGCAAGTCGCAGAGATAATGGCCGCGTGTTGGAATGAGGCGGGCCTGCCCGAAGGCGTCTTAAATATCGTCCAAGGCGGGCGAGGCACGGGTGCGGCTTTGCTCGACGCCGAAATTGATGGCTTGCTCTTCACGGGCAGCGCGGCGACAGGCACGTTTTTTCACAAACATTTCGCAGGCCGTCCGGAAATTATTCTGGCACTGGAAATGGGCGGGAATAATCCGCTCATTATTCAAGAGCCTGTCGATATAAACGCCGCCGCGGACCTCGCCTTTATGAGTGGGTTCATCACGGCGGGGCAGAGATGCACCTGCGCGCGACGTCTCATCCTGCCCACGGGTAAATTCGGCGACGCGGTGATTGCCGCGCTGCAAGACAAGATCGCCAAAGTCAAAATTGGCCGCTGGGATATAGACGATATTTTCATGGGTCCGGTGGTCAGCACAGGCGCAGCGGAAGCCGCGATGAAATTCGAAGCGGATTTAATCGCGCGGGGCGGTAAATCGCTCACCGCGCTGGATCGCGACGGCGCGTTTCTGCGCCCCGGCCTGATTGACGTGACGGGCGTGAATGTCCCCGATGAAGAGCTCTTCGCGCCATTTTTGCAAGTCGTCCGCACGCGGACCCTCGACGCCGCGATTACCGCCGCCAATGACACACGCTTCGGCCTCGCCTCGGGATTGATTTGCGATGACGCAGAAGTTTGGGAACACGCGCAGCCGCGCCTCCGCGCAGGTATCGTCAATTGGAATAAACCCACAACAGGGGCCGCCTCAACGCTCCCCTTTGGCGGCCCCGGCCTCTCAGGTAACCACCGCCCGGCGGCGTATTACGCTGCAGATTACTGCGCTTGGCCCCAAGCCGGGCAGATATCCGAAACCGCAGCTGCCCCGGCCATGCGCGGCCTCGGCCAAACCCAGACATAAAGACTGGAGACCCTAGAATGAGCCAAAATTTTCTCAAAACCTTCGTCACACTGGGCGCTGTTCTTGCCTTCGCCGGCGGCTGCTCAAACGGGGACAATACCCAAGGCGTTTCCCCAGAGGCCATCGCGGATATCTCTATCTCCGCCTTTCCCATAGAACTCGACAAGGATTGCCGAAACGGAAAAGCAAAACTTTATGATGAATGCTCTAAACAGGGAGATCTCTTCCAAGAGGCACAAGCGCTGGCCAAAGCCGAAGGGAAAACTGTCCTCGTCTCCTACGGTGCGGAATGGTGCATTTGGTGCCATGTCTTCGACGCTTACATCCACGGCTATGTCGAAAAATTTACCTATACTTATGGGGACCCCGGGAATGATAAACGCGTCACGCACACCATGCGTGAACGCGCCAAGGTCGATGTGTCCCAAGACGCCTATGATCTCAAAAAATATGTGAGCGATAATTTTGTTGTCGCGCATATTGAGTATGAACACGCGCCGGATGGGGATGATGTTTTGACCCAAGCCAACGCGTGGGATGCCTTTGGCGGCGGCGTCCCCTATATATTTAGCGTCGACCAATCCGGAGAATTCGCGGCTATCTTTGACTCGGATTATGCCGAGATCAGACGGGATACCGATGACTGGTACCGCGGATATGACAGAACCCGATTGCTTGAAGAGTTAAAGAAGATGCGCGCGGCTGCTGTTGGGGAGTAGGGGTGATAAACTCCGGAGAAAAGGTGGGAGTCGATTATTTAAAGCGGGTGAAATTTACCCGTTCAAAATAGCTACATATAACTAGCTCAAATTCGTGCTTTGAACGTAAACGTCAAAACCACCAGAATTTTTTCTTTTTTCTGGGAAATTGCTCATTATACCAAGGGAATTGTGATGCACAGTGGTATTGATTTTCATTTCTACCAAACAAGCTAGATGGTTTGGTTACGCCTAGATAGCTGACCATATAGTCTCTCGCGCGGTAAAATTTAAACCGCTGAACGCATATTTCATCCAATTCAGAAGCCGACGAGCACTGATCCATTAAGCCAATCACGGTCTCAAATAATGATAACTCCTTATCAAGCCAACGATGGAATTCAGCTTGTAGCGAACCTTGATCATAAAAGCCGTAATCCATCGTTTTCAAAAATACATGCCCCGTTTTGTCTCCATTTGTAACCGAGCAAATTTCATCGCCACAACCATAGTCGATTATGGATATTAGACCTTGATAATCACTCTCTGCGACGTCCCAGTGATCGTCATCCTTATAGTAATATTCATCATCATTTGAATTTGCTTTTGCCAATTCCAAAAGTTGGGTAGTATCCACAAATGGAGACTTTGGTTTGTAAAAACCAAGGTCATCTAGTTTTTTCATTCCGTAGTAGGGACCGGCACCACCATCTCCGCACTCAAGATAAAACGCTCTCAAATTTGGTGGCAAGATAGCGCCCGAGCGTTCTTCCCATTTTTTTATTTGGTCGAAGGTAAGTCTCTTCCCAAATTTGTATTTGTGTCCGCGAGAACCGAAGACTTGCTTGGTTTTGTCAAGTTTAGAAAGTTCACGGATTTTGGCTTTGATATCATCCCACATTCTAAACTCCCTATCTCTAAATTGGTCACCGAAGCTCTATAATTTCTTCTACCTTGAAACCTTTGACCCCCTAAAACCCATTCAGCGTATATCCCTCTTGCTGCAATAGCGCATGGGCGGTCATGGCGGATAGGGCCATTTCTATGCCGGGGAGTAGGTCTTCATTATTAATCCCGTAATAGCGGGCCGTTTGGCCGCAGAGTATGATGCGGACGTTTTTCTCGAGCAGGGCTTTGATGATGGCGGCATTTGCATTGCCCGCTTCATCATATTGCCGCCCGTAAAATTCATCACGGGTTAGATCGAATGACCCTTTGCTGTGAAACACTACGGCGAGTTTCATATTCTTTTCCGGCACGCCCGCTTGGGCATGCATGTTTAAAAAGCGCGCGGCGGTGTTCAGGCTCTTATTGATCTCGCCCGGTTCCGTTGCTGCCGTGGTGTCGAACAGGACTTTAAACTTGGCGCGTTTCGGAATTTTGAAATCGGTTTGGACAGGGGCAGTTTGCCCAAATTCCGTGATGACGGGTCCGGTGGAGAAATCCGCGTTCTGCGCATGGGCGGCTGCGGGCGTGAGGAGAAGGAGGGCGGGGAGGAGTAGATTTTTCATGGAGGGATTAAATAGGATTTATTGGCGTAGGGGAAGGGGCATGCCAATGTAGTCGATTTTACAAACATTGATTGCCGTTCACTACAGCCTGTTGTTTGGAACAAACAATCTGAGCTGGGGTCCAGAAAGGTTGCAGGGAGAGTCTTACAGCGCTCTGGATCCCAGCCTTCGCTGGGATAAACGGGAGGGTGCTTGGGAGTTGGACATTCTATCCGCGTTTCGAACGTTGATGCAGACCCTCAATTCAGTGCTTTTTCAACCACTTATAAAAAATCCGAAAAACTCCATCCGCACATTGCCACTTTCGCCCCATATTTAACTTGTTCTTTCAGACATAGGACAGGTGAGTGATCGTTGGCTTTCCGGTTTGAGAGACGGTGTGCCTAAAAGCGTATTCCAAACAGACTACGTGGAGGGGCTGGGTTTTCGTGTGCCAGACCGGCTGGAACGCTGGCATGACGAAGATATTTGATTGAGAATCAAATATCGAGAAACCGAACAGCTTAGCTGTTCGGCGCTTCGTTGTATTTCATTCCCCGAATAAAATACGGTCACTTCGCGTGGCCGTTGCCTAGAAAAACACCGCCGCGGGTTCATCCTTGCGTAAAACAAACTTATTCTTTGGTCTCCATCGCGGGGGCTGAGCCTGCGGACAGTCCTAACTGTCTAAAGACATAAAGTAGGCAGTTACGCGATGAGCTGTATACCTAATCCCCTGCCTCAACCCCGAAGGAAAAATCCATAGGCGGGATTATCGGTTTCTCTTGCCATCGGATATCCCGTCCCTTCGAGCTGGATTTCCAGCGCGTCGATATCATCTTCCGCGACATGAAAACCGCAGAGCACATGGCCTTCCGCCGCGCCGTGATTGGAGTAATGAAACAGCGAGATATTCCACCGCGCGTCGAGCGTTTCCAGAAATTGCGTCAGCGCGCCGGGGCGTTCGGGGAACTCGAAACGATACACGGCTTCCGCGCGGTCATCCCCGCGCCCGCCAACCATATGGCGCAAATGCCGTTTCGCGAGGCGGTCATGGGACAGGTCCGTGACGTGGATATTTTGCGCGGCCATATCGGCAATGACTTGCGCGCGGTCGGTCATGTCGCGGGTCTTCAGCCCGACTAAAACATGGGCCTCACTGCGGGGGGCAAAGCGGTAATTAAATTCGGTCACGGCGCGCTGGCCGAGCGCGCGGACGAAATTGAGGAACGCACCCGCCTGTTCGGGGATTGTCGCGGCGAAGAGCATTTCCTCGCCCGCGCCAAATTCTGCGCGGTCCACCATATGGCCGATGCGGTCGAAATTCACATTCGCGCCGGACACGGTGACGACGAGGTCGCCTTCCGGCGCGCCGCCTTCGCGAATATGTTTGATAACGCCCGCTAAGGCCACCGCGCCTGCGGGTTCGACGATGGTTCGCGTGGCTTCGAATATATCGCGCACGGCCGCGCAAATTTCGTCATTGCTCACGGCCATTTGCGCGTCGACGGTTTGCGTGCAAATCGCATGGGTCAGCGTGCCGACTGTCCGCACGGCGACCCCGTCTGCAAAACCGTCCACGGTGTCCAGCGGGACGGGTTTGCCCGCTGCCAAAGCCGCGCCGAGCGATTGCGCGCCTTCGGGCTCAACGGCGATAACTTGGGCGTTGGGGGCATGCCGGTCAAACCACGCGCCAATGCCGGAGACCAATCCGCCGCCGCCCGTGCAGACATAAACCGCCGCAGGGATGCGGGGCATTTGCTCCAGGATTTCCTTGCCGACTGTGCCTTGCCCGGCAATCACATCGCGTTCGTCAAAGGGATGGACGAAGACTGCGACTGTCTCTTTGGCATGTTTGATCGCGGCCTCGCAGGCTTCGTCATAATTATCGCCGATCAGCCGCGTTTCCGCGCCCATGGCCTGCACGGCGCTGATCTTAATCGGCGGGGTGGTGACGGGCATAAATATCAGGGCTTTGATTTTGTAAAATTGCGCGGCTGCGGCGACGCCTTGCGCGTGATTGCCCGCGCTGGCCGCGACAACGCCGCGTTTGCGCTCAAGCTCACTCAGCCGCGCTATGCGGTTCGCCGCGCCCCGAATTTTGAAGGAGAACACATCCTGCATATCCTCGCGTTTCAACCAGATGTTCCGGCCCAATCTGGCCGAGAGTTTCGGCGCAAATTGCGTCGGCGTGCGCTGCGCGAGGCCGTAAACCTGCGCAGCATCAATGCGCGCGCGCAGATCGTCGAGATCGACTTTGGGAGGATTAGCGCCCGACATAACCTGCGATCCATTGGCCAACGGCGAATGTGGTCAGGCCGCCGCCCAAATCGCCTGTCGTGTGGTCCCCTGCCAGTGCAGCTTCAACGGCGTGTTCGATCGCATCGGCTTCCGCGCCTAAATCAAAACTCAGGCGTAGCATCCACGCGGCAGAGAGGATCATGGCGAGCGGGTTGGCTTTGCCTTGCCCCGCAATATCGGGCGCGCTGCCGTGGATGGGCTCAAACATGCCCATCTTCCCATCAGAGAGCGACGCAGACGGGATCACGCCCATCGACCCGCACAGCACAGAAGCTTCATCGGTTAAAATATCCCCGAACATATTCTCCGTCAGCACGACGTCAAAATCTTGCGCACGCGTCAACATGTGCATGGTCATGGCGTCGACGAGCAGGTGTTCCAACTCGACATCGGGATAGGATTTGGCGACCTCAATCACGGTTTCACGCCAGAGGCGGGAGGTCTCGAGCACATTTGATTTATCAACCGATGTGACTTTCCTGCGCCGCGTCATAGCGAGGTCAAACGCCTTAATCGCGATGCGGCGGACTTCGGACTCAGAATACCGGCACATGTCAAATGCGCCCTGTTCGTCACGTCCTTTGTCGCCAAAGTAAATGCCGCCGGTCAACTCGCGCATGACAATAAAGTCGACGCCTTCCAAGCGTTCGCGCTTTAAAGGTGCGCGGTCAATGAGGGCCGTGTAAGGCTTGCAAGGACGGATATTGGCATAAAGATTGAGGTTCTTACGCAGCGGCAACAGCGAGCCCAGCTCCGGACGATCCGCGCCCTTGAGGTGATCCCATTTCGGACCGCCGACAGCGCCCAGCAGGATTGCGCCCGTGCGCTCGCAGGATGCAAAGGTCTCATCCGGCAATGGCGTTCCGCGCGCATCAATTGCCGCCCCGCCGACAAGATGCTCTTCCGCGTTTAGGTCATGACCGAATTTGGAGGCTACAGCTTCTAAAACTTCGAGCGCTGCCGCGCCCACTTCGGGACCAATACCGTCGCCCGGCAGATAGGTGAAATTGATGTTCATTATCTTAAGGCCTCGAATGCGGTGATCGCGTCGGATTGATTTTGCAAATAGCCCATCTCGTCCACGCCTTCCATGAGGCAGTGGCGAGAGAAGGCGTCAATGTCGAAACTATAGGTGCCGCCGTTTCGCGGCAGATGCACTTCGCATTTATCGAGGTCGACAGTGACGTCCGCACCGGGGTTATTGAGCAACCATTGGTGTGCGCGCTTTTCGATGATGATCGGGAGCAAGCCGTTCTTCAGCGAATTATTGCGGAAAATATCTGCAATCTCCGAGCTGATGACGACGCGGAAGCCGAAATCCGTCAGTCCCCACGGCGCATGTTCGCGGGAACTTCCGCAGCCAAAATTATGCCCTGCAACGAGGATCTGCGAGGCTTGGCCTTCGGGAGAGTTTAGGTCGTGGTCGGTTTTCGTGCCGTCCGCATGATAGCGAAGGTTTGCAAAGACATGTTCGCCCAATCCGGCCTTTGTCGTCATGGACAAAAACTTAGCTGGCATGATTTGATCGGTGTCGATATTCGTCGCAGGCAGCACCAGCGTTTTCGATGTGACTTGTTTCAAAGGCTCAAAGCTCATGCCGCTGCTCCCATCTTACGAGGGTCAGTGATGACGCCCGTGATCGCTGTCGCGGCAGCCGTTTCAGGAGAGGCCAAAACCGTGCGGACGCCCGGCCCTTGGCGGCCCATAAAGTTACGGTTGGAGGTCGAGACGACGAGGTCCCCCGGCGCGCCGATATCGCCGTTCATCCCGAGGCACATAGAGCATCCCGCCTCGCGCCATTCTGCGCCCGCCGCGATAAAGATTTTGTGGAGGCCTTCTTCTTCGGCTTGGTATTTTGTAATGACGGAGCCGGGCACAATGATGGTCGTCACGCCGTCGGCAACTGTCTTGCCTTTGAAAATAGAAGCCGCAGCGCGGAGGTCTTCGAGACGGGAATTGGTGCAAGATCCGATGAAAACTTTATCGACTTTCGTGCCCGCAATTTTATCACCTGATGTCATTTGCATATAATCCAAAGCGGCTTGATCGGCATCACTTTGGGCAGTCGGGATGAGGCTGTCGATGGATATGCCCATGCCGGGATGGGTGCCATAAGTCACCATGGGTTTGATGTCTTCGGCGCGGATATTGACTTCCTTGTCAAAGATTGCGCCGTCATCCGTGCAGAGCGAAAGCCAATCTTCGCAAGCGGCTTCGAAATTTTCAGGGGCGAATTTACGGCCCTCAATATAATCAAATGTCGTTTGGTCAGGCGCGACCATGCCGCAGCGCGCGCCCGCCTCAATGGACATATTGCAGACCGTCATGCGACCTTGCATGCTCATCTCCTCAAAGACATTGCCGCGATATTCCAGCGCGTAACCCGTCCCGCCGCCAATGCCGATCTCGGCGATAATGTGCAGGATGACGTCTTTGGGTGTCACGCCGTTGGGCAGTTTGCCATTGACATTAATCGCCATAGTCTTGGGCTTTGGCATTAAGAGGCATTGGTTCGCGAGCACATGGCCGACCTGTGTCGTGCCAATCCCAAAGGCTATCGCGCCGAATGCGCCATGGGTGGATGTATGGCTATCGCCGCAGACAATGGTCATGCCGGGCTGCGTCGCGCCCAGCTCCGGACCCATGACATGAACGATACCGCGATTATCGCTGTCCCAGCCATGGGTCTCAATGCCGTGGGCTTTCGTATTTGCGAGCAGAGTCTCAACCTGCGTTTCGGCTTGCTTGGTATGGTAGGGCCGCGACCCATCAGCATTAATGCGGGTCGGCGTGGAATGATCAATCGTCGCCAGTGTACGATCAGGACGACGGACCTTGAGGCCACGATTTTTTAATTCCGTAAAGGCTTGAGGCGTCGTCACCTCATGAATGAGATGCAGATCAATATAGAGCGTCGCCGGATTGGTATCGGTTTCCGGCACAACAACGTGACGGTTCCAGACTTTATCGAAGAGTGTTTGGGCCATATCTAATGCTGCGCGGCAATCGCGCGCTCCCCTGATTGAGCTCTCGATTGTCTGCGGTCGATGCGATTGATGACGTCCAAATAGGCGAGGGCCGAGGCTAGCACCGTATCCGTATCCGCGCCGCGGCCTTGATAGGTTTCAAATTCCGTCGCGACGCGAACAGTCGCTTCGGCCATCGCATCTTCGCCGCCCGAGACAGAAGAGACTGCGTAATGCTCCAATTTCATCGGAATTTTCGCGATTTCAGAAATCGCGTCGAAGACAGCATTCATCGGGCCTTTGGCGCGGCTGACATGTGTCTCATTCCGTCCATCTTCATGGGAGAGGCGGACAATCGCTTCGGGTTCGCGGTTTTGATCTGACCCGGCAGACACATAGAGCGAGTCAATTGTCCAAGGGCCCTGCACACCGACGGCTTCACCCAAAACGAGCGCTTCAATGTCGGAATCAAAGACTTCCTTCTTGTCATCCGCCAATGTTTTGAAAGCGGCAAAAACGGACGCCAACTGATTATCTGCCAAAGTAAAGCCGAGCTTTTCCGCGCGCGCTCGGAGCGCCGCGCGCCCCGAATGTTTGCCCAGCACAAGGTTATCCGTGGACACGCCAACATCTTCGGGCTTCATGATTTCATATGTTTCCCGGTTCGCCAACACGCCGTGTTGATGAATCCCGCTCTCATGGGCGAAAGCATTTTTCCCGACGATGGCCTTATTGCGCGGGACGGGATTGCCCGTGATGGTCGCGAGGAGTTTCGACGCGGCGTAAAGGCCTTGGGTTTCAATCCCGGTAGACACGTCAAAGAAGTCTTTACGCGTGCGCAGCGCCATGACGACTTCTTCAAGCGCGCAATTCCCCGCCCGCTCGCCGATGCCGTTTAGGGCGCATTCCACCTGCCGAGCGCCGCCGCGAATGGCCGCGAGAGAGTTGGCAACGGCGAGGCCCAAATCATTGTGATTATGGGCGGAAAATATGACTTTATCTGCGCCCTCTACTTCTGTGGTCAGAAAGCGGAATAAATCCTCAATCTCTTCCGGCGTCGTATAGCCGACGGTGTCGGGCATGTTAATCGTTGTCGCGCCCGCGCGGATGACCGCTTCGCAGACTTGTTTCATATACTCGCGTTCTGTGCGGATTGCATCTTCGCAGGAAAACTCAACATCATCCGTATAGGTCCGGGCGAGCTCTACACCAGCCACGGCGCGGCGCAGGATTTCTTCTTTGGACATTTTGAGTTTGAACTCGCGGTGGAGCGGGCTGGTCGCGATGAAGGTGTGGATGCGGCCTCGTTTTGCTGGCTTGATCGCCTCGCCAGAAGCGCGAATATCGCCGTCATTACAGCGCGCGAGCGAGCAGACAACGGAGTCTTTAACTTCAGTCGCGATGGTTTTGATGGCCTCGAAATCACCTGGGGAAGCGGCGGCGAATCCGGCTTCCATGACATCAACTTTGAGCGCCTCAAGCGCTTTCGCAAGACGGAGCTTTTGCCCGCCCGTCATGGAAAACCCCGGCGCTTGCTCGCCGTCGCGTAAGGTGGTGTCGAATATTTTGACGTGTTCCATTTTAGTTCCCTTCACCCCGTTGAAAAACGGGGCCCATCATCAAACCTATCTCATATTCGCCAAGGCGGGAGTCGGGATGATAGGATTTATATTTTAAGCGCGTTCGGCTCTTTTCCGCCGTCCGACCTTCTCTGCACTGACGACATTGTAAAGGCGCTCGAGCTGCAGACACAACGTGCCCAAATCATTGGGACCGCCTGTATCTTCAACATGGACCAGCAAATCAAAATCACCGTCCACGCGCTGCGTACAATGCACATCGCGATAATCATATCCACGGCGCTCGATCGTGCCGAGCGCCCTGATAAGCGTCCCCGACACATCGTGCAGCACGATCTTCAGCTTGCCCGACACACCGGACGGTTCAAAAGTTTTATCGCGTTGGAGTTCTTCGGTCATTTTAGTTTCCCGGGTCGGCTACGCCGACACTCGCCTCTTGTAAAAGTATCCGTGTCTCCGTTCACCCCAACGACGGTTGGGGTCCAGAGCGTTATTTGGCATGCACCACACTGGATACGAGCCTTCGCTGGTATAAACGGAGTTATGCGTTGAAGTTCTTCGGTCATGCTCGTTTTCCTACCATGAAGGCAATTGTCGTCGCTAACAGAGCTGCGAAAAATAAGAACAAAGCAAATCCTAACATTGTTCGACCCTCAGCGACATCTCCTGCTGAATGGTTGACTTCGATAGCTACCCACCCAGTAAAAGCGATGAAAGCTGAGAGAGTTAACGTTGTGATTGCTGTAAGGATACAAATTACAAAAACACCAAGCTTAAAATGGGACACCGCTACCGCTCCATCATGTCGGCGTTGCTCCGTCCCGGAGGAACGAGCGGCCAGACATTTTCATTTGGATCGATTTTGACGTGCATCAAGACAGGGCCGTCGGTTGAAAGCAGCCGGTCTATGCCGGCGTCCATTTCGTCGGCAGTGTTGACGGTGAAGGCATCGATTTGGAAGGCCTTTGCGAGAACGGCAAAATCCGGATTGTCGTCCAGATTGGTCTCGGAATAATTCTTATCAAAAAAGACTTCCTGCCATTGGCGCACCATGCCGAGCACGGAATTATCCAAGAGCACAATTTTCAGCGGGATGTCATAGCGGTAGAGCGTGGCGAGCTCTTGGATGTTCATCATGATAGAGCCGTCGCCGGACACCGTAATCACGGTCCGTTCCGGCGCGCCAAGTTTTGCGCCCAGGCCTGCGGGTAAGCCAAAGCCCATTGTGCCTAATCCGCCGGAGGTGATGTGGTCTTTCGGCTCGTCAAAATAACAATGTTGCGCGACCCACATTTGATGCTGGCCGACGTCGCAAGTGAAAATCGCGGCGCTCTCATCTTTGAACATGGCGTCTGCGCGGCGGGATAAATCATGCAGCAGCTTTGGCGCATAAACACCGGGTGAGGCTTTGGCCTGTGCGGCTTCGTAATCCCATTCATGCTCCGTGCGGCGACCGTAACACATCTCGGTCCACTCTGCGATGTCTGGCGCTGCGCCGCCGTCAAACGGATCCAGCGCGGCGAGGTTTTTCTTCAATGACCCATCCAAGCCAACATTAACGCGGCGGAGCTTATTTATCTCCGCGACATCAATATCCATATGGATGACTTTGGCGCCCGGCGCAAAAGTGTCGAGTTTCCCAGTGGCGCGGTCATCAAATCGCGCGCCGACGACGATCAAAAGATCACATTCCTGCACCGCATAGTTCGCTGCTTTCAGACCGTGCATGCCGAGCATGCCGAGATAGTTCGGATGATCAGAGGGCAGAGAGCCAAGACCTTTGAGCGTGGACACGCCCGGAATTTGTGTGCGTTCAACTAACTCGCGAAGTTCCGCCACACCGTCACCTTGGGCCACGCCGCCGCCGATATAGAACAGCGGCTTTTTAGCCTCACGCATCAGCTCTTCGGCTTTGGCAATATCTTCGCTCTGGCCCATTTCGGGTTTTTGCTTCGGATAGGGGCGCCATTTATGACGATCTGTTGTCAGGGCGTTTTGCACGTCTTTCGGCAAGTCAATCAGGACCGGACCGGGACGGCCTTCGGCGGCGATAAAATAGGCTTCGGCGATCATGCCGGGCAAGTCAGCCGGGTCGCGCACGATATAGCTGTGCTTCACGATGGGCATGGTGATGCCGATAATATCGACCTCTTGGAACGCGTCCGTACCCATCAAATTTGTCGGGACTTGGCCCGTGACGAAAACAACGGGAACCGAATCCAAATAGGCGTCGGCAATGGCGGTAACGAGGTTCGTCGCGCCCGGGCCTGATGTCGCGAAGGCCGTCCCGACTTTTCCTGTCGCCCGCGCATATCCAATTGCGGCCATGCCGCAGCCTTGCTCGTGACGACAGAGAATATGGCGCACCTGCGGGTAGTTCGGCAGCTCGTCATAGACAGGCATAATCGCCCCGCCGGGATAGCCGAAGATAACATCGACGCCCTGCGCGGCAATGGATTCCAGCAAGAGCTTCGAGCCGGATTTCGGCTCGCGGTTCTCAAGGATTTCCGTTTGTTGGCGTTCGAATTGAGTTGCGGTTGTCATATTAGAGTCTCAGTTGTCGGTGATCAGTGAGCAGTTTCACAATAATCATTCTGATCACTGCTCACTGTTTACCGATTACTAGTTCTTATCTTTATCGATAATCTTGTTCGCGGAGATCCACGGCATCATCGCGCGGAGTTTTGCGCCGACAGTTTCAATCGAAAGTTTCTCCGTATTGCGGCGACGGGCTGTCATGCTTGGGTAGCCGAGTGCGCCTTCTTGGATAAAGCTTTTCGCGTAGTCCCCATTTTGGATGTTTTTCAACGCGGTGCGCATCGCTTCGCGGGAGCTGTCATTGATGACCGCTTCGCCCGTAACGTATTCGCCATATTCTGCATTATTGGAGATTGAATAATTCATATTGGCGATACCGCCTTCATAGATGAGGTCCACGATGAGTTTGGTCTCGTGAAGGCATTCGAAATATGCGAGCTCCGGCGGGTAGCCCGCTTCAGTCAATGTCTCGTAACCCATCTTGATCAGCTCAACCACACCGCCGCAAAGAACAGCTTGCTCGCCGAACAAATCGGTCTCAGTCTCATCCCCAAATGTTGTGTGAATGATCGCCGTACGTCCGCCGCCGATGGCAGAGGCGTAGGATTTTGCGAGTTGTAAGGCGTGACCACCATTGGCGTCCTGCGCAACGGCGATAAGGTCCGGAATCCCGCGGCCATTTTCAAACTCGTTACGGACCGTATGACCCGGCGCTTTTGGTGCAATCATAATGACGTCGAGGTCGCGGCGCGGCGCGACTTGCCCGTAATGAATGGCAAAACCGTGACCAAAAGCGAGCGCTGCGCCATCTTTGATGTTTGGTTCAATGTCTTCGCGGTAGATTTTCGCTTGTAGCTCATCCGGGGTTAAAACCATGACGACATCCGCGCCCTTAACGGCGTCGGCTGTGGCTTTGGACTCAAGCCCGTCAGCTTTAACTTTTTTATTTGTGGAGCTCTCAGGACGCAAGCCTACAACAACGTCAACACCACTATCTTTCAAATTCAGCGCATGGGCACGACCTTGCGAGCCATAGCCCAAAACGGCAACTTTCTTGCCTTTGATGATCGAGACATCGCAGTCTTTGTCGTAATAAATATCGAGAGATGACATGAGGGTGAATCCTTAGAGTTTTAATTAGGTGTCAAATGGGAAAGAAGTAACCGCGCCCTTGGACGCAGAGCCGACGAGTTTGGCGAATTTTGCATAAGCGCCGCTGGGGTATTTGGGTTTCGGCGGGGTCCAGTCTTTGGCGCGTTCAGCTAAATCTGCGTCGACATTGATGAAGCGTTTTTCGACATCAATGGTAATTTTGTCTCCGTCGCGCACATGTGCAATCGGGCCGCCATGTGCAGCTTCCGGGGCAACGTGTCCGATAACAAAGCCATAGCTTGCGCCGGAGAAACGTCCGTCCGTAATCAGCGCGACATGATCGGCGAGGTCTTGGCCAACGAGGGCCGCTGTCACGCCGAGCATTTCGCGCATACCGGGACCGCCTGCGGGGCCTTCGTTTCGGATGATAACAACGTCGCCTTTATTGATGCCGTTGTTTTGAACGACCTCGAAACAGGCTTCCTCTGATTCGAACACGCGAGCCGTGCCTTCAAAGAAGAGCGCGCCGTGACCTGCGAGTTTGACGACGCAGCCTTCGGGGGCGAGGTCGCCATAAAGAATGCCGTAGCCGCCGCGTGATTTTACGGGATTATCAAAACTGCGCACGACTTTCTGACCGTCCGTTTCTTTAGCGTCCGCGATTTCGGTAAAGAGCGAACGGCCCGTCACCGTTGGCGCGTCGGTAATGCGTTTATCCGCGACAAGGCGCTGTCCGACGAGGCCCGAACCTCCGGCTTCATAGAGATCATATGCCATATAATTCCCGCCCGGCTTCAAATCGCCAATGACGGGGGTAGAGCGGGAAATCGAGTCAAAGGCGTCAATGTCAAATCCTTGGACTTCGGCTTCGGCGGCGATGGCCAGTAAATGCAAAATCGCATTAGTAGACGCCGCCGTGGCAGACAGCGCAATCGCCGCATTCATCAGCGTATCTTTTGTGATCATCTCGCGGGGTAAGCGGTTTTCGGTGACGCAGTCGACAACGATTTGCCCGGCGCGGTAGGCGCTCTTATTTCTCTCTTCGTCAATGGCGGGCACATCATTTGCGCCCATAGGCGAAAGGCCGAGGAAGGTCATCGCCATGGCCATGGAGTTGGCCGTAAACTGACCGCCGCAAGCCCCTGCTCCGGGACAGGCTTTTTTCTCGATATTTTTGAGCTCTTCATCGTCAATCAGGCCCGCTGCGCACGCGCCAACCGCCTCAAACACATCTTGTAGGGACAGGTCTTTGCCATTGTGGTTGCCCGGCATGATGGAGCCGCCGTAAAGCACAACACCCGGAATATTCATCCGCGCGAGCGCCATGCCAGCCGCCGGGATGGTTTTGTCACAGGCCACAAGGACTATGACGCCGTCCAAACTGTGACCTTTCACGGCCAGCTCAATGGAATCCGCAATGACTTCGCGCGACATTAATGAGGCGCGCATACCTTCGCTACCCATTGTGATGCCGTCGGACACTGCAATGGAGTTAAAATCAACAGGGGTTCCGCCCGCCGCGCGAATGCCTGCGCGGACGGGAATGGCCAGCTTATCGAGATCCATATTGCACGGCCCCATGTTGGTCCATGTGTTGAACACGGCGATCATCGGACCTTCGAAATTGGCGTCATCCATACCGGTCGCGCGCAACATCGCGCGCGCAGCAGCGCGGTCGCGTCCTTTAACAATGGCATCACTGCGTTTTGACATTATATTCCCTCAAGCCCTAAAAACAAAAAAACCCGCTACCTTTCGGAAGCGGGTGACTTATGCTTGGAACGTTTTCCTTACATAAAACCCGCTGGTCGTCCGAGTAGGACGACGACAGAGACGATGACAAGTAGAATGAGTCCGCTGAGCACAGCAATATCGCTTACGGGCGACTGTTGACGCGCGGCGACTTTCACTTTGACTTCGTTTTTCTGAAACGGATGCATAATTTACCTTAAACTTGCCACCCGATAGCGAGTCAAGCGGTCTCTCTCAAGCAAAAAATTACTTAGCCATATGCGCAGAAAGAGATTTCGAGACAAATAATTTGAAATATCTAAGAGATTGCAGCAAAACTTTCTGATAAATCTGCCAAAAGGTCGCTTTCGCGTTCGATTCCCACGGAAAGACGGAGCAAACTCTCGCTAATTCCGGCTTCGCGGCGCGCAGATTCCGCCATGCCGGCATGTGTCATGGTCTCGGGCAAGCAGATCAGGCTCTCTACTCCGCCCAAACTGGCGGCGAGTTTGAATATTTCGAGGGACCGGCAAAACGCCGTCGCGGCATCTAACCCGCCTTTGATTTCGAAGGAAACCATCGCGCCGGGGCCCGATTGTTGAATTTGAACCAAGTCATATCCCGGGTCCGACTTCAGGCCCGGATAATACACACGGGCAACAGCCTCCTGCGTTTGCAGATATTCTGCAATCGCCGTCGCGTTTGACTCCGCTGCGTCCAGCCGCAGAGCCAGAGTTCGCAAACCGCGCAAGGTCTGATGACAATTGAAAGCGGCGGCGGTCACCCCTGCGGCATTGGCCCACCACGCCAGCTTCTCAACATGATCTTCCGATTTGGCGACCACGCAGCCGCCGATAATATCGCTGTGCCCGTTTATGTATTTTGTCGTCGATTGCAGCGCGATATCTGCGCCAAGCTCCAATGGCTTGAGGCGCAGCGGCGAGAGGAATGTATTGTCTACGACGGATATCGCGCCCGCAGATTTCGCGGCGGTGCAAATGGCGGCGACATCCACAACGCGCATCAGCGGATTGGACGGCGTCTCTATCATGACCAGCGCGGGTTTGTTCGCCATCGCGGCTTCCAAAGCTTTGGCATCGGTCTGGTCAACAAACACAACCCGAATACGCCCTTGCTTCGCGCGGTGCGTGAGCAAGCGGTGCGTGCCGCCGTAGCAATCATGCGGCGCAATCACGAGATCATCCGCGCTTATAAGATTTAGGACGAGATCAATCGCCGCCATTCCTGATGATGTCACGACGGCCCCCGCGCCGCCGTCAAGTTCTGCCAGCGCGCCTGCCAAAATATCCCGGTTCGGATTTTTCGTCCGACCGTAATCATAGGCGCCCTTATCCGTCGGGTTCGGCCAGACATAAGTCGACGACAGATAGATCGGCGGCGCGACTGAGGCATGCGCCGGGTCGATGCCGATGCCGGCTTGGACGATATTTGTTTTAGGGTCGGTCATGCGGATTTCGTTGTCTTTTGGAGGTGTTGGCGTCTTTGTTCTCTGCGGGCAAGTTTCTTTTTATTTTGTTTTACGACGCGCCTGGTTTTCCACGGCGCAATCAGCGCCAGTATCAGCACGGCAAGCGTGCCTGAAAAAATACCATTCGCGGCGCCGCTTATGAGGGCATAAAAAACACGGGTCAAAAGCGATACTTTACCCCAACCACCGGCAGCCAATAATAAGACAAAGGCAGCCAGGCCCGTCGCAAGAAAGACAAAATACATAACTTTCATCCAGAACTGTAAAATGTCGGCAAGCCGCTTCAACCGGGCTCCTCGAAAAAATTCGTCCCAATGCAGGCTTGGACGACATTTGTCTCTGGTTTCGTGTTTTTGGAATCGGTCATAATTTGTCGATCAAGCTCATAGGCCAAGGGGAATGGCCGTGGATACTCCACATATATTGAAAGTAAAAAAACCACATCACAGGAATTACAAAAAGAGATCGTAGACATGATTTTATCATGACTGTGGGCGTAAGGCTTTTCTCTGATTGCCCTAATTTACTTCTAGTAAAAGCAAAATCTATGAATGACCAACATATCCAAATTGCAATTGTAACGCAGAACGCAAAGCCATCTGTATTCATAACTCACCTCGCCGCTCGATTTTCTTTTTGTTCGAGCGTTCAATTCGCCATGTTTTTAAGGTCAACATTATCGCGAGCAAGCTGCCAAACAGACCTCCGACATAGCCTGCGTATTTTACCGCAATCAAAATCCGTTCGCCCCAACTATAGCCTTCGGCCTCAGTACCAATCGCAAAAAGGATGAGGATGAGCACGGTAGACAACGCCCAGATGAAGGCGATGCAGCGGGCCGTTAGCCAAAGGAAATCAATCAGCGCTTTCACGCCAAGCCTTTGCAAAACTCAGCCAGCCTCGGATCCATCGCATCATATTCTTTTAAAAACGCATCATGCCCATAGAGTGATGTGAACGTGTAAAGTTCGCTCGGCCCCGACAGACGGTCGCGAAGCTCCCGCATGTCCGTGAGGGGCGCAAGCTGGTCTGAAATGGCTGTCATAAGCAGCGTCGGCGTGGTGATGCTCTCCGGTTCAATCCGGTGCAGATCGACGGATTCTGACAGTGCCAAAAACCGCTTTGGGTCCATATTGGCCGCGAAAATATCGCCGCGACTGCCGAGATAACTGCAAATGTCGAATTGAATGGGGGTCGTGCCGTCCTCTTCCAAATCAAAGCGGTCTGCAAATTCTTCCGGCGTGCGGTAAGTCGTCATAGCGAGCTCTCGCGCGAGTTTCAGTCCGGCTTCGGACTTCCCTGCCTCCAGACCTAAGCGCACGAGGCGGCGCTGAATGCCGCGCCAGCCGACACCGATGGGATAGGGCCGATGGGCCGCGCCAATCACGCAGAGATGCCCCACTGCGTCCGGATAATCGCGCGCGAAAGCCAGCGCACACATGCCGCCGTAAGAGCTGCCGATCATCGCCGCGACTTTTGAAATGTTCTGGCTATCGAGAAGCGCTTTCAAGCGACGGGCCTGATCGGTTGTTGTAATGGTCTCGGGACAGGCGTCACCGCCATCATTAGGTGCAAAATCATAGCCGATGACTTTGAAGCGGTCCAAATCAATCGCACCGCCGCGGCGCACCAAGCGCGACCACCAGCCGCGACCCAGCATTTTTGTCTTCTGGTCAGGCGGGGCATCGCAAACGAAGCGCGTAGCTGAAATACCGCCCATCACGACAATAACGGGGCCGTCCGGATTCCCGTAAACGCGGCCGCGCACAACGTCATCCACGAGCTGACACCCGCGCCCGAGACCGTGCGTGCCCAGTTTTGTGTC